>Ga0209284_10001514_pt1 | contig 35587 bp, 30 predicted proteins | sample FRY03_FD_187211 | JGI IMG/M metagenome (GOLD analysis project Ga0209284, IMG submission 187211) | Freshwater microbial communities from Lake Fryxell liftoff mats and glacier meltwater in Antarctica - FRY-03 (SPAdes) (version 2) | ecosystem: Environmental > Aquatic > Freshwater > Ice > Glacier... | reverse complement strand
ATGTAACTATTATTTCTTAATTTTACCATTATGTACCAACCTTCTACAACCATCCTCAATCGTTATGCAGATATCCTCATAGATTTCGCCCTCGGTGGCGGAAGTGGCATCAAGGCAGGTGAGGTAGTTCTTCTCTCAGTACCTGAATGTGCTCGCCCCATGCTACAACCTCTTCATGATGCAGTCCTCAGGTCTGGAGGTCATCCTATAATTGATATCATGCCCGATGGGCTCCAGAGAAGTTTCTATGAAAAAGCGAATCAGGAGCAGTTAGAGTACCGACCGATGAGGCGAATGCTTGCGACAGTCGAAGATATAGATCATCGACTCGTCATAATCGCTGAAGCTGAAAAATATGAGCTCGCAGGCATGAATACAGAAAATGTCATGAAGAGATTTGCCACCATCAAGCCATACCGTAAGGCACTCAATGATAAAGAACATAATGGAAAACTCACTTGGACGCTTGGTCTCTACGGTACTCCTGCTATGGCATCTTTTGCTGGTCTCTCACTCGAGGAATACTGGCAACAAATTATCTACGCGTGTTTTCTCGATGATGAAAATCCTATCGCTCGATGGAAAGAAACTGAGACAACGCTCGAGACACTCACGAGTAAACTCAATGCCATGAATATCGAGTGGGTTCACGTGGTCGGAGAAGATGTAGACCTAAAGGTTAAAATAGGAGCAAAGAGAAAATGGCTCGGAGGCAGTGGGAGAAATATCCCAAGTTTTGAAGTCTTCACGAGTCCTGACTGGAGAGGAACAAATGGATGGATTCGCTACAACATGCCTCTCTCCTACCAGAGCAATATCATCAGATGAATCGAACTCAAGTTTCAGGATGGTCTCGTCATAGAATCAAAAGCTACAGAAAACGAAGCACTCCTCAAAGAAATGATTGCTCAGAAAGATGCTGATAAAGCGGGAGAATTTTCTCTCACAGATAGACGACTCTCTCGTATTACGAAATTTATGGGAGAAACGCTCTATGATGAAAATGTCGGTGGACCTTTTGGAAATACCCACATCGCTCTCGGTATGGCGTATAAAGATGCCTACACTGGCGACGTCGCAAATACTACCCTCGCAGAATGGGAACGTCTCGGCTACAATGATTCTGTTATCCACACGGATATGATGAGTACAACCGACAGAACGGTCACAGCGACACTGGCTGATGGCAGTGAGATGGTAATTTATCGTGGTGGGGAGTTTATTATTTAAAATAATTTTATGGGTTTGTCAGTTTCTAATACAAATGATGATGTCCTGGAACAAAGTCTCTTATTTACTGAATTAGGTGGTCACTTTAAGTCAGGCAATATTCTCCAATACTCGAAATATTGTTATGAACGAGGGACTGAATTGACATACAAAACCTACGAACATTTTCAAAGACTCATAGAGGCATGATTGATTAATAGCACAATGCCCGAATTACATGGTTTTCGTCTGTGGCGGTGAACAGTAGATGAATATTATCGACTCATTAGTCTCACGGAATGCAAATGAGCTGAATTGCGTGCACATTCAGGAAAAGATTGAATTCATCAAATAAAAGATTTATTAGATAATAGTGATTTTGTTTACTGGGCTCTAGATTGAGTCAATCCTGCTTTTCTCAGAAAATAAAAAAACTTCCCAAATTTGAGAGGTTTTTAAAAATTGAGTAAATGCGCGTCATTCTGAGTCTCGCAATGGCGGGAAGTGAGAATCCATTCCAAATATTTGTAATACACGCTTCGCGAAGTATGTATCCTGGATTCCGTGTCGCGTACGGCTATCGCCTCACTTGCACGGAATGACGAACAAGAAGTTCCTTAATTTTTCTTTTTTAATTTTTAATTTTCATGAGATCTCGAATCTCTGCGAGCAACTCCTCCTGTGTCGGACCTTTTGGAGCTTGAGTTACTGGGACTGGAGCAGGTTTTTGCATTTTTGCCATTGCCTTGACGACAAAGAAGATACAAAGTGCTATGATCAGAAAATCAATACTTGCTTGGAGAAAGCTCCCCCAATTGAGTGAAACAGCTGGTACCGCTTTTTGGAATCCTGGCAGTTCTTCCACAGCTTTTCTGATAATGATTTTATAGTCTGTGAAATTGATACCTCCTGTGAGAACCGCGATAATAGGCATGATAATATCAGCGACAAGTGAGCTCACTATTTTACCAAATGCGCCACCGATGACGACTCAGACAGCGAGGTCAATGACATTTCCTCTCATGGCAAATGCCTTAAATTCATCGATAAATGACATACGAAAAATAATAAATAGATAACAATAAAAATCATAACAAATAATCATAAAATGCAAGAGTGCTCAATATATATCTGTATTGTATTTCATGAGTCTTCGGTACCATAGTAAAAACGCTTATGGAACATTCTCTCCGTTCATACAGTAACTCTATCTGGAAACGTATCGTAAAAGCCTGGTCACTCGACTTCCGGTCGCTGAGCATCTTTCGTATTTGATTGGCACTTGTCATAATAGGTGATCTACTGCTCCGTGGACGCAATCTCGCGGAACACTACACCGATATGGGTATACTCCCGAGAATAGGTTTCATAGACAGCTTTGGTGGTACGACGACATGGAGCATTCATTCAGCAAATGGAGACTTGTGGTTTCAGATAATACTCTTTGCGATACATATTTTTCTCGCACTGTGGCTCCTCGTGTGATACAGGACAAAATTATCAACTATTTTCATATGGTTACTCACGATATCCCTACACAATAGAAATGCCCTTATCAATTCAGCAGCAGATGATCTCCTCAGAAATGTCATATTTTGGTCGATGTTTCTCCCTCTCGACAGATACTGGTCATGGGATAAAAGTCGATACACATGAACAGCAAAAATACTCTGTACTATAGGTACAATTGCTTTTATTAGTCAGCAAATATTTCTGTATTGGGTTACAGCCTATCTCAAGCTCTGACCAGAATGGTATGGGACACACTCAGCGGTATATGAGATCCTTTCTCTCGAAACATTTCGACTCCCCTTTGGAATAATTATCTATACACATCCTACCCTTCTCCGCTTCATAACAGGAGCAAGTATGTTTGTGGAATTTATATGACCAGCCCTTATCATATTTCCATTTTTTAATACTTGGACACGTTTTGTGGGTATTTTTGCCATCATATTGCTCCATCTCGGCATCATGACAAATATATCAGTGGGGGTATTTCCTTGGATAGCTATTGCTGCCGTACTGGCATTTCTACCTTCTGCATTCTGGGATTCCATTCTGACACGATGGGCACCTCGCGGTAACATAACAATCTATTATGATAATCATTGTGGACTTTGCATGAGATGGATACAAATCCTGCAAAATTTTTGACTCTTTGTGTGAGTCAAGTATACGCCATTAGCAGATGCCCCCAAAACAATACAGGCTCTCTCAGCAAAAAATAACATGTGGGTCGTGCAAAGAGGTAGAAAAAATACTCTTGGATATGATGGATTTATCGAGCTCATGAAACAATCATGGTTAGGACGAATAAGCGTCTGGATTCTCTCTCCGAAAATATCGAGAATAATCGGAAGATGGATATACAAAAACATATCTCGCATCAGAAAATCATGTACACTCCCTCAACCAATACTACCCATACAACAGAAAAAAATATGGACTATATTTGGCGCAATCATCTGTGCAGTATCGCTCTACAGCGTACTTGGGATGAACATGGCAGTGATGAACTGCCAGAGAGACTCCTCCGCATTTTTCAGAACATGGCCACTCAGTGCGGTAAATCTCTTTCAAGAAAGAGGGCTCAATTTCTTTGAAAGTGGAAAGGAAAATGGTTGGGTTGGGGAAAACTATACAAAAGCTCGCAGACCTAAAGCATGCGACATAGCAGAGGGGACACAATTTGATCTCGTAGGAAATCATCCACTCCTCAAAAAAATATTTACTTGGCATATATCTATTATGCACTGGTGGAGTTATATGCCTCGACTCAATCAGTACTGGTGAATGTTTGCTCCTGATCCAGCAAATATAGATTATTGGTTTGTGATAGATGGCGAGCTAGTACCTCGAGATTATACAGCATCAGTCATACATAGAGACCTGTGGAAAGACTTTGCACTAGGTGATGAATCAAACTGATATATCTCTTTCAAAAAACCAAATAATCTCAATGAAATAACTGTCTCGGATAGATGGAGAAAATATGTCTATAATATTATGGGGTACTACTCAGAAAAAGAATACAGGAGATTTTTCGCAGAGTCATGGTGCCATAAATACAATGACAATTCTGAGAGCACTTATTTGCTCAATAAATTCACTATCTACGGCATGTCTCAAATAAGTCGTAAAAATTATCTTCGAGATGAAGTAATAAAAAAACCAATCTGGCAACACTGTTGTCTAAAAAATGGATGCTTCGATGAAGAAAAAACTACAGAGTCGAGATAACTCCACTTCAGATAACCCTATCCCCGTCATAAAGAGCACAAACCTGACCAGGAGCAACGGCCCTCTGTTGGGTATCAAAAATAACAGTAACAGAAGTATCTCAAGCCTCGAGAATACAGGATTGTGGAGCTTGCCGATAACGAATCTGGGCTGAGCATTTTTTCGGTAATTCCTCTGATAAGAGATTGATATCTACGAGTGAACATCGTGAGCTAAAAAGCCTCTCATCATCAATACCGACAGTAATAGTATTATTTTTCACATCCTTGCCGAGCACATAGAGTGCTGGTCATCCGCCTACAGCGATACCCTTTCTCTGACCAATAGTAAATTGAAACGCTCCATCATGTTCACCGATAACACGTCACTGAACATCTAGAATACTACCCTTTTGAGATGGGATATGTTGTTTTAAAAAACTTGAAAAATCTACCTTGCCGACAAAGCAAAGACCTTGTGAATCCTTTCTTTCAGCATTTGGGAGTCACACATCTCGTGCGATATCACGCACTTCGGACTTTTGAAGACCACCTAGAGGGAAAATTGCTTGCCTGAGTTGCTCTTTTGTGAGAGCAGAGAGGAAATAGCTCTGATCCTTTTCCACATCAACGCCTCGTAAGAGTTCCAGGTCTGAATTTTCAGTATGAAGTACCTGCGCATAATGCCCAGTAGCAACCATATCATAGCCATAGGAAAGAGCTTCTTCCCGAAAAAGATCAAACTTTATCCATGTATTACAAAAAACATCCGGGTTAGGAGTGAGTCATTTCTGATACCCGTCAAAAATATAGCGAAGAACCTTTTTTTCATATTCCTCGATAAAATCAAAAGTAAAAAATGGAATATCGAGATATTCTGCCACCTCTTTGGCAACAGCCATATCAAGACGAGTGGGGCATGAATCATCATCAGTCAGATAATTTATCATAAAACCAGCACTCACATCATACCCCTGTTTTTTGAGAAGGTAAGCAGAAACAGCAGAATCAACTCATCATGAAAGTCACACTAAAACCTTTTTAATCATACATGTATGCTAGCGTAAACTCAAATATTGCAACTATTGTGGATCAAAAATACTCGGCTTAAATGAGGTTCAGGAAAGTATTTTTGCTATCTTCCAACCTCCAAAAACTGATCACACTATACCGACACCATTACAGCCTAGATTGTACCACAGGTGAGGAGTATGCGGATCTTGTCCGATATAACGGATACCTGTATGAGTATATCACATGAGGCCATGCCAAGCATAAGGAAACTCCTCAGGTATTTCTTCTGTTCTATATTGGCGTAAAAAATTTTGTATCTCAGAATACGATTCTCGTGGATCATGATTCACGGCATCATAGACAGCTTCGCTTGGTACGAGATCATCAGGACCTCATACGCATATCAAGCTTTTTTTATTGTCGTTTTCAGTGACAGTTCTACGCGTGATGTAGAAATATTTTTCTGACTCCCAACCTTCTTTGTTTACAGTATTTGGATAATAACTCACAGAACTCGATTTTTTATGAGGAGCAAAAAAACCAGCCATATATCCGATAAGTCAGTGAACATTTTTATGAAATTCAGCATCTTTTTTATAAGAACTAGAATGATACAGGTCTACTATATGAAAATGCTCGAAACCATTTGTACACAAAATAATCTCAGTTGCCCGTATACGATATTCATCAACCCATACTTCATTTTGACGATCGGGAATTAATCGTATCTCAGAGACATGACTCTCTTCATGAACTAAAAATCTATGAGGGAAATGCTGAAGAAGATATTGAATTGTATCCTGACATACGAGTGCAGAATTAGCACACGCTTTCCGCGAAGTAAGAAGTACGGGGAAATACTCGCGTGTCTCCAATTTTTCTTGTATAAAATCCTGGTCAACAAAAGATATCAAATCAAGAAATTCAGATGGTATACTACTTATCTCAGTCCAATTTTTATCTACCATTATAGCATCAAACTGAGCCCCTCATACATCCCGTAAAAACTTGTTTTCTATATGTTTTATGAGGTCTGTAAGGGAGCGAATGCCCATGTATCAATCACTTATTTCAATATGACTATTTGGTGATACAACAGCATCCATTCATCAAAGTAGATCAAAGCCTTGAAACAGTGATTTTTGTCCATCTATAGCCTTATCAAGTCAATATTCTCTCACTATCTGTTGAAAAGGTTTCTCAAAATAAAGTACTACCTGTCAAGCATTGTGACCAGTAGCTCAGCGAGCTATTTTTTTTCCTTCTAAAAGTGTAACAGATAGCTCTGTTTGAGTGAGTATAAAATACGCAGTAGAAACTCATGAAATACCACCTCAGACAATAACTATATCCGTCTCTGAATTTCAAGAAACAGGAGAAAAGTGAATTGTCTTATCGAGTTGTTCTATCCAGGGAGAATGATTCTTATAATTCATAATTCCATAGTAACCTATTTTCAATCAAAATACAAGAAACTAGCGATGACGAGAAAACCAAGGAAAAAATACACTAGTATGCTTCTTGTAATCAGGAAAATCAGGATGTTTCTGCATCTTTTTTTCTAAAAGTGGTATCCCCGAAACAAATACAATCAAAAAAGTAATAGTGAGGGGACCGATGAGGGCTATCCAAAAATAAGGAGTAAAGTATGAAAACAACCATATCCCCCACCAGAGTAAAACTTCTCCAAAATAATTCGGATGTCGAGAATACCTCCAGAGTCATGATCGCATGAGCTTACCTTTATTAAGTGGATTTTTCTTAAAAACAGAAAGCTGATAGTCAGAAACTAGCTCGATAAAAAAACCAGAAACCCAAACAATAACTGGAAAAATAAGATATAAAAAGGATATATTTTCTGAAAAAGAAATAGCTATTACCGCTGGAAATGATATAAAAATAAGCAAAATACCCTGTAAAATAAATATCTGAAAAAAAGTTCGGATATAAAACCACTTTCACCAAGCGTCTCTCCATTGTTTGTATCGATAGTCTTCAGACTTATTCTGATTACGCACATATATATGTGTAGATATCCTCACGCTCCATACTGCAACCAATACTGTCACGACAATGCCTACAAGAGAAATACCACTATAAAAAAGAGACTCTGTCACGACCAAAAGAAAACCAAGTCACCAAGCGATATCTGCGACATCATTTCTCCGTAGCATAATTGCTGTGATATACCAAGCAGTCATATACAGAAAAACTGAAGTAAAAATCAAAAGATATAAATCTATCATGAAATTAAGAAAAATAACGAACGATAATTACAGCAGACAAAACCACTGTCCCTGTGAGGAGAGATCCCCAAATCAGATCAATCATAGTTACCTGCCACGACCAATCACGGAGTAACGCTTGACTCGTGAGATCAAAAGTAGCGTACGCTACAAGTCCAAAAAATGCACCATGAATAAAAGTATAGAAGGGTGTGGCGCCAGAACGAATATCAGGCAATATCACAAAAAAAACCATCCCGGCAACATAGAGAAGGTAAAATAATCCTGCAGCAAGCAAATCAGGCTGAGCAGCAAGCAGATGACCAATTCGTGGTTTATAGACACGAGAAGTCGCGAAAAAGAGCCAGAATGCATCCAATGGAAGCATAACTATAAAAGCACTTACATAACTCAGAATAAAAATTTTCATAGTCTTAATGATACGTGTTATTCAAATATTACAAAAAAATCTCAGCAAGCTGAGATAATTGATAATATTCATGGCGGAGGGACTGAGATTCGAACTCAGGGTGACTTGCGCCACGACAGTTTTCAAGACTGTTGCATTAAACCGCTCTGCCATCCCTCCGTATAATGTGCGTGCATTCTAAAAAAAAGTATGACTCTGTCAAAGAAATATTTTTATATATCAATTCTCAGTGGACCATGTCGACCCAGAAAGTAAAGAGAAAGGATCGAGACATAACTTGTGATTGTGAGAGGCAAACATATACTAGTGCGGTCCTTTAATTCCTAAATTTACTATCAAATATGGACAAACATAATCACACGACTGTCTACGCTGCTATTGCTGCTGGTACAATTGTTTCTATAGTGGCAAACTACTTTTTGATTCAAATGCCAAAAATAGAAGAAGTCGGCGGAAGAGCAAACTACAAACTCTACCAAAAAATGGTAAATAGTCCTAAATTTGCTGAAAACGTCAAACAATCTCTCCAATCTCAAGAGGGTATGCTCGACGGAAACCAGCCTACGCCAGACAAAAATCAACCATCTGCTGATCCTAAAACAGCTGGCACAATCACTCAAGATGAAATTACACAAATTACAAAAGGAACATATATTCGTGGAAACGAATCAGCTGAAATCCTCTGGGTAGAATATTCAGACCTCGAGTGTGCTTTCTGCAAAAGACTCCATGACTCTGGTGCAATCAAGAACCTTGAAGCAAAATATGGAGATAAACTCGCATATACATTCAAGCACTATCCCCTTCCTTTTCATCAAAATGCTCTTCCTGCTGCTCTCAATGCAGAATGTGTCGGTGAGATCGGAGGAAGCTCAAAATTCTATGCTTTCATAGAATCAGTGTTTATAAAAGGTGCTCCGAGTCAGAGCGTTATCAATAGCACACTCTCAGAGATAAAAGTAGATACAAAGAAGGTACAGAAATGTGTCGATAGCAATAAGTTCAAAAGCAAAATCGATGCAGACCAGAACGAAGGATCAAGCAAATTCGGTGTGAACGGTACTCCTGGAAATGTCCTCATCAATACCAAAACTGGAAAATATGAAGTCGTATCAGGAGCACAGCCAGAATCAAACTTTGATGCTGCAATTGTTCGTCTCATGGCAGAATAATTTAGTTACTCAACCAAAAAAACCTTTCAATTTTTGAAAGGTTTTTTTGTCTTCATTTTTCATTTTTAATTTTTAATTTTTAATTACTATAGTGGAATGGTTATGAAAGAGACAAAAATCTATAGTCATATCCCCTCTTGTCCGGGGGTATATCTGATGAAAAACAAAGATGGGGGGATAGTCTACATAGGGAAATCAAATAACCTCAAATCGCGCGTAAGATCATATTATGTCGCTGGTGCTACACTCAATTTTGCCAAGAAAAAAATGGTCAAAATAATCGAAAAAATAGACTATATAGAAACAAAAAACGAGATAGAAGCGCTCATGCTCGAGACTAATCTCATAAAAGAAAACCAGCCAAAATACAATGTCCTCATGAAGGATGGGAAAAATCTCTCCTACATAAAGATAACAAATGATGAAATCCCCTGTCTCACGAGAACAAGATTGAAAACGAAAAACAATAAAAGATGAACAATAAACGAATATTACTTTGGACCATATAGTCAGTATTTTGATACCAGAAATTATGTACGTTTTATCAGAAAACTCTTTAAAATCGGAAATCACGAAAAGATAGAGAAATTTGGTCCACCATGTATGGATACCTATATTGGTCTATGCCCAGGCCATTGTACGGGTGAAAAGGAAAAAATTGATATATACAAGGCACGATTATGAGAGGCTAGAGATTTTCTCATGGGAAATCAAGAAAAAGTGTTAGAAGAACTCTCGTCAAAGATGATAGAATCAGCCACTGAACGAAAATATGAAGAAGCAAATGAATACAAGAACATGATATCCCAGATAGAAGGAACAGGCAATAAACAGATAGTGCGAGATGTGGTAGAATGAAATGCAACTATAATTGTGATGCTCGAAAAATACAACCATATTTTTATGAGCTTCATCGGAGTGAAAAACAGTATGATAATATCTGTCCATGAATACAAGCTCGCAAATCCTCTCTGAGAAAACACCGAAACAATTATGGAACAAGCTCTTGCGCAGTACCTTATACAATCAGAAGTGAAAAATCTCTATACAGATATAGAATTTAAAAATATGAATACCTTGACAGAACTTTTAAAAAATAAAAAAATTACCGTCAAACAACCAAATCGATGAGAAAAAGTGCGAATACTCGAATTTGCACACACCAATCTCCTCAATTTTGCCTACCAGGAAGAGATGTCAGGATTTAAAAATGCGACAATTTCAAAAAAAACCATGATTGAACTCATGAAGAAACTCGGTTTCGTAACAACAGATATAGAAAAGAAAAAAGAGATCGTATTTGAATGTTTTGATATATCTCATAGTCATGGTGAGCATACTGTGGGGAGTAAATCAGTGCTCACAAATGGGAAATCTGATTCAAAACGCTACAAAAAATATCGGATAAAAACACTTGAGACAGGTCGCATAGACGACTTCGCGTCCATGGATGAGATACTGACTCGCAGGACACTAGGAGCATTAAGAGGTGAAGATGTATGGCCTGACCTCATCATCATAGACGGCTGAAAATGACAGCTATCTCATGCAGTACAGGCAATACAAAATACAAAATATAGAATACAGAATGAAAAAAGTGAAAATAAAGATCCAAAACATTGAACTATTAACATTGAACTATTAATTCCCCCTATTATTTCTCTCGCAAAGAGAATTGAAGAGGTATTTTTGCCAAATACCCCAGAACCAATTCTCCTAGAAAAATGATCAGCAGAACTCATGATACTCCAGAAAATTCGGGATGAAGCGCACAGATTTGCCATCAATTACAATCGAAGTTCACGAGAAAAATCGTACACAAAAACACTTCTCGATGAAATTCCTGGAATTGGGAATGTCGCACGGAGAAAAATATTTTCTGTAGTATCAAAAATAGATGAGCTCTCTTCTTGGAACTATGAAAAAACAAAAAATGCCTTTGGAAAGAAAGTAGCAGAAGCTCTCCAGAATCACGGTATTATCTGAGAGTAGTGTTCTTTTTTTCTTCGTGAGAAGTCATAATCTGCAGCAGGAGCAAAAAATGAATCAAAACAGGTATATTAAAAGAAAAATAAAGAACAAAGAGGAGAAGAGCCACTTTTTTACCATGCGATAAGTGGCGGATGTGACGAATGGAGAAAAAGAGTACAGCTGCCAGAGCAGGTACACCAAAATGAAGAGCAAAATCTATAAAAACATTATGACTCCTATCTATACGGTATGCTGGATCCTCATAGATAGAAAGCATCGAATGACGGAAATACTTAGAAACAGCCAGGAATCAATCAGGACCGTATCAAAAAAGAAAGTGCCATGAATCATATAAAACAGCAGCGAGGCCTGTCTTCCAGAGATACCAACGAGCTATAAATCCTTTCATTTTCTGCATATTGAGAATATCTTGACCATATTCTCGCCAAAAGTAGAAACCAGTAACAACAACAATAAAGACAAAATATATCCAAAATATATTTCTATGTTTTTTTACAGGAACCAGATGACTGAGGAAAATTACAAAAATATAAAAAACAAAAATAATCCACGCTAGATAACTCCCCGCCCAATAAATAGTGATACCTCACACTATCCAGAGTATGATATCCCAGAATGCTTTATTTTTACCTTTATGAATAAATATTGTTTCATGCAAAAGTGGGAGCATCATGAGTACAAATCCGGCGAGATAGTTAGGATTTCCGAGAGTAGAAAATGCACGGTTGGCATCCAAGCGTGTCTGATAAAAAGGAGCAAGAGGATCAAAACCAATTTTCTGAAAAAATGCATAGATAACCACTCCACAAAAAGCCACGAAACTCGTATGGATAAGGAGACGACGCTCTCGTGAAGAAATCGACCTCAAGAGAAAAAACAACACAAAAAGCGCTATATAGAAAAACCACCCATGGTGTTTTTCTGGGTTACCAAAAGCGAAATAAATATTGACTCCATAGTTCAACCAGAGTGAACAGATCGTCCAAAAGAACACAAAACCCAGAGAAATAAAGAAGGTACGAGAGAGGTATGCCGGCTTTTTATTGTGAAGCAAGACAACGAGATGCGATAAAAAAGCACCAGAAACACAAAAAAGGAAAAAATGCACTTTTACTGCTTCAAAACCAGACCATGATATATTTGGAAAAACGTATCTCACGATTCATGCGAGGTCAACTCCAATTCCAGGGATATAGAACCACGCATAGATAAGAGGAGAAAGCAGGAAAAGAGCCTGCAAAAAAAAGAATCGAATTTTTATCATATGTCTATTATAAGAAAGACTCGAGAACTGCAAAAAATCTCTCCATTTCTTCTTGAGTCGTATCAAATCATATACTCACTCTCACTGATCCATGAATACCGAGTGAGGCATGAAGAGGTTCACAGCAGTGATGTCCAGAGCGAACGCAAATACCTAAATCAGAAAACATATCAGCGATATCATTTTCATGCTTATTAGGAATCACAAAAGACCAAACTCCGAGACTGTTCTCGAGGGGTGAATGGAAAACTCGTACACCTCGTGAAATAAATGTTTCAAATGATTCTGTTACCCACGAAGTAAGTGTCTTGTGATGTTCTTTTTGTTGTACTGAAATTCACGAGATAAAATCAATCGCAGCACTGAGGCTCACAGCGCCAGTTATATGGGGAGTGCCCGGTTCCCATCTATCTGGAATTCATGCTTGTTCGTAAACATCCTGTGAGACAAAATTGATAGCACCGCCGCCGCTTATAGGAGACTCCCATGATTTTTGAAGTACTTTCCAGAGTGCGAGAATTCCGATGCCTGTATCCGCCATCATCTTATGCCCTGAGAAAACCATAGCATCGCACTGAATATCCTTCATAGAAAGTGGTCCATGTACGCCCATTTGAGATGCATCGACACAAAAAAGTCTCTCAGTACCAATAATTTCTCGTATTTTTTCGAGTGGGTGGAGAGCGCCTGTGACATTGCTCGCGTACTGGAAACTGACAACCTTCACTGTATCATCGAGCTTCTTTCTGAGATCATCCAGATTCAGACAATAATTCTCATCAATTTCCACAAATCAGACAGAAGCGCCTACTCTCTCTGCCATCATCTGCCACGGAACTATATTAGCATGATGTTCAGAAATGGAGAGGAGAATTGTATCCCCTTTTCCGACTACACCATTGTGTTCCAGAGCGAGAGCCAGGATATTGAGTGCGTATGTCGCAGAATATGTATAGAGCACTTCGACTGGTTCACACCCTATCCAATCCGCTACTTTTTTCTTTGAATTATCATAGGCAGCTTGAGCACTATCAGCCAGATCATACCTTCCTCGACCTACATTGGCATAGGAAGTAAGTTCAAATTGGGCGCGCGCTTCCATAACTTCCTTCTTGCGGGGATGAGTAGAAGCATAATCGAGATAAATAAGTGACTTTTTGTTCATTTTTTGAAGTATACAAATTTATATTCTATGAACAAATAATTCAAAAAATTGACATCAAGAGAATTTATTGAAACCAGAAAATAATAACGTACACCAGATAAGACTAGGCACTATCACAAAAATCTCTCAATAATACAGATAAGGAAGAATCTCTTGCAACACAGAATATCTGCATAAAATGAGTCTGAATAGAAACATCCTGGCATTTTTAATTTTGCATTTTTAATTTTTAATTCGATAAGAAGTGTCCCTCTACCAATCCTATCGTCCCAAGAATTTCTCCGATGTCGTCGGTCAGGATTTTGTGAAAAAAATTCTCAAGAATTCTTGTAAAACTCAGACATTCCACCACGGCTATATATTCTTCTGATTCCACGGCATAGGCAAGACGACCCTCGCACGCATATTTGCCGAAGCCGTCAACTGTACAAGTATTACGCCCGATGGTAATCCATGCCATGTATGTGCCAATTGCCTCGCATTTGATACAGGGAGGATGATAGATGTTATAGAAATCGATGCAGCCAGCTACACTGGAGTAGATGATATCCGTGAGATTATTGATCATGCAAAATTTACACCCACTCAAGGGAAATACAAAGTCTATATCATCGATGAGGTTCACATGCTGTCCAAAAATGCTTTTAACGCGCTCCTGAAAACTCTCGAAGAACCACCAGAACATGTAATTTTTCTCCTCGCAACAACAGACATTCACAAAGTTCCAGACACAGTCCTCTCTCGTGTCATACGATTTGACCTGACAAAAATAGGTGAAAAAGATATGTACGACCTCCTCGTAAAAATCTGTAATCAAGAACAGATATCGTATGAAGAAAATGCACTTAAAATGATCGTTCATAGAGCTCGTGGAAGTATCCGCGACTCCCTCACGATGCTCGAAAAATGCATCATCGATAAGTCTGTTACTGAAAAAAATGTCGAATGAGCGCTCCACCTCGTAAACGCCAATTTTTTACGAGAAACATTTGATGCATGCCTTAGTGGAGATGGAGATTCTATTCGCCACCTACTTGATACAGTAAACAACGAAGGCATCGATGTTCGACAATTTTCGACACAGATGACAGAATGGATAGTAGATAATATATCAGAAGCTTTTACAAAAAAAATATTCCCTCTGTACAAGGAAGTTTTTGACCTCTTTACGCGTGTATTCGTACAGAGTAGACAAGTATCTGTTCCTATGGACATTCTGCGCATGGCTCTCTACGAACGAGTGAAGAGCGGTATTATGTCGCCCCCAACAAAAGAAAAAGAAATACCAACAGGGTCAGAAGTCTCAGAGAAAATAGAGTCACAACCAGAGAAACTCATTGAGCCCGATACAATCAAGGTAGAACAAATTGAGGAAAAAGAAGACAATAATGTAGATAAGGAGAAGGATTTTACGCCTGAATATTTCCTTGAAAAACTCCGAGAAGCAGGAATAAAGAGCACCATGATACCGCTCCTCAAAACAGCAGAAATCAGTCTCACTGGAGATACCCTCGAGATCCAAACAACCACTTTTTGCCAATCAAGATGTGCAGAATCAAGCATTCGTCAAGTAATTGAAACCGTGGCCCACTCTTTTCATGCAGAAAAAATCAACATAATAGTACCGAGCATCGCTACGCCTGAAACTTCAAAAACAGAAGAATCAGTTGAAGATGTCGCGCGAGCTATATTTGAATAACTTTGCTCCTATGAGAGATATAATAAGACAATACATACTGACACGAACTTTTGCGGAGAGAATAGTATCAATAATCGGTATGCTCCTCTTCCTACTGATAGCGAGAGATTTTTCTGTATTCTTTTTAACGGCATTTCTCTGTGCATACCTCTTTCATTCGGCTGCAGCATGGTCTCAGGAAAAACTACAAAAAATAGCAAAAAATAGTCCACAAAAAATTGGAGATATTTTCCTTTTCCTTTCTCAGGAAAAAATACTTCTCACATTGCTGTATCTCTGTTTTGCCTTTATACTTATTTTTGCTATTCGAGATATAGGACCCACACTCACGAGTGACATGATAAACCTCTTGCAATCACTCTCTCAGCGTTTTTCTGTCGATATAGGTATATCATGACTCCAGGATACTTTGAGCAAATGGAGATCTCTCTCCTATCAAGTAGGAGATTTTATGAATGTAGTATCCCCGACGACTGATACAAATACGATTCTCAGTGAATTACTCCGTATAAGTGGAATATTTTTCCAAATTCTCTTTGCCTATATATTGAGTTATATCTGGCTTCTCGAATACAACAAAGTGCAGAAATATTTTTCACAGCTCAAGAAGGGACCATTTGCTTTCTTTTATCGAGATGTCGGAGTCGTATTTGAAAAAATACAAAAAAGTTTTGGACTTGTCTTTCAAGCACAAAGTAAAATAGCAGTAATAAACACTCTCCTTACCCTGGGAGGACTGATAGTGATTGGATTATTTTATGGACAACTCAGCCTCAAATGAAGCTATGTATTTCCATATCTATTAGCGCTCGGCTGTATCACTTTTCTAGCGAGCTTCGTACCTATCTTGTGAGTATTTATAGGCGGAATACCTATACTTTTCGCTGGTATAGTAGAATATCCAGGCTGGAGCATCGTCGTGACTATCATAACCATGCTCACGATTATCCATGCATTCGAATGATATTTTCTCAGCCCGCGCATTGTCGGACAATCTCTGAAACTCCCGACACCAATAGTATTTCTGATACTCTTCATCGCAGATCACTTTATGGGTATTATAGGATTTTTTATTGGCGTCCCCCTCTATCTCCTCCTGACAGAACTCTTTATTTCAATAGGACACATGATAGAAAAGATGCAGAAAAGTGCATAAATTAATTCTCAAAAAGTACATCTACAACATGAAACTGCGGAGTAACAGTATCTCTCCATACATGGCTCTTTAGTGTACCAATAAGACCGACCGGTCAAGCAGAGATAGCGTCTCTATGTTCGCCAAAACGAAATCATACTATCTCCAACTTCCCTGGATAATCCCAACGTACATGTTCGCCTGATTGTCCGAGAGAGAGTAGTGGTACAGAAATATCTGACAAGAGAAATAAAGGAGCTGAGAATCATATACCAAATGGCCTCAATTTTTCAATCTCTGAAATAGTATCCATGGTGATTTTTTCTGGATCAAGAAGTGTATCTACGGTGAGTATAAGAGTACTGTCGTGACTAGCATACAATTGACTCGTAGAAGCCGTTAAAAATTCAATCGCCAAAGAAATCATACTTGACTCTATGCTACAACCTGCTGCACCAGCATGACCTCAAAACCTCGCAAGATATTCACGAGAATTATCAAGTATCTTCACCAAATCGATTCCCTCAGGAGCTCGAAGCGAGCCAATGTAGAACCCGTCATGAAGAGTGAAAACAGCGCTCGGTTTATGATAAAGCTCTGTGAGTCTTGCCGCGACAAGTCCGAGTATTCCGTGTTCGAGATTTTCGTCAATGTATATCAATATAGGTGCACTCGTATCGACCACTGCGAGAGCTTTTTCATAGGCATTGCGAGTTTTTTCCTTACGGAGTTCATTGACTGCGATGAGTTCTTGGATACGAGAAAAAGATTCCGAAGAGCTGGATAATAATGCACTAAGACTCTGATGAGGTGTCGTGATACGACCTCCAGCATTGAGGAGAGGTCAGACAAAAAATCCTATATCTTCCTCGCTGAGTATGGGGCGATTCAGTGCCCCGGTAAAGGTCTGGAAAAAGGGGTGATGAGATTGCTGAGACTGAAGTATTCATCGACGAACGATGGTGCGATTTTCGTCCTGCATAGGCATACAGTCAGCGACAGTACCGAGAGAGACTATATCGACATATTTTTGAAGAATCTCCTGAGTCCTCTCTGGAAAGAAAAAATCAGAGAGAGCATGAATAAATTTCCACACTACCCCAGACCCCGACAATGAGCGAAATGGATAGAGAGAATCAGGTCGTTGAGGATTGACGACAGCTATGCAATCAGGGAGGATCTCTGGACACGAGTGGTGATCTGTGATGATGACATCGAGTCACAATTCTCGAGCACGCTGAACAGCTTCTCTGTCTTTTGACCCACAATCAACTGTGATAACCAATTTAGTACCCGTGGTAGCTATCTCATCCATATGATATGGCTTGATACCATAACCATCATGAACACGATGCGGCAGACGATATGAATCCTCCATGCCGAGCTCATCTCGCAGAAAGAGGAACAGTGCTGCCGTCGAAGAAATACCATCAACATCATAATCCCCGAATATCATCACGCGCTCGTTGTTCAGTCGAGCAGATGCTATACGCTGAAGAGCCTTTTGGATATCAGGGAGGAGGAGAGGATCATGGAGAACTTCACGGCTGAGAAGCTGCTTATCAACATTTCTGAGCGAGAGAAGAGTTGCTGTGAGATCTCTTGGATGCGTATCATGAAGCAACTGTACTTTCCGGCCTTTAATTGTTTGCTTAGAAAAAACATCCTTCATTTTTCATTTTTAATTCTTAATTGGCTAAATAGTTTTGCAAAACTATTTAGAAGCGAGTTGTTCTTTCATATGTTGAAATGCGTGGTGTATGAGGTCATCGAGCTTGAAGAATTTTTCTCGTTCGAACAATATCAGTGCTCCATCGAGATTTGCATGAAGCTTCCCGTGATAGGAATCATCACTATTTTTCTTGACAGTAACCTCGATGCGGATGACGGCATCTGGCTTATTATCATATTTTCGGAGATACGCATCTACCTTGCCTATGCTCTCATCGACGAGTCTCTGAATTACTTCACGATCCTGCTCAGCAGAATTATCTATCTGTAGGATTATCTGTGGTTGCATAAAAGGCAAAGGTTAAAAAATAAACAGAGAAATTATACTCTCTCTCGAAAAACATCCAAAGAAAATGACTTGACGAGAAAAGATGTATGATTGATTGACATACTAATAAAAAAGCAATACTCAAGGATATGAAGGACCTGAAATACTCTTGCAATACGGAGAATCTCGATAGTGAATTGAGGAAAGTTTTTCTAGCAAACTCAAACGATAAAAATGCGAAAATATTTCAAAAGAGGGAAAATAAATGGTATCAGTTGAAGTTTATATTTTTCATCTGACTGAGTGTACTCAAAATACCTCACTATACCGTTATGGGAATGCTCTGATATGAAACATATTTATTTGATGAAGATTTTGCAGGAAAAATACTTCGTGGAAAAAAGGGAAAAATGCTCGATATAGGAGCATGAAATGGGAGCATAACAGAAAAATTTATCCCCTATATAGAGCATATTTCCTGCATAGAACCATCTCTATCATTTCAAAGTATACTCAGAAAAAAATGATTTCATATCACACAATACGATACTTGAGAAAATTATGATATTATTACAATTTTCAATGTATTTGATGTCTGTTCTCACCCAGATATTTTACTCAAAAATGCCCTACGAAAACTCGCAAAAAACGGTACAATGATAATAAGTCTCCCTTTCCCTATACAATCCAGATCATGGGATGAAAATATCAAAAAAACCAACCACCTAGAACAAGATAAAAAGAGAGATTTTGAAAATACTGTTTCTGATTTCTATAAAAATTTTCTCCTAAAACATGATCTAAAAGTTATATCATTTTCAAGACTTCCCTACATAGTATCCTTGCCTGAATCAAGACATCCATCTGTCTACGATAACGGACTCTTCGTCTGCCAAAAAATATCTAATTAGAAGATTCTGTTTCAATTTTCACTGTCTTTTTTTCTGCAAGAGAATTATCCCAGAGAGCGAAATCAATAGATGAGATAATATCACTCACCGCTTCCCCTTTTGTAAGTACTGAATAGCTCAAAAGAGACCAGATATACTCCTGTCGTTTACGATAACATTTTTGTGAAAAATACTGAGCAGAAGTCTTCGTGCAGGCCAATTCAGCCTCAAGTGCCTTTTTTGCTTCTACGGTAGGTTCAAAACCAAATTTGATAGACTCATCACTGACAACTGGTTCACGAGATATGCCCGTTATAGGATTGTAAGAAGTATAAAACTCAGAGGTATAATATCCACTATTATAGTACGAAGAACCTGATGGGGACATCTTTTGACCCTTGAAATAGAGATATTCAAAGTCATCAATTTTTTGCCATTCAGCATGATAGGTAGTATCCTTCTGGAGCTTGAACTGATTCAGAGACGCATCTGAATAGCTCGGTAATATCACACCTGCGAGACGCATAGTCAACATGAGCTCAAAAGTATCTCTCTGAGAACTATTTACATATGCGCGACGATCAAGAGGAAGTTTTTTGAGTACAGATTCAAACGTCGGACTCGTAGAATCATCAGGTATAATATGGTCTGACAATCGCTTGTGATAAATTGCCCAGATATGAAGACGTGCATATTCATCCCAGGTAAGAGGATGCTCTCAGTCAAAAACATTTTTTGCGGTGAGTATGCCATATTTTACGAGATTTCGTAGAGCATCGCGGAACTCCTGAGATTGCTTATCGACATCCGTATACGTCAGCTGAGCAGCGGGACTGCCAAAATCAGTCGTACCAGTTCCACTCACGACGACGTATTTATCCAGATACTGTGTCATGAGACTATAGATATCGCCTTTTTTTCGTTTATCAGTCAAAAATATAAGTGAGAGAAAATGTGAATCATCACTCCCTACGATCAATATGACTTCACACGCAGCGGTAGTATGAGATACATTTTTTTCATCAGTCACCTGAGACCAGCTATTATTATCACAGACGACAAATCACTCATGTCATTTGTAAGATATGATACGTGACTCGGTATTGTCAGAGAAATATGATACCTCTTTGAGCTTGGTGAGAAGCTCAGACGCTGTAGTGTCAGCTGTATAAAAAGAATTTGGTACAACACTCACCTGGGCATAGCTCCAGAGATTCCCGAGATATGTCCGCGTAGTAAAGAGATCATCATACGTCACCATGAGCTCAGAGATAACACCATTATAAGGGAAAAAATTTGAGCGAAAATCAACCAGAGATTCCTCCGTAGGTTTTACCGTTATATGAGCTCGAGAAATAGGGATAGGTTCTGAAAGAGAAAATGAAAACTGAGTTGGAAAAGTAATGCCTGACAAGAATGCAGTAATATTTTTCTGAATAGCAGGATATGTCGTCTCATTGGAAAATGGTGTAGAGAGTTGCAACAGAAGAAGATGATGATTATTTACAATCTTGAAATACACGTACTGAGTTTTTGTCTTATCTCCTCCTGTATTACCGAGTGTATCAACTTCATAAAATGACTGCCCCCCTATCGTCACTGTCCTAAATTTTACATCCTGCGAAAAAGGAAAAAACGATTGACTGGAAAGGAAATAGCGTATTTCTTCTGGAGTTGTGAGAGATGGAGTATCAAAATGCATAAAAGAAAATGCATACACTGCAGTGTTATTTTCCTCAGATATTTGCCCTTCGATAGCAGACCCCGGTATATACGTCGTGATATTATATTTTTGAGGAAGAGTGAGCGTGATGAGAGGATCTGTGATTTTTTTATTTTGAGTAAAAGTGCTCATGGATTGCAAAAAAGGTGCAAAAAGAGGACTGTTATTTTGGATTTTCACAGAATTTGTGATATTTTTTTGCAGAAAATCCCGTGCCTCCCGAATGGAGAGAGAATAACCCAGGGCTGGATCAGTAGAGCCTCCGATAAGGAAAGTATTCACGCCTATCATCTTACCTTCACGGATAAGTGGTCCACCAGAATTTCATCATGCGATCAATGTATCGGTCTTGATATACGTATTCTCGTTATAGGAATATGTACCAGAAACTATCCCCTGCGTCTCAGTGATAGTATTTGCTCCAACCCATGGATAGCCACGAGCCATAATAGTATCTCCAGAATTTGGAATATAGGTATAATCTGGCACAATAGTCGCAAGAGAACGCGTATTCACAGGTCGTCCAAATATATCAACAGGGTCTATCCGTAGGAGAGCAATATCCTTTGTAGCATCTCGGGCAATAACTGAAGCAGTATATTGACATCGTGGCGGAAGAGATGAGTCTTCAGTAATACAGATAGAAAAATCATCAGAAATACCCCCAAATCAATCATCAACCACATGATTATTTGTAATAATATGGCCACTAGCATCAATAATAGAACCACTTCCCCATCATTGCAGAGAAAAATACATACCAAGTGGTTCTTTATAGGAAATCACCTGTACCACTGGTGAAGGAGCTGCGAGAGCCAGAGAAAAAAGCAAAGAGGAAAGAGGAAGGAGGAAGAATTTTTTCATATAGGCTCTATTCTAGAACTTCGCAGAGAAAATCAAAAGAAAACTCCCACAAATGTGGGAGTTTTTTAGTAAGAGGCAATTTCTGAATTCTATTCATCGTCTTCCTCAAACTTCACACCACGTTCAGCACGGATTTTTTCTGTGATATTTGCTGGAACAGGAGAGTAGTGAGAAAATTCCATTGCATAGGTAGCACGCCCCTGAGAGTTCGAACGAAGAGCCGTAGAGTATCCAAACATTTCTGAAAGTGGTACAAACGCAGAGATGATTTTTGCCATACCACGATCGCTCATCTCATTGATTTGACCTCGTTTTGCATTTACATCACCGAGGACATCCCCCATATATTCTTCTGGAGTAGATATTTCTACCTTCATGATAGGTTCGAGGAGGATAGGTTTTGCTTTTTTTGAAGCCTCTCTGAAACATCGACTCGCAGCGATGCGAAATGAGAGCTCATTTGAGTCAACATCATGGTAAGACCCAAATGTGAGAGTAGCTTGGACATTGACGAGTGGATACCCTGCGATAACACCTCGAGCATACGATGCATTGAGTCCTTTTTCTACACCAGGTATGAATTCTCGTGGGATAACTCATCCAGAAATTTCATTGATAAATCTATTTTCATCCTTGTACTCTTCTGGCTCAGCCTGACGCATAGTCTCCGAAATTGGCTCAAACGTGATGATGACATGACCAAATTGACCACGACCACCCGTCTGTTTTTTGTATTGAAACTCCTGATCTTTTACGAGTTGAGTAATAGTTTCACGGTATGCTACCTGAGGAGCGCCAACATTACATTCTACTTTGAATTCTCGACGCATACGATCGACGATGATATCGAGGTGAAGCTCGCCCATACCAGCGATGATAGTCTGTCCAGTCTCACTATCAGAACGAATGCGAAACGACGGATCTTCTTCTGCGAGTTTACCGAGAGCTGTACCCATTTTTTCTTGATCTGCCTTTGTCTTTGGTTCAACAGAAACTGAGATGACAGGTTCTGGAAAATCGAGAGAGAGGAGTTTGATAGGATGAGCCTTATCACACAAAGTGTGACCTGTTTTTGTCGCCTTGAGACCGATAACAGCAGCGATATTACCTGTTGTGATCTCCGTCACTTCTTTACGATTATTTGCATGCATCTCTACGATACGACCGATACGTTCTGTTTCATCATTATTTGAATTAAATACAGCAGTACCTGACTTGAGAACACCTGAATAAACACGTACAAATGTCAGTCGTCCAACAAATGGATCAGTCATGATCTTGAATGCAAGAGCGGAGAGAGGCTCAGTATCGAGTTGTTTAAACTCAACAGGCTTTGCATCATCATCTGGATCAGTACCTGCTATCTTACCTTCATTGATATCAAGCGGAGACGGGAGGTAATCTACCACTGCATCGAGAACTCTCTGAACACCGACATTTGCAAGAGCAGAACCACAGAAAAGTGGAAATACATTTCCTGAGATAACCCCCTTTCGGATTCCAGATTTCACTTCTTCGACAGTGAGCGTTTCTCCATTGAGATATTTATTCATGAGAGCATCATCTTGCTCTGCAGCCTTTTCAACGAGCTCGAGGCGAGCTTCTTCTACGCGAGCCATCATATTTTCTGGGATAGCACGCTCGAGAACTTCGACACCCATGTTCCCCTTAAATTCATACGCTTTCATCTCAGCCAAATCAACCACACCACAAAACTCATTTTCTAGACCAATTGGGAGTTGAGCTCGGACAACTTTATTGCCAGCGAGACGTTTTTTGATAGACTCAAATGTCATCTCAAAATCTCCACCAGTCTTGTCCATCTTGTTAGCAAATGCGATACGAGGAACACCATACTTGTCAGCCTGTTTCCAAACTGTTTCTGATTGAGGTTCTACACCCTGTGAACCATCGAAAACAACGACACCACCGTCGAGAACACGCATAGAACGCTCTACCTCGATAGTAAAGTCTACGTGACCAGGTGTATCGATAATATTGACATCAAAACCCTTCCAACTCGTACGAGTAGCAGCTGCAGTAATCGTGATACCACGTTCTTGTTCTTGTTCCATCCAGTCCATTGTCGCAGCTCCATCATGTACTTCGCCAATTTTGTGAGTTTTTCCAGAGTAAAAAAGTATACGCTCAGTTGTAGTAGTTTTACCAGCGTCAATATGCGCGATAATACCGATATTACGGATTTTGCGGAGCTTGTCTTCAACAGCAGACATAATATAAAAAAAGAATAATAAACGTAATCCGCAAAAGCGGATAAAACATGAGCATTGTATAGAAAAAGACGAAGAGTCAAGGAGATACCGAAACCTACTAAACCTTGTAATTTTCCCAAAAACTCCTACGAAATGCTTCATAGGATTTTTTTTGTATTGCCTCTCTTGCTCGATCGCAGAGACGCATGAGAAATTCAACATTATGCATAGAGAGAAGTATTTGACCGAGCATTTCTTCTGCATGGATAAGATGTCTGAGATATCAGAGTGTGTAATTTTCACTCACGGAAGTCTCCAAGCCAGGAGCAACAGGGATTTTGTCCATAGAACCATCCAGTGAGCTACGGTTGATCCTGATTTTCCCAAGAGAACTAAATACTTCCCCATGACGACCGAGACGAGTCGGGAGGACACAATCAAACATATCAACACCACGAGCAATAGCCTCGATGAGATCTTCTGGTGTACCAACTCCCATGAGATAATGAGGCTTCATTTCTGGGAGCTCTGGAGCGAGGAGATCAAGAGTAGAGAGCATAGCTCACTTCCCTTCACCGACGGAAAGTCCACCAATAGCTATGCCCAGAGTCGGGAGATCACGAAGAAACCGAACAGATTCAAGCCGTAAGTCATCGTACGTTACCCCCTGAATAATAGGAAAAAGTGTTTGTGGATGAAGTCATTTCTCAGAACGTATAAGCTCATTTTTTTGCCACTGAGAGACGCATCGTTCTGCCCATCTATGAGTACGATCGAGTGCTTCACGAGCACGAGTTTTTGAGACATCACCTGCAGCGACATCGTCAAATGCCATGATGATATCAGCACCGAGTTGAGACTGTATGTCCATAGCCTTTTCAGGAGACATGTAGTATTTGTCACCATTGAGATGCGATTGAAATTCTACGCCCTCATCATCAGTTTTCACGAGCGAAGGTCATCCATTACGAGGATTACCAAGAGAAAATACCTGAAAACCCCCACTATCCGTGAGGATGGGGAGGTCTACATTCATGAATGCATGGAGTCATCACATTTTCTCCACGATATCTGCTCCAGGCCGGAGCATGAGATGGTACGTATTACTGAGCATGATTTGTGTCTTCATCTCGGCTATACCCTCTCGTGTGATTCACTTGATAGTCGCTGCTGTTCCAACAGGCATAAAAACTGGTGTCTGAATAACTCCGTGAGGAGTCTCGAGGACTCCCGCACGAGCGTATCAATCAGCAAATTGAACAGAAAAAGAAAACATAATTTTAGTGTCAGATATGTTTATGGTGGAGAGTTTGGTGAAGTATTTTTCAAATTTTTGCATCAGAAGTTGATTCGAGAAAAGCGGTAATTTTACCATCCTGATCGGTATAATGAGCCTTGATAGTATAGTATATTTCCAGTGATTGCTTGCGTGATTTACGCAGACGAGCAATCTCCTGTTCTATCAAAGCAAAGCCAACAGCCTGTCATAGCCGAGACGTGCTAAAAACTTTTTGAATATTCACTATCAGCTCTTCAATATGTCTCAGGTGAGAACTCATACTATTATCCATTTTTGTGATAATCACTAGCTCTTCCAGTTCTCCAGAAATACCATCATGATGGGTTTGAAAATTCTGTGATAATTGTTTGAGAGAGTGAATGATTTGAAAAAAAACTTTTTTTAACATTATGCCATCTTCTAGGGTATCGAGAGCATCACAGATATTTTCACAAGATTGTATGCAATCTCTCATATGTTGATTGAGCTGCTCAACATTTTTTCGAATTGCTTGCGTCCGAGAAGAGAGATCTTTTTCCATGCTGTGAGTATAGGGAAAATTCGCTTATTGCAAACGTCAAGAATCAATAATCTCCTCCCTTTCGGGAGAGGAAGATTATGAATCGTCATTTTAATGTTCATCAAAAGAAACAGAAATGGGGAAACGCACAAAAACGAGCAGATCAAGGAAGCAAATTTTTTGGTGACAGGAAATTACTAAGGTGTAAGTGACTGAGACAAAAAATGAAGCTGACGCAGAGGTGCGACGATTTTCTGCGTTTTTATCTCTCTCCACCTCTTACAAATGTATAAGCAGTTCCTGCTTTACCTGCACGAGCTGTACGACCAATACGATGGACATAATCCTCACGAGTGGCAGGTTCATCAAAATTGATAACGTGGGTAACATCAGGAATATCCAGGCCTCGCGCGGCTACATCAGTAGCGATGAGGATACGGATTTTATTCGTACGGAAATTATTGGTAATTCTCTGACGAAGATTCTGAGACTTATCGCCATGAAGAGCATCGACAGAAGCCCCTAGATCGCTCAAATCATCAGAAACTCTGTCTGCTTCTCGTTTTGTACGAGTAAAGATGAGGTATTTCCCTTCTTTATCTTTTTGAAGAAGATCATGAAGTTTTTGTTTTTTATCGACACCAGTTGTAAAAAATATAACTTCTTGAGCAACACGAGAGCCAACTGGTTCTGATTTTATCGTCACTTGTACTGGCTCCTTGAGAAATGAGTGAACATGACGCTCGATATCTCGAGACATGGTCGCAGAGAAAAGAAGTGTTTGCTTTTCTGCTGGGAGCATAGCCATGATTTCTTTGATATCATGGATAAAACCCATATCGAGCATACGATCGAATTCATCGAGAACGACATGACCGTAATCAGAAAAATTAATAACACCTCGATCATAGAGATCTTTGAGGCGACCAGGAGTCGCGACAATACAGTGAACACCTCGTTTGATGTCCATGATTTGACCACGAGCACTTGCTCAGCCTACGACCACAACTGATCGGAGAAACGTCCCTGCTGCAATCCACTTAAATTCTGTCTGTATCTGATCAGCCAGCTCTCGAGTAGGAGTCATGATAAGCAGACGGCTCTGCACGCCTGAGAGCATACGGTGAATAATTGGTATGAGAAAGGCGGCTGTTTTACCAGAACCTGTATTTGCAAGACCGAGCATATCCTTTCCGTCCATGATTGCTTGAAGAGTCTTTTCTTGAATTTCTGTTGGTTTTTCGTAACCTTTTTTATCGATATTTGCTATGACGTGTGCGTCGAGAGCAAAATCATGAAATTTCTGTGTTACTTCATAGGGAGCAAACTTGAGTTCACCCGAATCATCTGTCGGAGTAAACATGTATTGTTTATAACTCGGCTGAGGAGGGAGTCTGCGACCGCCTGATCTACCACCACCAAATGATGATCCACGTCCGCCAAAACTTGGCCGTCCGCCGCCGCCACCAGCAGGTCTACCACCACCGTAACCGCCTCTGTCACCACCAAATGATGATCCACGTCCGCCAAAACTTGGTCGTCCGCCGCCGCCACCAGCAGGTCTACCACCACCGTAACCACCACTATCACCTCAGCCAAATGCTGGACGATCCCCTGCTGCAGGAGATCTGCTTGGAGCAGAACCAGGTCAAAAACCACGACGCTCACCACCACGTTCCGGAGAACGAGCTGGACGCTCATCACGATTATATTTGCCACGTGCACTACGGCCAGCGGCAGGTTTACCACTCTCAAAGTCCTCTAACCGTTTCGAAAAATCGAACATAAAAAAAAGAAAAAAATAGAACCGCGTGGGCTGGTCCTATTAGATTAATTCTTAAGGTAAGACTCTGCTCAGGCGAAGACACTGTTGTGTAGGATAGACTCTCTTAATCTGGGGCTCTGTGCCGTTCTCAACCTAAAAGAATATATCAATGTATAACGTGTACTGAACATAGTATAGTGATAAAAGTTATTTTGACAAATTTATTTTTTTATTTGTAGATTTTTAACCATTACAGACTGTTGTTCTATGAATATCAATACATTGAGAGAAAGTTTATTTCCAGCGTCAGATTAGTATGATATCGAATAAAATTATACATATCAGATACCATCTTTTTCGTGCTTCTTCGATAATTATTTGTGATGATATAGACCAGTAAGGTATAAATTGATTCATTAATTTTATTCTTCTTCTTGCAGTTTTTTGATAAGAGGAGTAAATCGTATATATTCAAAAAGTTGAAGACCCGTATATCGCCCAATAATAAAATTGAGGATGAGAATTCCAAAGAGAGAATCCGGATACGATATCAAAAATTGCTGGAGAGTCGTGGACGAAAGGAGGAGGTACGTAACAAGTGAAATCAGGATAAATTGGACAAATGAGACAAATCCTGATCGACTCCAGATGTTTATATCTTCATGAAATATCTTATCCGCTACCATGATGAGGAAGAGAAAAGGGAAAATGGTAAAAAGATTTGAAAATATAGCATAGTCAACCAGCTTCAGCCCGAGAATTATATCCAAGCCAAGGAAAATCAAGGAAAGAAGTATATAGAGTGTAATCAGGAGAGAACGTCTCGTATTATAGAGTAAGGGTATACGAGAAGATAGGAGATTGATGATACGTGTCGAGAGAAAAGCGATAAAGAGAAATATAGAGGTTAGCCCTAAACCAAATACAGCAAAACAGAGTGCCAAAAAAAGTGGATTATATATAGCAAATATATGAACTCCTATCGCTTGTTTCAGAAAGTTGAGAACCAAGAGTACGATGGCTACTTTGAGGAGGAATCAGAGGAAATTATATCAGAAACCGAAATACAGGAGATATTCCAGAAAACGGGAGAGCGAATAAGAAAATGTCTCTGTTGAATAGGAAACAGTTCTTCCAAAAGACAGATTCTCTGGAGTAATCTGAAGCAAGAGTTCAAATAAACCAGATGGATCCACGAGCGATACTTCTGTAATTCCGAGTCTTCAGATGGACTGGCCGAGAATCTTTGCCAGAAATGACTCATTGATGTCCGAAACAACAAAAATATGTTTGGACGAGAGTGATTTGATATCCGTATTTTTAGCTGTCTTTCAGAGAGAATCAAATAGCGAGAGAAAATTCTCAGAATTGATGATGATGACATCACTGTCCTCTATCATCTTGATATTTTTCGTAGTGAAATCATCGAATTCTTGAAACGAGAGAGACCCCTGAGATGGTGGAGGAGTGAGGCCATAAAAGAGAATTCACCTCTCCTTCAGAGCATCAGAAACAAATCATGATGAATCATCTTTCGAAGGAATTTTCACAGCAGCAGTGTCGCCTATGTAGGCAATGGCAAAAGGGAAAACTCGAATAGTTTTTGTGAAAGTAACATCACAGGAATCGCCATATTGAACTTGAGCTTCGAGCGTCATATCTCCTGGCTCATCAAAATAAATCGAATACTTATCACGAACAACAGTCTCTATTTTTTTCGTTCATTTCTTTAGTGTATATGTTACCTTTTTTGGTATAACTATCGCAGTATCTGCTGGCGCAAGGAGATAATCTCTCGTCGTTTCTGCACGGACTTGTGCATCTCATTTGAGTACAAATGGAAACGAACAATCATCGACAAAAAGGGTCTTATCTTTTTCAGCTTGCTGAGCAAAGGAAAAGATATGAACAGAGAGGAGGAATACGAGAATTAGCTTTTTCATACGATAGTTTAAGAGTTAAAAAAAGGTTTCACAAGCGGAATATCAGAAATCTTTATCTTGCCTTGAAAGAGCATATAGGGATCTTCTCCTGATTCAATCCATTGTTTCATGTGTAAATATCCTGGGAGATAGACTGTATCTTTCATATATCACAGTATCCCAGTTCTTTGTGTATGTTTGATGCCTCGTTTTACACGAGTAGTATCAGAGAAAATTTGCTCTTGAGATTTTTCAGGATAAAGAGTCTGAATAAGGCGAGCCAAATCAGAAAAATTCATCGTCTTCGCTGCAAATGAGAGATAATACTTGATATACATAGCATTTTTTTCGTAATCCTCTGGGAGATGTTTGAGAGATTCGTAGATAGCTAGTCCTTCCTCGTCTCGAATATAGTTAGCTGTTCCATACTGAAATATCTTGAGTCCGAGAGCTTGACCTGCCAAATGACGCTGCAGATGAACGCCTATCTCATGAGCGAGAATTGCCGGAAGCTCTTCAGTATATATACGAGCGTTTTTTGAGAGATTAATACGGATATTTTTTCCATAAGCGATAGATATACGAGAAAAATTTCTATCCCTGGAAGCAACAGGTATATCTGCTAGATTATGATTCTTGCAATACTCTGTCACAGATGCGAGGACTTCTTCCGGAGAGAGGAGTTTCCCACGAATCTTTTTCACGACTTTCTGAGTTTCGCCCAACGTCACCAGTTTTTCTTGAGCTAAAGTAAAAAGTGATTCATCTAATTCTCCAAAAAGCGCGATATTTGCATCTCGGATAACCACGGGATTTTCACGAGAAAAGCCACGCAAGAGATCAGCCTTGAATTCTATTTCATTGAGTTTTTCAAAAAATAATTGTGATAAAATAGCATATTCCGAACTAATGGAAGTAATAGTTTTTCGGAGAGAATCAGCATCCAGTATAAATTTATCAAAAAAATCCCTATCCGGAAAATCATACTGAAACACAGGGTTATAAAGACCTTGAGAGGAGATAAACGAATCGAGCTCTTGATAGTAATTCGTAGGCTTCAAAAAATAGGAAAGATTGATCCTCTTTCAGAGCTTGTAGAGATCTTCATCGATATCAGTAATTCATTGAGGCCAATGTGAAGTAGTATAACGATACACGAGGTCATAGTGAGGCGAGATAACTGGCTTCAAATAGTGCTCCTTGATATCATCTCCAGCGAGGATAAGCGTCTGAGACGGGAGAGTCGTATCCGAGATGAGAGAAGAGAGGTTGATCTCAGCCCCATCATAGGTTGTCACCATATATGGTGATGATTCATCACTCAAAAAATCACCATTACCCCGAGTTTTATGAGCGGATATATCCACATGAATATCGATATTTTCATGTCTGATATCACCAACACGGATACATCATTTTTGTTTTACGTAGAGAATTTTATTTTCCTGAATCTGGAAAAGAGGATGCTCGTGAAACAACGAACGAGCGATTTCTACTCATTTCACTGGATCAGTAATTCGGAGGTTTTCAACCTTTTGAAGTCGAGAACGAAGGGCGATACCACTCACATTTTGTACCTCGAGACCAGCACGAGCATTGAGTTCGAGAAGTTTTGGGCCAGTCGGCGTGATCACCCAGTCGAGTGCGAGATATCCGAGATTGGCAAATATCTGTATCTGGGATGAGTAGAGGAGAATATCATTCCAATAACCCATTTTTTTCCCTCGCAAAAAACGATATTTCTCAGGAAATAGATCATGATGGAGTGTTTTGTTTTGGAAAAACGAATGTATCTCTCCCGTAGCAACATCGATACCAAAACCTGCTCCACCTTGTGCGAGATTAGCCTTTCATGCTGACGCAGCAGTAGGCATACGTACCATAGCAGCAACAGGAACGAGATTGAAAACGATAACTCGTATATCGGCTAAACCAAACTGACAAAAGTGTCGAAATCACTCATCTGGCAAAAGCTGCTCTTCTATGAGGACGACATCATAACCTCCCGAGATAGAAAAAGCTCAGTCCAAAATATCCATCATATGAGCTCTCAATTCTATCTCCGTATAACTCCTATCCTGTGCAAAAAAGATATTTCCTTTTCTTTCAAGGACCAATATACCATTCCCTTTACTTCCTTCGTTTGGTTTGATAACAAAACGTGAAGAGGTGATAGCAGAAAAATTCCAATTCTGAAGCTCAGCCTTTGATTGAATCACAGCAAAAGTCTCAGCAAATGGAACACCACGGGCAGAGAGATAGGTTTTTGTCTTTATCTTACTATCTGCGAGTGAAGTAGATTTTTTGTCATTAAATTTTTTGATATACAACAGGTTCCTCGCATTCATTCAGAGAATTCAAAAATCGAACATTACAAAAGATTAAAGTACCAAAAGTATAGAGAAAAAAAGAGAAAAGTGAAATTTTTGGGTCTTAACAACAATGAAATACTCACAAAAAAATGACCCGAGGGAGTCAGGTCACTATGTGACATCAGTGTACGTAATGGCTGTGCAATTCGTAGCTTGCTAGAGTGAAGAGTTATTGGGGATGGGAGATATGCCCGCAGGCATATCGAGTAATTCGAACACGGGGTTCGAAGACCGATTGATTTAAAATTGGTTGGGGATGGGAGATATGCCCGCAGGCATATCGAGTAATTCGAACACGGGGTTCGAAGACCGATTGATTTAAAATTGGTTGGGGATGAGGGATTCGAACCCCCGATGGCGGAGTCAAAGTCCACTGCCTTACCGCTTGGCTAATCCCCAACACTTGCCTATCGTATGAACTTTCACGATTTTTCAAATTTTTTTGACAAAAACACCTCATGCTCTACAATGCCCCAGTTCCTCGGTAGCTCAGTGGTAGAGCAGTTGGCTGTTAACCAATTGGTCGTAGGTTCGAATCCTACCCGGGGAGCCATTATCCTAGATTCTTAAATTCATCATTTGTGATGAATTTTTTTGTTCCTCAATGGCAGCCAATTGGTAAAGTTAGCTGTTCATCCGCCGAGGCGGATCGTAGGTTGACTCGATATGCCTGTGGGCACATCTCCCCCATACCCGTCGGGGATAGAGAACATTATTACATAAAGGCAGAGAAGTATCAGATGCCGCCGTTAATATGTGATTTCTGAAGACTTGAGAAATCGCTTCAAAAAAATCCAGCGCAGTATTTCTTAAATATATGTGTGGGGCAAATTAAAAAAATGGGGGCAGAATATCTAGAAATAATTAACCCAAGGGAAAATATCTGGCTTATGGAACATAACCTAGACAGGCCATTAGATTCGATATTAAAAAGTGGAATTAATATGTATACGAGAGTAGGATTGAATATTAATGGTGAACTACAACTGAATTGAAGAGTAAGAATCACTTTTTAAGTATAATAACTTCATTTTTTATGCTTAATCAAGAATCAATCATTAGATATAAGGAACTTGTGAAGTCAAAAGGACTGTTGCCAATTCTTGTTTCACCGTTTTTCCAAAAAAAAGTTAATGGGGAGATAGCTTTTCTTTGACATGAAAATGGTTCTATTATATGAATATATTTCTATTTTAAACTAAATAAAGTGCCTTTAATCAAATTAACCAAGTATGCGTTTTTTCAATTCATCCTCATTATTGAGAAATATGTAACGAAGCACCTCAAGTGCAAATTCTTGAGCTCTAAATTTTGGATCAGCCACTGTTTGCAAAAAATCTTTCCAATTTAATTTTTTAAAATTAATCAACTCTCATCCTTCATCAAGATTTTGCCCCTGTTTTTTAGTACAATTTCGTGCAATAAAAATATGACTATCACAATCTATTCTCGAAGATTGGGTATATTTTCAGAATAATTCCCAATTATCACTCACGAGACCAGTCTCTTCAAGCAATTCTCTTTTTGCAGTTTCTATTGGCTCTTCTCCATCTTCACAGGTTCCTCATACAAGTCAATAAAACGGTGCCCTTCCGGGCTGTTGTTCCTCCAAAATATAGATTTCTCATTCTGTAGATACTGCAATTATATCAATAGAATGATTTCTCTTTAGTCGTTCCCATATCTTCTTTTTGCCATCAAACATTTCTTGCTCCCACTGGTAAACATCAAATGTTTTCCCTTTGAAAACCATTGTAGCATTGTCTGGTATCTTCATATAGTATTTTGATTATGAAATAAAATCAGAGGTTTAAAAAAATACGGTTGATTCTATACTAAAACTTGAAAAAACAATTTTTTTTGTTAAATACAGTTAACTGAAATCATATATAAATTATTATCTTAAAATAAGCCAATTCAAACGCTCATTTTTTAATGAGTGTTTTTTATTCACAGAGTTAGCTGTTCATCCGCCGAGGCGGATCGTAGGTTGACTCGATATGCCTGCGGGCATATCTCCCCTAACTGGGGGATAGAGAGTATTGTAAATAAAGGCAGAGAAGTATCAGATGCCGCCGTTAATATGTGATTTCTGAAGACTATGAATTTAGGTAAGGACTTGGTATGATATGAGTATGAAAAAAATATCGAGATTCTCGTAATGATCATACGTATCAATCAGCACAAATGGCATTATTGCATTTAGAGAATCCAGCACATTATTAGAAATATTTAATCGAAATAATTGTAATGGATGTCAATAAAAATTATTTTAAATTTGCTCACAACAGTGTATAGTGAATAATCATGTTTATTTTCTAATTTCATTTTATGAAATGATTACACATTGTTGCCTTTACTCTCCTTGTTATAGGAGGACTAAACTGGCTCCTAGTCGGGGCATTTAGCTTCGATCTCGTAGCTACATTGTTCGGTGAGATGTCATCACTCTCAAGGATTATCTACATTCTTGTAGGTCTTTCAGCAATTGTTGAGGTCTTGATGTTTAGTAAGAAATGAATGATCTAAATCGGAAATAGATTTTAAAAAATCTTGAAACTTTTTTTAGTAAGTAAATCAATACTTGTTTTATCCTTTTTCAGATAAAATAGAGTTCTGGGTGAGCTGCGAATATATGGTATATTGTCTATGTCTATAGGGATTATTGAGATTTTTTAAAGACTCATTATCCGAGTAATTTTCCCTACTTCACCTCTGTGAAACAACATTGGTGAAGTTATTGTGCATTAAGCGATTCTAACTTCGTCCAACACATTGAGCCATTCAATAACTCAATTAATCGCCTCAAGCGATTTTTTTTGTAAATATAAAAACCACAGTTGATAGAATTTATTGACGTATCTAAAATAAAGATATAGTACATCGGTTATATATTTTATGGATTCTCCACCGCCACCAACGAACACACTCCCAGAAACGCCTCCAGGAATAATTAAAGAAGCACACGCCCTAAGCCAAAGAAGTATTCAAGATCGATTCCAAGAGCTTACAGCAGAGATATTTGTGAAAGATTTCATAGATCATAAAACTGAGAAAGAGCTATTGGAAATGACAGCAAAATTAGTCATAGCGATACTCATGGAACAATCATTTAAAATGACCCCCGAAGTAATGAATGAATACCATAGAATAAAAGAGAGAATTTTATCCGAGAAAAGAAAAAAAATCCCCACCGCTTCTCCCGCACATAATTCAACCATGATGATACCGAGAAAATGGCTTACATGAGCCATTATAGCTTGGGTTATGAGAAGCACGGTGAAATAAAATTACCCCACACTCCCCTCCATCTCAAGAGCGATGAGAGCATTGAGTTCAGCAGCATATTCGAGTGGGAGTTCTTTCACGATAGGTGAGATAAATCAGTTAATTATCATCGCTTTTGCTTGAGCTTCAGCAATACCACGACTCTGGAGGTAATAGAGTTGCTCAGCGCTGATACGACCAGCACTCGCTTCATGGGCGCATATGGATGAAGCATTACGGACGCGGA
>Ga0209284_10001513_pt1 | contig 35588 bp, 31 predicted proteins | sample FRY03_FD_187211 | JGI IMG/M metagenome (GOLD analysis project Ga0209284, IMG submission 187211) | Freshwater microbial communities from Lake Fryxell liftoff mats and glacier meltwater in Antarctica - FRY-03 (SPAdes) (version 2) | ecosystem: Environmental > Aquatic > Freshwater > Ice > Glacier... | reverse complement strand
GTTCGGCAGCAGCCGTCAGACGCAGGCGCGCCACCGTCGGATTCTCCCAGGCATCGCCAACCGCTGCCAAAGCGCGCTGCACACCCACCGCAAGATTGACAGCCGTCGGGCGCGCGGCGACAAGCAACGCAGCGTCCAAGCGCACAGAGCGCTGAAAGTCCGCAGCGGCATCTGCCGCCTGCTCGGCAGCCAGCGCCACGCCCATCGCACCCGCCACGCCAAGCGCTGGCGCGCCGCGAATCGCGAGCACGCGAATCGCCTCAATCAACATCGCCACCGACGTGCAACGCTGCTCGACACGCAGCATCGGCAACTGCGTCTGGTCGAGAATCACCACGGCCCCGCGCTCGAGACGAATGATGTCCGTCGGTGCAAGACTCGTACTCAGATGCCCTCAGTCCAACTCTGCCGAAACCGCTCCTGCTCTGCAGAAACGACATCGATCTCCACCCCCAGCGAAGCGAGTTTAAGTCGAGCAATCTCCACGTCAATCACAGGCGGCACAACGTAGACCTTCATCTCGAGTGTATCCGCATGCTTGACGACATATTCCGCGGCTAGCGCCTGATTCGCGAACCTCACATCCATCACCGCTACAGGGTGGCCTTCCGCCGCCACGAGATTGACCAGGCGACCCTCCGCCAAGAGCATCAACGTACGCCCACTCGCGAGCGTAAACTGCTCCACGAACGGGCGCGGCTGCGTCACCGCAACGGCTCGCGCCCGTAACGCTGGCACGTCTATCTCGACAGTAACATGACCCGCATTCGCAATCATCGCGGCGTCCTTCATCGCATCGAAATGCTCTCCGCGGAGCACATTCTTCGTGCCAGTAGCCGTACAGAAAACATCTCCCAGTGGCGCGGCCTGTTCGGCCGTCATCACGCGAAATCCGTCCAACGCAGCCTGCAGTGCACGCATCGCATCGACCTCGAGCACAATCACGTGCGCACCCATTCCACGGGCGCGCTCCGCCAGACCCCGACCACACCAGCCGTACCCGGCAACAACAAACGTACTGCCCGCGAGCAACACATTCGTCGCGCGCAGAATGCCATCAATCACCGACTGCCCCGTGCCGTACCGGTTGTCAAACAGCTGCGTTGTCTGTGCCTCGGTGACCGCGATGATGGGGAACCGCAGAACCGCATCTCCCTCCATCGCACGCAGACGAAGCACACCCGCCGTGGTCTCGGCAGTGCCGGCCAGGACCGATCCGAGCAACTCGCGCCGCGTCGTATGAAGAACGCCGACCAGGTCCGCACCATCATCCATCGTGACGTGCGGACGGTGGTCTGCAACCGCCATGATATGCCGATAGTAGGTGTCATCATCCGCGCCATTGATCGCGAACACCGGAATGCCGTACTCGGCAACCAGCGCCGCCGCCACATCGTCCTGCGTCGACAAGGGATTCGACGCGCAAAGCATCGCATCCGCCCCACCCGCCTTAAGCGTGCGCATCAGATTCGCAGTCTCCGCCGTGACATCCAGACAGGCACTGATGCGCAAACCCTTGAACGGCTGCTCTTGCTCGAAGCGGGTACGAATCTCCCGCAAGACCGGCATCTCCTGGTCCGCCCACTCGACGCGGCGAGCGCCGGCACCTGCCAGTGCAAGATCCTCAACGTGATGTGTAACAGGCGTACTCAACAGTAACGGTGTCCTCTGGTGTTCCTGCGAGATCGTACGCTACTCGTTCAGGGCGGGTGCTTTGAGGGCGGTCAGGCGCGCAATGTCGAGCGCCACCACTCCCTCACAATCAGCCAGGTGGCACGAGACGAGATCGCCATGGATCAATAAGGCAAGGGTACGCTCGAGCTCGTTTGTGCCGCTCCCATGCCACTCCAGCACCGTTGACACATCGCCCGCCACGAGACTCTGAATACGATCATGCAGCGCAGCAGCGGCAGCTGGTTCCGCCGAGTCACGCAGAAACACTGCAGCAGCCGGAATGCCATGCCGAGCACTCCCGAGCCAGCCCAGCACCTGATTGTGCGCCATCTCGGGCAACGCGCCCGCGAAGGCCATAGCCTTTGCATTCTCGTTGACCTGGTTCGCTAGTCGAACGGCTGCAGCAGCGCGCGCGCCCGACCCGTAAAAGACAATCACGTGGCCAGCCAGCCGCGCAGCCTCGGCCTCGGCGACCCCAGCCTGCGCACGCTCGGCTGTCACGACGCGCATGGTGCTCGGAATTGCAGCAGACAATGCTGCGACACTACCCGGCGCCGCACCTGCAGCATCGAGCACACCAACCAGCGCTCCAAGCAAGAAGCCAAGCGCACCGCGAGGTTGAAAGCCCCCCTCAACCAGAGCCAGTGGCGCATCGGCAGCAACCGCGCGCTCGTGCAACTGCCCTCCGGCAGTGACCGCTACACGCTCCGCGCCACGCCTACCCGCCTCATCCCACCACCCCAGCGTCTCCGCAGTCGCACCCGAATACGACGTACAGACAACAAGAGTCTGCGGACCAATCCACCCGGGCAGCGACGTCGTGTCGACCGGAACCACCGGGACGGCGAGCTGTTCGGCAAAGAGGGCCGCAAGGAGACGACCACCCGCAGCAGAGCCACCAAGCCCACAGAGAGCGACTGCGTTGAAATGCAGAGCAGGAACCTGGGCGGCACGTGCAGCCGCGAGACCACTCTCCAACTGACGCGGAAAGTCCAGCGCCTGCTCCAACATCGTCGATGGTGCCATCAGCCGGGTCTCCTCTCCCCTAACAGTGTCACACCGGCCGCCGCATGCTCTGCCGTACCAAGCGCCGAGTCGGACACAGACGCGTGCACGCCAACAACGCCAGCCCGACCAATCACACTACGGACGACCGACGCGTCAGCACCAACTACCACATCATCAAACAGCACACTCCTACACACAATTGCGTTCTCCGCGATACGAGAACCAGCCCCCACCACCGTCTCGGGACCTACCACCGCACCCGCCTCAACCGTGGCACCCGGGCCAATCAACACCGGCGCGATCAGACGCGCAGTCGCTGCGACCAGCGCATCGTCCGCCACCAGCACAGCACCCTCCGAGCCACCTAAACGCGTGGCGACCCGACCCGCGATGACATCCGCATTCGCCGCCAAGAAACTCTCGACAGTGCCAATATCGCGCCAATAACCCGCCGCCTGATGCGCGATCAAACCATGCCCGACGAGTTGTGGAAAGATCTCGCGCTCGATCGACACCATGCGATCACTGGGAATCAGATCAAGCACCTCTGGCTCAAGCACATAAACGCCGGCATTGACCCACCACGGTGCCGGCCCTAGGCCGTCCGCAGTCGGCGGCTTCTCAACAAAACGCTGCACATTACCCGCCGCATCGTGAACCACAACACCAAACCGGGTGGGATCATCGACGGGCGTCAGCCCGATCGTCCCCATCGCACCAGCAGTCGTATGCGCCAGCACGAGTGCACCAAAATCGGCATCGCCGAGCACATCACCATTCAGCGCAAGAAACGGCCCGTCGACGCGCCCAGCCGCCGCGAAACGAATCGCTCCCGCCGTACCCAACGGCTCGTCCTCGACAACCACCTCGACCACCATACCCGGCGGCGGCGAGCCAACCCCTGCGCGCAATCGCTCTGGCAGGTAGCCACACGAGAGGATCACCTTCGACACCCCAGCAGCGGCAAGCCGATCGAGCAACAGGGCAATAAACGGCACACCTCCAATCGGCAGCACCGGCTTCGGCTCGTCCAGCGTCAACGGACGGAGACGCGTGCCCTCACCCCCGACGAGCACTACCGCAATCACGCCTGATGCAACTCGCGGTCCGGATCGCGCTCCACACGACCAATCGACAGATACGTAAAGCCCGCCGCCACCGCCGCATCGGGATCGAGCAGATTCCGACCATCAACAATCAACGGCCTGCGCATCGCTGCGCGCACATCCGCATCGAGCACCGCTCGAAACTCGGGCCATTCCGTCACAATCACCAGTGCATCCGCTCCCGTCACGGCCGTCAACATCGAATCGGCAATCTCAACAGCCGCCGGCAGCACAGCGCGTGCGCGTTCTGCCGCGACGGGATCGAAAGCGACGACACTCGCACCCTCCGCAATCAGTCGCGACGCCAACACGATGCTCGAGGCCTCGCGCATATCATCCGTGTGCGGTTTAAACGCCAATCCAAGCAGTGTCACACGGCGATTCCGCAGCGAACCGAGACGATCCTTGAGTTTGCCGATGACCCGACGCTTCTGCAGCTCATTGACCTCAATCACGCTCGCCAACAATTGGAACGAGTAACCCGTATTGCCCGCCATCTGCTTGAGCGCCGTCACATCCTTCGGAAAACAACTACCGCCATACCCGATACCCGGCCGCAAGAAACTCGGACCAATACGCGCATCCATGCCCATGCCACGCGCAACCTCTTCGACATCAGCACCGACACGCTCACACACATTTGCAATCTCATTTACGAACGAGATCTTCGTCGCAAGAAACGCATTCGAAGCGAGCTTGATCATCTCCGCCGAAGCCACATCCGTCGTCAGAATCGGCGCCTGCAAGTCCTCGTAGAGCCGCGCCACGCGGGCAACATCCTCGCCGCGATCGCCACCAATAACAACACGATCCGGCTCGCGGAAATCAGCAACCGCTGAGCCTTCACGAAGAAACTCCGGATTCGAAACGTAACCCACATCCTCGCGGCCACGCGCATCAAGCTCGGCTCGCACACGCCGACCCGTACCAACAGGTACCGTCGATTTCATCACCAAAATTGCGCCCTCAGCACTCGCCGGCAAGGCTTCGATAACTGCTTCGACACGCGAGAGGTCGGCATCGCCCGACGCGGTTGGAGGCGTATCGACACAGACGATCGCGATACGCGCATCACGAAAAACATCCTCCATGTCGAGCGTAAAAGTCATCCGCGCAGCATTGCGCTGCAACAACTCGGGCACACCAGGCTCGTGGATCGGCACCTGACCGCGCTGCAGCATCGCAACACGCTCCGGCGCAATATCACGACAGACGACGGTGTGACCAAGTTCGGCTAGACAGGCGGCAGTGACCAGCCCGACATAACCGACGCCGATCACGCCGACAGTCTCGCGACCACTCACCGCGTCACCGGTTTAAAGCTCTTCGCCATCGCGATCATCGCAGAGTTAGGAATACGACCCGTCAACGAGTTCTCCAGCCAGTAACTAATGTCATTTTGCTTCCAAGCGACACGCTGCAGCGACGCTCCATTGAAGTAAAGCATCAGCGTGCGACCCTTATAGACACGTGTCGCGGTCGGACCCTCGAGAATCGGCGGGTCGTCCCAAGCGATCGCCTGAACACCAAAGACCTGATCGTACGAGTCAGCCGAGAACGTCACAAAAACGGCCTTATGCCCACCCGTCTTGTAGACGCGCGCGGCCGGTTGAGTCGAAAACAATGGATCGCGCGTCCGAGCTCCCGCATAAAGCACCGTCGGCATCATCAGTGGTATGCCCGCCTTACGCTGCGCATAGCGCCACATCTGCACATCGCGCGTCGGATCGCGGGTAATCTGCGCCTCCTCCTTCGCCGGCAAAACCGCCACCTTTGGTGGCGCCAGATCGCTGATATACGTCTTGCCAATCACGACGACCACCGGCTGTGTAATTGGCACGCCATTCTGCTCGAGCTCGGCCTTGATCGACGCGTCCAGCGGCTTCGTAGCCGAATCCGTCCCAAAAGCCGCGGAAATCGCAATCGCAGCATCCTTGGCGCCCTTCGCCGAGCCATCAAAGTAGACCGTCGTGCGCATGTACTGGACGAGCGAATCGCCCGTGCTCCGCGCGAGTTTCCAACCATTCTCGACAAGTTGCCACGCCGCATCAGCAGCCGCCGCTGGCGTGCCATTACCGTTGCGTACCTCGATACCGATCGTAGCTGGGTCATAGGTTTGCTTGGCGACCTTCTCCTTCGAATCTTTGGCGACATCGCGCGTCGCAATTGCCTGACCCGACGTCATATCCGGATTAAGGAACTCGTCAACGGCCTTCTGCACAGCCTGCGGTGACGCTTCGAACTTGCCAGGATTCGTCGTAGAACTCGAGATATCGTCGAGCCGGACTTGGAAGGTATTGCCTCGTGGAATGCTCGCGACAAGACGCCCGTACTCAAGCAATGTGCGCGCATCCGCCGGCTTTTTATTCGAACCGAGAATTTTAAGATTATCCCGCAAAATCGAGATCAACTCGATGATACGCGTAGCGAAGCCCCAGCGATCAACACGCTTCTTAAACTCGCGCACAAACGTCTGCTGACGTGCCATACGGATGAGATCCGAATCGGTGTGTCGATACCGCGCGAAAGCCAGCGCATCAGTGCCACGCAGCAACTGATAACCGGGCTGGAGATTAATCGACATGTAATTACGTGCAGCCGTGCCATCGTTGCTGTTGTAGTAGCGACGATCGACTGGCAGCCAGACGCCGCCAAACGTAGCGACGATGCGGGTAAACGCTTTGAAGTCGAGTGGAATCAGATAGTTAATCTGCACACCCGTCAACTCTTTGATCGTCGCTAGCGCCAACGGCTCCTGACCGAGCTGGTAGGCCTCATTGATTGGGCGGCGGCCATAGCCGGGCACGTTGACAACTAGGTCGCGTGGGAACGACATCATCGAAATTGACTTCGACCGCGGATCAACGCGTACCATCATCATCGTGTCGGAGCGGCCGGGGCCGTCGCCGGGACGACGATCCTCACCAATCACCAGCGCGGTAATCGGCTGATCCGGCAAGGGAACGGCGAGCCCTGCCTCTGCAGCCTGCTGCTTCTTATCGGATGTCTGTGTGATCGCCATGATCGTGTCTTGCAGGTACCAGTAGGAGTAGCCACCCACTGCGAGCGCGGCAATCAGCAGCAGACCCGCGACGATCCCAACGACTTTCGGCCAGCGTCGCTTGCGTTTGGCTGGCTCGGTGGTGTAAATACTCATCTGCGACTTGTCCCTGTCGCCGTTGTCAGCACCCACGCCTGCCTGCTCGGGCGGTGCACCATCGGCGCGATGTACCTTCATCACTGGCCCCGCTTGCGTGGGCAGGGCTGCAGCAGCCTTGGTCGCAGTCGCTGCGAGAACAGACGCTGCGAGTGCATCGCTCGCGGCGGGCGGCGCGGGAGGCTCTGTCGACGCACCTTCACTCGGGGCCTCAGGGGTCGACGCAGACACAACGTCGTCGGATGGGTGCGTAGGCGTCTCCACAGAGAAAAGACTTGGACGCCGCGGATCACCGAAACACGCCGCCCAGCCGTTTTCTGAGTATACCCGTCGTATCGCCGCAATCCTTGCGGTTGTGGCAATAACGGTAACCCGACTTCTAATCTGCAACTATCTCGGCATGTTGTCCGGCGCGCAGATCGCACTCGTCCGCCATGGAGAGACGGAATGGAGCCTGAATGGTCGCCATACAGGCACGACGGACATTCCTCTGACAGACCGTGGTCGGGATGAGGCGCGCGCCTCTGCACCGCTCGTCCAAGGCTTGTCGATTGATCGCGTCTCGTCGAGCCCGTTATCGCGCGCGCGGGAAACGTGTGCACTCCTCGAACTCGATCAGCCCGCCCTGCTCGATGATGACCTCTTGGAGTGGAACTATGGTGACTATGAGGGCATCACGACAAAGCAGATTCGCGAAACCGTGCCGGGCTGGACGGTTTGGTCGCACCCCTGTCCCCATGGTGAGACTGCTGCCGATGTTGGTGCGCGCGTCGACCGGGTGATTGCGACGGCGCGTGCGGCCGAAGGCACGACGCTCGTCGTCGCGCACGGCCACGTGCTGCGCGTCCTCGCCGCGCGCTGGCTCGGTCTCCCCCCCGAAGGCGGGCGCTTCTTCCGTCTCGACACTGCGACGGTCTCCCTGCTCGGATGGGAACGCGAAACCCCCGTCCTACTGAGTTGGAATACGCGCTGAGGTTTCGTGGTGGGGGGCGGACGCCACAACCCCGCGGATGTGAGGTCCGCCCCCCAAAACCGTCTGTCAAGCGTGGTTGCGTGTGGGGGCGGACCTCACATCCGCGGGGTTGTGGCGTCCGCCCCCCATCACGAAACCTCGACCCCATCCACGTCAACCACAACCGCCTCTGGTTTCGTAAAGGGGCCTGACCCCATCACGAAATCCAGTCACGAAACCTCAGCGCGCGACGAGGTCGACGACAACCGGGCAACCCTCGAGTCCGGCCGCCTCACGCAGCCGATTCTCAAGGAAGTACGCGTAGTCGCGCGTGATCAGCTTACGATCGTTGATCGTGATACGAAACCGCGGCGGGCGTGTCTGCACCTGCGCGCCATAGATCAGCTTCAGGCGCTTGCCATGCACAATCGGGGGCTGGCGCGCGGCGACCGCGTCTTGCAGCACGCGATTGACGGCCGGAGTCGGCATGCGACTCGAGTAGGCAACAAACAACTCCTCGATGCGATCAAGCAGACGATCGAGACCACGACCCGTCACCGATGATGTCGTCACGATCTGTGGGCGCTGACGCAACTTCCGCTCGATACGGAGACGCAGATCGTCGAGATCGATCTCGGAGGCATCCCACTTTGCGACCACCACGAGCGTGGCACAGCCAGCCTTGCGCGCCGCGTCAGCAACATCGAGATCATGATCGACAAAGCCCTCCGCACCATCGATCAGAACGAGCGCAATATCGGCGTGCTCGGCGGCCGTCAAGGCGCGCTTCTCACTCCAATACTCGATGTCCTGGCGCAGATGACGCTTACGCCGCATACCCGCCGTATCGACCAGACGAAAGGCCGTCTCACCACGCACAAGACGCGTATCGATCGCGTCGCGCGTCGTGCCCGGGATATCCGAGACAATCACGCGCGGCTGGCCGATCAGCGCGTTGAAGAGCGACGACTTGCCGACGTTTGGGCGTCCGAGTATGGCCACACCAATCTCGTCAGACACACGCTCCATGCGTGCGGCATCCGGTAACTCGCCGAGCTGGTTGACGATCATGTCGAGCAAATCGCCGCTGCCCGAACCATGAATCGCCGACACCGCAACAGGCTCGCCCAACCCGAGCGAGTGGAATTGCAAGGCATTGGTGTCACCCATCGCCCCCTCGGACTTATTCGCCACGAGGATCACCGGGTTGCGTTGGCGTCGCAGAATCTCAGAAACCTCGAGGTCACCGGGCATCACACCCGCCTTCGAATCGACCACGAACAGGCACATGTCCGCCTCGGCCAGAGCCGTCTTGGCTTGCTCCGCCACCTCCGCGGCCAACATCGTCTCGCCACCGAGGTCGATACCGCCCGTATCGACGAGACGAAAGCGCTTGCCGTTCCACTCAACATCGACATCCTTACGATCGCGCGTGACCCCGGGTTCGGAGTGCACGACGGCGTCGCGACGACCGGCCAGCCGGTTACAGAGCGTCGACTTGCCCACGTTCGGGTAGCCCACGACAGCGACGACGCCGATCAGTGGCAGCTCGGACGGCAGCTCACCCTGCTCGCCATCCTCGCCGATTTCGCGCTCGTCCTCGAACTCGAGTCCGCGTCGTTTGCGCGACCTTGGTGGTTCTCGTCCGCTCACTGTCCACCGTCCGTCTCTGCCGGTCGTTCCGGCGGGGTCGCGTACTTGGGTCGTCCGGCGCGCTCGGCGCTCTCGGCAAATGCCTGCAAACGCCGCAGCTCTGCGCCAATCTCTTCTGCTCCTGCACGGTACGCCTTGCTGCCCCGGCCGGAGATCATGATCGGCCGCCCAAAGCTGACGCTGACGGGCGCGCGTGGCTCGTCGGCGAGGCGACCCGTGCCGTGAATGTAGACGGGGATCACGGGGGCGCCAGCCTGCGCGGCGATCATCGCGGCACCGGCACGGATCTCACCGACTGCGTCCTGATGATGCCGCGTGCCGTCGATAAAGATGCCGAGCACGTCGCCCCGCTCGAGCACCTCACGCGCAGACTCGAGTGCCCCACGATCAACCTCGCCGCGACGGACGGGAAATGCGCCCGTATGGGTGATGATGCTCGCAACGATCGGGTTCTTCCACAACTCGGCCTTGGCCATGTAGAAGATCGGTCGGCGCATCGCAGACCCGAGCACGAAGGGGTCGTACAACGACTGATGATTCGAGGCCAGCACAACGGGTCCCGTCAGCGGTACCCGCTCGCGACCCCAGACGCGCATCTTCGAGAAGAGCGTCAACGGCCGACGGACGAGGAACCAGAGGACGTTCCACGAACGCTCGGGCGTCATGATGCTGTGACTGTCCCAATCCATGATGCGGTCAGTCATGCGCGAGCCTCGACAAGCGACACGATCTGTTCGATCACGGCCTCCACGGCCATGCCGTCGGTGTCGACGTGCACGCAGTCGTCGGGTACGAGCATTTGGGCAGCATCTTGACGGTCACGCTCCAACGCTACGTCACCCGCCTCCGCGCCGCGCTCAACGGTGCGTCGACGGCGGCGCTCCTCGGGGGAGGCATCGAGCCAGACCTTCAGTTCGGCCTGCGGCCAGACGACCGAGCCGATGTCGCGCCCCTCGGCGACCGCATCGCCTTCGACGAGGTAGTCGCGCTGCGCACCACGCAATGCCTCGCGTACCTCGGACAGGCCCGAGACGGCAGAAACGTTGGCATCGACCGCAGCCGAGCGCAGCGCTGGATCCGTTAGATGCTCTACCCAGCGACCCGCTTGCGCAACTGCGATCGGCTCATCACCGGTCTCGAGCATCACCAGCGTGACGGCGCGATACATCGCACCCGTGTCGAGGTAGCGATAGCCGAGCCGCGTGGCAAGCGCCCGCGCGACCGTCGACTTGCCGGCTCCAGCCGGTCCATCAATCGTGATGATCATGAGCGCCGCACTGCTGTCGCAGCCTCGATTAGCTCGCGAAACCCCGGAAAAGACACGGCAATCGTCTCGGGCTCGTTGATCGTGACACCCTGCTCGGAATAGAGCCCCGCAATCGCGCCGAGCATGGCAATGCGATGGTCGCCGTGCGGCTCGACGAGGCCGCCCCGCAGCCGTGTCGGCACGCCACGAATAAACCAGCCGTCGTCCTTGACTTCGATGTGCCCGCCGACGCCACGCAAGGCCTCACACACGCTCTGCAGGCGATCGGATTCCTTGACGCGCAACTCGCCGGCGCCACGGACTCGAGTGCGACCGTGCGCGACGCAGGCGGCGAGCGCGAGGATCGGCAACTCGTCGACCAGTCCCGGTATCTCCTCCGGACGAATGCTGGTCGCGGACAACTCGGCGTGCGCGACCTCGAGGTCTGCGACTGGCTCGCCGGCATCCGTCGTACGGCGATTGAACACTGCAATGCGCCCACCCATGCGCTCGAGCACCTCGAGCAGGCCCGTGCGGCCCGCACCCATGCCGACGCCGCGCAGAAAGATGCGCGACTCGGGAATCAGCGTTGCGGCAACGATTGCGAAGGCAGCGGATGACATGTCGCCCGGCACCTCGACGCGCTCGAGCTGCAGGCGTTCAACAGGATTGATGACGACACGGCCACCCGTCGTATGGACCGTCGCACCGGCCGCCCGTAGCATGCGCTCGGTGTGGTCGCGCGTCGGTATCTCCTCGATCACGGTCGTCGGGCCGTCTGCACGCAGCCCCGCGAGCAAGATTGCCGACTTGACCTGCGCCGACGAGACCTCCATCACGTGCTCGATGCCGCGAAGCTGCTGACCTGCCTGCACCACAATGGGCGGGCAGCCAGCTGTCGTCTCGATGTCTGCACCCATTGCCCGCAGCGGTCCAGCGACGCGCTCCATCGGGCGCGTACGAATAGAGGCATCTCCGTCGAGGGAGAAGGTGCCGCTCGTTTGCATCGCGACGATACCGGACAAGAGTCGCATCAGCGTCCCAGCGTTGTGCACGTCAATCGCACCAACGGGTGGTCGCAGTCCCGTCAAACCAACACCGTGCACGGTCAGGCGACCGAAGCCATGCTCCTCGACCGTGACGCCTAGCGCACGCACGGCCTCGAGCGTGGCGCGTGTATCCGCCGACTCGCCCCAACCCTCAACCTCGACAGGACCATCGCAGAGCGCCCCGATCAGGAGCGCCCGGTGACTGACCGATTTGTCCCCATTGACCACGAATTCGCCCACCAACGGACCGGTCCCCGCCACGAACCAGGGCGCGCTCACTCGGCACCACCCAACATGGCGTCGCGCGTCGCCACGCACCCATCGGCCTGCAAGAGCTCGACCGCGCGGTCGGCCTGTTCGAGCCCTGCGATCACGATGCGCACCTCGCCGCCCTGCTCGGGAGAAATATGGCTGAGGACGAACTCGTCGATATTGATGCCAGCAGCCGAGAGCGTCTGCGCGATCGATGAGATCGCGCCCGGACGGTCGGGCAGCGCCACGATCAGCTCGTGCAAATCGGATGGTGCCGTGTGGTGCGCCTGCGCCAAGGCGGCTCGGCGCGCATCGCCCGCTGCGCCGATCCAGTCCGCCAAGAAGGCCTCGTCACCTGATCGCAATGCCTCGGCGACAACACTCAACCGGGACTGAGCATCCTCGACCGCAGCCAGCACGGCGGCGCGATTGTCGAGGAAGATATCGAGCCAAATGGTGGGATTCGCACCAGCGACACGCGTCATGTCACGAAAGGAACCTCCTGCCGATAGCACGGGGCGGTACCCATCAACCTCTGCCTCGGCGACCTGCAACGCCAGCACATTCGCCAAAACGTGCGGGAAATGGCTCGTCAGCGCGACGATGCGATCGTGCGCCTCAGGATCGATCACGACCGGTCGGGCGCCGATCGCGGTGGCCAGCGCGTGCACGCGGGAGAGGTGCTCGGGCGCGGACTCGAGCGATGGTGTCAGAAAGTAGGTGGCCCCGGCGAAGAGCTCGGCGCGCGCATGCGCTGCCCCGTGCGCCTCGGAGCCGCAGATCGGATGGCCGCCAACGAAGCGCGCGCAATGCTCGGCGAGCACAGACGCGACGACGTGACCCTTTGTCGATCCGACATCAGTAACGGTGACGCTCGCGTCCGTGGCCTCCATGACCTCGGCCACAACGCTGCTAATCGTCGAGACCGGCGTAGCAACCACGACGATTTCGGCTCCCAGGCAGGCCTCCTCGAGCGAGTCGGCGATGCGATCGATACAGCCACGCTCGAATGCAACCGCAGCCTCAGTCGCATCGAGATCGAATCCGACAACGTGCGCGCCGGCATGCTCACGCAGGGCGAGACCGATACTGCCTCCCATCAGACCGAGGCCGGCGATCGCGACCTGCACGACAGGCCTACCGACTGGGCGTTCGGCCGGTGACAGCGAGCATGCGCTCGATGTCGGCCACGAACGCGCCGAACTCCGCAGAGGGAATCTGCTGTGCGGCATCCGAGAGAGCATGCTCGGGCGTCGGATGCGTCTCGACAATCAGACCATCAGCACCGGCGGCAACGGCCGACAGTGCGAGCGGCAACACCAGTGAGCGCTTGCCGGCAGCGTGGGACGGATCGACGATGACCGGCAGATGCGTCTCCGCTTTGAGGACTGGAATCGCGCTGACATCGAGCGTGAACCGCGTGGCCTTCTCGAACGTGCGGATTCCACGCTCACACAAGATCACGTTGTCATTACCTTCCTTGCAGACGTACTCCGCAGCCATCAGCAACTCTTCGACCATCGCGGAGATGCCGCGCTTCAGCATGATTGGGCGCGGTGCGCGGCCCACCTCGCTGAGCAAGTTGAAGTTCTGCATGTTGCGGGCGCCAATCCAAATCATGTCGACGTACTCAACGACATCATCGAGATCGCGCACATCCATAAGTTCTGTGGTAACCGGAAGCCCGACCTCATCGCCGACAGCACGCAGGATGCGCAGCCCCTCAACGCCAAGACCTTGGAATGCATAGGGCGACGTGCGCGGCTTGTACGCGCCACCGCGCAGCATGGCGCCACCTGCAGCCTTGACAGCCTTTGCCGACGCGAGCGTCTGCTCGTACGACTCAATCGAGCAGGGTCCCGCCATCATCGCGAAGTTGCCGCCGCCAACCTTGCAGGTGCCGATCGTGACGATCGTGTCGCGCGAGCGGAACTCGCGGGAAACGCGCTTGTACTCCTTGCGTAGCGGTACAACACGCTCAACACCAGCGACTGCCTCAAGCGGCAGACCAGCGACGATCGCGCGGTCGCCCATCGCGCCGATCACGGTACCTTCGCCACCCGTATCGACGTGCACGCCAGCACCAGCCTCCTCAATCAAGGAGACGACATGCTGCACCTCTTCTGCTGTGGCAGAAGAACGCATCACGACGATTAGTTCGGGCGCACCTGTGGCTGGGGCTTTAGCACTCACGGGCGCGCAGTATACGGCGCTTCGCGTTCTCAGCCGCCAGCAACAGCCTCGCGCAGCGCTTCGACCTCATCGGGTCGCAGTGCGCGGCACGAGCCGAGCTGGAGTCGACTCAGTCGCAAGGGCCCGTAGGCGATGCGTTCCAATGCTAGGCAGGGGTAGCCGATCGCAGCGCACATGCGGCGCACCTGGCGATTACGTCCCTCTTTGATCGTCAACTCGAGTTCTGCGCCACCCGAGCGTGTGCCAACAATTTTGACCACCGCTGGTTGCGTCTTGCCATCATCGAGCTCAATGCCACGTTCCAGGCGACGCACCGCTGTCGGACCGGGCAGGCCACGCACGAGCGCACGATACGACTTCGTCACACCGCGCGTCGGATGCGCCAGACCATTCGCCAACTCGCCATCGTTCATCAACAGCAGGAGCCCCGTCGTCGCAGCATCCAAGCGCCCAACCGGCACGACATGCTCCGTCACGTCGACGAGATCCATTACCGTCGGACGCCCCTTCTCGTCGTTGACAGTCGTGACGAATCCTGCGGGCTTATTCATCATCAGATAGACGTTCTTTTCAGCCGTAATGGCTGTGCCATCGACCGTCACAACCGCCGCCGGACCAACCTTGGTCCCTGGGACGGCGACGACGCCATCGACCAGCACGCGTCCTGCGGCAATCAGAATGTCGGCGCCACGACGCGATGCGACACCACTCTGCGAAAGAAACTTGTTGAGGCGTACAGTGCTTGGTCGCTCGTCGCTCATGGCGACACCGTACTCAGGACAGGTGTTCGGCGGCGGCGGGCGCCTCAATCGAGACGCCCTGCGTCGCAGCCATCGCCTGCAAACGATCGCGGACGGCAGAGGCGTCCGGTAGGTCGTCGCCTAGCTCGTCGAGTAGTGGTAGCGAATGACGCCCCTCTTCGAGCCCAAAGACGCGATCGAAGCGCGTCGTCGTGCGGTAGAGCAACGGATTACCGGGCCGATCCGAGCGACCAGCCTCCTCGATCAGCCCGCGCTCCAACAGGCTCTGGACCGGGTGATCGGCAGCCACACCACGAATGCGCGCGATCTCCGGACGACTGACCGGCCCCGCATAGGCAACGACAGCGAGCGTCTCGAGAGCGGCTCTCGACAGTGGGCGCTGTGCGAGTTGGTCGAGGAGTCGCGCGCAGGCCATGGCAGTCTCGTCGGCTGCCCGCAGCGCCCAGCCACCCGAGACGCGCTCGAGCACAACACCCGACACGCCTTGAGCGTGGCGCTGTCCCACAACCATCAGTGCCTCCTCAACATCCGGCTCGGACAGATCCGACGCCTGCGCCAACGCGCGCTCGTTCAGCGGCTCGCTCGTGACGAACAGGAGGGCCTCAACCACGCGCGCATTGGCACTCATGCCGCTGCCCGAACCACAACGGACTGGTGCCCAGCAGCGCGCATGCGAATTGGGGCAAATGGCGCATCCTGCTCGACGATTACCTCACCAGCACGGATCAGATCGAGCACAGCCCAGAAGGCGGCAGCCTGCTCCGTGCGACCAAGCCCCTTGACGGCCTGATCGAACGTACACGAACCTGTCTCGCGTACAGCGCGGCGCACATGGTCGAGTAGGCGGCCGAGCGGGATTCGGCGGCGCAGTACATGGATCGGCTCCGACACCTCATCCGTCCGCGTGATCACGAGACGCAGAGCGGCGGCGAGCGCCAGCGGATCGCCCGTACCTTCGTCTTCAAGTTGCGGGCGCGGCGGACGCAGAGCGGGTGGCCCGTCGCGAAACACGCGCGTCCCCACCTCCCCAAGGCGCTCCGCCAACCAAGCGGCAGCGGCCTGCGCGCGGGCGTACTCGGCCAGGCGCGCAGCTAGTTCCTCGGCCGCCTCCTGCGCGTCCGGCATATCGTCGACCTCGTCGGGTGTCAGCAAGAGGCGGATCTTGAGCTCGAGCAGCGCCGCCACCAGCACGAGGAACTCGCTGGCGCTCTCCAAGTCGAGCTCGCCCTGCTCCTCGATTTCAGCGAGATACCGCAGGCAGACATCAGCGACCGGGATCTCGCCAAGGTCCACCACATCGCGTAACACCAGCGCCAACAAGAGATCGAACGGGCCAGCAAACGGCTCCAGATCGAGTTCCAGCGCCAGCGCAGAGGAGGTCGCCATAGAGCAAACGCTAGTGCGAGGGTCGGACGACCTCAGGCGATCGTGACGGTGCCAACCGACGCGCTGATCTCGGCAAACAAGGCCTGATCGGGCCGCACACGGAAGCCGGGCCCGAGCCGCAAGCGACGGTGCCCCGCCGATGTACGCAGGTCAACGACGACCGGATGGTCGCCGTGGTACTCCTCGCAGATGCGTCGCAGGCGCTCGATCGCATCGGCTGGCGCGCTGCGGGCATCGACCTCGATGCGGACGATGCCAACCACGGGCACGGCATCGAACTCGAGCACTTCGAAGGCCACGAGTTTCGTCTCGCCACCACCCCGCTGGTCGACACGACCTTTGACGAGCACGATGCGGTCTTGCTCAAGCAGTGGTCGGGCGACCGTGAAGGCCTTTGCGAAGACGACGACCTCGACGACACCCGAGGTGTCTTCGAGTTGCACAAACGCCATCGGGTCACCCTTCTTCGTCATCGTCTGGCGGACCGAGGAGACCAGCCCGCCAATCGTGACGGTCTCTCCCTCCTTGCGACTGCCGAGGTCTCCGATCGTGACGTCGACCTTGCGGCGCAACTGGTCGGCAATGTCGGTCAGCGGATGGCTCGACACGAACAGACCGAGCGTCTCGCGCTCGCCCGCCAACAACTCCTTCTTGTCGAACTCGCCCGCAGGCACGGGTGGATGCGAACCACCGCCTGCGCCACCGACCGAGGCATCCGTCAATCCCTCAAAGAGGTTCGTCTGGCCGGCGTGCCGGTCGGCCTGCGACTTCCGTCCCGACTGGACAGCCTGGTCGAGCACGAGCAGCATTCCGCGCCGCGGATCGCCCGTCGAATCAAGCGCGCCAGCGCGAATCAGGCTCTCCAAGACGCGGCTCGAGACGTGCTGCGCAGTGACCCGTTCGGCGACATCCCAGACCGAGACAAAACGCCCATCCTGTTCGCGCGCCTCGATAATCGCGCGCACGGCGTTCTCGCCGACATTCTTGACCGCACTCAATCCGAAGCGGATCTTGCCTTCGACCACAGCGAAGTCGCGTTGCGACGAGTTGACGTCTGGCGGCAAAACCTCCAGCCCCATAGAATCGCACTCCTGCACGTAGAACGGCACCTTGTCCTTGGTGTCCATCACGGACGAGATCAGCGCCGCCATGTACTCGGCCGGAAAGTTGGCCTTGAGATACGCCGTGCGATACGAGATCAGCGCGTAACACGCTGCGTGCGCCTTGTTGAAGGAGTACTCAGCGCTGCGCTCGTTCTCGTCCCAGAGGTCCTTCGCAACCTCCTCGTCAACACCATTCTTGGCACAGCCTTCGAGGAACGGGCCTTTCAGCTTGCCCATCAACTCGGCGTCCTTCTTACCGATCGCCTTACGCAAATCGTCCGCTTCGGCAGGCGAGAACCCACCCAGCTCCTTGGCGATCAACATCGACTGCTCTTGGTAGATGTAGACGCCCTTCGTCGAGGCGAGGATCGGCTCGAGCCGCGGATCTGTGTACGTGATCGCCTCCTTCCCATTCTTGCGCTTGGCGTACGTCGGAATGTTCGCCATCGGCCCCGGTCGATACAGCGCAACCAGCGCGATCAGATCCTCGAAGACGGTCGGCTTGACCTGCCTCAGCGCGTCACGCATGCCCGTGCTCTCGAACTGGAAGACACCCGTCGCGTCGCCCTTGCGCAGCATCGCGTAGGTCGGTTCATCGTCGAGCGGCAGATTCGCGATGTCGATCACGACCCCGGACGACTCCTCGACAAGTCGCACGGCCTCGTCGATAACGTCGAGATTGCGCAGGCCAAGAAAGTCCATCTTGAGTAGGCCGAGCGCCTCGACATCTCCCATCGCGTACTGCGTGACAACTTCGGAGTCGGCACCCTTGCGCTGCAGGGGCACGTATTCAATCAACGGCCGATCGGAGATCACCACGGCAGCTGCGTGGATCGAATCTTGCCGCACAAGGCCCTCCAACGGGCGGGCCATGTCGATCAACTGTTTCGCCGTGATCTCACGCCCATCATCGCTGCGGCCGATCGGCGTCGGATCGTCGTACATCGCACGCAGCTCTTGCCCGGGCTTGAGGCTCTCATCAAAGCCAACCTTGACGCCATCCGGAATACTCTTGGCGATGCGATCGACGACGCCGTAGGGCAGCCCCAGCACGCGGCCCGTGTCGCGCGTCGCCTGCTTGGCAGCGAGCTTGCCGAAGGTGATGATCTGCGCCACGCGATCGCGTCCATATTTCTCCACCACGTACTGCATCACGCGCTCGCGCCCGTGCACCGAGAAATCAATATCGATATCGGGCATTGATTTGCGGCCCGGGTTGAGAAACCGCTCGAACAATAGGTCGTAGCGAATTGGATCGACGTCCGTGATTTCGAGGCAGTACGCCACCAGCGAGCCAGCCGCCGAGCCGCGACCCGGTCCGACGCCGACACCGTTGCGCTTGGCGAATCCAACGAAGTCCCAGACGACGAGAAAATAGTCGGCGAAGCCCATCTCGCGGATCGTCTGCAACTCGAAGTCGAGTCGCTGCTGCAGTAGGTCGTCCGCATTCGGATACCGCAGCAGGAGCCCCTCCTGACAGAGGCGCGTCAGATACGCGAAGGCGTCCTCGTCGTTGGGCACGTCGAATTTCGGTAGCCGGATCGCACCAAGATCGAGCTCGAGGTTGCAGCGCTCAGCGATCTCGACGGAGGGCGAGAGGAGATCACGCCCATACGGCTCGAAGACGCGCCGCATCTCCTCTGGCGTCTTGAAAAAGAACTCCTTATTGGGGAACTTGAAGCGCTTCTCGTTGGCCAGCACGTCGCCGGTCTGCACACAAAGCAGCACCTCGTGCGGGTCGGCATCCTCGGCGCGCAGGTAGTGCACGTCCCCCGTGCCAACCGTTGGCAGGCCCAATTCGTCGGCGAGCTTCAGCAGCACCGGATTGACTTGCTGATGCTCGGGCAGCCCCGCATCCTGAATCTCGACGTAGACGTGGTCCTTGTCGAAGATCTGGACCATCAGATCGAGTTCGGCCCGCGCGGCATCCTCGTCGCCACGCATGATCGCCTGGTTGACGCGGCTTGCGAGGCAGCCACTGAGCGCGATTAGGCCCTTCGAATGTTGCTTCAGCAGGTCGAGATCGACACGCGGCTTATAGTGATATCCCTCAAGGTACCCGAGCGTGACGAGCGTGACGAGATTGTGGTACCCCTCGAGATTCTCGGCCAGGAGCGTCAGGTGCGCCCAGTCGCGACGACCGGCAGGCTCCTTGGCCCGACGATCCTCCACGAGATAGATCTCGCAACCGACGATGGCCTTGATGCCTGCCTTGGCAGCAGTCCGATAGAGCTCGACCGCACCCGCCATCGAGCCGTGGTCCGTGATGGTGACGGCTGGCATCTCCAGCTCCACCGCACGATTGACAAGGTCCTTGATGCGGCATGCACCATCGAGAATCGAGTACTCGGAGTGGCAATGAAGATGGACGAAATCGGTAGACACGGGAGTCGATCCTACCGCGCCGGGCGGCAGGCGGGTTTTCGTGTTGGGGGCGGACTCCACATCCGCGGGGTTGGTGAGGTCCGCCCCCAAGGCACCACCGATGAAGCGACTGTGACCTCCGTTGGGGGCGGACTCCACATCCGCGGGGTTGGTGAGGTCCGCCCCCAAGGCACCACCGATGAAGCGACTGTGACCTCCGTAGGGGGCGGACCTCACAACCCCGCGGATGTGGAGTCCGCCCCCAACACGAAATCGAGCCTGCCGTGAACCACCCCGCGGATGTGGCGTCCGCCTCCAACACGAAATCGAGCCTGCCGCCTTTGTCCAGTCATGCCAACATCAGGAAGCCACGAAACAGAAACCGCCAAACCGGCGGAACACCAGAGTGCGCATCAAACCCGGGGCGGTTCAGTCCAGTCATGCCCCACATCAGGAAGCCACGAAACCCGGGTCGGCTGGGGTTGACGTGGCTGGGGGTGGGATTTCGTGTTGGGGGCGGACGCCACATCCGCGGGGTTGGGCGGACGCCACAACCGCGGGGTTTTGATGTCCGCCCCCTAAAACCGTCTGTCGGGCGCGGTTGAGTTTGGGGGGCGGACATCACGTGGTCCGCGGTTGTGGCGTCCGCCCAACCCCGCGGATGTGGCGTCCGCCCCCAACGCGAAATCTCGTACCCTGCACGCATGTCCGAAGCAATCGAAGTCCGCCGCGCGACGACGCGCGATGTCGCGGCAATCCGCGCGCTCGTCGATCAGTACGCGGGGCGCGTGCTGCTCGAGAAGGAAACCGTCACGCTCTACGAGGACGTCCAGGAGTTCTGGGTTGCGGTCGATGGTGATCAGATCCTCGGTTGTGGCGCACTCCACATCCTCTGGCAAGACCTCGGCGAGATTCGCACCGTTGCCGTCGATCTCAGCCAGAAGCGCCGCGGCATTGGTGGCCTAATCGTCCAGCACCTGATTCAGCACGGTCGCGAGATTGGCATCGATCGCATCTTCGTGCTGACGTTCGAGACCACATTTTTCGAGAGGCACGGCTTTCGCGAAATTACGGGTACGCCCGTCACGCCCGAGGTGTACGAGGAGATGCGCCGCTCGTATGACCGCGGTATCGCCGAGTTCCTCGACCTCGAATACGTCAAGCCAAACACACTCGGCAATGCTCGTATGCTGCTCGATCTTTAGGTCGGCGACACTGCTGCTTCGACCGGAAGCCTACGCTGATGACCAATCAGGCAGTCGCGTCGCGCACGAAGGCGTCGATGCCGAGCGGGGCGCCAGTGGCCTGCTCGACGAGGCGATCCCAGCGCACGGAGGCGCCCGGTCGCAGCAATCGTTCGGCGATCAATGGACCAACAGCCGCAGGGTTCGCGGCTGGCGACGCAGCGCCCGTCTCGCGCGCCGTCCACTCCTGCACCTGTGAGGCGAGCATTTCGCCCATCAAATAGTTGTGGTAATAAACGGGTGCGACGGCGAGGTGAATCTTCGCGGCCCACGCTCCTGGCACAGACTCCAGCGGACGCGAGATGCCTTGGTACTGCTCGACGAGGTCCCACCAGATCGCGTCAAGGTCAGCATCGGGGTTTGCGTAGAGCGCGCGCTCAAAGCGCGTCATGACCTGCACCCACGCGGCCAATACCAGCAGACCGCGGCGCAGCGTCGCCGCATTCGCCGGGTGCCGTGCGACGTCGGGGCGAATCCCCGCGTAGCGCTCAAGAAAATCGGGATCGCGACCACGGCGCCCGTTGAGCATCGCGATCGCCTCGGTCGTCAAGATGTGCGCAGGCGCGCGCAGGAGCCACGGCAAATCCTCACCGAGCTCCAACTCGTATTGCGCGTGCCCGAGCTCGTGCAGCGTGGTCTCGAGCCAACGCACGGTTGGCGCCAGATTCATCAGGACGCGGACATCGCCAGCACGATCGACGTGCATCATGAAGGCGTGCTGATCCTTGCCGGCACGCGGCAAGACATCGGAGCGCGCGAGCACGCCTTCGACGTCCGCGCCGAGGTCGGCGAAGTAGCGCGATGCACTCCCAAGCGCATCGACAGAACCAATCACGCCGTCGAGCGGATCGTCACCCACGCTTGGCGGATCTTGCCCAAAGACGTCGACGAGATGCCATGGTTGCAGCGGCGCAGAAGGGTCGAGCCCGAGCACCTCCCGCCGCTCGCGCGCGATCTGCTCGCGCTCCGCAGACCATGCCGGTTCGAGCTCGTCCGCGAGCTCGTCGAACATTGCGTAGAGCCGATCCTCGGCGAGCTCGTCGAGTGCAAGCGACATCGCGTAGTGGTCTCGATAGCCCAACGCCTGCGCTCCCTGATTGCGCAGGCGTACGAGTTCGCGCAGCGTTGACTCAACCTCAGCACCAACCGCGCGGGCGCTCTCCCAGACCGCTTGGCGCTGCACGAGATCGACGCTCTCCGTCAGGACGGTGTCGACGGCTGCGGCATCGAGCTCGCGCTCCCCCACCGTGGCCCGGTAGCGCGAGTGTGCGGCCATCAGTTCGGTCTCGAGGCCAACAATGCGATCGATCAACGCGGCAGGGCGCTGACTGCCGGTCGTCCAAAGTCGCAGCACCTCGGCCCGTCGCTGCTCGACAGCAGAATCGTCGAGCGCGACAGCGGCAGCAGCCAGTAGCGGATCGGCAAGTGCGTGCTCGAGCGCGGAGCTCGCGGCCTCAGCCGCAGACGACGTGGCGTCGTTGGCCTCGCACGCCATCTCCCACCACGCCAAGTTCGCGGTCTCCTCGAGTTGTGCGAGGCGCTGCTCGGCCTCGACGAGCGTGGTCACCGCGCGCGCGGTGGTTCGACATCGCTCCACGGATTGCGAGTCGCACCGCGAAACTTGTAGACCGCGAAAGCAGCTACGCCGGCGATCGTCAATACGCGCACCGTCTTCGATGCGGCAAACAAGGCAGTACCACCCGCAACAGCAGCGGCAATCAGCAGTGTGCGCTGATCGATATCTGGTAGATCAGACAGGTCGGACATTAGGCATTTCCTCCAATCACGGGCAGACTCAGCTTGCGACGACCCCGTTCGGGACGCGGCATGCCGTCGGCAATCCAACGATCAACCTCGGCGAATAGCTCCTCGACCAACTCGTCCTGCGGCACGCGCTTGAGTACCTCGCCGTGAGCGTAGATGTGGCCAGCGTCGCGACCGCCCGCAATCCCGAAATCGGCGTCTCCGGCCTCGCCCGGACCGTTGACCGCGCAGCCCATGACGGCGACTTCAAAGTGCTCCTTGTAGCCACGCAACCGTGTCTCGACGATCTCGGCGAGCTCGTGTACCTCGACGTTGGTACGGCCACACGATGGGCACGAGATCATCTCGGGCCCCATGTGGCGCAAACCGAGGGCGCGCAGAATGTCGTACGCAACCCGTACCTCTTCGACCGGGTCGACCGAGAGCGAGACCCGGATCGTGTCGCCAATGCCCTCCTCGAGCAGCGTGCCGATACCGATCGACGACTTGACGGCGCCCGTCACGAGCGTGCCCGCCTCCGTCACACCCAGATGGAGCGGATACGGCACGAGCTGAGAGAGCGCACGGTAGGCACCAATCATCACCGGCACCGACGTCGACTTGACCGAGATCTTGAAGTCATGGAACTCGAGCTCCTCGAGCACCTCCACCTCTTCCATCGCGGCCTTCACAAGCGCGCCGATCGGATCGGCCGTTGCTGTCCACCTGAGGTGTTCCGGCAGCGAACCCGAGTTGGCGCCGATACGCATCGGCGTGCCCGTCTCCTGCGCCTTCCTGACGACCATGCGCACCTTGTCGGCGCCGCCAATGTTGCCCGGGTTGATACGCACGGCAGCGACACCCGCATCCATCGCCCTGATCGCCAGAGAGGCGTTGAAGTGGATGTCCGCGACGATCGGCACGGGACTCTCGGCGACGATCTGTGGCAGCGCGGCCACATCGGGAAGGCCAGGCACGGCGACCCGCACGATGTCGACTCCGGCCTCCGCCAGTCGCACGATCTGCGCAAGCGTCGCATCGGCCTCGAAAGTCTTTGTCGTCGTCATCGACTGGACGGAAATCTGCGCACCACCACCAATCAGGACGCCACCCACACTGATCTGTCGTTCGCTCGCCATCGCGGGAAGTCTACTCCTGCTCTACGGACCGGTGAACCGGCTGATGTCGTTATTGACGCCGATCGCGAATAGCACCAGCACCAGACCAATGCCGATGATGCTGACTCGTTCGATCACCCTGCGCGAGAGCGGTCGACCGCGCCGTACCTTCTCTGCCAGCGCTACCACGATATGCCCACCATCGAGTGGCAGAAACGGCAGGAGGTTGAAGATCGCCAGCGCAAGCGAGATGACGCCCATCATCCAGAGGAAGCTGCCGTCTTTGACGCTCTGCTCAGACACGGAGGTAATACCAACGATGCTCGAGACTTGCTTGTGCCCGCCGCTCGTCGTAAAGATCTTGGTTAGGCCGACGACCGACTCGCGCGTGACGAACCATGACCAGCGGAGCGACTGTCCGATCGCCGCCGTCACCGAGTAGCGCTCGACACCGTCCGGGACCTGCTGAAAGTTGAAACCAAGCAGCCAGCGACCAGCTACTGATTCGGGTCGTACCGGGGCGAGTGTCTGCTCGACACCTGCTCGACGCACCGTCAGCGTGATTGGACCACCCTGCGCGCCCTGCACCTGCACCTGGTCGCTGACACGCTGCCAGTCGCCGTCGACGTTGACGCCATTGACTTTGAGGATTTGGTCACCGCTACGCATACCGGACTCGACTGCAGGCTTGCCGGAGACCGCGGCCACGCTTGTCGTCGGCTTCTGCAGCGGCACACCTAGCCAGAAGAAGACGGTAAAGATCACAAGTGCTGCCAAGACGTTTGCCCCGGGCCCAGCGACAATGATGGCAATCCGCCTCCAGACCGGCAGACGCCAGTAGGCGCGCACGTCGAGATCGTCGCGCAGGCGTGTCAGGTCTTTTTTGGTGTGCTTCAAGGTCTGTGGGTGCAACAGGTCCTGATCCGCGTCGAGTGCGAGCAGGGCACGATCGGCGGCGACCTGCGCATCCGGCCCAGCGCCAAGCATCAGCGCGCCCTTGAGCGCGGCGACTGCCGAGCCAAAGATGTCGCGTTGCCCGTCTGGGCGACGCAAATTGATCTCCTCGATTGCGTCTTTACAGACGATCACGTCGTCGGTCTGCGGGCGATTCATCCCCACGATCCGGACGTAGCCACCGAGCGGGATCGCACCAAGGCCATACTCCGTTTCGCCCCGCGTAAAGGAGAGGGCGACCGGCGGAAAGCCGACCAGGAAGCGTGTCGCTTTGGCGCCGACGAGGCGCGCCACGACAAAGTGTCCGAGCTCGTGGACGAAGATCAGCAGCATCAACCCGAGAACGACGTAGGTCCAGCTCATGCGACTCGCTCCTTGATGCGCGCCGCCACGCGGCCACGCGCGGCGGCATCAGCGGCGAGCACGGTCTCGAGCGAATCGATCGGCACGGGTGCCACGGTATCGAGCGCGTCGGCGACAAGCGCCTCGATTTCGAGAAAGCCAACTGACCCTGCAAGGAATGCTGCCACTGCTACCTCATTCGCGGCGTTGAGGACTGCCGGCGCAGTGCCTCCCACCCTGCCAGCCTCGAGTGCGAGGCGTAGGCACCCAAACGTCGCCGTATCGACGGGCTCGAAATCGAGCGAGCAGGCCTCGCTCCAGTCGAGCGCGCGCGCGGGCACGGCTGCGCGCTGCGGATAGGTCAAGGCGTACGAGATCGGCACGCGCATGTCGGGGTGCCCGAGGTGTGCGATCAGCGCACCGTCGCGCAGACGCACCATGCCATGCACGATCGATTGTGGGTGTACGACGACTTCGATCTGGTCGTAAGGTAGGTCGAAGAGCATGTGTGCTTCGATTACCTCAAGGCCCTTGTTCATTAGCGTGGCCGAGTCGACGGTGATCTTTGCTCCCATCGCCCAGGTCGGATGGTTGAGTGCCTGCTCGACCGTGACCTCGGCGAGCTCGGCACGCGTGCATCCGCGGAATGGGCCGCCAGAGGCGGTGATCACGAGCGAGGCGATCTGATCGCGCGGCGTCTCGCCAATGCACTGGAGCAGTGCAGAGTGCTCGGAATCGACGGGCAGGATGCGCCCACCGCCCGCGCGTGCTGCGTCCAGTACAAGCTCGCCGCCCGCGACGAGGCTCTCCTTGTTTGCGAGCGCGAGATTGCGACCCGCGTTGAGAGTCGCGAGGCTGGCTTCGAGGCCGGCCGCGCCCACCACGGCGTTGAGGACGAGGTCGGCACCGCTCTCGACCACGAGCTCGGCGAGCACGGATGGGCCGCTGCGGACTGGGCGACCAAGGGCGGCGGTAGCGTCGGCCGCGGCGGCTGGGTCGGCGAGCGCAAGGTGCTCAGCGCCGGTCGCGTGGGCAGCAGCAATCAGACCAGCAACGTCCGACCCAGCGGCCAGCGCGACGACTTCGAGGTCGTCGTGTGCGGCGCAGACTTCGAGGGCCTGTACGCCAATCGAACCAGTGGCACCAAGGATGGCGATGCGTGTCATCTCGTCACATGGTGCCAGTGGTTGGCGTTGTGCATGTGTGGGGGCGGACACCACAACCCCGCGGATGTGGCGTCCGCCCTGCCCATGTCCGCCCGCTGTGGGTCGTGAACTACTTCTAGGGCGGACCCCACAACCGCGGGGTTGTGATGTCCGCCCCCACACACAACCACGCTCGACAGACGGTTCGGGGGGCGGACATCACAACCCCGCGGTTGTGGGGTCCGCCCTAGAAGTAGTTCACGACCCACAGCGCAAACAGCGCCAGCGGGGCCGTGATCAGCATCGCATCGATGCGATCGAGCACACCACCATGGCCCGCCAGCAGCGAGCCCGAGTCCTTGACACCAAGATCCCGCTTGACGAACGACTCCAAAAGATCACCGAATGGGCCCGTTACCGCCACGACCAGACCAATGATCAATGCGGCGAGTATGCCAACGACGCCCTGGCCATAGAGCACCCACCAGACAATCACCGTGCCGACCACGATGCCGGCCACAAAACCCTCGACCGACTTGCCCGGCGAGATTGCCGGCGCCAACTTGTGCCGGCCAATCAGACGACCAACAGCGTACGCGCCAATATCCGACCCCCAGGTCCCCAGCAGCACGGCCAAGACCAAATTAAACGAGTCGTCCCGCAACACCACCACCGAGCCCAAACCAACGCCAACCCAGATCACACCGAACACGGTCACCGCCATGCTCGTCAGCGACGAGTGCCCCTCGCGTGGCACGGCAGCCGCCACGATGAACGTCAGCAGTACGACGGGGCCCAACACCACCAGCATGCCTTCGATACCACCGAGCTGAGCGGCCACGATGACGGCAACGACACCAATGTAGCCCGCAATCACGATGGGCCGCAGCGTGCGCGCCATCGTCCACAACTCGTGCAACGCAAGTAGGCCCGTTGCCGCACCCAACGCTACCAGCCACCAACTACCAAGCCAGAGCGCGGCGATTGCGAGCGGCAGCAGGATCGCCGCGACAACGATACGACTGACCAGATTACCCACCTAACACCTCACCTACACGCAGGAAGATCATCGACCGCCGAACCGACGCCGACGCGTCGCAAACTCGCCGACGGCCTGCTCTAACTGGGAGGCTCCAAAATCTGGCCAGAGGGTCTCCGGGAAGGCGTATTCCGCGTAGGCCGCGTGCCAGAGCAAAAAGTTCGAGACGCGGTGCTCGCCCGATGTTCGGATCACGAGGTCGGGATCAGGTAGCTCGGCGGCAGCCAGGCGCACGCGAATCGTCTGCTCGTCAATCTCATCTGGGCGCAAGCCATCCTCGACGATACGACGACAGGCATCAACGATTTCGGCGCGCCCACCATAATCGAAGGCGACGAAAAGATCGAGGCGCTCGTTGTCTCGGGTGCGTGTCTCCATGTCGTCCATCAGCGTCCGAATTCTCGGCGATACGCGGTCGCGGCGACCAATAAAGCGAATCCGCACACCTTGACGATGGAGATCTATGAACTCGCGCTCAATCGTGCGCGCAAACAGATCCATCAGGCCGCTGACCTCGTCCTCGGGTCGCGTCCAGTTCTCCGTCGAGAAGGCATAGACCACGAGCGAGCGAATGCCGAGATCGGGCGCTGCCTCCACGGTTCGCTTGAGCGCGCGAACACCCGCATGATGTCCCGCGAGCGTCGGTAGGCCGCGTTGCTTCGCCCACCGCGCATTGCCATCCATGATGATCGCGACCGAGGTCGCCGTAGACGACTCGCGCGGCCCACTATCGGGCCGTCGGATACTGCGGATGCGGTCGAGAATAGCCATGGTTCCTTCGGGTGCAGGCGCCTGCCTGCCGGCAAAGCCTACCGGTACGCACGACGTGTGTCTGCTTAGACTTCCATCACGTCGGCTTCGCGCTGCTTCAGCAACGCATCAATCTGCCCAACGTACTCGTCTGTCAGCTTCTGTACGCGCTCCTCTGCGCGATGAATCTCGTCTTTGCCAAAGTCGCTTTCGAGGGCGTGCAGGTCGGCCATCACGTCGCGACGAATGTTGCGAATCGCGATACGGCCCTCCTCGGCGAGACCGCGCACGACCTTGACCATCTCTTTGCGACGCTCTTCTGTTAGCTGCGGAATCGATAGGCGAATGACCTTGCCATCATTGCTGGGATTGATGCCAAGATCGCTTTCGAGAATCGCCTTCTCGATGTCCTTTAGAGCGCTCGTGTCGTACGGAGCGATCAGCAGCGAGCGCGGATCGGGTGCTTGCACGCCGGCAAGTTGGTTGAGTGGCGTCGGCGTGCCGTAGTACTCGACGACGATGCGCTCGAGTAGTTGTGGTGTCGCGCGACCGGTACGCACCGTCTGGAATTCGACTCGTGTCGATTCCACCGACTTCGCCATCCGGTCCTTCGCCTCGTTGACAAGTTCATCGACCACCTGCACACCTCCCTGTTCGCCGCAGTCTAGCGGCCTCTATGCAGATTCGTCCTCAGACGGAGACGTCAGACCGACTGCGGATCGACGTCGACCACGACGCGCGCATCTGCCGCACGGAGCGAAGCATGTCGGTCGGCGAGGACGGCATGGACGGCCCTCGCGGCATGTTCCGCGCGCTGGGTTCGCAGCAGCAGATGCGCGCGGTAGCGGTCGCGTAGGCGAATCAGAGGCGCGGGACCGAGCAGGTCGTCGCCGGGCAGCATCACCGCGAGGGCTTCGGCGAGTCCGTCGAGAAACGCCATCGGAACGTCGTCGACGGGAGCGTCAACGACGACGCGCACGAGGCGACTGAAGGGCGGGTAGCGGAGCGCCCTGCGACGCGCCAACTCACCGTCGAGAAATTCGTCGACCGCATGACGCGACGCGAGCCGCACGACGCGCTGCGCCGGGTCCCAGGTCTGCAGCAACACGCGCCCACCCGACCCCTCGCGTCCGGCGCGGCCCGCAAGTTGCGCCAGCAGGGCGAACGACCGCTCCTCCGCCCGAAAGTCCGGCATCGCTAGGCCTAGGTCGGCGTCGATCACTGCCGCTAACCGCACGTCGGGGAAATCGTGTCCCTTAGCGACAATCTGTGTGCCCACGAGTACAGCGCGATCCGTCGACGCGAAGGTTGTCAGCACCTCCTCAAGCGCACCGACGCGGGCGGTGACATCGCCATCGAGACGCAGTACGGTGAGACCCGGAAAGCGCTCGACCACCTCGCTCTCGAGCCGTTCCGTACCTGCTCCGATGCGGGTGATATCGACGGCGCCACAGCCCGGGCAACGCGTTGGTGCAGGCTCGGAATAGGCGCAGTGATGACAGACGAGTCGTGGTGGGTACTGATGGAGAACGAGCGCTACGTCGCACGACGGACAGCCAAAGCCGCGCCCGCAGGCGCGACAATGCAGCGCGAGGGCCGCACCGCGGCGGTTGAGCAGGATCATTGCTCGCCCGCCATCACGCTCGATCTCACCCAGCGCGCTCGCCAGCGTGCGCGACAGCGGGTAGTGTCCGTCGCGCGAGAGATCGACGATCTCAACCGGCGGCAGCTTGCCACCAATACGGGTTGGCAACTTGATGTGCTCGAGCGCGCGCCAGGCCTCTGGGCGCGGTGTGGCGGAGGCGAACACACAAGCAGCTCCGGCTGCTCGCGCCCGCATCAGCGCGACCGTACGGGCGTCGTAGCGCGGGTCCGACTCCTGCTTGTACGCGATCTCATGCTCCTCATCGACGACGATCAGGCCCAGCTCGCGAATCGGCGCAAGAATCGCGGAGCGTGCGCCAACCAAGACGCGTGCCTCCCCCGCTTCGAGCCGCTGCCAGACGCGCGCACGCTCGCCCTTGGCGAGACCCGAATGCAGCACCTCAACGAGGCTGCCGAAACGGCGACGCACGCGTGCCGCCGTCTGCGGTGCAAGCGCGATCTCCGGTACGAGGATGATCACGCTGCGCCCCTTACTCAGCGCATGGGCAGCGGCACGTAAGAAGACCTCGGTCTTGCCTGAGCCCGTGACGCCGTGCAGGAGCAGCTCGCGACTGTCGCTGTCATCCCCATCAATCGCCCGCTCGAGACGAGCGATTGCCGCAACCTGGTCGAGGTTCGGCTCGAGCGACGACTCGAGCTCCGGCTTGGGCGCGTTTATCTCGACGAGCCGCCCATCGGCGAGGAGCTTGCGCACCGCAGCCGGAGTCGAACCAGAACGTGCCGCAATGTCTGTCAATGGGCCCGGTGCGTCGGCTGCGGCAGTCAGAATCGCTGCTTGGCGCCTACCCTTCGCCTCCGCGCCTTCTCCAGCGGCAAGCCACGGGTCGGCTCGTGGTGGTGTGCCGTCAGGCGGCAGGACAAGTTTGAGGGCCCGCGCCGGGGGTGTGGCATAGCGTTCGGCGATCCGCAGTGCGAGCTCGACGAGTTCGGGGGATATCCGCGCGCCCGTATCGACGGCGGTTTTTAGTGTGATGCCCTCAGGGATGTCGGTCGCTGTCGCGTCGCGCAGCACGACGCCTCGTTCCTGCCGTCGACCGAGTGGTATCTCCACGACGGCACCAACCGGCAGCGTGCCGGCATAGGTCAGTGGCCCTCGTAGCCCACGCGTCGTGACAAGCGGGCAGACAACGATCGCGTTAGAGCGCGGCGAGGAGCTCCTCGACACGATCGGTGCGTTCCCACGTAAATTCGTCTCGTCCGAAGTGGCCATAGGCAGCAGTGGAACGATAGATCGGGCGTCGCAGGTCGAGGCGCTCGAGGATCGCGGCGGGGCGGAGATCGAAGACGCTCTGGACGGCCTTGGCAATCTTGTCCTCGTCGTGCTTGGCCGTACCAAACGTCTCGACCATCACCGAAACGGGGTGTGCAACACCGATTGCATACGCGACCTGAATCTCGCAGCGCTCGGCAATGCCCGCTGCGACAACATTTTTTGCGACCCAACGGACGGCATAGGCCGCGGAGCGGTCGACCTTCGATGGATCCTTGCCCGAGAAGGCGCCGCCGCCGTGACGCGCCATACCGCCGTAGGTGTCGACGATGATCTTGCGGCCGGTCAGGCCAGCGTCGCCCATCGGACCACCGATCACGAAGCGGCCGGTCGGATTGACGAGCAGGAAGTCTTCCTCGCTATCGATCCGCGACAGATCGCAGATGTCAGCGGGCAAGAGATCGCGCACGACGTGCTTAGCAAGGTCGGCCTTGATCTGATCGCGCTCGACGTCCTCGGAGTGTTGCGTGGAGATCAGCACGCTCTCGATGCCAACCGCTCGCAGATGGCCACCATCTTCGGCGTACTGCACCGTCACCTGTGTCTTACCGTCGGGACGGAGATAGGCGAGCGTCCCGTCTTTACGCACCTCGGACAGGCGGTAGGCCAGCTGGTGCGCGAGCGTGATCGGGAGCGGCATCAACTGCGGCGTCTCGGTGCAGGCGTAACCGAACATCATCCCCTGGTCGCCCGCGCCTTCGCGATCAACACCCATTGCGATATCCGGCGATTGGCGGTCGAGCGCAACCATCACGCTGCAGGTATTACAGTCGAAGCCTTTGAGCGCGTCGTCGTAACCGATGTCTTTGATCGTGCCACGCACGAGTTCGGGCACATCGATGCGCGCGGTCGTCGTAATCTCACCAGCGACGACCACGACACCCGTCGTAATCAGCGTCTCGCAGGCAACACGCGCGGTGGCGTCCTGCTCGAGCACGGCGTCGAGCACCGTGTCGGAGATCTGATCAGCGATCTTGTCGGGGTGTCCCTCGGTAACAGACTCCGAGGTAAACAGCATCGAATGTTCTTGCGCCACGTTTGCGCTCCTTAGGGGGCCGCTGTGAAGTTGCGACAGATTATCACGGCATGCTAACGCTACGCCCCGCAGGACGTTGCAGACCGGTGGAGGCGTTAGTCGATTGAGACAAACAGCGAGGCCGCACTCGGCGTACCCCACGCAACAATGCCATTGATTGCCGCAGCCACCGGTGATAGCGTTTTGCCGTTGACCACAGCCATTTTCTGCAACGCAGCGCGAGGGTTTCGTGATGGGGGGCGGACGCCAACCCCGCGGTTGTGGCGTCCGCCCATCCGCGGGGTTGGCGTCCGCCCCCCATCACGAAACCCCGACGGCGATTATCGCACTATCTAACTGTTGCATTACAGCTAGATGCGGCCTCTCATCCGTCGTGCCAACCCTCCGACAGTTCCTTGCCGAGTTGCATCAGAGCAGCCTCGTCGACATCGCCATCTGCCACGATCCGCAGGCCTGTGGTCTCCGTCTGCACTGCAAGCCCCAGCCCTCGTAGATGCTTGAGTGCTCCAGCCAACTGCGTGATGACCTGTACCGCGCCTGGCGTATCCTTGATTTGAGGCACGAGCACGCCCGCCAGCTGGACGAGCCCTGCCAGACGTGCCGGGCTCAGGTAGGCCGCGACCAGCGAGTCGTTGGGCAGCTTGGCAAACGTGGTCTGGAATGACGGATCGTCGGCAAGTGACTGCGCTGCACCGGACTGCGCATCAAGCGCTGTTCGGAGCGTGGCACGCGAGGTGGCACCAATCGCTATGGAGCCAGTGACCGTGACCGCAAACGCATCCTTCTCCCAGACCGGAGCGCCATTCAATGCGGGTCCCGGCACGAAGCCCTCCTGCTCAAGAACTTGGACAAGGCCCGGTCCATCCGCTGCCGTCGCAACCACCACCGCACTCGCAGTAGGTTTGAGTCCACTACCAATGCTAATCCCGAGCAGCGCGACACTGATATCTCGACCAAGCGCCTTGGTCATGCCAGCGCTGGCTTCGAGTCGCGCGTTGAGGTCTGCCAGAGCCTTGGCGCCACCAGGTAACTTGGCGGCGAGCACCTCCAGCGCCTGCCATGGTGCACCACTGCGATCGGCATTGATACTGACGTAGGCAAGCGCCATGGCCGGGACCGCGTCTGCGCCCTTGGCACGCGCCTCCGCTCCCTCCGGCACGTTACCGATACCAAAGGCAGCAATCACCGCAAACGCGAAAGCAGCAGTCAAGATGGCGAGCAGAGCAATGGAACGACGAGTGGACACGGACTGATTGTAACTCCGAGTTTGTCTTCGCCGAGCGGCGTATTTTAGCCGCGCCAGCACGGCCAATCCGAGCGACTACAGCTTAGCGACCGGCGATGGTCAGCAAGTTCTCGGCGAACTCGAGCTCGCGTTCGGCCCGGAACTTATTGACCGTCTCGTCGCCACCCTCGGCTAGGGCGATCCGCGCACGGGCGTCTTCGGCCTTGACCTTGGCGTCTTCGACATCGATCGCATCGGTGGACACCGCACCCTCAACAAGCACGATCGCATGATTGTCCTGCATGCTGAAGTACCCGTCCGAGGTGGCGAATGCGCGCCACTCGTTCGCGGCGACACGCACGCGGATCTCACCGACATCGAGGCGCGACACGATCGGCTGATGGCGCGGCAGCACGCCGAGCCCACCCTCCGAGCCGGGCACGACGATCATCTCGGCATCGCCCGAGAAGATATGCCCTTCGGGAGTGACGATCTCGCAGCGCATCGTCGCCATCGCGCTACACCGCAGACTTGAGGCGCTCGGCCTCCGCGACGACGTCTTCTATGCCGCCAGCGAGGAAGAAGGCCTGCTCCGGCAGTTCGTCGTGCTTGCCGTCGAGGATCTCTTGGAAGCCACGGATCGTGTCTTCGAGGCGCACGTAGCGGCCATCGCGGCCGGTGAAGACGGCGGCGACGAAGAACGGCTGCGACAGGAAGCGCTGGATCTTACGTGCGCGCTGGACGGTCAGCTTATCGTCGTCGGACAGCTCGTCCATGCCGAGGATCGCGATGATGTCTTGCAGATCCTTGTAGCGCTGCAACACGCGCTGGACTGCGGTCGCGACGCGATAGTGCTCCTCGCCGACCACGCCAGGCTGCAGAATGCGGCTGGTCGAGTCGAGCGGGTCCACGGCCGGGTAGATGCCCTGCTCCGAGATGGCGCGCGACAGCACGGTCGTGGCGTCCAAGTGGGAGAAGGTGGCGGCCGGGGCCGGGTCGGTCAGGTCGTCGGCCGGCACGTAGATGGCCTGCACCGAGGTGATCGAGCCCTTCTTCGTCGAGGTGATGCGCTCCTGCAGCTCGCCCATCTCCGTGGCCAGCGTCGGCTGATAGCCCACGGCGCTCGGCATGCGGCCAAGCAGTGCCGAAACTTCGGAACCAGCCTGCGTGAAGCGGAAGATGTTGTCAATGAACAGCAACACGTCCTGACCGTCGACGTCACGGAAGTACTCCGCCATCGTCAGTCCGGACAGGGCGACGCGGAGACGCGCGCCCGGAGGCTCGTTCATCTGGCCGTACACGAGCGCCGTCTTGGCGATGACGCCCGACTCCTTCATCTCGAGCCAGAGGTCGTTGCCCTCACGCGTGCGCTCACCCACGCCGGCGAACACGGAGAGACCACCGTGCTGCGTCGCGATGTTGTTAATTAGCTCCTGAATCAGCACGGTCTTGCCCACGCCGGCGCCGCCGAACAGGCCGATCTTGCCGCCCTTGGTGTACGGAGCAAGCAGGTCGACAACCTTGATACCGGTCTCCAGGAGGGACGGCTTTGGGTCGAGATCTGCAAACTGCGGAGGCTCGCGATGGATCGCCCAGCGATCGCCGGTGACGGGCTCGCCCTTGTCAATCACGTCGCCAAGCACGTTAAAGATACGGCCGAGCGTCTGCTGCCCTACAGGCACGGTGATCGATGCGCCCGTGTCGACGACTTCGGCACCGCGCGCCAGACCGTCCGTCGAATCCATGGCCACAGCACGCACCCGGTTGTCTCCGAGATGCTGCTGCACCTCTGCGATGACAGGACCGTGCTCGGTCGTAATTTGGAGTGCTGCGTAGATTGCAGGAAGCGAGTCGGGGAAGACAGCGTCGATCACGACGCCCTTGATTTCCACGATCTTGCCGACGTTGCGCTCGGCCATATTGCCCTCGTTGGTCGATGGTCAAAAATGATGGTTGTACTCGAACGCAATACCGCCCGCGCACGTGGCGGCACCATAGCGGAAACCCTGCCGGGCGGTAGGGGGTATGCGGCCTAGCTGTTCCGCCCACTTCCCTGTGAGACGCGGCTGATGGGGGGTTTGTCGCCGATGCTTCCGTGGGGTCGGTACTTGTTGTACCAGCGCGGATGGGCGGACCCCACCACGAAATCGAGC
>Ga0209284_10001512_pt1 | contig 35627 bp, 27 predicted proteins | sample FRY03_FD_187211 | JGI IMG/M metagenome (GOLD analysis project Ga0209284, IMG submission 187211) | Freshwater microbial communities from Lake Fryxell liftoff mats and glacier meltwater in Antarctica - FRY-03 (SPAdes) (version 2) | ecosystem: Environmental > Aquatic > Freshwater > Ice > Glacier... | reverse complement strand
ATTTGTATTCAAGTTTGAAGTAATACTATTAGAGGTTGCTAATATATTAGAATTCGCATTTGTTGAAATAACATTTGAGGTAATCCTCGTATTGTTAGAATTGTTTATATTAGTATTTAAAATATTTGTATTCAAGTTTGAAGTAATACTATTAGAGGTTGCTAATATATTAGAATTCGCATTTGTTGAAATAACATTTGATGTAATTCTCGTATTGTTAGAATTGTTTATATTGGTATTTAAAATATTTTCATTCAAGTTCAATGTTATACTATTGGATGTTGCTAATATATTAGAGTTTGTAGTTGTAGTAATAACATTTGAAGTAGAAAGAGTATTAAAAAATTGTATAGAATGATTAGCTGACACAATAGAATTTAACATATTTGATGTTGTAGATACATAATTAGAAGTATCCAATATAACATTTCTGTTATTTTTCATAAAATTTCCCCCAATTGAAATATCTTTAGAAATATCAACATTTCCCGAATTATTAAAAATAATAACATTGCTTGTTATATTGTCTGATGCACGTTTTATACAAAACAAAGAATTAGAATTAGATATTGTCCAATCGCATTTTGTATTATCTCCAAAAATATCATTATTTCCTTGTTTAAAGTTTATATTAATAGTTCCATCTCCTGAATCTCTATCGTCTTGAAGAGTTAATGTAACATTACTTTGAACTAAATGTAGAAGTGTTTTTGGATTTGTTATTCCAAAACCTACATTTAATATATCCATTGATTAATTATATGGGGCTGTCTATATAATTATATTTATATTAATATTTAATAAAAAAAATGCGGTATTATATAATTAATGAACTTTTAATTTAAGCTCATTAATCTCTATTTGTTGATTATTAATTTTTTCAGTTAATTCTTGTATGGACTTTGTCAATAATGGAATAATTGAAGAATAATCGATTGTATAATTATCGGTTTCGCTCGATGGACAATTAACAACATTTGGAAATATTGTTTCTATTTCTTGAGCTATAAAACCATACCTTTTTTTATCGGTTAATTCGTTTTGATCTAATAGAAAATAAGATACGGGATTAATTTTATTTACAAGTTCGATAACAGAATTTATTTGTGTTATATCTTTTTTATATCTTATATCGCTAATTTGTGTTATACTCGTGCAGTTAATATTTCCAACAACATCTAACTTATGTGGAGTATCTATAGAAGGCGTTTTTCCAATACCTACTTTATCGTGAGCAACAGCAATTGTTGCATTTAAGGGTGTAAAAGGTGTTCCATTATTCCATATTTCGGTAGCAGTCCAACTTGATGATGGTTTTGGATAATATTCGTCAAGTTGTTCGGCGGATTTATTTAAATATAAATGTCCAACATCATTATTTAGTTTTGACTTCCAATATGCGGTGTAATAAACCTCTTCTGTCGTGTTTGGCATATCTTCATAAGAGCCTGATACATTTGCTATAAAGTTAGAATATGTACTTGATTCCGCTCCTAAATTATGTGATATCCAACACGAAGAACCCATTGTTTCTATATCATTACCATTAGGACCTGTTAATTTTATCCATCCTCCTGTTCCAATTTTTCTATATAATTGTAATCCCCACCATCGCGAGTCATACTCGTAATCCATACCAATGTGACAAACTATAGATACAAGTATTTTAGATGTAATATGACATGGTTTTATATTTATAACAAAGCCATTTACAATATCATTATTTATGGGCTCCCATTCTCCACTATCGCCTGTTTTTGAATTTGTAGAAGTATAAGTTTTATGTTTTGTTTGTATTGTCATTCCTTGTGAAAACTCTAACACAAATGGTATTCCATTGAGATTATATGATTGAGCATTAACACCCCCATTAACATCTAATTGGTGGTTAGGTTCGCTAATATTAACACCTATATTTCCAGATACACCATTTATCACAAAACGTTCGTTTATGATATTATCAATTCCACTTTCTAATTTATATTTATTATTAATATTTGATATTCGCCAACCGCATTTTACATTATTTTCTATATTGTTATTATTACCATTTATAAGTTCTATCGATGTATGTGAATTATTATCTATTCTACCATCTTGTATTTTTAATGTACTATTATTCCCATATATTGACAATATACTTAATGGATTAGTTGTTCCAATACCAACATAACCATTATTCATTATAGTAAATACTTCATTTGCTTTATTTGAAATATTGACAATATCACCTAAAATATTGTCCTGTTTGACATAAAATGCTGTATTGGCGTCTGTGTTAATTACCTGCAATTGTTCGGTAACATAAACATCTGTTTGTAAGATTGTGCTATTTCCGGTTATTTCTAAATCTATTGCTGTTATTTTTCCTACAACATTTATATCACGGTCATATATGTTATTTACAATAAACCTATTATTAGTCCCATTTGCTACATTATCTGCATTAATATTATTAATAGTATTAGAAATTATATTAGAAGTTTGTAAAACATAATTAGAACTATCGTTTATTCTATTATTTAATGTTGTAGAAATTACATTAGATGTTCGAGAAATATAATTAGAAGTATTAAAGTCTAAATTGCTTGATTTGTTGTATAATATATTTGAAGTTGAAGAAATATAATTGCAAGTATTTAATATATTTGTGTTTAATGTTGCAGAAATTACATTGGATGTTCGTGATATATAATTTGAAGTATCGTTCATGACATCTCTCCCTTCAACTCTTAATATACCATTAGATGTATCAATGTCACCATACAGGTCTATTTTATATTTTGGAGAATTTAAATTATTTTTATGCAATACCATAACATCTTTAATAGAATTATTCTCAATTTTATCAGTAACGCTAAACAGTTTGTAATTATCAAAATTATCAATAGATTTTGATTTTATTTCGACACCATTTATCCCAGTGATATTAAACACTATATTACTTGAATTGACAAAGTATTTATTATATAATCCTTGGTTCAAAATTTCAATCAAATCATTCCCATCACCATCATATATTTTTCCATTCACAATGATATCATCTGCTGCGTTTATTACACCTTTTATAAAAATATCTCCATTATCATTTATTTTTAAATTTGTTGAATTAATATTTTTTATATTATCTTTATATTTTAATTCAAATATACCATCATATGCTAAAATTTCATAACCATTAATATTTTCATTATTATAATCTATTTTATTTAACAATGTTATATGTGGTTTTATATTTTTTACATTATAATTTTTGATTTGAATTAGAATGTCTCTTGTCTCGCTTTCGTCAAAAAAATTATAATATTCTTCCAATGCTATATTGTTCGTGAATGAATTACCATAAATATCAAAATTATTTACTACGTTTTTTACCGTATCACCTTGTGAATTATATTCTAATTTTAATAGTTTCATATTTCTGTTTATGTTATTGACGGTTGAAGAAATGGAATAATTTGATGTTGATATATTTATAGTATTTACATTTGGATTATTTGGATTTACTATTGGTATAGGAACCTCTAATATTTGTAATTCATTGTTGTAATTTGTACTTATAAAATTGTTTGGTAATACATTACTAGTTTCAAATCTTATTATATTATTGCGATTTATAGAAAAGGTATCTGTTATCTCTATATTAGAATTATATCTTATTATATTATGCGTATTAGTTTTTAAGAATATATTACTATTCGCGAAACTGTTTTGAAGTTTGATTGTATTAGTGTTTAATTTTGCAATACTATATATACTATCATTATTCTCAAAAACTAATGGATCAGTATCCTCATATTTATATATATCAGTATGTATAATATTGTTGATAGTTATAATATTACTATTGTTATCAATAACATTAACTACATTTAATCCTGGAGAAATCGTAATATTGCATGTTATATTATCTGCAATTAAATATTTATTCAAATATGTAAAATTAAAATTATAGGATAAATTATAATTTTCTGTTTCCGCTTGTTCGTTTAGTTTTGTAAGAGCTAAAGTTTTATCAATATTATAGTTTATGGAATGAGACTTTACCGATATATTTTCGGCTGATATTGTATTAATATCATATGATAATGAAGGTAATATATGAATATTGCAATTATCTCCAGAATCATATAACTGGGTTATAATTATTTGATCAACTACAGTTGTTGGAATATATTTAGTAAGATTATGATTATCGCTATAATTAATATAATTAATAGATATATTGCTGGAATAATAAGTAATTGGTATATTTACATAATTTGTATCGTAAATTAATTCGTTAGTACTTTTAATTCTTGTTTTAAATATAAAGGCAGGGTCATTCCTATCCTCTTCAGTTATACTATTTGAAAAGTCGTCAACCAAGTTTGTAACATTGATATTAAAGTTATAATCTGAAATATATTTTTGGTTTATATTTGTCCAAGTCGTTTCTGGTTCTGTTATTTGTACATCTATGAGTTTTACGGAAACTATACTATCTGATAAATATTGGCTTGTATATCTATTATAAACAGATACAGCCGAATTATCATATTCGCTTTTTATAACAAACGATTCAACAGGACTTAAATCATTAAATCCAAACCTGGCTCCCTTTCTATCATTACCTTGGTTGTCAAAAGCATCAATTGTAAAAACATTTTTTTCAGATAGTGATTCATTATATATACTTTCGCGAGAAGTATTTATTGAAAACTTATAATTATTTGCATGATTACCTCCATATATTGTATGTATGGTATTTGTATCACCCCCAGTATTTACCAAATTGATTGAAGCCGGTTTTTCATTATTTGTAATTTGCAATCCATATTTATCATTACAATCTATATGAAATCCAATATTACTATTATTTATATTATTTCCTAATCCAAAATGTGCTTGTGTATTTATTATATTACCAAATGTATCATTATTACTTTTAAATTCAATAAAGCTATTATATGCTTTTGTATTCGTATTATAAAAACTCATATTAAATTTAGACGCATTATTATCATTTTTCATAATTTTGAGTTGAACCATATTACTCGTATTCGTAATCTTGTCTATATTATCATCAAAAGCACCATTATTAACATTATATATACCAAGTTCTATAGAAGATGATGTTTTTGCTTCATCAGCTATTTCATACGTAATAAACTTTGCCACAGAAAAATCATTATCGACTTGTTTGATAATTAATGGAATTGACATATTAGCACTTAGTTTTGGGTGAATGACAAGAGTGGAAACTGGTGTTAATAAACTAAAGTTTAAAGCTATTATATTATTTTCAATATCTTCGCTTGATACATTAACTGGTTGCGTTATTGTATATGTTGTAGCATTTTCAATAACACTTACTAAATTGGATATAGTATTTAATTTAAAATTAAAATTATCTCCATTTTTATCTATAATTTTAATATTTCCGTGTACTTCTAAATCGCCATATATAGACATAGCAGATTTATTTTCATAATTAACATCAATATTAGGATTATTTACATCTATATGATAATTAGAATCAATTGTGTTATAATAAAATGACATACCATAAGTTGTTGGTTTAAATGTTTTATCAGTATAACCGATTTGCAAAGGTCCTATAATTGGAATATCATTATTTCTAATATTATTATACATATGATTTTTGTATATAAACCATTTTTCGTTATTTCTCTCATTCCCTGCACCTCTATCAAACTCGCAAATATCTATACCACTATAATCAGCATTATTATTAGCACCACCACCTCTAATCCCTCTATATATACGAATTACTGAATAATTATTATCTTCTGTTGTTAAGTTTCTTACTTGTAATGGGGCTACAATTTGTTCATTTGTCCAACCAATGCCTATTTTTTTCTGTGTATAAAATGTATCAGTATTATTGTTTGCATTTTTCAATGTTTCTATAATATTGTCATTTTGATAATATAAATCGGCATTTAAACCTTCTTTAACATTAAAACCTTTCATTTTAGTAGAAATAGATGTGATATTATTATAATTTACACAAAACTTGTTTGTTGATATATCATTCAAATTGAAATAATTTTTTTGTTTTTCATAAATAAAGCATGTCGTGCGAACATTATCATTATTTATATTTAAGTAATAATGTAATGCGGTAACATCACCATTAACATCAAGAGCATAACCTTCGGCTGGTGTTAATTTGTTTATAGAGACCTTATTTTCATTAATAGATAATGTTGGTGGTGTATTTTTTAAATTAGGAAAGTTTAAATTATCTGTAAGTTGTGATATATCTGAAGATGGGTAAAAATATATATTATTTTTTTTACCCTGAACCCTATTAGTGTTTATTATGAGACTATTATCAGTAAAGTCAAGACGATGTAATCTACCTATATTAGTTTTATAATCTATTGAGTCAACTGTGCTTTTCATATATATATCAAATGTATCATCAAATAATACATCGTCTTTTATAATATTAAGCATTCCATCAAATCCGTCTGAAGCTTGAAATCCTATCCCAAGTTTTTTTGGAAAACTAATATTACTATTAATTAATTGCATACCATAATCACTTGAACTACCTATTCCACCATTTATATTTGTTAATGAAACTGGCTGACCATATACAAAAATATTTTCTACATTAAGGTTTTTTACAGTGACTTTATTAGGTCCATCGAAAATAACATCATCTTTGAATGAAACATTTCCTCTAAATATAGATTCCTCAGTAACAGTTATTCTTTTAGATGTTAAATTTTTTACAATAGCATCTTGAGAAACATTAATATTACTTGTATTTAATACTCTCGCGATATTAACATTATTATTAAAATTGTAAGTTTCTCCTTGAAAAGCACCACCTCCTATTTGACTTGCATTTAATGCACCAAAACCATCTTTGCGGATATATATATCATCTATATTTTTATATGTATTCGTTATAAAGTCTTTAGATACTATTTTGTCAAACTTTGAAACACCTATTACTTCCAAACGTGGCTTTCCTGTTTCTGGTATAACATCTACTATATTACCTTGTTTAAGTATGTATTTATTAAAACTTATTTCATTATTTTTATTTGTACCTATACCAACATTACGATTTTCATCAATTGTCATTGCAGGTAAATTACCAAGAGCTGTATTATAAACAGGCAAACTTACATCCCCATATAAGTTATTAATAACATTGGAGGATTGACTAACATGAAACTCCAAAGGCATACCAACTGAAGTAGATATTATTGCAGGAGATTTGGAATTCCCACCAATAATACCAATATTAAACATAGTTGCGTCATCGCCTGTATTTACTTCATTTCGTAGTGCTATTTGCATACTATCAAACTTGTTATTTGCATATGATACAATATTCAACGGATGTGTATTTTTATATGTATTATCCATCCCACCCAATGTAACATATTTAGTAGTAAATACATTTTCAACATTTTCATAAATAGTTCCTGATATGTCAGGTATATCATTTGTAATAAATCCTGATTTAAATGGTTGTGAATTTGTTAATGTTGATGCTATAGTAATGATATTACTAACCATACTTGCAGATACAGGATCTGACGATGAAATACTAATATTATCCAAATGCAAAGACTTCGCAATAATAGCACCATTACAAACAATATTATTTCCAACAAATAATGATGTATTATTATTCAAATTATTAGTTGTATGTCTAGATGCATCAATAGATATGCCTCGTTTATTTACAATAAAATTGTACAATGTTCGCGAAGGGTCTTGTACATCATAGGTTTTTTCACCAACAAAAAGATATTCGTCCTCAGTCATATCTAATTTTGAAAGATTAATAGCATTGTTAGTATTTGTATCCTTTTGTAATCCTATTGCAACCGAATCAATTTGAACAGTAGGTTCGATAATTTGTGTATCGGCGGAACTCATAAATAAAGGGTATTCTATTTAAAAGAAATATACTATTAATATTTATATATAATTCTTTATGTATAAAGATAAAAAATGATAGAATATTTAATAGTATTTTTCTATACATAATATGAAACGCATTGAAAATATTCACAATAAAACAAAAGATGTATATATTGAAAATCAACCTTATAATAATAAAAATATATTGCTTTCTAATGATAATTTAACAAAACTATTTGACGAAAATGGATTATCAGGTATTAAATTCAAAAATATTAATTTATATCGTGTTGCTTTTGTTCACAAATCATATTGTACAATGAAAAACACAGACTTTAATAAAAGCAATGTAAATTGTCCAAATAATTGTTTGCCTTTACAGGATATGTCATATGAAAGATTAGAGTATCTGGGAGATTCTTTATTAGGAATGATTGTCGCGAATTATCTATATTGTAGATTTCCTGATCAAAATGAAGGTTTTTTATCAAAAATAAGAACAAAGATAGTTAATGGAAAAATGCTTGGATATTTATCTGATAAAATAGGACTTCCGCTGTTTGCCATAATTTCAAAACAAGTAGAAGAATCAGGAGGTCGTAAAAATTATAAAATTATGGAAGATATTTTTGAAGCATTTATAGGAGCATTATTTTTAGACTTCCAAACAGAAACAGATATAGTATCATTACCAACAGATATTAAACTATCTCCAACAACAGGGGCGGGATATTTTATAGTTGAAAGTTGGTTGATTTATATTATAGAAAATTATATAGACTTTTGCGAATTGATTAGGATTAAAAATAATTATAAAGATATGCTTGTATCGCATATGAATAATTATCTACAAGATTTTCCTCAATTTAAAGAGATAAATGTTACGTCTAAAGATAATGCACGCATATTTACATATTGTGTTAAAGATAGAAATGGAACAATTATTTCAACATCTACAGGTGGAAATAAAAAAGAAGCAGAGAACAATGCCGCAAAAGAAGCATTGTTATATTATAGTGTAGATATACAAGAATATAATTCTAATATATAAACAAACAAAGAATAAATTATATATTTATATAAGTTAAAAATGCCAGATATAAAAATAACACACTTGGTATTGTCTGGTGGTGGGATGAGAGGAGTTATGTTTATTGGAGCATTAAGACTTTTGTATTTAGAAAATTTACATAAAAATATAACACATATATCAGCAAATTCAATAGGTTCTTTTATAGGATTAATGATCGCTTTTAAATTAACAATTGAAGAAATGGAAAAAATAATATATGATATGAAAGACGATAATACTTTATGTTTTATTCCAATAAAAAACTATATTCGCTTTATAACTGAATATGGATTTTTTTCAATAGAACTTTTTATGAATCATTTAATAAAATTAATTAATATTAAATATCCAGATATGGGAGATGATATAACTTTCAAGGAACTATCTAAAAGATTTGGTATAAACTTATATATATCTACGACAAATATAAATAGATGCGAAAATCGTATTTTTTCAATTAACAATACACCTGATAATTCTGTTTTTAGAGCATGCGAGGCTTCTATGTCTGTTCCATTATTATTTAAACCTATTAAAATTGATGATGAATATTATTATGACGGTGCATTAACAAATAACTTTCCAATTAAAATATTTTCAGGAGTTCCTAAAGAAAATATTTTGGGTATGATTTTATATTCAGAGAAGAAACAAAAAGAAGATGATCTTATGCAAAATAAGAAAATAAATATTTTTTTTATTTTAAAACAATTATTTAATATTTTTGATATTTTAAGAACACAGCAAGTTTTATTAAAACAGATAAATACTTCAGAAATAGATAATTATTATATGCCAAGTATTATAACAAATCAAAAAACATTAAACTTTAAACTTGATAAAATGGGTGTTAAAATGATATTAACATCTGACCAGATTGAAAATATGATATACGCTGGTTATGATAGTATGTCAAAATTTATAGATAAACGAAGAAGTCACGTAAAAGAAGAATATGATAAAAGATTAGAATATGCAGATATTAAATAATGTAAATATAATATAGTAGTTATAACTATAATTTAATGAATAATAATGTAGAACCATATGTATTTATTTTAGATTTAGATGGTACAATAATTGGAGATTGCAGATATCAATGTGATATATATAATATACAGGAAATTATTATAAATAATAGTACTCAAAAACTATTAAAAAATAAAACATTATGTGAAAAAAGTTTATGTGAGAGTTACAATAATGAATCTCTTTTAATAAGACCATTTTTTAATAAGTTTATGTTAGAAATTAAAAAACAATATCCTTATAGTTTTATATATATATACACAGCATCTGAAAAGTCGTGGGCACATAAAGAAATTAGTATTATAGAAAAACAAAATAATATTAAGTTTAATAGACCAATATTCACGAGAAATAATTGTATAATAGACCAATATGGGGTATATAAGAAGTCTGTAGTTAAAATATTACCATTAATTTTAAAGTCTATGAAAATGCCAAAAACTTATGATATTTCTAAAAAACTTCTTATAATAGATAATAATGATACATTCATAGATTATACTGAAAACTTATTAATATGTTCAACATATAATTATATTAAATTTAATGATCTATGGGATAATATTCCAGAAGAATATCTTGAAAATGAATTATTGAAATCTTTTATTTCATCTTTAATATCGTCAAAAAAAATACATAATATTCGTAGTAAAAAAAGCGAAGTCCAAGATAAAGTACATAAATGGTTATATAAAAAATATAAAAAAATAAATAAATATAATTATAGGTTTAGAAATGATACATTTTGGAAGGATTTGATAACACACATTAAAAATAATAATATACAAGAATATAATAAACAGACTTTACACATAATGAAAAAAAGTATAAAGATATAGAACGTAATAGGAATATATTTATTATGATTTATGTAAGTTTTGATATTGGGGTAAAAAATTTAGCATTATGTGTATTAAAAAAAACTGATGTTATAACAATTATAGATTGGCGAATAATAGCATTAGCAGAGAGTAAAAAAGAAATTAAAGGAATTGACGATATATCTGAACGTATATATATTGAAATGGATAACATTATAGGCGATTTAAAATTAAGAGGCATAGATAAGATAGATTATGTCTTAATAGAAAATCAACCATCTAATTTAAATGGAATTATGAAAACTATTCAACATATAATTTATTGTTATTTTAGTTTAATAAAGTATTGGGATAAAGACGTTAAAAATGTAATACTAGTAAATGCTTCATTAAAGACTAAAACACATGATTACAAACCAGAAATACAAACAACGGTAGAAAGTCCTAAAAATGCGAAAGGGTTTCGGAAGGATAAATATAAAATTAATAAAAAACTAAGTATTGATATATGTAGTAATTATATTAAAGACAATGAAGTATTGGCAAGTTTATTTGCAGAAAATAAAAAGAAAGACGATTTGAGCGATGCTTGTCTTCAGGCAGTTGCATATATTAGAACAAATATAAAAGACGAATCATTAGACAAGTATAATGTATTATATAATTAAATCATTTTTTTCAACATATATTTATGCGTTTTTATATATGTATTAAAATTATTATAATATATAAACAATTGATAGCCAATTAAATATATAATATGTCCAATATATCAAATCTCAATAATAAAAGTGATGATTTAATCGAGTTAAATAAAAAGAGTTTTGATACTAATTCTTTTAATTTTGAAATCCCTAATAAGCAAAATAGAGTAAATCAAAATAACTTTATAGATGATGATGTTTTATTTAATAAAAAAAATATAAGTTCGGATGTTATGTCAATGTCTTCAAGATCATCTTCACGTGCAAGTTCTGTATCCGGAAAAGGAGAAAGAGAAAAATATATGAAAAATATGAAAAATAAATCAAGAAACGACTATAATAAAAAGTCCAAAGATGATGATACCGATAGTAGCAAATCAAGTAGCAAAAGTAGCAAAAGTAGTAAAAGTAGCATTGCAAGTAAAGGAAATGAAAGTAATGCCGGTAGTTTTTATAGTAATGAAAGTGAAGAACACGATGAAAGCGTTAAATCATATAATGACAGCGAAGGAAGTAAAATAATAAAGAAACGAAATTTAAGCCCTAAAGAAATAATGAAAAATGAAATAAATGAAAAAAAAGAGATAATATATCAATTGGACAGATTAGAATCAAAAGGGTTCAAGGTTCCTTTCAAGTTTAATATGAACTCTGACTTTGGAGAAATGAAGTCTGAATATAATCGTATAATTCGAGAGAAAGAGTTAGATGGTAGCGTTAGATTTCAACAAAAAATGCTTATGGCTTTTATATCTGGTACCGAATATATGAATAGTCGTTATGACCCTTTTACTATTAAATTAGATGGATGGTCTGAACAAGTTAATGAAAATATAAACGATTATGATGATATTTTTGAAGAATTGCATTGTAAGTATAAATCTACAGGTAAAAAAATGGCTCCCGAACTCCGGTTGTTTATTTCCTTGTCGGGAAGTGCTTTTATGTTTCATTTGACAAGTCGCATGTTTAAAGAACAACCTATGCCCGATGTTGAAAATGTGCTTAAATCAGATCCTGAATTAATGAAACAATTTCAAAATGCTGCCGCAAAACAATATATGATGGGTAATAACAAAATAGAACCACCTATGAAACAAAATAATAGTGGTTCCGATAGTATGGGATTATTTAATATGGTAAGTAATATATTTGGAACATTAAATGGTGGTTCTATGTCTCCGGATATTATACCTAGACAAATGCCGAGTTCTAATAATACGAATTATAGTATGAATAATAATTCTATCAATAGACCGGATCAAGATGTTGATAATATCATAAGAAACATGCATAGTAAGATTTCTGTTGAAGAAAATGAAGATAATATAGAAACATTATCTGTTAGCGACGAAGAAATAACATCAATTTTAGAAGATACGGCGGATATTAAGATATTAAGACAATCCTCAGGAGGACGTCCTCGTAAAAATACACGAACATTAAATCTTTAAATTAATTATTATAAAAAAAAGGCGATATTTAAATATTTATCGTTTAGACTTTGAGCGTACATTACTTATTTTTTGAGCTGATTTATTAACAAATGAGCCAATATCATTTACGGACTTTGAAATAAGTCCAGGAGTTTTGCGGATAGTTTGCATAGGATTTCTCACTGTATTTTCAACCTCTTCCTCAAATAACTCTAGTTTACCTAATAATGTGGATAAGGTACTTATTAAAATTGGGACAATAATAATGGTAAATAATAATGTAAGGAATAGGAATAAAGACACCATTGTTCCAACCGCTATTACATCACGGCTTATATCTTCCGAGCATTTGCATTTTTCGTTTGTCAAAAATCTAACATAATCAAAAGCATAATATATATATACAACGAATATTAGGAAAAATACGAATGTACCCATTGCTAATAGTTGTACGACAGCGGGACCCATATTTTTAGCAATACTAGAAACCGAAACAAATGAAGTCACTAAGAAATACGATAGAGCGACTAATGTAAAGTTCTTAATAAAATCTTTATTCGGGTGTTCGGCACATTCACAACCGATATTTTCAAGTTTATATAAATACGCGTAAATTATAATTAATAATATTGCAAATATCATTTGAATAATCACACTACTGTAAAATGACAAGTTGTTTTCCGCACCTTTCATATTTACTTATTCTTACTCTATACTATTATATAGAAATTATTTATATTTATAAATCTACAATATTATAGATTATAAATTTTGTTGTTGTATTATAATTTTTTATATCAAGACTTTTTATTTTATTAACAACATCTATAGACTTTTCAATTTTTAAAAACTTATATATTTGTTCCATAAATATGTCTATAATATATTTATGAACCGTTCCTTCGTTTATAATTATATACATATAATCGTATATTCTGTTTATTAATTCCGGTATTTCATTTTTTTTAACGATAGTCCAAGCTTTATTTATATTATGCGTACATTTCTTCCATTTTATATAATTACAATACAATTCATATTCGTCATTTAATAATAGCAAATTATTATCATATATATATTGCGGAGGTTTCCATTGTTCGTTCTCATTATAATCTTTCCATAATTTTTCTATCATTTCATCATAAAAGTCTTTTTCAAAGAAAGATAATATATCAATATATATAATGTCATCATTTATCTTAATATACCCCCATATTAATGTAAAAAACTCTTCATTATTATTTTCAATAACTATATTTTTTATTTTTTCATAAATAATATCTTTATTTTTTACAGTTAATTTATTAAGATGACCGATTAGATTTCTTTTTACTATAGAATTGTTTGTAAAGTTAGGTATAATTATATGAAATCTTTTTTTATTATTATTATCTCCGTCTTTTTCTTTTTTTGTATATACCTTTTTCGCCAATATCATTTTTGGATCATAAAAAGAACTAAAGCAAGTATATTTTTCTTTTAACTGCGATACTTTTAAAAGAATGTCCTGTGGAATACAAGATATTTTATTATATTTATCTTGAAATTCTAAAAAATTAATTTTAACAATTTGTTCTGTCATTTATATTATACTTTATATGAATAATCTTATATGAATAATCTTATAGATATATATAATACATAAAGCAGAAAATATATATATATAATATATTGATGAATATTATAAGCGATATATCAGATTGTAAAGACTTTATACATAGTATTGAAACTATTTATAGCACACATTCTATTTATCGAACAATAATAATTTGCAATGAAAATATTGATTTATATGTTGATTTTTTAAAAAAGAAAGACTACGATGTTCTTATAATTGATAAATATGAATATATTAATTATGATTTAATTGATAAACGTATTTTCATTATTAACGAAAATAGTTTTATTAGTTTTATAAAAGATGTAAATAATAATGATAACTATAAAGATATTATATTTTATAATTTACTTGCATTTACAAAAAATAGCAATAAAGAAGGTTTATTGTTAGAATATAGAAAAATTGTTAAACACAATGGTGATTTTATTATCTGATAATATTTTAGAGTATATAATGAAAAAAAACGGGTATATGAATGAAATATTAGCAATAATGACTATCGTTATTATTATTGCAATTATCGCTTTAGGAGGATTTAATTATAAAAAAATAGCAGAAAAATTCAATAGTGATAAAAAATATACTTTAGAATATTATTACATGGATGGATGTGGACATTGCGTTGATTTTAATAAATCAAAAATATGGGAAAAATTAGAAGCGGAAAACTGGGAAAATGTAACATTAAAAAAATATAATCGTCTTGAAAAAATGGATAGAATAGAAAGGTTTAATATAACCGGGTTTCCATCTATAATACTTGTAAAAAATGAAGAACTTGTAGAAAATTATAATGGTCATAGAACATTTAATGCTATATCTGCATTCATTAAAAGTAAAGATATATAAGATCATAATAAAATATTATTATAGTATTACTATAATAAAATGGGCGGTGGATTGATGCAATTGGTTATAACCGGTCATGCGATGGAACAATTTATATTAACAAACGCAAGCATTAATTACTATAAATATGTTTATAAAAAACATACAAACTTTTCTATGGAAAATCACGAAATAACACCTATAAATAATGGTAATAATGGATTATTTCGAAGTGCGACAATGACATATGAAATAAAAAGACACGGTGATTTATTAAGTAATATTTTTTTAAGTTTTAAAGTCCCTGATATATATTCTACCAATGACTTTAAGTTTAGATGGGTTAATAATCTAGGATTTAATTATATTCATAGGGTATATTTTATAATATCGGGTCAAACGATAGAAACAATATACGGAGAATGGATGAATATATGGAATGAATTGACAAATAAGGACGGGACAACTTATAATAAATTAATTGGAAATATTCCCGAATATACAGATCCTGTTACTACAAATCCAAAAGTAACAATTATTAATAATAAAATTATTACTGTTAATTATCCCGCGACTTCAATTTTAACGGATACTATACCAAGTATAAAAGAAAGAGAAATACAGGTTCCATTACATTTTTGGTTTACAAGAAATCCATCGCTTGCGTTACCATTGTTAAAACTAGCAAATAATGAAATAAAAATCGTTGTTGAAACGAATTTAAATGCTATTGAAGGTTTATACACTATATGGTCTGAAAAATTAAATACACATGTTAGCAGTTATTTATATAATAAAATAAATCCCAATAATAAAATAAATATATATAATTTTATAAAATATGATGGAGTATTGAACACATTTGACGTAAATAATAAATTACATTTAACATATGTTTTTTTGGATAATATAGAACGAAGTAGAATGTTGATGGATACAAATACTATAAATTATGTTATAGATACAGTTAAGAAAGCAATTGGTGATGGTAGCGATGGTAAATATAACATAACAAACGCAAACAATCATATCAAGGAATATATATGGACTATAAGGCGCAGTGATATTATTAATAATTTTAATAATTATATTAACTATACAGCACAACACACATACAATGAAAGTATGGGTATTCTCAAAAAAGCAACAATATCGTGGATTAATCAAACAGAAAGAGTAGAATATGATGCTAATTTTTATAATCAAATACAGCCATATTATAATCATACTAATATTCCGCGAACAGGTATTTATTGTTATTCATTCGCTTTATTTCCAGAAAAAATTAATACTTCAGGATCTTATAATAATTCAAAAATAACAACATCGCTTCAATTAGAATTAAATGATTACACTAATAATCAATCATATACAAATATGATTAATAGTATAAATAGTTTAACAAACTCTGTCGAAAAAATAACATACGATGTTAGCATATTTATAAAAGAAATTAATATATTAAGTGTTATTAATGGACAGGCGCGTTTAAAATATGTGTAATTTTATAATCTTCTTTTTCTAATAAGTATAATGGATTTATTTACGTTAATTATAATTTTATTAGCGGGATATATTATAAAATATTTAATTGATACAATTAATTCATTAAATCGCGAGATAAAAGAAATAAAAGAAAAATGTATAAAGTCTAGCGATAATGTAAAATTTAAAACAAAAACAGAAGAACCTAATATAAAAATTAATAGAGATTTGATAAATAGTATTAGTTATTTCAAAGACTTTTTTGATAATAAAGATATATAAATGATATAGCCGTTACTATATTTAAAAGTTAAATATAATATGCCCAGAAAAGCAAAAGTTATTGATGATAAAACAATAAATGTAAAGAAAAAGAACTTATTAAATACTATGGTAAAAGACATATCGATTGTTGATAATGAAGATATAATACTGCAATTACAAATATCGGAATGTCAAATATCTAAAATGAATGAACGTGTTGATGCGGAAATATTAGAACATCCAGAACCATATGAACCCAATTGTTTTTATTTAAATGAATCAAATATTTACAATAACATTCAAGATAATATTATAAATGAAGAAAGTTTATCTTCAGATAATGGAACTTCTCTATCTAATAAAGAATATAATGAAAATATTATAAATACTCATAATAATTGCTATTGGTGTTGTCATCCAATAAATAATAGAACATTTGGAATGCCATATAAATATAATGTTAAAACGGATACATATATATTATTTGGGAACTTTTGCTCTTTAGAGTGTGCTAATGCTTATAATTTTGCATCTCATTGCGGTAGTTATAAGGTTTGGGAAATTAATAGTTTAATACAAATGTTAAGTAAGCATTTTGGCGTTTCACATCCTGTTCGTCCAGCTCCTTCAAGATTTTTATTAAAAATATTTAATGGACCTATGACAATAGAAGAGTTTAGAAGTGGTCATTTAACAAATGATAAAACACATTTGTTAAATTTACCACCAATGATATTAACAAATTATAATTATGAAATTGTAAATACATCGTATTTAAAAAATATAACAGATAATATGCATATTAAAAACGATATTGGTAAGGAAAAAATAGAATTGGCTAAAAATATAAATCCGTTTTTTAATAAAAAATGATATAAGAATATACATTTATATATATAAGAAAATATGACAGACATTTATTTTTCAAAATATAGAATTTCAACAATTACTTGCAATGCTAATATAGGATGTTCGATTAATATCAATTTAGGAATATTATTTGACAATATCATTGTATCTGAGACACCAGAGGTAGATAATTCTTTGGTTTGGGCACAGTTTATGAAAGATGGAACAGATGTATCTAAAGGTGTATATCCAAAAAAGAGAAGGAAAAGTAAAAAAGATAAAATGAAAAAAAACAGATTTGATAATCAGGTAACGGTTATCTATAGATTTAGAGAGAAATATATACCTAATGTAAAAATATTCAAAAATGGTAATATTCAACTTACGGGAATTAAAAGTGTTGAAGATACTGAAATAATTGTTAATACAATTATTGATAATATCAAAGAAATATATAATAATATTGACAAAAATATTATTATTAATGTTCTTGAAGATTATGTATTGGATTTAAAATATCAAAACTTTAAAATTAGAATGATTAATACAGACTTTAAGGTCTATACAGACCCTGAACTTACGAAAGGATTTGAAGTAAAAAGAAGAGAAATACATAAATTATTCATTGGAGATGAATATAATAATAAATGTTCATTTCAGCCCGGTATTTATCAAGGCGTCAAATTAGAATATTTCTGGAATGAATGTAATATTAAAAAAAACGGGATATGTTCGTGTCCTATAAACTGTTATGGTAAAGGAACCGGTAAAAGCATTAGTGATTGTAAAAAAGTGACAGGTGCTTTATTTGAAAGCGGAAGTGTCTTAATAACAGGAGGTGTCACATTCGAACAAGTTGATGAAACTTACAAATATATATGCGACTTTTTAAGAAAACATAAGGATGTTATTAAAAAACCTCATCCAAGTGCTTTGTTATTAGTATGACAGAATATATTATAATTATCTTCAGTATTTGAAACGCTATCTTCGTCCGTATATTTTTTAAACATACTCGTTACAACAGTATTATTTCCTGGTCTATTAAATGATGGTATATGATGACTTGCATAAAATTGTGAACTAAAATCAACAGCATCTGGAAAAACAGAAGGTTGTTTATAATTATTACCCCACGGTTTTTTATCAAATAGTACTTCTCCTGTATATAGTCCTGCGTTTTTCGGAGGTACTGGAACACCAACATTTGGAGCATAGTTTAACTCTGCGTATTCTAATTCTTTTTTCATTATTCTATATAGAATGAGGATATTAATATGTCATAATATTAGATTTATTTGAGTACATAATCTTTTTATTTTCAATAGAATGTAGAAAGTGTTAAAAGTTTTAGAAATATATTATTAATAAAAAGATTATTTTTCTCTATATATAAAAATGATAAATAATTATAAAAAATATTTGGATTATAATTGTGTTCATTATCAATACAGTAGTGATTTTTGTTATTACAGAATTATAAAAAATATGTTAAATAAATTATCTAATTCAATAAAACCAATTAATATAGATTTAAAAATTACTATTAATTATAAATGTATTAAGAAAATATTAAACGTTTGTTCGTATGATGATTATGTATCTAAAATATACGAAGATTATATTCATAAACATATTCGTATAATTGAATTAAATATCATATTACTTGAACTTTATTTAAAAGAGATTGAGCATACAATTAAAGATTTAAAAATAATTAAGTATGATGCCGAATTACAAATCAAATTAAATAGAGATACTATTGACTTTTTTAATATTATATTTTCATCTAATACAATTAATGTTTGCAGTAATATTAAATATACCAATATTTATAATATTATGCATCTAGGAAATGTTAAATTTATATATGACGATTCTTTTGAAATTATTATAAGCAGTACCTATAATAATCCTACAATATTTGATCATTTATTATTTTTACATAAAATTATTTGTAAAGATGATAAAAATGAATATACATACAGAGGATATATATTGCTATCATATAGTACTGTTAGTACTGTAGAATATTATGATAAAAATCATAAACAAAAATTAGCATATATTATGGAAAAACCTATGATTAATTGGAATACATGCGATTATTGGACAGATTTAAAAAATGTAAATGCAAATAAACATATTTGTTATCATTGAGTATATCATTTAAAAATTTGATATTTGTTTTTTTGTTGGAAAAAATTAGAAATGACGCATGATAATAATAAGAAAGGTATTAATTCTTCAATTATGGGTAAAAAATATGAATTGCAAATTTATAAAATTGTTAAAATGTGTAAAATGAATGGAAACTCTTTTAATAATCAAATAGAAAATGAATTAGGCGGGTGCTCTTCTAAAAATGATATAAAATGTAATATGATTTGTGAAGGAGATATTCCTATAGAAATCAAAAAATATAAAACACCTGATTGGATACAATGTAGTTTAAAATACGACGATGTTAATAAAAAATGGGTCGGTAGTACAAAAAATAAAATACCTGATAAATCTAAAGAGACTTTTGAAAATATAATATCGAATAATTTATTATTTAATGGAAAAATACCAGTATTTATGATTAGAAAAATAACTTATGAAGAATGGATTAAAATAAAGAATGAAACCGATATTTATAATGATATATATATTGATTGTCCCAGCGATACTATTAAAAAACTATATAGTGAAAAAAACTGTAAATATATTCAAATATCTGAAAAAGGATTGTATCATTTAGGTTATGATATATGCGATTTCAAAGTTCCTGAATTTGAATGCGAACAAAGATTAAGAATAATAACAAAAATACATACTAAAAAAAATAGTAATGGGTATTGTGTATTATCTGTTATTGTTGCATGTCAGCCAAAAAATATTAAAATATTAAAAAAGTAATTATAGTTTAGATGATAAGGTTAAACTCCCAGACATTTTAGAATATTGTTATATTAATTAGATATAATAATAATTTCAGAAGACTTCTTTGTAGCATTCATACTATAAGACCATTTAACATCTATAATAATATAGTCTTTGTATAGACATCTTATGTATTCGCAATTATTATATGCTAATACCCAATTTTTATTTTTATTTAATATATCAAATAGTAAATCATGATTAAATCCTTCGTGCATATCTCCATTATTACCATATAATTTTGAGTTTTTTTCTAAAAAGTATGGTGGGTCTAAAAACATTATAGACTTTTCATATTTTTTATCATTTATAAATTCTACAAAGTCTTCATTGTATATATCAATATTCGTAAAGTCCATAGATTCAATTCTATTTATCGATGATTCCGTAAATCTTTTATTACTTGCTTCGCTTGAAAATCCTCCTGATAATGTAGACCCATTAAAAGAACATCTATTTATAATAAAATATTGAATAGATTGTTGTAGTGTGTTATCATTTAAACTCATAATGGTATTCCTATAATCAATAAATTGTTCTTTAGAAACAGACTGAACTTTTCTAAGTTCATCACATAATATTTTTTTATTATCTTTAACCTGTTTCCAAAAACTATATAATGGTTTAAATTTATCATTAACAATTAATCTAATATTATACTTGTTTTGTAAATAAAACTCAAATGACCCTCCTCCAAAAAATGGAGAGGTTATAATATCGATATTATTAATGTTAAAATATTTTAATATAACTTCATCAAATAACTTACAAGCTCTTGTTTTACCACCCGGATATCTTAATGGAGATACATTTTTAGTTTTAATCACTCTATGTTATTAACAATATAACAAATATCAATTTTTAAATGAGTACATAATTATTTATTTCTATAACTTTTAAACTTTTCTATATATTCTATGAAAAAATAAATTATGTACTCATTTTATTTAACATCATTATAATGATTATTTTGCAAAACTTTAAGAATACAATTTGAGTAGCGTAGCACATAATTATTTATTTCTATAACATTTAAACTTTTCTATATATTCTATGAAAAAATAAATTATGTACTCATTTTATTTAACATCATTATTATGAATATTTTGCAAATCTTAAGAATACAATTTGAGTACATAATTATTTATTTCTATAACTTTTAAACTTTTCTACATATTCTATGAAAAAATAAATTATGTACTCATTTTATTTAACATCATTATTATGAATATTTTGCAAATCTTAAGAATACAATTTGAGTACATAATTATTTATTTCTATAACTTTTAAACTTTTCTATATATTCTTATAATAAAAAGATTATGTACTCATTTTATTTAACATCATTATTATGAATATTTTGCAAATCTTAAGAATACAATTTGAGTACATAATTATTTATTTCTATAACATTTAAACTTTTCTACATATTCTTATAATAAAAAGATTATGTACTCATTTTATTTAACATCATTATTATGAATATTTTGCAAATCTTAAGAATACAATTTGAGTACATAATTATTTATTTCTATAACTTTTAAACTTTTCTATATATTCTATGAAAAAATAAATTATGTACTCATTTTATTTAACATCATTATAATGATTATTTTGCAAAACTTTAAGAATACAATTTGAGTAGCGTAGCACATAATTATTTATTTCTATAACATTTAAACTTTTCTATATATTCTATGAAAAAATAAATTATGTACTCATTTTATTTAACATCATTATTATGAATATTTTGCAAATCTTAAGAATACAATTTGAGTACATAATTATTTATTTCTATAACTTTTAAACTTTTCTACATATTCTATGAAAAAATAAATTATGTACTCATTTTATTTAACATCATTATTATGAATATTTTGCAAATCTTAAGAATACAATTTGAGTACATAATTATTTATTTCTATAACTTTTAAACTTTTCTATATATTCTTATAATAAAAAGATTATGTACTCATTTTATTTAACATCATTATTATGAATATTTTGCAAATCTTAAGAATACAATTTGAGTACATAATTATTTATTTCTATAACATTTAAACTTTTCTACATATTCTTATAATAAAAAGATTATGTACTCATTTTTAAGATATAAGGAATTAAATATTTTTAAATAGTATATTATGAGTAAAAAAGAACCACAACAACCCCCGAATAAACGCGTAAAAATCAGTGATACAGAAGACTTTGTAAAAGATGGTATGACAACAGAAGATATAAAAAATATTGTTCAGGATATTATGCTATATTTGGTAGAAAATAAAGGAAAAAATACGCATCAAGATAATTTAAATAATTATCTTATAATTAATGGTAAGGTTGCTTTTTTCCTTGAAAGATATCCTTTATTATATGAAATGGTTACGAGAGAAGAAGGTTTTGATTATTCTAATTTTGAATATTTTCTTAAAATGAGAGAAGATATTGTAAAAAAGAAAATAACATCAGAAAACGCTTCTAAAGAGGTTGGACAAACATCATTTGATAAATATTGCAAAAATAAAATTTAAAAAATAAAAGAATGTAAATAAATAAAAATTGATATAAAGTAATACATATTACATATATTATTCTTAATAACAAATAAATTATGAATTCGCTTGTTTCTACTTCCAATTTCCCAAAAAATATTGATGAATTAATTTATGAAACATATGAAAATTATAATAATAATATTCAAGAAAACAAGACGCACACACAATCATTAATTTACATTATTAAAAAATATCATTTGTGGCCTACTATTAAAGTTAAGAAGTTCAAAAATCGCGATGATATTGTTCTTCTTCATAGTAATTATAAAATGAATAAAGATAAAGACTTTAAAGAATTGTATGAACAATGTAGAAGTATCGTATTAGACTTTAATGATACTAACAACAATGTTGTAGTTACATATGCTAATTCAATACCAATTCGTGTTAATTACGATACTTATAACAATACACTTTATAAAAACGAGGATAAATGCTTTGAAGCATATGACGGTACAATTATTACAATTTACAATTATAAAGGAGAATGGCATTTTGGAACATCTAGTTGCCCTGATGCTAATAGTTCAAAGTTTTCACATCCTACTAAATCGCACGGTAATATGTTTGATGAAGTCCTATTAAAACTATATAAAAACTCTGGTGTTAAAAACATTGATTTCATAGAACATAGCGAAAGTGAAGTTTATGAGAAGGTTAGGGAAAACTTTGTTTCTAATTTGGATGTTAGTATGGCATATGAGTTTATCATTTTACACTATGAAAATATTCATATTATTGATTATACATTAGAACTTGGAGAAAATTATATGGAACTGTTACATATTAGTACAAAAAATAGAGAAACTCGCGAAGAATGGGATGATATTTCTTCATTAATTCCCAATTTGATACATCTTGGCGTACTATATCCTAAACAATTTGAAGTATTACAAGAAGCACACGATTATATTTCATTAAACCCGAGAAGTTATGGGCTAATTATCAAAAAGCAATTAGAAACATCAAAACAACTATATAAAATTTCAACAGATTATGTAAGACATCGTGAGGAAACAGACCCTTGTCATCCTAATAGTTGGATGAATATTCTCGCGGTATATATGAAAAATAAAAATGAATATACTATTAAAGATTATATTAATGACTATAATCCTGAACTATCATTGCCATTGGATAATAATAATAGAGAGATAGACCCGACTTATTTAATTCATACAATTATATCTAGTATTAAGGATATTATTTATAGTTATTATATTATAACTACATTGTACTATCCTAAATATACACGTTTTAAAATGAATAAGGAGATGGATAAGCAATTTCCGCCTATTATTCAGTACCATTTAGCACAATTGAGAAGTCTTCAAATAACAACTTACAAAGAAAGAATTATCAACTCTCGCAACGTATATCACTATTTGTGTCAGTGTAATGATATTAAAAATATTAAAACTCTTATTCAATTCTTCGCATCTAATCCCGTAAATGAAATGAACACGCGAACATCAATGTGTTTTGCTATTATGAACAGTTTAATTTCGTAATTATTATAATACTATTATTAGAAGCATGAGTTATTTTTCACAACAAGGATGGATATATTTGCTATTAAACTTAATTTTAGTTACAATTATTGCTATTATTGCATTATATAATAATATTAATGAAGGTGCTAAAAATATTGTTGGTGTTGTATTTACATATATTGTTAGTATATGTATTATTATATTTTTTACGTATTATATGAGTTGTTTAACATTTGGTGAATGTCATATGTTAAGTTGGACAGTTGTAACTATTTTTACAATTATACCATTTGTAATTATAATAATTTTTTTATTTTTTACTTTCATACTTTGGCTATTTTTTTCTAACAGTACTACTACAAACAAAACTTCATATTCTAATTCAATGATAACAGATGAAACATCTTCTCCCGAAAAATCACCATCACAACAAACATTAGCAGAACAAAGATCCGCAGAAGATAAATTGTTCGCGGAAACGTTAGCAGCCCAAACGGCATCAGCAACACAACCACCTGCTGAAACACCACCTGCTGAAACACCACCAGCCGAAACACCACCTGTATAAACACCACCTGCATAAACAAAATTATTTTTTTTATTAAAAATTGATATATAAGATAGATTATATTAATATATTATTATAGAATGTTTCATAATTATTCTTTTGACGCTAAAGATCCTTCCAATAATCATTCATTTGATATTCATAATATTGACCTTGCAATTGTAAATGGCTTACGCCGTATAATTTTAACAGATATTCCAATTCCTGCTGCTATAGGTGAAAAGTTGGATAATGATGAACCAACTGTCGAAGTTATATTAAATACAGGCGCATTACATAATGAATTTATCATTCATCGCGTAGGATTATTACCAATATGTTTAACGGAAGAAGAAATAGAATCATACGAAGATGATTCACTTGTATTGGAATTAAATGTTAAAAATGAAACAAATACAACAATTAATGTTACAACAAAAGACTTGTTTGGATATATGAAAGGCGAACAACTGACAAAACAAAAGTTAGCATTACTATTTCCACCAAATAAGGTTTCTAATGATCATATTTTAATAACCCGCTTAAGAACCGGTGAAAGTCTTCATTTTACTGCTAATATTGTTAAAAGAACAGCTCGCGATAATGCATCATTTAATCCAGTATCATTATCTAACTTTTCATATATACAAAACCCCGAAGAAGCATCAAATTATGAAAATGTAAATGATAAAGAACGCTGTTATTATAAAGATAAGTACGGAGACCCTTATAAATTTAAATTTGATATCGAGCATATTAATGTTAATGTAGGACCTAAATATTTAATTCCAAAGTCGTTGGATATTATTGTTAATAAACTATCTAACATTCGCCATGAATTGGTTGATACAGAAAAGTCAGAAAAAATAAAGATTCAACAGTTTCAAGATATTATAAGTACTTATGAGTTTATAATTGAAAATGAAGATGATACTATTGGAAATATAATTCAATCTTATTTGCATAATAAATATGTTCGTGAAAAAAAATTATACAAAAAAACTATTAATTGTTCCTTCGCTGGATATATTTGCCCACACCCTTTAAAGTCCATAATGATTATTCGTATAACTCTAGTTGATGTAACCGAAGAAAATGAGTTTAAAATATTCTTTGGAGACATATGTAATGAAATTATAGAGGAGATTGTAAATATTAAAACAAAATGGAATAAGTTTGCTATTGAAAATAATGTTTCATAAAATTCTCAATATATTATATATTATTTTATTAAAGAGATATACATATACCAAATAATGTCAATAGAAATAGAAAATATAATGTTTGACATTGAAGATGAAGAATTGGACGATATTGAATATCTTGAAATACTAACATTAGATGAAATAATAAAAGATAATCCAGCATTTATTGCATTATCGCGAACAGAAATATATGATAACTTAAACGATTTTTTTACTAATAATAAAAAAGCAGAAAATGTCACACAATTAATATACAATATATTACAAAATAAAAATGAAATTAATGGAAGTCCCGAAGATTATACCAATTATGCTTTTAAGGTTGATGCTGTAAAAGATAACAAATATATGGAAAGACAAGAACTATATGACGATGTTAATAATTTTGGAAAACTTATGAAACTCAATACTATTAGACACGATGAAGCAAAAAATCGCTATTTTTTTTCTATTAAATATAACGATAAGTCTAAAAATATTAGATTTAAACCACCTTCTAAAATAAACGCAGTATTAGAAAATGAAAATGATGAGTTCCCAGTATATTACCCTGTATTTCCAATGGATAATGTAAATATACCAATTATTGCGGCATATTATAAAATACCAACATCAACAATTAATGATTATATATATTCTAAAATAACATCACATTTGACAAATAGTATAAATATTAATTTAGTATATTCTGACAATTATAAAAATGTAAATGATTTAATTAAAGATGTAAAGCCTGATATTAAAAATATAGTTGAATATCTCAAAGATTGTTTTGCATTAGATTATAGTTATATTGATAATATTTTTAATAGATTTGGTTATCAATTTGACTTTATTACAAAAACAGACTTTGATTATTTATGCGACCATATGTTATCATTAACAAAAAATGAAAAGGAAAGAGTTAATATTAAAAAACAGTATAAAATAAAATTACCAGATCTTATTAATAAAAAATTAACATTTTTTGATAAATTAGAATCTGGTATGAAACTTATTAATCTAAATAACGATATTAAAACAATAGACTTTTTAGAAAAGGTCAAAGAACTTATTGAAAAAGATAAATTAAATAATATACAAACTAATGAATTACTCAAAATAGAAGATATTGATATTTATGATATTATATATAATATTCATAAAGAAAAAACAGACCCTGTAGAAATAATTGAAAAAATTAGAGAATCAATAAAAAATATTAATAATAATGATGTATTAAAAACTATAGATGATATATTAAATACACATTCTAATTTTGCTGAAATAGTTAATGAAAAGACTATTATGATGAACCTTGAAAAATATTCGCGAGAACATATTTTTGATTATGATAAAGACGGAAAAGAATACATAATATCTTATCGCGAAACAAAAGAAATAAAAGAAGGAGCCGACCGCGAAAATTACGAAGGCGTGTTAGATATACAAAATATGAATGATATAATGGATATTGAGGATATTGATAATATAGCAAATGATATTGATGAAAAAATATATGGTAATAAAAAAGCTAATTTTGATAAATATTTAACAAATATTAACTATAAAAACGAATTAGGTTTCATAGAATGTTTAACTATTATTCTCAATATGATGGAAAAAATTGAAAAGTCTGCTGTTATAGATGTAGATTACGATTTATTATCAAGTGAATTATTTAAATATCATAGAAGTATTTCTACAAAATACGATAAATATAAAAAAGCTTTTGATGATAACGAAATAGATATAACAGGTTTTGACATAAATGTTCTAACACGTTTTAAACCATATGATATAAATGATGGAAAATCACTTATCGGAGGACTAAAACAACTGAATATATTTAATATAGATGAAGATGCTCTAAACGATATTAAAGATGTTATATTGTCTGTTAATAATGATTGGGTAAGTACGTTAAATAGTATGTTAGTAACTGCTATAACATTTTGGATAATGGATATACAAGAAAAAATATTGAATGATACTATATTAATTAATGAAAATTATCTTAATAACGCATTTTTATATAAATGGTATGCGTATGGTTCTCCATTGTATGGAATAGATGCTAAAAAAAATGTAAAAAATGGTGTATTACCATATATATCAGCAGTAGTTATAGATTATTTCAAAGACACAAATAATAATAATATAGATACGAAAAATATAGTAGAAAATATTATATCAAATATTGAAGATAATTATAAAGACAAGGTTATAGAATTATTGAGCAAACATGATAAACAAAAAGAAAAAAAGAAAGTAGAGCGTGGTGTAAAAGAAAGAGATAATTTAAAGCAAAAACTTATAGAAAAGAAAGGAAATGTTGATAAAATTGAAGCTGAATATGTGAATGCTTTAATATATATGCCAGGAGTTAATTATAAAAAAATACATAAATATTTATTGGGGTGTTGTCTTAAAAAAATAGATGATACTTTTGATGCTGATGGAGATTTAGATAAAGCAGGTAGAAAAGATTTAATAGCAATTAAAAATCGTTTTGCTATCAATAAAGAAACTAATAAACCTCGTAATTTAAGATATGTTCCAGATATAATAACTGTAATAAATGACGAAAATGAAACTGATAGATTTGATGAAAATAATATTGCATATATAAAAACGGAAGAATATATTTACAATGTTAAAAATGATGAAAATATTGTTTCGGAATGGTTAGAAAATATGTATGATAAAAACGCATTATTACCTAATGATATTATTGATAAAATAAAAAATAATTCTAAAAATATAGATATATTAATTAAAGATAATATCAATATTTTAATAAAAACATCACATTCATCAAGCGACTTTCATAAATTTTTTATAGTAGGTAAAATTAATTATAAGAATATATTATTAACTGTTTCTAAAATACTTTATAAAAGTAATATCAACAATGACGAAAATATAGATTTATTAATCAAAAAGTCTATAGATGATATTAAACGAATATTGGAAGATATATACGTTTTAAATAAAGTAGTTAATGATGATATTATAATTGACGTACATAGAATAATTGCTTATATTGTAAGTAGAGCATTATGTTTGCCATTTAGTCCAGATAATATATCAAATGGTATATTAAAGTCTATAATTGATATACCTAATGGTTTTATAGAATTACATACTAAAAATACTTATAACGAAGTTTTGAAAATTCTAAAAACTGCTATATTCCCTACAATGGATGAAAATATTGACTTTATAAATAAAAAGCGTGAAGAAAATAAACAACAAAAACTAAATATTTTAAATAATAACGAAAATGAAAAGAACCAAATTATAAGAGACCTTAAAAAAGCAGGTGTTAAACATAATTTAATGCACGATGATAATAAGGAATTGTTTAATAATAAAGGAGATTATTATAATAAAATAGATGAAGATTTGATAAAAGAATTAAATGACGATGTTCTTAAACAAGATGATGTTGAAGAGTTTAATAATGCATTTAACGATATATATCCGGACGAAGAAGGAAATATCAATAATGAACATATTATATCGCATTTTGACGATGAAGAAGATGATGATAAAATGGAAAAACAAGAAATGGGTTTTTTATTTGACTAAAACTATACAATTTCAGATGATAATGTAATATTTTCACTTTTTAAATCTGGAATAGTAATATTTGCGTCAGTATAACTTAATTTTACACTATTTCTTTTTACAAAAGAATTTCCTATAATACCATTAAGTTGTATTGGTATATATCTTTCGGCTTTTGTAAAACAGTTTGCTACAAACAATTTATGACGATTTGGTATTTCTTCAAACATACAGTCTTGGATTAAGTTATCATATTTTAAAATAATTATACTATAATGTTCTTTATTTAATGGCTGTTCGTAAGATTCTATTTCTTGCGAAAGAACCATAAATTGTTGAGATAACTTTTTAAAAGTTTCAAACTTTTCACTTGCTTTTATATTACTCGCCAAAGACATTATGAGAACACTTATTGCATTAACTACTATATTTGGTATTTTAACATCATTAGCATTAACGCTAATACTATTAATTATACACATTGCCGAACTTGTTAATACTAACGGAATATTAAAACAAAATTTAACAAAACTCCAATGTGTTGTAGCTTTTGAACACAGCAAAGCCATTGCTTCGCATTTATCTAATATTTTATTAGCATTATTAATCATTATATATAATATAAGATTATTTTTTTTTTATTTGAATTATTATATTAGAAGGATATGGATATTGAGACAAAACCTGATAATTGGATACTCCCTAATAGAATTGGGTATAACAAACAAACATATAAAACATTTAATCCATCGAAGTATCACTCGGACTTTGAGCAATCATGCGATATAAATATCAAACAACTTTCTTTATTCCCTCAACAAAGAATTGTGCGTGATTATATGCAATTTGATAGTCCGTATAGAGGTATTATGTTATATCATGAATTAGGTTCTGGAAAGTCTGCTGCATCTATAGCTGCAGCGGAGGGATATATAAATCGTAAGAAAATTGTGATAATGACACCTGCGTCATTATCTCAGAATTATGAGAATGAATTAATGAAAATATCTTCTGTTGGTTTAAATCTTAAAAAGTCTTGGACGCAACTAAAAGTAGATAAAAAAAATATAGAAATGATGAAAATAGTAAATAAATATGCTATTACAGATAAATTCGTGAAAAAAGACGGTCTTGTTTGGATACCACTTTATCAAGATGATATAGTTGGTGCTGAAATAATAGTAGAAAATATACAATATTCAAAAATGGAATCAAAATATAAAGAAGATATTAATGCTACAACAGTTCATATAATACGCAATAGATATAAGTTTATTAATTACAATGGCTTGAATAAAAAGATGATTGATGAGTTAGGTAAAAGTCCTTTTGATGATTCATTTATAATTATCGATGAGATACATAATTTTATTAGTAGAATTGTCAATGGTTCCAGTTTAGCAAGACGGATGTATAACTTTATGTTAAACGCTAAAAATATTAAGTTAGTATTATTATCGGGAACACCTATAATAAATCAACCTTATGAAATTGCAACACTTATAAATCTTATACGAGGTCCCATGGATGTACATGAATTAGAAATGTTGAAAAGTACTGATCCTCCAAATAAAAAGGTTATTTTATCTAAATTAAAAGATAATAATTTATACAAATATATCGATGAAATATATTATGATAAAAACTCTATATTTATAATGTTATTACCAAATGACTTTATGCGTATTGCAAATGAAGATAATTCATTAGTTGCGAAAAATAAATGGTTATTTAATGAAAGTAAAATATTGAGTGAAATAATAAAAGTACTAAGTCAAATAGGTATAAAAATATCATTGAAAAATAAAAAAGTAGAACAATATTACGCTTTACCAAATATAAAAGAAGAATTTAATAAATTATTTATCGACGATGAAGACCCTGAAAATATAAAGGTAAAAAATATGGATCTTTTCCAAAGAAGAATATTGGGAACATTAAGTTATTATAAAACAACCGGTTCAGATGTTTTTCCAACTATGCTTCCAGAAACTATGCGTCATATGAATATGACCAATCATCAATTAAATAAATACGTTGAGGTTCGGCGAAAAGAAATGGATATGGATGATAGAAAAAAGAAATTTGGTAATAAAAATGCAGGAGACCTTAATTCGGTATATCGTGCATTCAGTCGAATGATTTGTAATTTTGTATTTCCTGACGATATAGTTCGTGTTTTTCCTCAAGATATTAGAATTGTTATGAAAAAAGAACTTGGTAAAGATGAAAGTAAATCGTCAAATGAAGTAGATGACGCAGATGATAAAAAAGATATAAATAAAGCAGTAGCATTAGCTTATGATAAACAGCTATCACAAGCAATGGATAAACTTTCAAAAAGTGATGCACTTGATAAAGGAAACTTGAAAAAATATTATAGTCCAAAGTTTGCACAGATGTTAGATGATATAAATACATCACCTGGTAGTGTTCTTGTATATTCTCAATTTCGTATGATAGAAGGATTAGGTATATTCAAAGAGGTTTTAAATAGAGACGGATATATTGAAATTAATATAATTAAAAATGAGGAGTTTGGATATATAATAGAAGACGTTGATGTATTTGACAAAAAATATGATAATAAACGATATGTTGTTTTCAATGCTGATAGAACTAAAACAAATATATTAATGAATTTGTTTAATGGCGAATTATCCTTATTACCAGACAATATCAAATCACAATTACCCGATAATATAGATCAATTATATGGTAAGTTTGTTAAAACTATGATGATTACACAATCTGGAGCTGAAGGTATATCATTGAAGAATGTAAGACGCGTTTTAATAACTGAATATTTTTGGAACTCTGTACGTATTGATCAAGTAATTGGACGGGCTGTACGAACTTGTAGTCATAAAGCATTGCCTAAAGAAGACCAGAATGTTGGCGTGTTTATGTATATAATGAAATTAACAAAAGAACAATTAATAAATAATCCAACATTGCGAAAAAAAGACAATGATTTGACAACTGATGAACATATATTAGGTATTGCTAAAAAGAAAGAAGGTTTAATTAATATATTTTTAGATATGTTGAAGGCTTCTTCGATGGACTGTGTTATAAATGCTAATAAAAATAAACCATTAAAAAATGGTTATAAATGCTATAATTGGGCTATAAATGCAAATGATAATAAACTATCTTATACTCATAATATCAAAGATGATAATAAAATACAACAACATCAAAAAATGCAGAAAATTAGAAAAAATAAAGGTTCTGTGGTTTCAAGAAATGGAGTTAAATATGTTTCAATGAATAATAAATTATATGATTATTATAGTTATATAAATGCCGGTATTTTAAATGAGGTTAGTATATAAATAATAAATTATATACATTAAGAGTATATTATATTAATAACATAATTTAAATGGAAGAATATAATAAATGTATATATAGAAATACTAAAAATTTTAACATATGTAAAAGAAATTGTTCATTAAAAAGTACAAACTTTTGCAGATATCATATAAGAACTAAATTTAAAGAAGTATTTAAAAGTTATTATTCTATAATAGGAAATAACGATAAAATAAGTATTAATGATATTTATAATATATATAAATATGTTAATGATAATGCACAATGCGAGAATGAGATTATATATAAACAGGTTTTTATCGAAATGCTTAAATATATACCTTATAAAAAATTATTAAAAATAACATTACAATATGTTAAAAATAAAAATGAATTATATAATTTGTTATATACTATTAATAGAAATACTTATACAATTAGCAAAAGTATTGATTTGAAAGTTATAAGAAATGCTCAATCAAAAATACAATATAAACATTATACCAAAAATGATTATTTGCATAATTGTATAAATGATGAAGAATTATTTACTTGTGATAAAGTAGTAGATATACCAAAATCAAAACTTTTTATATTAACTATTAATAATGTTTCATATGCTTTTGATGTTATAGAATTAGATTATTTCGTAAGAAGATGTATAGCAGATAATGTACATCCTTATAATCCATATACACGAGATATATTATGTGAAAAAGAGTTAAAAAAAATGAAAATGTTTATAAAATATAATAAACTTTCTATAAAAAATAATGAATGTATATGGGAAACAGATATGCATTGTTATACAGATCTTTCGATAGAAATTGAGAGAAGAGGGTTTTATAATAATCCAGAATGGTTTAATAAAATGAAAACAGGAGACTTCTTAAAAACTATTAAATATTTTAAAGACTTTTCAAATGATATAGAACAAAGTAAATTATATTTCAATAACATAAATGCTGATACATTATGTATTGACTTTTGTAAAGATGGAATAAAAATGTTTCGCGAATGCAAAGAAGATTTATATATTTTATGTTGTAATTTTATGAAAGCGTTGGCTTTATGTTCAAGTGATTTTTATAATAATATTCCCGACTGGGTGTTAAATGTCCATACGAACTCGCATATTATACATTTGCCAAATAATAACTTTAATAACTTTAATAACTTTTTATTATATTATTATGTAGAATATATGTAATAATGAACAATTATAATAATAATTATATTAAGCATGTACCTGATTTTGTTTATAATCCCGCAACTATACAACAACAACAACCTATAGAAGATGATAATAAAAAAAACTTTAATAGCTATATATGTAAATTTAAAACTGCTTTTTATTCCTCAATATTATTTATAATGTTTTCATTACCAATAACATACAAAATACTGGATATGTTGGCTAAATTATTATCAAAAAATATAGATATTATTAATGGAGATTGCGAAGAACCTCAACCATTGGGGAGAATAATAATGGGGATTTTTGTAGGTATAATATTATTTATAATATAAAAAAATAATTGTTAGATAATATATAATAATATATGATATGTAATGATATGTAATGATATGTTATGATATGATATTTAATATGTTATGATATGTATTATGTTCTTATGCTTTTTTTACGGCTTTCTTAACAGCTGGTTTCTTTTTAACAGGTTCTTCATCCGTAGGAGTTTTTTCGGGACTTTTATGAGTTTCACTTTCTTCATCTTCATCATAGTCTTCTTCAACTACGATAGGTTTTTCACCATCATTTGAAACTGAAACAATATTTTGTTGAACTTTTGAAATATTGTCGTCATAATCAATATCAATATCTTCTTCGTCTTCTTCTTCTACATCATCTTCGCTATCCAATACAAATGCCAATTTTGCGGTATTAAGTTGTTGAAACTTTCCTGATACAACTCTCCAACTACAACCAAACATACCCGCAGAAAACCAGATACCGTTTAGCTGAATGATAAATTGTGCTCTACCGCCTTTAAGATTAGACACATAAT
>Ga0209284_10001503_pt1 | contig 35869 bp, 29 predicted proteins | sample FRY03_FD_187211 | JGI IMG/M metagenome (GOLD analysis project Ga0209284, IMG submission 187211) | Freshwater microbial communities from Lake Fryxell liftoff mats and glacier meltwater in Antarctica - FRY-03 (SPAdes) (version 2) | ecosystem: Environmental > Aquatic > Freshwater > Ice > Glacier... | reverse complement strand
ATGCTGGAGCTGCTGATGCGATTCAAAGGCCAAGTTGTGACTCGCAAGATGCTCGGCGAACACGTCTGGGGATTTAACTGGGACGGGCCAACCAACGTCATCGAGGTGCACATCAATCGACTGCGGGGAAAGATCGACAAAGGCCGCGATGATTCACTGATTCATACGATCCGGGGTCGCGGCTATGCCCTCACGTCTCCTTAGGCCAATCCCGTGGGCAACCCTGCGGGTTCGACTCACACTCTGGAACACAGCGGTCGTTCTGTTGGCGAGCTTGGCATCGCTGTACGCCGTGCGCATCGGCACGCGAACGGCCCTCTACCGTGAAGCTGATATCGTGCTGCGTGGGGAAGTGAATGAAATGGCGATTGCGCTGCGCGATTTTCATCCCAATACAGATGCTGTCATTGCTGAACTACGTCGCAAAGCGACAGGGCACGAAGAACGCGGCTGGTTCACGCAATTGCTCAATGGTAAAGGAACGACGCTCTGGAAAAGCGAGAGTTGTCCCAGCCAGGTCATCGAGTGGCCCGTGGCACACGGGAAGGTCGAGAATCTTGTTCAGGTCGAAGCGTATCGCTTTGCCCGTCGGCGAATCACCGATCCAGACGACGAACCCTTCCACATCCGAATCGGCATGTCGACAGCTTATCTCGAAGAAGATATTAACAATCTGACTCGGCTCTTGTTCCCTGTCGGCCTGATGCTCTCGCTTTTGACGCCGCTTGCAGGCTACTGGCTGGCAGTCCGCGCAACGCGACCTGTGGGCGAAATTCTTTCCCGAGCGGAAGGCCTCAAGCCAACGCGGCTGGGGGATCGATTAGAGGTGCACGGCACTCACGACGAACTCGATCGCCTCTCGCTTACGATCAACCGATTGCTCGATCAGGTCGCCGGGCACGTCGAGCGGCAGCAGCAGTTTGTGGCCGACGCCGCCCATGAATTGAGGGGGCCGCTCTCGGCCATGCAGAGTTCGCTGGAAGTGGCACTGGCGCAGGATCGTAGCCCCGACGACTACCGCGAATCGCTGGGCGATGTCTTGGAAGAAACGCGTCGGCTTTCCAAGCTCACCAACGACCTTTTATTGTTAGCCGAAACCGTCAGCGAGACGCACACCGTTGCCCGAGATTCTGTCTGCATCGCAGCGATTGCCCGACAGTCTGTGGCGATGTTTGCCGGTGTGGCTGAAGATCGTGCGATCGCACTGACGCTGACACTCGCCGATGGGCTTTGGATCGATCAGCAGGCCCATGGTCGCAACACACTCATCAACGGTGATGCGGCCCAGATTCGGCAGATGCTGAGCAATCTGCTCGACAACGCCCTGCGGTTCACGCTCTGGGGCGGTCGAATCACTGTTTTGATTATGAGCGACCTAAAAACTGGCGAAGTCGTTCTGAGCGTTACCGACACAGGCTGCGGCATTGAAGAGCAGCACTTGGCCCGCGTTTTCGACCGCTTTTATCAGACCGATGCCGCTCGCAATCGCGCTGATACGCGGCGTGGCGGCGGCTTGGGGTTAGCAATCTGCAAATCGATCGTCGAGCAGCATGGCGGCCGGATCAGCATCTTGAGTCGCTTGGGGCAGGGCACGATCATCACGATCCATCTGCCCAACATCTGACAGACTAGCACGACTCGCGTGAGGACTCTTTCGTATGTACGTCATCATATTTGTGTCTACACTCGTCGCGTTTGTGTTGAGTGCACTGTGCGGCGGAGGAGCGGGCTTGATTCTGATTCCCATTTTAGGGCACTTTCTACCCCTCAAATCCGTTCCAGCCGCACTTGCAATCGGCACTGCTACAAACTCATTCTCTCGACTGCTAACGTTCCACCAGCACATTCGCTGGGACATCGTCAGGTCCTTTGTCCCAGCCTCCTTGCCTGCGGTATGGCTGGGGGCATGGCTGCTTCAATACATCAATCCAATCTACTTGGAATTGCTGATGGGACTTTTTCTCGTCAGTAATGTGGCACAGTTATTCAGGCCCGCTATCCAGACTCAAATGCCACCTTTATCCAACTACCGCCTGGCTCTGGTCGGCTTCTGCGTGGGGTTTGTATCGGGGCTAGCCGGGGCAGTTGGACTTCTCTTCAATTCGTTTTATCTCAATCATGGGCTCACGAAGGAGGAAATCATCGCCACCAGGGCGACGAATGAAATCCTGCTCCATATCATCAAGCTCATCTTGTACAGCCTCTTTGGACTGATGACTTCGCAAGTTTTCTTCATTGGCGCAGTGATTGCGGCAGCAGCCATCGCATCGGCATGGGCAATGAAATGGGTAGTCTCCCGAATCAGCATCGGTGCCTTTAAACGCATCGGCTACTCTGCGATGGTGCTGTCGGGAGTGAGTCTGCTTTCCACTGCGGCAGGCAATATCACCACGCAGCATGGAGCCGCTCTCGACTGGCTGCCGATCGATAATGGTTATGAGGCGAAGCTCAAGTGGTCTCAGATGGGAATGGCTTTTGAGTTTGTCTGGAATGAGGGCTTTGAGATGGAGCAAGTGATCATGCTCAAAGATCTCCCTGCCGCTCAAAAAGCGTGGGTAATGGATCGGGTTCAGCATGCCGACAGCTACGTGATCGAAGAAGTATTTAGTTTTTACGAACACAGCTATGAACTGTATGTCCAACAAGATGGCACGGTGGAAAAGGTTGACTTTGAATAAGTGTGTGTTCTGTTTTCAACTGCTTTGAGGGCGAATCGCACCTTCGCATCCTTGATTGACACGTAGTGGACGACCTCTTCCTGGTTTACCATCGCTTTTCCATCACGTCGCCTCCTGCGGAAATCGTCAGCCCGGAACTTTCTTTCGCAAAAGACAGAATGCATTCCCTGCCGTTATGGTGTTCGCTATGGCCAGCGTGGGTTGGCTACACTATCCATGAGAGGAAGCAAAGGGTGGTCGGTATCAACTCAATCGTCGCATCATCGGGGAGTGCATGAAACGCAGCATAACTTTGACAGTGGTAACACTGCTTTTAATGGCGGCTTTCTGTGATACAGCGATGGCTAGGGGTTATCGTCACAGTAGTCGTGGGCGTCGTGGTGGTGGCGGCTTTGGCGGCTCGGCCGCCAGTTCAGCAGCGATGGGATACGCACAGATTCTAGCTGCCCAAAGTCGGGCAAATCTCACGAACTCACAAGCGGCGATGAACTGGGAAAAGGCAAAGACTCAGGAGATTCAAAACCGCCTGCTGTGGACTGAAACCTACTTCAAAATGCGGCAGGTGAATCACGACATGCGACTGGCCGAGCAGGGCCCTCGAATGACTGCACAACAGGCGATTGCCCTTGCTCATGACGCACTGCCCAGACGGCTTGATTCGGTTGAACTGGATCCTGTGACGGGCCGCATCTCTTACCCGGAGGTTCTCCGCGATCCGCAGTATGATTCGCTACGCAGCGACGTCGATCATTTCTTTAAAAACAGAGCGGCCGTGAATGGCAGTATCGACTACTACGATCTCCAGCACATCGACACGATCCTCAACCTATTTCACAACGAACTGCAGCACAACATGGCTGAATACAAAGCCGGTGTCTATGGGCATGCGGTCACGTTTTTAGAATCGCTCGGCTATGAGTCCCGCGCGCCTGTTCAATAACGTCCCGCGCGCCTGCTCAATAACGTCCCGCGCGCCTGCTCAATAACGTCCCGCGCGCCTGCTCAATAACGGTTGAGTGACGATTTGTCTGCTTGTGTCAAACTCGATTACTTGGCTGGTTTTCCAACTGCTTGCAGTGTTGGGGACAAAAGTATCTTTGGATTTTTCCGCAGCACACTTACGACCTCGGGTGGGGCCGACTGCAAGCCGCTCAGAATGACGACCCCGCTATGCGTCGAGAGAGCGATCGCGGCAGACCGAGACAGCGTCGTAACCCCCTTGAGCACCAGCGTGCCTTTGTGCTTGGAAAGGGCCTGACTCACTGGATCGGAAAGCGTTTTAAGGCCATCGAGTTCTAGCCCACTTTCACGTTTTGCAAGGCCATCGGCAACCTGCGGCGAGATAGCCTTGAGTCCATTCAAAACCAACGGTGCTTTGTGAGCACCAAGTGCTTCAGCAACCGCAGTGTCAACTTGTTCAAGTGAAAGAAATGAAATTGCATACTTGCATTTCGCTAGCCCCACCGCCGCCTTCGCAGAGAGCGATTTGATGCCATTCAGCGAAAGGCTGCCCTCATGATTTCCCAGCGACTGTGCGGTGGCATCCTCAATCGATGTCAAACCGACAAGGGCAAGCCCCTCTGAGTGCTTGGAAAGAGCCTCGGCCGCTGCCACTGGCAGTCGGCTTAGACCACCCAGTGACAGATCCCCTTTGCAACGAGCCAGCGACTCAGCCACATCTCCTTCAAGAGTTTCAAGACCATCCAGCAGAAGGCCCCCTTGATGAGCAGCGAGTCCCTGCGCTGCTTCGATGGAAAGCTTCTTGATTCCGTGCAAGGAGAGATCGCCTTGCTGTCGGGCAATCGCTGTCGCAATGAGAGGCTCAAGTGCGGTGAGCCCGTCGATATAGAGCCCTCCTTTATGGAGTGCCAAAGCGTCGGCCACGGTCGCCTTCATGCTCGTCAGACCGCTCAGCGACAACTCGCCGGTGTGGCTCGCAATCGCTGCAGCCGCATCAGCCGTGATGTCCGTAACGCCGTCAAGCGACAAATAGCCGTCATGCGATGCGAGCACTTTTGCTACTTCTGGCGAAAGATGCTCGACCCCATCCAGAAAAAGGCCAGACCGAAAACTGCGCAGCGCCTCAAGCGCAGCAGGCGTAACGGTCTTCAGTCCGGCGAGAAATAGATCGCCATTGTGCTGTGCGAGTGTCCCAGCAACGAACGGAGACAAATCGGTGCAGCCGCCAAGGGATAGCTCTCCTCTGTGGATCGCCAAAGCCAAGGCGACGTCTGGCTCCACGACATGCAGACCGTCGAGAAAGAGGCCGCCCTTGTGGAATGCGAGCGATTCCGCTGTGCCCTTTGAAATGGATTCCAGCGATGCCAAGGAAATATCGCCAACCTGGGACGACAACGTCTTAGCGATCTCAGGCGAGAGGGTCTTCACTCCATCGAGGGCGATGTAGCCGCTTAGAGTCGCCAGTTGCCTCGCCTGATCGGCAGAAACATCAGTCATGCGACGCACATCCTTCGGTAGCGAATCAGCACCATCTACGGCAGATAGGCCTAGGCACATGAAAGAGCTCAAAAGAGAGCCGATTGTGAGAAAGCGAGGACATCTTTGCCTGAGTGAGGTGCTTAACATGCTAAGCAGTATAGGAATCGCTCGCCAAACTACCAAGCTCGCTCTGACTCATGCCGGGGATAGGGGCCGTGCGGCCAGCGCCAGCCAAAGACGGCAGGCCATTTCCCCCAAATAACCAGGGAGCCTTCGGATTCGTCGAGCTTGCGATCTGGTTATATTTAATTTTAACTGACAATCGATGCCGAATTTGTCGATACATGGGAGTAACGATTGTCACGATTATTCCGTTTACGCGATGAGAATCGATATGTCTTTCAGTGGCGACTGGGGTGCCTTTAACGCTCGCGGGCGGTGGAGCCTCACTCCACTCTCCATGGGATTCCGGGGAGTGGCTGTCGGCGTCTGTGCTCTTTTGCTGCTGGCGCTGAGTGAGCCTGCGACGATTAGGGCCGAAGACTATCTGGTGATTGCAGAGTCGGCTGATACGCCAGGCCTTGAACTCCCCAGCATCGCGGCAAAACTGGCATCTTTTGATGACGTCTCAGACGCCCTTCAAGATGAACGCCGCCGCGTGGCAACGCTTGAATCCCGGCTTGATCAGCTTGAAAAAAAGGCTCTGGGAAATCCACAGCCATTGCCCACGCCAGTTTCCGGCGAAAAGCCAGCTCCAAAGTCGAAGGATGCAAAGCTGGACGAACCTTATGAGGTCGGCAGTGATCTTGGTTTCAAGTCGAAGTGGGCGCACACATTTCAGGCTGAGTCGGAGCACAAGGATTTTAAAGTCAAGATCGGCGGGCGATCGCAAATCGATGCGGTTGCCTTTTCGCAAACCTCAGGGCCGAGCAAGTCGCCTCATCTGGGCGGCCTCGATCCACAACTCGCCGACACTGTCAACATGCGCCGCGGTCGACTGCGTATCGAGGGTCGGATGTACGAGGTTTATGACTGGGCCTGCGAGTATGACTTCGTCAACCAAATCAATGTTAACAACGAGACCTACCCAACGGAGCGGGATTCAGGCCCGCTGACGGCAGTCACCGACCTCTGGATGCAAATCCGAGAACTGCCAATTCTTGGCACGGTGCGCATTGGCAATCAGAAGGATCCCTATGGATTTGAACATCTCACCAGCAGTCGCTGGCTCAACTTCATGGAGCGTTCCTACAGCCAGGACGCGTTTGAAGGCCCGTTCAATAACGGATTTCTTCCTGGCATTCAGTTCATGAACAATGCCTACGATGGGCGGGTTGCCTGGCAGGTGGGTGAGTTTAAGAATACGGCCAACCCATTCGCATTTTCGAACGCCAGCGGAGGGAGCCAAACCGTTGGACGCCTCGTGGTGTTGCCTGTCTATGAGGACGAGGGTCGAAAGTTGCTTCATTTGGGAATCTCTGCCCGAACGATGGGGCTGCGCAACACATACACTTCATTTGATCCGGTTACAGGCCTGCCGACATCTCCAAGTATTCCCGCAGTGCGATTTCGCAGTCGTGGCGATTTGCGGAACGGTCCACCAGGGCCGCTCAACTCGATCTACGCCGACTCGGGCTTATTACAGGGAACATGGCAGAACATGGTCGGCTTGGAGTTTGTGGGCAACAACGGGCCGTGGTCGTTCCAATCAGAGTATTTTGGCTCGTGGCTCTACAACGGTGTCACAACTGGAAAAGGTGGACAAGGCACGCTCGGCTATCAACCTCCTGCCGGAACAAAGGTCGGCACCGTCTTTTATCAGGGTGGCTACGCCGAGGTGCTCTATTTCCTCACGGGCGAAAGCCGGTCGTATTCGTTGATCGAATCGCGTTTTGATCGTCCGATTCCCCGCAACAATTTTTATGTCGTTCGCTCGGGTGGAAAAAACGGCCGACCGGTCGTCAGCGAAGGTGCTTGGCAAGTGGGGGCCCGTTACAACTATCTCTGCCTCAGCGACGGCGAGGTCAACGGCGGTGTTCTCAATGGCGTAACGCTTGGCGTCAACTGGCTGCTCAATCCCAACGCCCGACTTTATTTCAACTACGACATCACCAATCGACAGTTTGTCAACACGAACAACATCAACGGCAGCGGCTGGATCAACGGCTTCGGCACGCGATTGGCCTTCGATTTCTAAGCTGGTTTTCCCATTTGTGAGATCATTTTTTTCCGGAGACCATTGGATGCATCGATTCATACTTCTGAGTGCAACTGCGATCCTCTTGGGACTGGTGCCGAGTGGGGCAGGGGCGGATGAATCTGTCCTTGCGCAAACTTGCACAGGCGATTGCTGCCGCGCCACAGACGATCGGCAGTCGAATGCCAGCGGGTGTCGGCCCTCGAGCCAGTGCGTGCCAGCCTGCAAGCCGCGTTATGAAGAGAAGAAAGTGAAAAAGCCCATCTATTCACTGAAGTGCGACTACGCCTGCGGCCCGGGCCGCGAACCGTGGCACGAGGATGCTTGCGATCCGGAGCACAATCCTCCCTGTGGAAAAATCTACATCAAAAAGAAACTCCTCAAGCGGGAAGAGGAAAAGGTCGAGAAATTCCTTCAATACGATGTCGTCATGGTGCCAGCAAAGCCGTGCTCGTTGTCCAGTTGCAAGCCCGACTGCGGCGATTGCTGGTATGACCTCCGCACCGCCTGCTCCCGGCTGTTTGGCTACTAACTGAGGCTTCACCAAAGGATGACAGGGGATAAGACCTGAATTGGACCAACTGTTGGTAGGATCCTGGGATGTCTTCAGCCCCCAAACAACATTCCGTCGATAGAACTGGCTGTGCACTGGGCGTTGTCTTTGCTCTGGCTATTGAGGCCGATGGATTTGCTGCCTTAGCGACACACGTCTTTGACACCCAGGCCAGCGGCATCGTCTTTCGTGAAGGCCTTATCGCGGAGCGTCGGGTGGCATGGTGCGTTTCGGGAGCAGGCAGCCAAGCAGCAACGCTGGCAACGCAGCTTTTAATCGACGGCCACCGGCCCAGACTGATCGCCAGCGCCGGATTTGCCGGAGGGCTTTGTCCATCCATCTCGCGAGGATCTATCGTCTACCCCACACGCGTGCTGCGAGTAAGGGCCGACATGACTGTTGCCGAAACGCTCCCCCTGACAGACATTCAACCTGAGGCCACGTTTCCAAATCCTGTTATGATGCACGATCCGTCGAGGATGACAAGCCTTGTGAGCGTTGATCATGTGGTCTACACGGCGGCTGAAAAACTCAGACTTTTCAATTCCACAGGTGCGCTCGTGGTCGACATGGAAAGTTTCAGCGTGGCCTCTCGATCGCATGCCGCAGGCCTGCGGTGCGCGTCGGTGCGTGTGGTCTCCGACGCCTCCGAACAAGATTTGCCGCCTGAAATTGGACGGCTCGTTCAGCCCCAATCGGCGATGCGAAGGGTTGGCGCCGCACTGGCAGCCATTGGGCGAAGGCCCCGGGCGGCAGCCGACATGTGGCGTCTCTGGGAGCACGCAGTCATCGATGGAAAAACACTTGCTGGAGCCCTTGAGCGGCTCTGCCGATTCCTTCCGACAGACAACGGCTAAGTCTTTGGAGAGCAACAAGCATCTTCACGTTGACGATGGCAGGTGATTCGCTATTTTCAGGCAGGCCAGGCAGCGACCGTTTCGACAGCGGCTTCTACGGCGGGGGTTTCCAACGCAACACCGGCTGTCGTTCGGAGCATCTCGTCGACTTTATTTCGAGCAGCCCGTGAGCCGTCGATCATGCCATGGACGAGCGGGTTGTTCTGCGGCACCGAAAGAGCCACAAGCGCCAGCGGAAAAACAACGCCGTACGACACGGCGTAACAGGTTGTGTAGAGAAAACGATTGGCAAACATCCCCATAGAGGGCAGAGCCTTTTCGGCTGCCTGCCGTGCTGCAGTTGCGCCTTGATTGATGTTCTGGGTGACGCTTGAGGCAGCGGCCTGCATTGCATCAGCCACCGCAGCGAGCGGATCGGAGGAGGTCGTATCTGTGTTAGCAGCCTGAGCGGATTCGTGAGTCATGGTCGCTTTCAATAAAAAGAGCGTGTCGCAGAAAATATTTAAGAATACTTATGCGACAGCGATTTGCCGACATCGAACCATCGACTCTAGCCTACGTGGTAAGACAAAGCAAACAGCCACTTTTTATTTTTAAAACCGGTAAAAACTTGAGTAGGACACTCATGCCGGCAGCGAGGTGGCCGCTGCTTCTGCGGCAAAGGCAGCCTGAAAATCGTCCTCATGTGCATTTCGCAAGCCCGTAATAAATTCCCTTGCATTGTTGACCGCGTGGTCTGCTCCCTGACGGGCGCCACGACTGACAGGATTGGGCCTGCGACCAACCAACTTTTGCACGGCAGCGCCTGGAAAGGTGACCGCAAATCCGAGGATCGCTCCAGTGCAGTAGAGCGTTTGACCGAGCACAAGCCCCACCTCTTCGAGGCTGCTTTTTCTATTGGCTACGCTTGCCGGTGGAATGGCCTGCACACGACCGTGGTCACGCAGCCATCGTTCCTGAAAAATTCGCCGTGCTGTTTCGTCAACCGAATGCATGAAGGCACCGTCAAAAAGAAATGCCACCGCCGTGCCGACAACCGGAATAATATCAACCGCCTCCTCAGCAATCAGCGTGCGACTGGTGCGGGCCACCAAGTCGGCTTCTCCAGGGATCACATTGACGTGCGTGTCGATCGCATTGTGCAGCGTTTGAATCATCGTGGTTCGTAGCTCAGGATTTCCAAGCATCGAGATTTCCAAAATATCAATGATGATGGCTTGATCAATGAGTCGCTCCAGCGAGTATCCATAGCAATGTCCAATGCGTGCGACCGACAAAAGCGATGCGATCAACTGGCAGGGGATGTGAACAAACGGCCCGGCAAACGAAAGAGCCGTACCCTCAACGATTGCAAACCGCTCGGCCCGGGCACTGAATCGCCTAGCCCACGCATCACATTCTGCCAGCGGTCGCTTGGCGATCTCATCCACGCTAGCAGCCTGAAAACAATGCGCCACTTCGCGGCCGGAATCGCTCTTGGAAGCTATTGTCTCCAGAGAATTTACCACTTTGTTGACTAAACTGCGCGGAATAAAGTGTCCGACAACCCATGTCAGCGGACTTGTCACGGTATCGACGACTGCCGATAACCGACTCGGCAGCCTGCGCTTCCAATTGGCAATCTGTTGAATCTGCATCGCCTCATAGGCGGCAATCGCTCGGCCATTGGTTGAAGGCTCGACGGTGGAAAGTTCATTCATATTTTGAATTCCATAGCGAAAGGGTTGTTTGCATGTCAAGGAGATCAGTTGGTGGGAGTAGACTCGGGATTCTCGGGCTGTGTGGAGACTGAAACGGATGGTAGCGGATACCGGCTTTCCATGTCGTCAAGATACCTGAGGAGTTGGTCGACTCCATGACCGTGCACGCGAGGAAACCGTCGCCGCAGCCAGCCATTCACGGAGCGAAATCCACGCGGCCAGAGCATCAGACCTCCAGCCAGCAGGGCCGGTGTGCCGACCATTCCAGGCAGCACCATGCCGAGCACGCCTATGGAGACCAAAAGCACGCCGATTTCTCGCGGCATCTGCTCCAAACGGTCGTGCATTTCCTGCTCGGCTGGGCTAAAGGCAGCCGAATCAGACGGTGCTAGATTCTGTGATGTGGCTGTATTCATGGGCCGATTGTCTTCCATCGCGGTGGTTTTTCCTTGCTGCCATCCAGAAGACTGCCCTCAATCCTCTTGCGCGCGAGAGGGCGCGGCGCAAGTAGATTCCTCCGCACACTCGCCTTGTGAAGCAGACCCGGCGTGCGGTTTCGCAACCACTGGCTCCTGCGATGCGAGTGCAGGTTGGCGGTCGATCTCGCGTAAACTCCAACGGTAAACACATTGCAAACAATCGCCGAAAGAAGACTGGTGAACCCCAGCAAAAAGGCCCCAGCCACGCAGGCCAGATTGGGCAGAATCGAAAGCCTCCGAGAGGTGAGAATCCTCGTACGACGCTGCCTAGCAGCCAGCAACAAGTCGCCAATCACTGACAGATCGCCTTTGAGCAAAATAATCCCGGAGGGCGTCGTGTCGATATCGATGCCCGCCTCGGTGTCGATAGCCACATGAGCAGCGGCCACAGCCTCTGGAAAGAGTCTACAGCGTCCAGCGATCGCCACCCGTCGACCGCTGGCGCGGAGTTGTCGAATGCTCACGGCCAGCTCCTTTGGATCGGTCGAATGCCCTCCCGCCTCGGCATGAAGTTCGTCGGCCAGGGTTGCCACGCCGGTGGCCTGCGTGTGGCTGGACCGTAGAGCATCGTCGGCAAACAGGATCGTGCGAATCGAGGCTGTGTTGTGCAGTCGGTCGATTGCGGCAGTCGCAACGAGGGCCAACGAGCGAGCAAACTCAAAGTGTGCTGCGATCGTTCCGTCGATTTCAAGGACTAATGTTCGCAGTGACGGTTCCGCTGCCGCCGCTCCTTCACGCAGCACAAGGGTCCGCTGCGATTGACGACAGACAATCGCCGGTCCTGCTGCATCGCCAAACGAATCGGGAATCAGGTCGACCAATGCACAGCCCTGCAACCGTGCACTATCAGCGAGTGCCTCGCAGCGCTCATCGGCCAAATGGCGAGCCAGGCTCGCTGCCCAGCGGAGCATTTCTCGATTGGCATCACCTGGACCATTGATTGTTGTCAGCACCAATCGTCGCCGGTGCAATCCCGGAAAGTCAACGAGCACCAGCGTGTCGATGCTCTCAAGGGCATCAAGCGCGTGGGGCGTTCGCAAGACACAACCCAATGCCAGACACCAGGCCACTGCATCGATATCTTCAATCGAGAGCGAGAGGGCTTCGGCATTGGCGTAGTCGGGACGCAAAATCGCGACCGCAGTGCCCACGCCGCCGGTGAGCAGTCCCAAGCCTGCAGTGGCGAGCGTTGGTACAACAAATCCCTCCGCAAACTGATCTCCATGGGCCGTCGCCGCATAACGGCCCGGCTGAGGCTGTGTCGCAGTGCGGATGGCTCGGCCGATACCCGCAAGTTGAGTGGCTTCGACACTGCGTTCAACGGCCACAAGCAGATCGCCGCCAAGCACCAGCGTGCCAGCCAAGAGGGGTTCGCCGACATGCACCGTTCGAACACCGTTCACTCCACGCACAAAACGCTCGTCGATCACGCCGCCACCCTCGATGACACGGCCGTCAACGGGCACAACATCATAGGCCCCACACCGCACGCGATCGCCAGATGCAAGCGTATAAAGGGGCTGCATGTGGCAGGTGCCGTCGAGCGATTCCAGAGCCGAACAGGCAGGCAACGGCGCCGCATCTTCGAGCAAAAGGCGGCGCTCAACTTCCATATCACGGCGGTGCCTGTGCCGCCAGAATTCAAACGACCACGCCATCACGGCAGAGGCCATGAACTGTCCAGTGGCGAGGGCACAAATGATGATCGTGGCAAACATGGTGGAGAGACCAATGTGTCGACCCTTGATTTCAGTTGCAGCAGACGAGAGCGTTCGCAGGTTTGTTCCCACCAGCAGCACCGCACTCAGAGGCGAGAGCGTCGGCAAGACAAAATCGGCGAGCGCAGCGACCCCCAGCGAAGCCGTTTTGCTCAACATCGTCAGGGGTGAGTACGGGGATGAATCGAGGGACTCCTCCTCGACAGCGTGCTGTAACACAGCGAGCAAGGCATCGGCTTCAAACCGCATCGGATCGATTCGAATCACCAGATCTCCATTCCAGAGACCAAGCCTGGCTTCCCGAATGCCTGGCATCGTGACAACAAGCCGCTCGATACTGCGACCAAACAGACGGTTGCGACGGAGGCGGGCATGCTGGAGCCGAAACTGATCAGCTCGGTCGCAAATGACAGTCCATGTTGTCAAGCGACTACCGTAGCGACGGATGCAGACATTCGTCCCACTGAATGCGTCGTACGGCAGAAGAAAAGAAGACCTGTGCGGACCGTCGCCCCGCACGGAGGCTGCCAATTCAGCCAGCACACTTTCAAAGGGCGGGCTGCCTGCAACGCTGCTCTGGCAATGAATAATCGCAGTCGCATCGTGAGTGCGCAGTTCAACAGATTCGACGTGCAGTGAGGAAAAGACCTGCTTGAGAAACCGGCTGCGAGTAGCAATATTTTCAGACCCCAGAAAATCAGACCGAACCGTCACGCTGCGGCGACGATGATCGAGCGTGATCGCCAGCGGCGGCCCAGGCAAAGACGATGGCCGGGGCTCTCTCGGTGAGGAAGAAGCGTCTGCGCAACGAATATTTTCGGCCTCGCGATCGCTGGCAGTCGAATCAAACATGGCGGCCGCAGCGGTCATACGCCAGACAAATCTCGTGTGGGAATCGACACTCGCCGAGAAGATACGGGCTCGGTGATCAGGCCATCGATCACTTGGATTGGTACGTGGCCGTTGGTGTGGCCGTGGCCATTTTGTCCTGCGGCAGGCTTTGCTGAAGGGGGGCTTTGGGTTTCCCCTTTTACTGTTTGTGGTGTCGCTGTTTTTCTGTCGGCCATTTTATGCGACCCAACATTCACCTGCTGAATCAGTTTTCGTCGTCGTTCCTCGTTGGCCGCCACCTTTCGCATCGGCCACAGCCCATTGGCAAGCGCCGCCACTGCCGTCAGATTATTAAACGCAACGCTCGCCATAATCCCAAAGCCCATCGTAAATACACCCGCCACGCAGATCACATTGGGCACAACAATCATGTGCCAACTGCGCTGCACATTGGCCCGCAGATTGCAGGCGATGTCGCGCAGTTCGCAGAGGTGTGAGAGACCAGCATCCAAAAACACAATCTGGGCTGTGTCGGTGGCGATGGTCGAAGCTCCTCGCAGAGAGATCGAGACATGAGCCTTTTTGAGCGCGATCGAATCGTTGATGCCGTCTCCAACGAAACAGACTTTTCGGCCCTCGGCTTGCAGTTGTGCCACATACTCCGCCTTGTCGGCCGGCAGCACTTGGGCAAAGTAGCGATCCATCCCGAGTTGCTCGGCCAATCGCTTGGTCGGTGCCTCATGATCGCCGGAAATGATCGCCAGATACTTGATCCCCCGCGCCCGCAGGCCTGCCACGATATCAGCCACTTCGGGACGCACCGCGGCCTGTAATTCAATCGCCCCTCCCAAAGCCTCGTCGATGGCGACGAGCACCATCGTGTTGCCCAGCACATGAGCTCGATCAAGGGCTTGGACCACATCGAAGGGGATCGCAATACCTTCCATTTCAATAAACCGCCGACTGCCGACCCGCACCAGATGGCCATCGAGGTGCACCATGATGCCAAAACCGATTTTCATTTCGCTGTCGTCGACAGAGTGGAGCGCAAGACCTCGTGCTTCTGCTGCGTGCAGAATGGCTAAAGCAATCGGATGGTGAAACTTCTGTTCCGCAGCAGCCGCATATCCCAGAATCGCATCTCCATGCCACGGCTGGCAGGCGTGAATCTGCCCCACTTCTGGCCGTTCCTGCGTCAGCGTGCCCGTCTTGTCGAAGAGTACGGTGTCGATCTCGCTCATCAGTTCGAGGGCTCTGCCATCCTTGATGAGGATACCTCGACTGGCGCACAGCGCCAGCGAACTGAGCATCGCCAGCGGAGCGGCCATGCGGATGCCAGTGCCTAGATCGCAGTTGACGATCGCCACACCCGCCGCCGGCCCCAGCGTGGCATACCCCAGGGCACCAATCGCCATCATGGGCGCTGTGGCCCTGTCGGCCAAGCGTTCGCCAGCGTGTTGCCGCGTCAATTTGTATCCGGCCGTATCAGCCAGAATCTTACCGATTTTAGCACTGGCCGTTTCAGCCCCGCTACTTTCCACAGCCACAAACAGTTTGCCGGCCACCATCACAGTCGAAGCAAACACCCGGTCGCCAATGCCCTTCTCCGCGGGCGTGCTCTCGCCAGTGAGGGCGTGTTGATCGATCATGGCGATCCCTTCCACGACAATGCCGTCCACTGGCATCACTTCACCGGTGTTGACGACGATCACATCGCCTTGCTGAAGTTCGTGCATCGGAATCTGAACTTCGATTGTATCTTTGACGACCCAGACGAATCGAGGCTGCTTGCCAAAAACATTCAGCAACATTTTCTTGGAGCGGTCTTCTGTGCGCTTGACGAGCGTGCGACCAAACGACAAGCACCAGCAGAGAATCGCCCCCGGCAAAAGCTGCATTGTCGAAAGGCATCCGATCACCACAATCGCATCGAGAACATCGCAGCCGAGTCGCTTTTCCTTGAAAATCAGATCGTAAGAACCCTTGAAGCAGGGAATCGATGTGTAGGCGAAGAGCGCAGCCGATACAGGCAGCAGCGGTGGAAAAGCGAATTGAGCTGCTGCTGCCAATGGCAGCGATGCTGTACAAATAGCCAAAGAGAGATCGAGTTTGTCGAGTTTGGAGGGAATGTCTGTACCCACCAAAACTCCGTCTAGAATTTCAACCACCTGACTTCGCGTGAGTTGCCGCGGATCGTAGTCGACGGTGACCGTCGAAAAGAATGTGTCGGTTGCATAGCGGTCGATGCCCAAGACGGTCATCAACTCTCGGTCGATCGCGTCGGCCACTTCAGCCCGTCGATGAATGACAGGGTTCTTGAGTTTTACGCGCCCAGGTCGTTCGTTGACGACGCACCAGCCGGAAATGTGATCTCCGTGCCGCTCCAGCCGCACCATTGCGCTGCGATTGAGCGATTTCTCCATCCGATCAGCAGGAACACCTTTGAGGGCCGCAACCGATGTCTGCGGACCACGGACAAGAAGCCGAGCAATTTTGGCCACGACCTCATGAGCAGCCACTTTGCTCGAGCAGTATCGCAGCAGCGCCTTCGGGCTTCGGCCGCCGTTGACTGTCACCTGTTCGATTTCTTCTGCTTCAAAAGCGCACGCCACAAACTGGCGGCAGGGCTGACTGGTTGTATCGGCAAAGAGCGGCCCCTCGACTTGAATGATGCCTGGTCTGGGAAAGCTGATCCGCACGTCCATAACAGGAAATCCTCGTCAGTAAACTCGTGCTCGTAATCGTGTTGTAAATGAAGAATTTCTGGCTGAAGCTCTGAATCAATTAGGGAACGGGAGGACGGGGTGCCGAAGGAGCTTTGTTTTTTAGGCTGCACCGCGGGCCACCGTCGGTGCTACGGCTTCTGTCGTGGATGGCTGCGTAAAAAAATCTGCTCCCACTGGGCCTAATGGTTCGCCAGATCGCTGCATGCCTTCGACAGTTTCGGCTGCATTTTTAAGGGCATCTCCAAAGGCCTGCTGGGCAAAAACAGCAGCGCCAGCCATGTAGGGCGCGAGCTTGTCTTTGAGCTGGGGATAGAACGCGTGACCAAGGGCACCGGCTGCCGCACCAGCGCAAAAATATCCAAACTCCGAACGGGTCATGAGATTAGGTTCCTAAGAAGTAAAAATGATGGACGTGAGAGACGGAAAGATCGCCTGAAGGGCTAAGGCACTCCAAACCCCAGACCAGATCTACGATTAGACAGCGGCCAGTGCCAGCATTGTTTGCGACGCAGGCTGAAGTGTTTCTTTGGCCAGATCGAGCCCAGCACGACCACCGTCTGCGAGCCCGAACACGATCGGATTGTTGTAGGGAACCACCCGCGCAACCAAATAGACTGGAAACACGACGGCATAGCTGATGGCAAAGCCCGTGGCATGAGTGGTAGCGCAGAGTGCCTTGCCAACTGCCGGCAAAAAGCCCTTGGCTGCGGCTTGAGCATCACTGGCCCCGGCCCGTGCGGCTTCCGCGATGGCCCAAATACTGGAAAACGAAGAAAAATCATTTATGCCGGAACGAGGGACACTAATCATGTAGAAGACTCCAAACAGATAAACCAGGGGCCTGAAACACTCCTTTAGAAAGTAGTTCACCTTTCTGGCACATGCAAGAAGTGGGTGCGTGAGTTTTATATGATCTGTTTTCAGACCAATTTCATCGGTTTTGCAGGGATACTTTGGCCATGCGGTTCTTTCACGAGGACTCTCACCAGCCAATTTTTTCGCAAATCTGGGGCAAGCCAGCGATGGGGCCGCGAAACAACGATGTTCGATATGCCCTCCAGAAGTGGCCCAAAAGCAGCTTGGGCCGCCAGTCGGCCGCTGCGCACAGCCCCCTCCATTGTGGAGGGCCAGCCTGTGGCAGTCCAATCTCCTGCCAGAAATAGATTCGGAAGACTCGTTACGGCGGCCGGCCGGACTGCGTCAACGCCCGGTCGCACCGAAAGCACGGCGGTGGAGTCGGTGACGATTCGCGATTCGCGCAGCGTTGCCTCCCGCGCCGCCGGAAAAATGTCGCGAAGTTCTGCGACAACGGTGTCGAGCAACCTGCCGCGATCGCCACCCAGCAGTCCCCGCGAGGCACTGATGACAACCTGACAGTAGCCGCCATTCTCGTTTTTTTGCGAACCACTGCTAACGGCCTCATCGGCAGAAAAAACCCACTGCGACACACGGCCTACGAGCACCGCATGGGGCAGGTCAATCACAGGGCGGTCAAACCACAAATGCACGGCAGTGATGGACGATCCAGCGAGATGTTGGGTTGCCACTGGCACGAGGTCTGGGAGCAGTCGGGCTGCTTGCTTCCACGGCAAGGCGACGATGACGCAATCGCAGTCAAATGTGACCGAGCCACAGACCACGCCAGTGGCGCGGTCTGTGTCACTGCGCTGGATGGCTGTGACGGTGCGGCCTGTCTCCACGCTCACCCCTGAACTCTTGAGCCATGCGACCAACTGATCGCCAAAGAGCTGGCCGAGAGGCTTTGTCGGCACATACAGATCAGCCGCCTTGCGATGCGCGAGAAAGCCATCCACGACAACTTTCCGCGCCGCCGACACACTGACCAGATCGATCGATTCTCCCAAGGCACTCTCCAGCACAGGCTGCCAAAAAAGGTTGATCACTCGCTCTAATTGCCCGATTGCCTGCAGCCACGAAAGCGCCGTAGGGATGTTTGATTGGCTGTTGGCCTGGCTGGCCTGAACCAGTGGCTCGCCTTTGTTCGCAGGAGCAGGACAATGTCTTGCCAACTTGAACATGCCCAGTGCCAGCGACAGTTTTTCCCGCCACGAAAAATGCCTCATTCCCCACAGCAGCGGCGTCATGTGCAAAGGCGCTGGCAGCCAACGGGATGGCGTGCAGGCACTGCGCACGCCCGTGGGAGAAATAAACCAGAGTGTGCGATCCCGCCGTAGCGAAGGGGCGATACCGGCCTGTCGGCAGAGCGCGATAAAATTTGTGCAGCAGCCCATGGCCACATGCTGACAGGCATCGACCAACCCGCCGGTAAGCGGATCTTCAAAGGATGCCGCCCGGCCACCGCAACTCCGCCGCCCTTCCAGCAGCGTGACTTGAAATCCCATTTCGATCAATCCGGCTTCCACGAGAGATGCCGCCGCGGCCAATCCCGCCAAGCCACCGCCGACGATGATCACACGAGGGGGTCGCGACACACGATTGCCAGCAGCATCCCCACTCGTGTCAACGTTTTGCAGAGAGTCAGCGTTTTGAGTCACCATCGGATTCGAGACTTCTTTCATCCTTACGGTTGTCATTGTGGGTGCTTTTTTTCGTGAATACTCTACCAGCTCCAGCACCCGAGAATGTACCGTTTAGCGGAACACGCGCGGTCGAACGGTCCCTGTCAGAATTGTGGCGACTGCCGAGGCGATGACAACCGGCCGACTAGGCCGAATGCGGGTCGTGAAAATGGCTGGCCCCGCGCGGGCAACCGCTGCGAGCAACGAACGATAGACACCGTACATCGCTCGAAACACCAAACGCCCATCGGTTGAGAGGGCTTTATCAAGAGCCTGCGACTGTTTGTAAAAACCCTCTGCGCGAGCGAGCCCTGCGGCCGCCAAGCGGAAAAAGCCTGCGTGGATCTGGCCCGACCGCAGATCGTCACTCGTGCATCCGCAGGCTTGAAAGTCTTCCTCTGGCAGATAGATGCGACCACGGCGGAGGTCTTCGGGAATGTCGCGGAGGATATTCGTAAGCTGAAAGGCTAGGCCACAGGCGTGGGCGGCGGGCAGCGCTTCTGCACCGCGAAATCCCCAGATATGAATCGCAGCCAGACCAACGGCGCTGGCCACACGGCGACAGTACTCCTCTAGATCGGCAAATGTGGCGTATGTCTGCTGGTCGAGATCCATGCGCACTCCAGCAAGAATGTCGTAGAGAAGAGCCGGTGGAATGGCATATCGCCGAACGGTGTCGACCAGTGCGCGAAGGACAGGATCCTCTGAGCGGCAACCAGCCAGTCCAGCAGCCAAGCTCTGCTCAAACCCCTCGAGAGCCACTCGGGCAGCGAGTGGATCGTGCGTGTCGTCAACGATGTCGTCGGCCCGGCGACAAAATGCATAGAGCGCAGTCGTGCTCTGCCGCTTCTGGAATGGCAGCAGCCGAATTGGCCACGCGAAGCTCGAGCCTGAGCCACACAGCACTTCGGCGCAAAGAGCGTAGTCGGTAGTCAGGGTGTTCATCTGCGACCTCGTGGCTGGCACGCTCAATGACTGTCGTGATCGGATCTGAAACGAGCTGCTGTGATCCCCCACCACGCGCGGGCCGCCAGCCGCAGCTTGGTCCATCTGCCAACCGTAGGCCGCCGTGAAAGTGTGTCGTAGTTCAAGCGTTCAATGGCATCTGCCACCGCGAGGCCACCGGCCAGAAACATCTTTATGGCTGGCTTGAGCAGGCGAGGAGCACGCTGCACCAGCGGTGCACCAGCCGAGAAACACTCGCGGGCCCAAGCCACTTCTTCTTGCACTAATGCTCTCAGGGGTGGTGTGGCCACATCCGCATCGAGCGATCGACAATCGACACCCCACTTCGCCATATCGTCTCGAGGCAGGTAGACCCGTCCGGCAATGCGGTCGCGTTTGATGTCTTGCCAGAAGTTTACCAATTGCAGGCCGGTGCAGATTGAATCCGACAGCAAGAGAAGTTTGGGGTCGCGGCAGCCCTCGAGGGCCAGCACAATTCGCCCGACGGGATTGGCCGAACGGCGACAGTAGTCGAGCAGTTCAAGTCTCGTGGCATACCGCGCAGATACCTGCTGCTGGTCGAATCGCTGATCTTCTTCAAAGGCCGTTAAAAGATCGGAGAATGGATCAATTGTCAGCCCCGTCTGGCGCACGGTTTCGGCCAAGGCCACGCAGGCAGGATGAATCGAATGGCCTGCAAAACACTCCTCGAGTTGTTGCCGCCATGCGGTCAGGGACTCTTGTGCTGACTCTGGGGTTTTAGCCTCATCAGCCAAGTCGTCGCTGACTCTGGCAAAGGCATAGACATTGGCCAAGTGCTGCCGCAGGCGGGCGGGGACAAACTGCGTGGCGACCGTAAAATTTTCGTAATGCCTACTGGCTACTTCACGGCAAAACGCTTCGGCAGACTGAAGCGATGGTGGCGAAGCGGTCATGAGTTTGGCTGATTCTGATCGGTACGACAGACTTTTGAAACACCGTCTGCTGGCAACTGGCTCGCGGCTAGCCATCTTCTCTGGCCGCTGCCCGTTGGCTGGATTACATTGACGGTGGCCACGATGGCCCATGATAGCCTGTTGCCATCACAAACCCTTGGAACTCCCGATGAAGATTCTACTTGCTGGCCCACGTGGATTTTGTGCTGGCGTCAACATGGCGATCGAGACGCTTGAAACAGCGATTCGGCTCTACGGCACACCGGTCTATGTTTTTCACGAGATCGTCCACAACAAACATGTGGTCGAGCGATTTGAACGCGAGGGGGCTGTCTTCGTTGACACGGTGGAAGAGGTGCCCGAGGGGGCCGTGCTGCTCTTTTCGGCCCATGGCGTTGCCCCCCAGGTGCGTCGCGTGGCCGCTGATCGCCAGTTACGAGCCATCGACGCGACCTGCCCGCTGGTCACAAAAGTGCATCTTGAGGCGATTAAATATGCGAAGCTGGGCTACCGTATCGTCTTAATTGGTCATGCTGGTCACGACGAAGTGATTGGCACAATGGGGCAGGCTCCCGATTCATTTACGCTCGTCGACAACACTGCAGAAGTTGATGCCCTCCCGTTTGGCCCCACCGATAAACTTGCCTACCTGACGCAGACCACGCTTTCAGTAGACGATGCCTCGCGGATCATCACCCACCTAAAGGAGCGGTTTCCGCAGATCGTTGGGCCACCCAAAGACGACATTTGTTATGCGACACAAAACAGGCAGGAAGCCGTGCGGCTTTTGTCGCCTGACGCCGACATAGTCATCGTGCTTGGCAGCCGCAACAGTTCTAATAGCCAACGCTTGGCCGAACTAGCCAGAGACAGTGGCATTCCCGCACATCTTATAGACGGGGCAGGGGAGATTGACCCCGCCTGGTTCAGCACTGGCAACGAGACAGTGGTGATCACGGCTGGCGCCAGCGCCCCTGAGAGCGTTGTGCAAGACTGCGTGCAGTGGCTGAGTGCCCGCTACGACGCCACGGTTTTGGAGCGGACAATCCGCGAGGAAAACGTCTACTTTCCGCTGCCGAAGGAACTCCGATCAAGCGCGGCGGCCGTGCACCTTCCCATGGCGTAGTCTGGCGTAGTTTGGGCAACGACTCAAGAAGTTGCTGGATGACGCCGCGAGGGCGACTAGGGGCCGCGACGGCGACTAGGGGCAGCGACGGCGACTAGGGGCAGCGACGGCGACTAGGGGCAGCGACGGCGACTAGGGTTAGTGCTGAAGTTTTTTATATCGGAAGCGGTGGGGTTCATCGGCATCGGTGCCGAGTCGTTCGTGTCGCTGTCGCTGGTAGGTGTCAAAGTTGCCTTCGCAGACATGCACGTAGCCATCTCCTTCAAAGGCAATGATGTGCGTAGCCAATCGGTCCAGAAACCAGCGATCGTGCGTGATCACCACGACGCAGCCTGCGAAGTTGGCAATGCCTTCCTCTAGGGATCGCAGCGTGTCGATGTCGAGATCGTTCGTCGGTTCGTCCAAGAGCAGCAGGTTGCACCCTCGTCGCAAGAGCTTGGCCAAGTGAACACGATTGCGCTCGCCGCCAGAGAGCGTGCCCACCTTCTTTTGTTGGTCAGGACCTTGAAAATTAAACTTTGCCACATAGCTCCGGGCATTGACTGTGCGTTTGCCTAACTCGATCGTGTCGTGGCCGCCAGAAATCTCTTCAAACACTGTCTTGCTCGGATCGAGAGAGTCGCGGCTTTGATCCACATAGCCGATGTCAACCGTTGGTCCAATCCGGATCGTGCCGGAATCGGGCTGCTCAGATCCTGTCAGCATACGAAAGAGCGTCGTCTTGCCGGCACCGTTGGGGCCGATGATGCCGACGATGCCGCCCGGCGGTAGGCGGAATGAAAAATTCTCAATCAGCACCTTGTCGCCAAAAGCCTTGCTGACATTTTCAGCATCGACAACCAGATCGCCGATTGGCTTGCCGGCAGGGATGAAAAGTTCGATCTCATCCTCGCGGGCAGCCGACTGTTCAGCAGCCAGTTTTTCAAACGAAGCCACACGGGCCTTGCTTTTGGCCTGGCGAGCCTTGGGCGACAAGCGAATCCATTCGAGTTCTCTGTCGAGCGATTTTTGCCGGACACTGGCAGCTTTTTCTTCCTCGGCCAAGCGAGTCCGCTTCTGCTCCAGCCACGACGTGTAATTGCCTTCCCAAGGAATGCCTCGACCGCGGTCGATTTCCAGAATCCACTTTGCCACATTGTCGAGGAAGTAGCGATCGTGCGTGACGGCCACGACCGTGCCTGTGTATTCAGCCAAATGCCGTTCCAGCCAAACGACGCTTTCGGCATCCAGATGATTCGTCGGCTCATCGAGGAGGAGCAGATCGGGCCGTTCGAGCAAAAGCCGGCACAGCGCGATGCGACGGCGTTCACCACCGGAAAGATTGGTGACGGCCCAGTCGCTCGGCGGCAAGTTCATCGCGTCCATGGCGATTTCCACCTGTCGATCCAAATCCCAGGCATTCTTGGCTTCGATTTGATCTTGAACAGAGGCCTGCTCGACGAGCAGTTTCTCCATCTCGTCCGGCTCCATCGGTTCTCCAAGTTGCGCATTGATCACCTCAAAGCGTGCCAATATTGCACGCGTTGAGGCTACGGCGGCCTGGACATTTTCGAGCACGGTCTTGTCTGGATCGAGTTGCGGTTCCTGTGAGAGATAGCCCGCTGTAAAGCCATCCGCGAGTCGAATTTCTCCCTCGAATTCGCTGTCAATTCCCGCCATGATCTTCATCAGCGTACTCTTGCCGGAACCATTGCGGCCGAGCAGGCCAATCTTGGCACCGGGATAAAACGCTAGATGGATGTTTTTGAGGAGCTCGCGCTGACCAAACTTTTTAGTGAGGTCGGCAATCTGAAAAATGTAGGCGGGACCCATCGGACGAAATGTCGCTCCAGAAAACAACTGCAAAAGAATAAAACGTCGCGGGCTTCATCTTACCGATTCAAGGCTTTGCGAATAGTGGCGCGAGTTCCTCGCCGCAATCGCAGAGCCCAGAAGGCTCGTTGCAGGCCGAAAGGCAATGGTCTATTATTGGGCTGGTTGGTCACCGGTCTTCTCAGTTTGAAATAGGAGTTGCATCAAAATACAATGGCCGCATACGCACATCCCGACGTGCTGGTCTCTCCTGAATGGATGGCTGAGCACCTCAGCGATCCGGCGGTGCGGATCGTCGAATCGAATGAAGATCGGGCACTCTACACGCAGGGGCACATCTCAGGAGCCGTCGAAATCGACTGGCAGGTCGATCTGCAGGATCAAGTTCGCCGCGACTACATCGATCGAGCAGCGTTTGAACAGCTCTGCGGTGCCAATGGGATTGCTCCAGAGACAACGGTTATTTTCTATGGCGATAAAAATAACTGGTGGGCCTGCTATGCCTTCTGGGTGTTTAAGCTCTATGGCCACAAAGACTGCCGAATCATGAACGGTGGTCGCAAACGCTGGCAGATTGATGGCCGGCCGTTGTCGAGCGATCGCGTTGGTTATCCACCAGTTCATTACGCGGCGATGGAGCAAGACAGCGCAATCCGCGCTCTTCGGGACGAGGTGCTCAAACATCAAAAGGCAGGCAGAAAACTTGTCGATGTGCGCAGTCCCGAGGAATATTCGGGCGAACGCCTCCACATGCCCGACTACCCAAACGAGGGTGCCCTGCGGGGCGGCCACATTCCCGGTGCCATCAATGTGCCGTGGGCGATGAATGTGAACGACGACGGCACGTTCAAGAACGCCAAGGAATTGAATGCGATTTACATGAAAGAGACGCAGCTCAAACGCCGTGCCCCAACAATTGCTTACTGCCGCATTGGCGAGCGATCCAGCCTCACCTGGTTTGTGCTCACCTACCTGCTGGGCTTTAGCAAAGTAAAAAACTACGATGGTTCTTGGATGGAATGGGGCAACTGCGTACGGGTGCCAATTGTGCAGGGCAGTGCGCCGTATGGAGAAGGTGGCTCGGTTTTAGCAACTGTCGCGGTCCCAGCAATTTCGGCCGTTCCGGCTGCAACCACGTTTCCTGGTTTATGAGTCCTTGGATTGGAAGAGGGCTTTTGTTTTCCGTGAACGAACTGCAAACTGCATGAATAGTGTTCAAAGCCGCCTCGACACGATCATTGCTGAATTCTCCGACCTAGACTCGCGAGAAAAACTCGAACTCCTTCTTGATTTTGCCAATGGCTTGCCCCCATTGTCAGCCGAGTATCAAGCTCGTAAGGCGACAGAGGACCGTCGTGTCCATGAGTGCCAGACTTCTGTTTTTCTCTGGACGGAGGTTGAGAGTGGCAGCCTTACCCTGATTGCTGAAGTGGCCCCAGAGGCGCCTACTGTCAAGGGTTTTGTGGCGATTGTAGCCCATGCGATTGCCGGTCAATCGGCAGTGGAGGCACTCTCATTACCAGACAACATACTCGAACGCATGGGCTTGGCCGAGGTGCTCGGCATCTTGCGGTCGCGGGGATTGCGCGCGATCGTCAGTCATGTGAAACGGGGCATCGCCCAGAAATTAGCGGTGGCAGAAATAAGCACCCAGACTCCAGCCTAACCCTTTCAATCCTGATTGTGAGAATCGCGTGACACCCAAGACAGCCGCCCATAAAAGTGCCTCCCCCAGAATCGTGGCCGGGATCGATTTAGGCGGCACAGCGGTTAATTACACATTCCTTGACGAACGCGGCCAATTTCTTCTGGTCAGTCTCTGCGAGCATCCGGCGCGTAGCATTGAAGGCCCGGGCATCTGCCTTGAACAGATTGCCGAAGGCCTAGCGATTGCAGCTGATCGTGCCGGCGTGCGGTTGACAGATGTTGTCGCCGTTGGCCTCGACACGCCTGGGCCAGCCAGTGCCGCTGGCGTGCTGAGCAAGCGCGGCTCGACCAATTTTGTGCATTCTGCCTGGGCCGGATACGACATCCGCCTAGAGCTTGAGCAGAAACTCAACTGCCCGGTGACCTACCTCAACGACGGCAATGCTGCAGCCCTCTGGGGCCATGTGGCCATTTTTGGTTCTGACAACAAAGCCACCAGCGTCTCCGCAATCATCGGCACGGGGCTCGGTGGTGGCGTCATTACGTCCGGCCGCGTTGTTGTCGGTCAAAATGGCTTCGGAGGTGAACTCGGGCATGTGCTGGTTCCCTTTTCAATGATTGCCGGCATTGAAGGCCTGCTGCCGGCATGCAACTGCGGACGCATCGGCGACCTTGAATCGCTCTGCTCGCTGACGGCGATCAAGAAAACTCTCTTGCCTTATTTTCTGTCCCGGCAGCCCGATCACCAGTTGGCTAAAATCTCTGATGTGGGGCAGGCAGCAAAGCTCGTGCGAGGCTTAGCGGAGCAGGGAGATCCACTATGCCGCGATATCTTTCGCGTGCAGGCGCACGCGCTTGGGCTTTTCTTTGATGAGATGATCAATATCTTTGATCCGGATGCGTTGATTGTTGGCGGCGGTGCGGTGGAAACCTCGCAAGCCTTTCAGCAGTGGTTTCTCGACGAGATTCGCGTTGGCATGCCAACGCAGCGCGAGGAGCAGGTAGGCCTTGCGATCCACGTCATTTCCGGCGGCGATACGGCGGGTGCCCGCGGGGCTGCACTCGAAGCAGCCCGCATCGTTCGGGAACGCCGACTCTGATGTCGCGCGACCGGTCAAAGTCCATTTTTCATGCTCCAAGATCGGTTCGACGCTGTGAACCAATAAATGCCTCGGCCGGTAGTGACGGGTTTGCCTGTGGCTCGATTGCGATTGATCTAAACTTTTCGGCTGTACCAACTTCCCGACGCTACGGGCTTTTCAAAATCCCAAAAAGCCCCAGAACGTATGAATCGTGCCATGCCGATCCACGGCTGGTTTTTGCCGGTCCTTCTGGGCCACTGTGCCAGCCACTCCCCGAATGGGTATGATACAAGGGTCACGCTCGTTGGGCTCAAGCAGGAACGGGTGCTGCCTCTCGTCGCTTTGCCTCAGCCTTGGCCAAACCATCTCTATGCGTCATCCAGAACCGTTTTTTTTATCGTTTCAGGACGAGCAGCAATTGATTGTCTCTCAAAGACAAGTATGTGTTGCACACCGGTCGCTCGCGTGGGCTCGCTCTTTGATTGCTTCGTGCATCGTTGGCTGGTGTGCTGGCGATCAAGCGCAAGCCGTGCCACAGCCAACGCTCCCTGCTCCAAACGGGGGCTTTCAAGAGACCGATCTCCAGCGTCAGCCCACATGGTCGATCCCAACTCACCAGGCTGTGCGGCATGAGGTGTTGGCTTGGCTCGACAGAGTGCAGGCTGCACAGAAAACCACGCCGGGCGAAAGGGGCGAGCAGAGCATCACTCCAGAGATGTTTGCCGAAGCGCGAGCCATGTGGGCAGAACCCTCAGTGAGTCAAAACCCTGTCGGGGCAAAGCCGACTCCGCCAGCCTCGGTGTCCGATTCCAACGACTTGCCTGAGCCTCTTCTTGCGGCGGAGCGGACCGACCTCCTCGATCAAGTTATGACCACATCTGCGATTGTCGATGCGCGATCTGCCACGCTCAAAGATGCGGCGTCAGCAGCTCGACTGGCGGGCGATCAAGGCGATGTCGCAGGCACGGTGCTGACTCAGAATAGCGACTGGCTCAATGATCCAAAAACGGATTCATTTCAACAAAGCGCTACCAAACTCTGGTTGGCTCGGCAGTTTGTTCGGCAGGATCGTTTCGACGAGGGGCTTTCCCTGCTGGCCGATCTGGATACAGCCACGTCGGTCGATCCAGCGGCACTGCTCTTTCTTCGGGCCGCCTGCCAGCACTGGCTTCTCGACGCTGATGCTGCCGTCGAATCGCTGGGCAGATTGCTCGAGCGATCGGGTGAGATCCCGGTGCGTTATGAACGCCTTGCCCACTTGTTGCAAGCCGATCTTACTGCGCTGGAAGATGAGTCGCTCGACCACATCGCTCGAAGGATGCGGGACATCACACGGCGGCTTGACCTTGGTCGAGCCGGTCCCAAAACTCGCACCGTCCAAGACGGCGTGATCGCTTCGCTGGATAAATTGATCGCCGCCATTGAGGAGCAACAGAATCAGCAAAATCAATCGGGAGGCGGTGGCTCCGGAAGTGGCTCGGGTAAGGGCGGCAACGGTAAGCCAATGGACGACAGTCGAATCGCTGGCGGGAAAGGACCGGGCGAGGTTACCAAGCGGGAGATCGGAGACACCGACGGTTGGGGCAACCTTCCGCCCCACAAGCGGGAAGAGGCGCTGCAGCAGATCGGTCGCGAATTTCCCGCGCACTATCGCGAGGCCATCGAGCAGTATTTCAAGCGATTGGCGTCAAGCGAAGAGACCCCGTAAATATCGGCATGAGCCTTGATTCATACTCTGGCTGTGAGAACGAGAATGGTTCGCGATTTTTCTAGCTGCCGACGGGAATTTGCTCCCACGCACCATCGACCGGGCGTTGCTGGTGTCTTGATCGTGTCGCTGCTCGCCGTGTTTTTGTTTGAAGTGGTGCAGAGCGCTGCCCAGGACAGCCAACCGGCGGAGTTGCCTGCAATTCAAGTGACTCTGGAACAAACCGACGGCAAGCTGCTTTCCGGTCGACTCGAACGGATTGATGCCGATAAAGTCCTGCTGGACGAAGCGGGCACTTCCCGCACGGTGGCCTTGCAATCGGTGCGACGGATTCAACGAGTTGAGCGACTCGATCCCGCCGACTGCAGTTTGCAGCTGACGTGGATCGACGGCTGCACTCTCAGAGGCAATGACTTCGTGTGGAATGGAACCAAAGCCTGGTTGATTGGGCCAGAAGGCTCCGTCGAAATGCCGATCGAGCGAGTGCGATCGCTCGATTGGCAACCGCAAACAATCGATCCTGCGGACGATCACGACGCCGATGACGACTCATCTGGTGACGGCCGAGCAGTGGCTCCGCAAACGCCCTCGTGGCTGGAATCGCTGCCGGAGTCAACCGAAAGTGACCTGGTGGTCATTGGCAACGGTGATAAGATCGAGTTTGTCGAGTGCGCGATTAAAGGTGTATCGGCTGAAACCGTTACGGTTTCCCTCGAAGAAGAACAAATTTCGGTCAAGCGATTGAAGGTCATCGGCCTGCAGTGGCTGCGAGACAATCGGGCAGAAAACAAACAAGGCGGCCAAATCGTTGTCGATGTTGTTGGCGGCAGCCTGCGAGGCAATCGCGTGGAATGGTCTCCAGACGGCTTCCTGGTTAATGGCGACATACGGTTGCCTGCCTCCATGTTTGTCGGCGTCGACTACGCCGCCGGTCGCCTGACCTCGCTGACAACACTCCCGACTGAACGTCTCGAAGTGGATCCTTATTTTGCTGCGCTCGGTAAAGTCGATGGGCTGGCGGAGTTTTTCGCTCCCCGAGAAATGGCTGCTGACCGCCAGTGGCCCCGACCTGGTCTGGTGATGCGGCCACGCACTGTGGTCGTTTGGAGGATGCCTGCAGACAGTCGCCGGTTTCGCACGACCGTGGCCCCTGCAGGGGGTCGGGATGCCACAGGCGGCGCGGTTGTTATTGTGGCTGCTGATGACCGTGAGGTGTTTCGTCGAGAGGTCAATGCAAGTCTGTTTGCCAGCGAGTTTGTCGCCGTAAGCCAATCAAGTGATAGAGCAACTGATACAAAGGAAGCCGACATCGGCATCCCCGTTGACATTGACCTCGCCGGGGTTCGCCGCTTGACCATCACGGTCGATTTTGCTGCGCCAGGCACAACGAATGCTGCCATTCGACTCACACAGCCAGTGATTGAAAAATAACAGTCCATTCGGCATCTGATCGCCCCTTTTGAATCCCCTCATCCATTCGTCCACACAACAGCGGTCACTTCATCCATGCCACGCAGACCAAATTTGTCGCGAACACTTTTTTTGATTGTTCTTTGCCTCTGCTGCCACATTGCAGGTTCAATCACATCGGCCGCCGAAGGCATCGCGGCGGTGCTTGAGGCGCAGCAGCGACGCATTGATACGATTCGCCAGGCATCGATGGCAGCCGTGGCGATTTTTGCTGGCGAGGCCGGCGGTGGCTCCGGCGTACTGGTCAGCGCAGACGGTTATGCCCTGACTAATTTTCACGTTGTGCAACCGGCCGGCTTGGCAATGAAGTGCGGCCTTTCCGATGGCCGAGTCTATGACGCCGTGCTTGTTGGCCTCGACCCAACAGGCGATGTGTCGCTGATCAAACTGGTGGGACGACAAGATTTTCCGTTTGCCGAATTCGCCGATAGCGACCGAGTTGCCGTGGGCGATTTTTGCTTTGCTGCGGGCAACCCTTTTTTGCTTGCTACCGACTTCCAGCCCTCGATCAGCGCCGGCATTGTTTCGGGCACGCATCGCTACCAGTTTCCTGCCGGCACCATCCTTGAATATGCCGACTGCTTGCAAGTCGATGCGGCGATCAACCCTGGTAATTCCGGCGGTGCGCTGTTTGACGCCGACGGCCGCATCATTGGCGTCAACGGCCGGGCATCGTTTGAAAAGCGGGGCCGCGTGAATGTCGGCGTTGGCTACGCAATCTCTGCCAATCAGTTACGGAATTTTTTCGGTTTTTTGAAAGGTGGTCGGCTCGTCGACCATGCCACGCTCGGGGCAACGGCTGCCACCAGCGAGGATGGTCGAGTAGTAGTCTCTGATATTCTTGAATCCTCTGATGCGTATCGGCGTGGGCTGCGCTACGACGACGAGATTGTTTCGCTTTCGGGTCGAAGCATTCGTACCGTCAACGCCTTTAAAAATATTCTTGGCACGCTGCCGGCGGGCTGGCGTGTGCCACTGGTCTACCGTCGCTCCGGCCGTCGAGTTGAGATTTTTGTGCGGCTCGCCAGCGTTCATGCAGCGGCCCAACTGGCGGCGATTGTTTCTGGAGGCGATCCGTCGGCAGAACAGCCGCAGCGGCCAGTGCCTCAAAAACCACAACATCCCGACGATCCGCAGCAGCCGAAACAGTTGGCAGGCAAACCGCCCGTTGCATCGCTCCCCCAATCGCTGCGTGGCTTGTATGAGGAACGCAGTGGATTTGCCAACCATCACTTCAATACGGTAGAGCGAAACCGAGTGGCCCAGATGATTGCTGGCCGAGGCATGTTCAATGCCCACGCTGGGGCGTGGATTTTCACCGGACGACTGGCGACAGGTGAGCCGTTTCGGATTGAACTCTCCGATGAACGGGGGCTGATCGACCTGCCGACTGGAACGACAACGGTCGATGCCACCGGCGATCTGGATGCCAATCCCAGTCCGCCTGGTAGTGGAGGAATGCTGGCGGCACTTATCCTCTGGCGCAGGCTTTTGCGAGAAGGCCCCGGCTCTCTTGGTCGCACAGCGTACTGGGGAACAGCGCCGCTGGAATCGGCGCCGCGGGGTGCGCCTACTCTGTTGGTTGATGTGCTGGAAACATCGGTTTCGGCTGTCGAATCACGATTCTCCGTGGGGCCTAGCGGTAGGGTGTTGGCGGTGGATCTCTGGATAAGTTCTGACGCCGATCCGTGTGACATTCGATTCCTCAAGCCGCTGGCAAGCGATCCCTTGGAAATGCCGGGCGTGATTGAAGTGTATCACGGCAACGAACTCTTTGGCACCTTTATCGTCGAGGCTGCCAGTCTTAAGACGATCGATGCTCCGATCGACAATGATGCGAAGAAAAAAGCGGCCGCAGAATCTGGCGAGGCTAGCGGGGCAGTGCTTGGCGATTCTGCTTCTGCGACGAGGGGTGAGTCATGAGGCCTGTTTTGCGTCGCTGCGCCATGCGGACTGTGCTCTGGGTAGCGATTGCGTCTGCGGTCGGAATCGGCGTAGCGACTCGACCGAGCCGGGCTGCTACTCCAGAGGAGACGATCGCTGGAGCAGCACGCAAAGTTGTCAAACTCTACGGTGCCGGTGGGGTTCGCGGACTCGAAGCCTATCAGACGGGCATTCTGGTCTCAGCCGAAGGCCAGATTGTCACCGTCATGAGCACTGTCCTGGACTCAGACGAGATTGCTTGCGTGCTTGATGACGGCAGACGCTTTCCGGCAACGCTGCTGGGGATGGATCCTCGCCGTGAATTGGCTGTGCTGACGATCGCCGGAGAGGATCTGCCCTTTTTTGCCTTGAACGAATTGGACCGTGTTGCCGTTGGAACACGAATTTTTGCGCTCTCTAATTTATTTGGCGTGGCCGTTGGCGATGAACGGGTCAGCGTGCAGCACGGCATTGTCTCTGCAACGGTTCCGCTGGAGGCCCGCCGTGGGGCATACGAGGCGCCGTATCAAGGCGATGTGTATGTGCTTGACTGCACGACGAATAATCCAGGATCTCCGGGCGGTGCCCTCATTGATTGGCGGGGACGATTGATTGGTGTTCTCGGCAAGGAACTCCGCGCCAACGACAGCGGTATCTGGCTCAATTACGCATTGCCGGCAGATGAGGTGTGGCGTGGCGTGCGAGATATTCGGGCCGGTGAAACGCAGCCAGAAATCCGCGAGTCAACCGTCAAGGCATTTGATCCGCTCCTGCTGGGTTTAGTTCTCGTACCAGATCTCCTTGATAAAACGCCCCCCTTCATCGAGTCGATTCTGCCCGGCTCTGCCGCTGCTGCTACACATCTTCAGCCAGACGACCTGCTCATTGCCGTCGGTGGCAAATCGGTGGCCTCACGATTTGCCGTACAGCGAGCGCTCGGAGTGCTTGCCGAAGGTGATCCTGTGCGATTGGCTGTTGTGCGGAATGGCACGATTATGGATATGGATCTCGGTCCACGGCCCAGCGAGGCTCAAAAATGATCCGCCTCTTGAAGACAACAAGAATCCAAGTTTTGTCTGTCGGCTTTCTTCAGCAGTCGCTGCTGCTCGTGGCTGTCGGGCTCACGGTGTGGAATTTGTCGATCACGATGCGGGCCATGGCAGCCACATCGGAGACGCTTTCACTCGATGAGGAGGTGGCGTTTCGGGCCGCAGCCGATCGCGTTAGTGGTTCAATTGTGCGCATCGAAGCGGCAACTGTTTCGGCGGCTAGTCTGGGTGGATCGGCAGAAGCCAATCCAGGAAGCGGACCCTCGTCTGGCATCATCGTCGATCGTGAAGGCTGGATTTTAACGACCAGCTTTGCAGTTCCTAAGGACACACAAGAAGCGATTGTCATTCTGCCAGAAGGACCTGCTGGCCCCACCCGTAAGGCCGCCAAAGTTATCGGTCGCGATCTCTCGCGGGGCTTGGTGCTGCTCAAGATTGAGACCGCTGGAGAATTGCCTGTGCCGGAGTGGGCTCCCCGCGATCAACTGGCAGTTGGGCAGTGGACGATCGCCATCAGTCGCTCATTGAACAGTGCTGTCCCCAGCCTCGCAGTTGGCATTCTTTCTGCAACCAATCGCGCGTGGGGCAAGGCCGTGCAGACAGACGCCTCTGTCTCGCCCAGTAATTACGGCGGCGCCCTGCTGGATATTCAAGGACGCGTGATCGGCATCTTGGCACCTCTTCCTGCCGACACCGCCGGCATGAATCTGGGAACCGAACTGTACGATTCAGGAATCGGGTTTGCAGTGCCCCTCGAGGAGATGATCCGAGTGCTACCACGGCTCAAAAATGGCGAGACTCTGGCTTCGGGCATCCTGGGGATCAGCTACAAATTCAGCGATGTTTTCACGGCTGAAGCGGTTATTGCCACCGTTCGTGCTGGATCTCCAGCCGCTCGAGCTGATCTCCGCGCAGCAGACACGGTGGTCACTGCCGATGGCCATCCGGTCACCCGCATCGCCGAGTTGCGGCATGCACTGATGCCCCGCTACGCCGGTGACACGCTGGAGCTGGTTGTCGAGCGACGCAGCACCGAAAAAAACGCCTCGGCCCCACCCCAGCGGCTGAAAAAAAGTGTCACGCTTGTTGAATCGCTTCCGGTTTGGAGGCGGCCTGCAATCGGCATTGTGCCTGTTCGGACGAGCGGCAGAGATCCGCAGGCGCCACTGGCCGACAAGGTGGAAGAGGCGGCAGGCAGCAAGCCATATGCCAAGACGGTGGCAGTGGCATGGGTCTGGCCCGCAGGCCCAGCGGCAAAGGCGGGTATTCTGGCCGGAGATGTGATTGAATCGCTGAAGGGTATTTCTGCCACGAGCAATCAGCCCCTAGAGCCTCTGCCGATCGACTCACCGGCCACGCTTGCCGGCATTGTCGGCGGCATGGAAATTGGTGCGGCGACGGAACTGACGATTCTACGAGACGGCAAACGCCTGACTTTAAAACTCATAGCTGCCGCCATGCCTACTGATCTGATGGCTGTTGTGCCCGCCGCTGTGCCAACGGTGATGGCGCAACTCGATCCCATAGCGCCGGTGGTCGATGCTGCCACAATCTCCAAACTCGAAGCCGCCGAAGTATCCAGGCCACCGCTGGTTGTGCTGCCGACAGCATCGCCTGAGCAACCGCTTGGAGTTCTGATCTACTTTGGTGCGCCTCACGGCCCCGTGGAACAAGCCGAAGCGGCGGTATGGAAAGCCGCTGCGGCCCGCTATGGGGTGGCCGTTGTGCTGCCCGGATCGGGCGATCCGCAGCGCTGGAGCCGCGAAGATATTGCCACGGTTGCCCGGTCGCTGGATTCGCTGCGATCGCGACGAGCGATCGATCCCGCGCGAGTGGCCGTAGCTGGCCGTGGGGCAGGGGGGGCATTTGCGTGGCTGGTTGCTGATGCACTCGGGCCGGCAGTGCGAGGAGCGGCGCTGCTTGATTCAGCCCTGCCTCGACAGGCAACAGTCGGATTGGCAGAGCCGGGTCGATCACGGTGGGTGCTGTTTGGCAGTGCCACGCCACAACTGGCCACCAAGGCCGATGCCGATCGAAAGCGACTCACGGCAGCAGGTTTTTCGATTGGCGAATTGGGCAGCGAACTCGGCGAAACCCTTCCCAGCGAAATCCTCTGCGCATGGATCGAATCGCTCGGCATTCTCTAGCAATGGGTGATCGCACAAAGGTTCACTTGAGCCAACCTGCTTTTGCAAAGCCTTTCCCAAAGCCGCGTTTGGTCGAGCATGACAAAGAGCAGGTTGCCATCCAGATTCTCTTGATTGATGACCAGATCGTGGTGGTCGACAAGCCTGCGGGCATTCCCAGCGTGCCGGCCCGCACGCCGCTGGATCCACCGAGTGTGATCGAGGCATTGGCCAGCGAATATGGGGTCCTCGAAGCAGTGCATCGCCTTGACCGCGACACTTCGGGCGTCCTGATTCTGGCCCGCACGCCGTCGGCCCGAGCTTTTCTGGGGCGGGCGTTTGAGTCTCGCGAGATTTACAAACGCTATTTGGCTGTTGTGAAAGGAACGCTGCCAACGGCAGAGGGCATCATTGATCTGCCGCTGGCCGATGATCCCTTACGACCACCGCGCAAGCGAGTCGACCCAATCCTTGGTCGCCGGGCCATTTCGCGCTGGCGACAACTCGCAGAGTCAGCCCCGGCAGGCATCGCATGGGCTGACTGCGTGCAGAGCCTGCTCGAACTCGAGCCGATCACAGGCCGCTCCCATCAACTGCGCGTCCATCTGGCCTGGCTGGGCGCACCGATCGTTGGGGACCCGCTTTACGGCCAGCGAGTTTTGTCGCGCGCACTTGGGGCAACGCCCCATCAGCTCGGCCTGCATGCAGCGTGGATCAATTTTCCACATCCTTCGCAGTCGCGCAGAGTCGAAGTCCTGGCCGCAGTGCCTGACGCAGAACCCTGGATCGGGTTCGCCGACAGCATTGCTTCGTGGCAGCGTCATCCGCCCGTCATCACCTGACACCGCATGCGTGGCGCGTTTTCATACGCCATCCCGCGCATCTTTAATCAAGGCTCCTCCGCAGAATCTGTGGGTCAAATAAGGCCGTGGTGACTGGTTCGTGGAGTGCGTTGAGTCACCGTCGGTGCCTGTGTGCCAGCGGCGCCACTCTAGAGTCGACGCCGCAAGTTCGATCGCCGGGCCTTGTCGCATGACGTGATCGGGATGCATCCTGCGGCACTTTCGGATAAAGATGCGGTTGTTCAAGCAGCCCCTTCCCCAGAGCCACCGCAAGATGCACCTCAAGGTGTATTCTCAATCGCATCCTTCCGCCGCGCCGGTTCCAGTTCGTGCCGTTCTGGAACATCGCCGTGTTCTTCGTCTACGCAATGCGGAGGGTCGACTGCCCTGCGTGCGGCGTGACTGTAGAGAAGGTGCCGTGGGGCGATGGGAAGGAACACCTGACGACAAGCTACCGCTGGTTCCTGGCGCGTTGGGCTAGGCGAC
>Ga0209284_10001502_pt1 | contig 35876 bp, 36 predicted proteins | sample FRY03_FD_187211 | JGI IMG/M metagenome (GOLD analysis project Ga0209284, IMG submission 187211) | Freshwater microbial communities from Lake Fryxell liftoff mats and glacier meltwater in Antarctica - FRY-03 (SPAdes) (version 2) | ecosystem: Environmental > Aquatic > Freshwater > Ice > Glacier... | reverse complement strand
TAACCCTATTTTATCCATATGATTACCTAATGCTCTATTATCTCTGGGTAGACAAGGTCCCCCAAACCCAAACCCATAATTTAGATATTTTTTACCTACTCTTGAGTCTCCACCAATGGCTTTAAGTACGTTCTTAACTTCATCTCCTACCCCACTATCAATACAAATTTCACCAATCATATTGGCAAAGGATATTTTTGTAGTCAAGAAGCAGTTTATTGATATTTTGCTAATCTCAGCTGCAGTATTACTCATTAGATTTATATTAGGTTCTATCGACATTATTTTAGTGTAGAACTCAACTAATTTAAGTGATGCATAGTCAGAACTACTACCGATTAGAACTATATCTGCATATTCTAAACCCTTGATGATTTCACCTTGAGCAATGAATTCTGGATTGTAACAAACGTGAACACCTAAACCCTTAAGTCTATCGTAAACGGTGTCGACATAACCTGGCATTGTAGTACACCCAATAACAAATATTTTACCCTTTAAATTTACACCATTGGTATCCAACGTTTTGAAGTCATTAATAATTTCCTCAATATTATCATGAATATATTCACCTTTTTCAGAGGAAGGTGTTTGAACGAATGTAAATATAATATCACTATTTTTGATGACCTCTATATTATCGATAGTAACTCTCAGTTTTTTACTTTCCTTTAGATATTCCTCCACTTTAGGTTCTAAACTCTTTAGTTCTTTGTTATTAATCATATCAACATATGATTGGTTTATATCAGAACCTAATACGTTAATACCTTTTCTTTCTACCAAAAGACTAAAAGATAAACCTAATTTACCTATTCCTATAACACCTATATCCATCTTACTTAATTTTAAAAACTGGTATATCTACCATCTTATGTTTATTTATTCTATTAAATGAGAGATAAATGTCAATAATTTCTATTTCTCTTTCCGTTAACCCATCTTTATTAATATCTTTACCTACATTTCCATAAGTAATATGTTCCATAACCCATTCAAGTTCATCGTAAGTTGCACCCAATTGAGTTTCATCATCTCTATCGTCCCCCCATAGACCATCTGTTGGTATTGATGTTTGAATTTCATTAATAACCCCTAACTCTTTTGTTAGTTGATAAACTTCCGACTTATATAAGTCAGCGATAGGTGATATGTCAACACCACCATCACCATATTTCGTATAGAACCCAACACCAAAGTCCTCAACTTTATTCCCAGTTCCAATGACAATCCCATTCTTACACTGAGCAACTTGATAAATAGTCAACATTCTTAATCTAGATTTTGAATTGACTAAAGCTAACTCGTTTTGTAAGTTAGAAGATAATGTATTTGTAAATGACTTAAATGTTTCTGATAAGTCGATAGTTATAACTTCAACATTATCATATCTACTGGTTAACCATTTGGTGTGATTAACACCTCTTATGGTTTGTTCTGGGTTTTGATATAATGGTAATATTAAACAGTAAGTTTTTAATCCTGTGATTGCAGCTAATGTTGATACTAAAGCAGAGTCAATGCCCCCAGAAACACCAATTAATAGTGATTTTATGTTATTAATTTCACAATATTCTTTAATCCATGAACTTATATCATATATAAGTTGTTTTGGTTCTAACTTTCTATCAATTTTAGGTGTAAGTTTCTTTTCCATATTTTTATAGGAATTATATTCCATTTGATACTTGTTTTTGGTGTAGTCTATAATATAATAGTGGGGTTTTTATTATATGTAATTTAGCCCCTTTTGAATAACTTCTGACCCATAATAATTTATCTTCCATCGGTATCTCAGATGGGTTATATTTACCATATTTAACCCAGAAATCTTTTGTATAACACACACAAGGGTGGGCTATAGGTGTTATATCTCTCTTAAATAACCCTTCCATAGTATCCGTAGATAACCCCGCTAACCCACCAATAATGTCAACATCACCTCTCTCAGAAATAAACCTATATTCCGATGAAATTAATTCATACCCTTCATTTACCGATTCTATCTGTTTCTCGAATCGATAAGTGTCGTAATAATCGTCTAAGTTTATGTTGAAGCATATATCATATTTTTCCACTAAAAAAACTTTGTCAATTAAATAATTCATTGCTTCTGCATGGTTATTCATTTTAATTTTTTCATAAAAATGTTTATTACCACCTACATCATATAATTGAGATAACTTAGTATTGTCATCACCATAATTTAGTTCAAAGACATCAAAATCTTGATATGTTTGTTCTCTGATTGTTTTAATACATTGTTTAATCCATCTTTCTTTATATATAGACATAATATTCGAATGGTATAATATACAGCTAGCTTTCATATTGTGGTATTGGTTTTGACATTATATATTTATATAAATCTGGTTCATCTTTTTTTATTGTTTGGATTATTGAAGGTCGTATGTGTCTATAATTAAATAGTGGATGGGGGATTCTAACTCCTTCATAACCACTATTACCCATTCTCCACCATAAATCATAGTCTTCCCAACCTTTCATTGATTCATCATAACCATCAATAAGTTCCCACGCTTCACGTCTAAATAATGAACAACTAACTATAAATGGACCACTCCTTAATCTACCTAATGACCATTCTGGTCTTTTCTCCACACCTTTTATGAATCCAGTATGGGTAGTGTCGCAATAAACAGGACTTATTTTATTATTTTTCTCAGCCTCAATAACAGCAATCGATAAAAACTGTGGTTCGAAAGTATCGTCAACATCGTGTGGTAATATATAAACCCCTTTTGATTCACTAATTGCGGTGTTTCTAGCCGCAGGTAATCCTTTGTTTACCTCATGGTGTAAGATAGTCAATGTTTTATCAGTCTCTTCCAACACCTTTAAAATGTTAATTGTTTCCACATCTTTTGACCCATCATTAATTATTATAATTTCTTTATTAGGGTAGGTTAGGTTTTTACTCGATTCTATTGCATCATTAATATACTGTGCATCATTATAGCAAGGTATTATAATACTCACTAAAGGTGGGTCAACCATCTTATTGATATCATCACCCACAACTTCAATCATTTCATCAGTTAGTGGATTATCAAAAATAACTTTTTTATATTTGTCTAATATATCAGTGAAATCACCATTAAATGGTTTAGTTATTGAATCCATTCCATTATATAGTTGGTGGAAGGTACTTGATGTTTTATCATCACAATTATGTATGATTTCATAATCAACACCACTTACTCTATATAATTTATTTTTTTGTGACACAACTTGACCATTAGGTGTATTCATTAACCATTTACCGTCACCTACCATATACCCCGGTGGTTGTTGGGGGTGGTAAGTCTTAACATTAATTCTACTGAAAGAGTCAACTACATTATCTGGGAAATTACTACACACACTTACATTGTGACCTTCTTTTTTTAATTTTTTGACCAACAATAGTATGTTATTATCATATTCTAGTGATGTTAACAATATTTTAAATTTTTCTTTACCACTATATATTTTATCTATTTTAGCTGGTAAACTATCTTTATATTTCTCAGCGAATATTAATCTATTAGATTCCCACTTTTCATTTGTTTGTCCAATAGATAGGTGAGTCACATCAATATCTGATGTAACACCAATTTTAACACCTTCTAAGTAATTTCTAAAACAAAAGTCTATTTCATAAAAATGAAATCCTTCTACTTTCTCATCGAAATTACATTTAATTTTTTCTTTATCAACCGCAAAGAATAATCCATCTACAATGACAGTATTGTCAATGAAACCAATCTTTTTATCTGAGTACTTTGATAACCATCTTTTACCTTCGTGTTTATGGTAAACTTGTCCATACATATGTGAAGGATTCTCCCACCATTGTCCAGATACAGGAACTTCTCTAGACCCAGCGATACCAACGATACCGTAATCTGGATTTTTTGTCATCACTCTAAGTAATTTTGAACCCCAATTTTTTGTTTCAAAAACTACATCATCGTGACAAAAAACCACAATGTCATTTGTAGTTTCTTTTAAAGCTTTATTATAAAGTTCGGTTAACCCTAATTCACCGTTATTAATATATTGAATAACTTCTAACCCCTTATGGATTCCAGCAGTTTTCTTTATATGTTCAATATGAGATGGGTTATCCTCTCTTGTTGAGTATACTACACTAATCATATTAATTTTATCTTTTTGACGATATTATTTTAAATTCTTCTTCAGTTAATTCAAACTCAGTGATAAATTCAGTTATTAGGTATTTACCATCACTTAAACAATCCACCCCATATAACCTGTCACCAACTCTAATGTTAGTAATTGAGTTAGAATTTAATGACATATTAAAAAGTCTTTCATCGGTAAAGTCAAAATGACTTTTTAATAACCTTTTCATTATACTTTATTCTTTAAACTGTCATAATACTTTCTTATTTCTTTACCCAAATCTAAATCATTAGGGTATTCTCTAATAAGGTCAATAATGTGTTGATTATCGAAGTTAACTTTTACATAATACTCATTAACCACTTTTGGTGTTGTATACCCATAAGTCTTAACTTGTCTCAACTCATCTAATGTTCTTTCCTTTGGTTCTTTATTCATATCTATTTATTTTTATTATAAATTTTCACCTTTTACATAACCCATCAATAAAGGGATGTATTTTGTTAAATAATTTTTAAATTCATTTTCATTCATCATACCTTTGAATGAATTAACATTAAATGAAGATAAGACAACATTATCCATAATATACCCTTTGTTAGGGTCTATTCTATCAACTGTGATACTATTATCTTGGAAGATACCTTCATTATGTATTATATCCATTTTAGTGTAAAAACATTTACCATTTTGTTTTTTATAAAGTTCATATAAAAACCCTTTCCCCAAATCAAAATCCAACCCTTTAGATTTTGATTTTCTTTTTAGTTGTGTAGTTTTATATCTAAAATAAGTTTCTAAACATTCTTTTCTCTTCTTAGATTGTTTTTTATAACCTTTCTTTACGGAATCATAATTAGAGAAACAAGTTTTACACACTTTAGCGTACCCATCGAAGGTGGATTTATTTTTACTAAACTCTTCATCTACGTCTTTAAATTCCTTACATTTGAAACATTTTTTATTATTATTTATTATAGAATTACATATATGCTTTCTATTTGATTCTCTAAAACGTTTATTAGAAATTATATTACATTCTTCACACTTACAAATAACTGGTTTTTTACTACCATAAGTTAAGTCATCAGGGTCGTATCCAAATTCATCTATTGTTTCTTCTCTTAAAACTTTCCATTGTCCATATGCCATAATTTATTGTTTTTAAATAAATATGTGGGGATGGGTGAAAGTGTTTATAAACTGCCAGTACTTCCAAAACCACCTTCACCTCTTTCAGTATCTGATAATGAATTTGTTTTTGTTAATTCTGAAATATTCTGTCCAATAACATTCATAATAACTCCCTGAGCAATTCTCTCACCAGGTTCTATCGTATAGTCCTCATTACTTAGATTTATCGCTATTACACCAACGTCCCCTCTATATCCCTCATCTACAGTTCCGGGGGTGTTTAGAACGGATATTCCATGTTTTAAAGCCATACCACTTCTTGGTCTAACCTGTAATTCTGTATTAGGGGGTAACTCAAACTTTAAACCAGTGGGGATTAATTTCCTCTCCAAAGGTTTAAGTGTTACTGGCTCACTTAAATAAGCTCTTAAATCAAACCCACTATCACCAACTTTAGCGTATTCTGGATCTGAATTATCAGAAGAGTTAGTAAATTTAGTTTCTATTGTTAACTTTAAATCTGATGGGGGACTAACCTCTTCACTATTAAAGTTTTCAATACGACTCATTAAGTCTTGTAACTCTTGTAATTCTTTAAATTCGTTTTCTAAATTAAAAGTCGTTTCATCCATATTAATTATTTTTTACTATATTAATACCTATTGTTGTACTTGTATCTTCCATATACTTATCTGTAATGTTATTGTGTGACCCATCACAATAACCACTAGGGTCGTTTGTTTGTCCACAACCACATTTTGGCTTTTCGTTAGTGTTTTCCATTTTTATTTATTTTTACATTCTATTATTGATAGTTCATTAGCCTGTCTTAAAATTGTGGTCAATGGACTACTATACCATTTTGATTGTTTATCGTCATCGGATTTGTCAAAATTAACTATAGCTTGATATTCTTCTTCTTCTAGTTTAACACCATTTAACATACAATAGTAAATTGATCTCTCACCTACTCTCATAGAAATCAGATCTTCATTAAACTCATACATCTTACCTTGATTCTTTCTGTGCCATTCTGATTCACAAAAAGTAAATAACTTTGTTTTTCCTATCTGATGAAGGAAACAAACCTTAATTATAGAACTTTGATGGGTTCTTAATTTCTCTGGTAGACAGTTATTGATGAATATGGCGTATTTGGTAACCTTTAAAAGATGATCAATTAACCCACCAGGAAAAGCGTTATACATCGATTCCATATTCGATGCTGGGGATGTAAATAAATCTTCACCTAAGAAGTTTAGTAGTTCTTCGTTGAAAACTTTATACTTTTCACTAGTTTCTAAAAACTTTTCTTTATTTTTTTCTATCTTAACTTTTAAATCCGCCATAACATTTTTTTATAATGATAGTGAATTTATTTTAAAATATCAACTTCCACCAACTTTTTTTCTTCAATAAGTTTTTTATATAAGTTTTTACGTTCAGTACATACAGATTTCATATCGTATACACCATTAACAGTATTATATAAATTTTCACCTAACTTAGTAATTAACTCAGGGTTATTTATCAACGTTTTAAGATGCTTATACCAAAACTTATGATTCTTAACTGATGGGATTAAGAAACCATTACCAGTTTCATCAATGTTTCCACCCTTTTCATATACATTTTTAATATCTATTTGGTAAGAACCAAAATCTTGAGCTATAATAGCTTTTTTGTGGAATCCAGATTCGATCACCTTTAATTGTGATTTAACCTTATTAAACATACTTTCTTTAAGTGGTGCTAAGGATATGTCAAATAGATTATAATTAGAAGCGTAAGAAGTGATTGGTTTTGTCCACACTCTTCTATAAGGTTCATTCTTAACATTATCATATTCCTTATTCTCAAAAGTTAATAGGAAATCTTTATATTCTTCACTAACTATTTTATAATCATCAGTAAATATTTTTTCATATTCATACCACACAGATTCTTTTGGTTTAATTGGTCTTTGTTTTTGTTCTCCGGTTTCATGGTTAATCATTGTCATAGTACCCCTCAAATCATATCCACATAAAACAAATTGTATTTTATCTAATAACCCATCAGATTTTAAACTACCCATCAAACCACTTAAGATTTGTAAATCTTTTAAATGGCTCGATCCACCTAACCATCCGATACGGATTCTATCACTTTTTTCAGGATTACTCTGATATTGTTTTTCGTCTGTATTAATGGCGTTAGGTATAACAAAAACATTTTTATTTAATCTTTTAATTTCATCAGCAAATACACTAGTTGTTGTGGTAATATTCCTAGATACCTTTAGGTTATTAGCAATCTTTTTATCTAATTCATTTTCTTTAATTATCGCCCACGCTGGGTGATCTGGTCCTGGTGACCAGTGATCATCTAAATCCATAATGGTTACAATACCTAATTCATCACATCTATCTAATAATTGTGGTAGATTATCGTAATCACCCAATGTTCTATGATAATGAATTACATCATATTGTTTTAAAAAATTATCATTATTTAATTCTGGTTCATAATCAATATCGATATGAAAGTCCTTCGGGAAGTACTCTTCTAACTTAATGTGTGGTATTGTAGATCGGTAATAGCCGTCAACTCACCCCAGTCCTGTCACTAGGTACTACTAATACCTTTATTTTGTGACTGACTGGGGTGATTGTTAATTCAGTTTTTTTCATAATTTTTTATTATTTCAAAGATTAAATCTTTATTGTTTTTGTAATCGGTTTCCCACATTACTTCACAATTATACCCTTCTTTTTTTGCTAAGTAAAGTTTATTTTCATCATATTCCCATATTTCTGAAGCAGTTTTATTTTTTTTTATGTTGAGGTAGTCAGGTTTATATTTTATTGGGTTACAATGCCAATAATCACCATTATATTCTATTAGTAAATTGTATTTTGGTAAATAAATGTCAAATATTTTAGTATCTATTCTAAAACTATGTATACACTCTATACCCCTCTTTTTAATTTCGATTACTATTTCTTTTTCTGCTTTAGAAACATTAAAACTTTTCAATTCTCCATTACGATGTTTTTCTTTCATTATTTTACTTAATTTTTTTCTAGTTTCTTCCATTTTACCACTTCCCCATAATTCTTTTTTCATATCACTGAACATTTTTTTATACTTTGGTCTACTCATATGGTCACTACGACTAATTCCAATAGACTTTTCCTTAATCTTTTTTATAGTTTCGTTAGTATGTCTTTTACCGTAAAATGGGTTACCCACACCTTTTTGTTTATCTAAAGAACATTTTTTGCAAGTTTTTTTATTTTTTATATTTCGATGTAGTAAGTATTTTTTTTGTGCGTAACACTCTATTTTATTTTTACATGTGTCACAAACATAAAAATGATACCATTTATCACCCTCGAATTTAAAATCCTTATATTCTTTTGGTTCATTTTTTTTAATTAAATTTTTTTCATTTAATATTTTTAACACTTTTCGTTTAGGTATTGATATTTTTTTCGATATTGTTGGTGACCCATACCCACTTAAATAAAGTTTAATAATTTTATCTTCCATATTAATTTTTATCATAAATATCTAAAAAGTGAAAAACTTAATAACTAACATCTGTTTTATCAGTAAAGAACATAAAATTTATAAATAGTAAAAGAAAATTAATTAAAAGTTTGGTAGTTTAATATATTTGTCGTACATTTACAATATCAAAAAACAAATAACTATGACAAATCAAACTCCAATCAGTCTGAATACTGAAACCATTAATAATGGAGATGAAATATCTAAAAAATTCTATTACGGTAAAGTTTATCAAAACGATAACACTGGTAAGAGATTCTCTTTTACAGTTACTAACCATTTAGAAGAAGGTAAGAAATATAAATTTCGATACGTTTGTAAATGTAAAGCTGGGTTCCTTAACATTGTAGAAAGTACTTATGATGTAACACCAGAAAATTTTATATCAGGGACTTATAACTTTGTAGATAACGTACAAGTGTGGAGGGAGTCTGATAACCCTACAGAAACACATAAAGGATTATGGATAAATGTTCTTACCACTAAGGGTAAAAGATTCTACTCTATAGATAAGACTTTTCTATTACACCTTAAAGTTGGGAACATACACAACGCTTGGAAGAAGATGGTAGATTACGATTTATGGAAGAGTATGGGTACAAAGACTCACGCTGACTACGGTTATAGAATGAATAATGTATCAATTGAAATGGCGGTGTGAAAATAGAGTAAATGTTTTTTATACCCTATTTTTAGTTTTCTTTTTTGTTGGAAGAGGTTTAAGTTGTCCAGCAAAGATAGTATTACCAATTTTAATCTTAATATCCTCAGTAACTAAAGATTTATCTAAATATTCTTCAATAACACCTCTAACAACGTCTTCAATCTCTTCTCTAACAATTTGTCTAATATTATCAGTGTCTCCTAATGTTCTTTTTTTATTAGGTGAAGGTTGTGTGTTATGTTGTGGTGACTCAACCATTAAACTTTCCACATCCGATAACTCAAAAGAGTGGTTAGGTGATTCTGGAATATCTATTGGGTTATCAACCATCGCATCTAATACTGCTTGTGGCATTTTACTAGTTTTTAAATTTCTATATTGTCCCCCTTTTGGTGCGACTGATCGAAGGGTACTATTTCTTTGTTGAGCAAAGTTTTCAGTTAGATTAGGTATTTCCTTTTCTTCGTAAGTAGTTGTTTGACTTGTGTTGGTGTCGTTACTAACTGAACCATATTCTGAATCAGTTCTCTTCATTATTGCTTTAGATTTACTTAAAATCTCCGCCATTCTATTACCTGTGCTCATAATTGTTTATTAAAATTAATTATATTATATATTTTTACCATATCTTTATCTCCGTTAGGGTTAAACAACGCTTTAGGTTCATTAAATGTACCACCTAATTTTCTTAAATTCTCCATTCTATCTACTCTAAATAGCTTCCATCCTGGTTCTATTGTTTTTGTATCTCCACCAACTTGATATACTCTAACTACATCATTTCCAGCTTTCGAAACACCATAACAATAAACTTGTACCCATCTTTTACCTTTACCACCAGGATCTTCATCATCATCATAGTAAAGTTCTGCTATTCTTTTACCATTCATAATATCCATGATAGAAGATTTGCTTGTTACTTCAAGTATAAGACTTTCTGCTATATTGTAAAGTGTCATAATGTTTTATTGTCCGTTGTCAATAATATAATTAGGGTAGTAAGGTTTACTTGGACCATAACCATTTGGTCCAGTTGTACTACCATATTTAGCTTCATTCCTAGCGACTAAAGCGTTTCTTCCTGTACCTGGTTCTGAAGGGTTTCCATTTATATCCCAATCTCCACCACCTGAAGATGTATTTAATTGGTCAGCGTTTCCACCAGTACCTTTACCCTTATTATCCCCATCAGATAGTGCGTTAGGGTGTGTCCCTTTATATTGTTTACCATCACTATCCAGATAGATGTTCTTAATCACATTTATAGTTCTGAAATGATCTCCCAATTCTTCTAGTTTTGTCTTAGACATAATTTTATATTTTTGATTTGTATGTTATTAAATTTTTTATTCTTATTAATTCTTCATAAACAGGTTTACCTCTACTTATTTGTCCTGATATATCTTTAGCTAAATTAGGTAACCTTATTTTTAAAGTATCTTTATTCACTTTATTAGTGTCTTTATTATGTTGTTTGATAAACTGATTTGTGAGACCAGTTTCACTTTTTATTTTTTTAGGTGCTTTAACTGCTTGTGTTTCTTTATTTAAAGTACTCTCCACCCAGTTATGTGTAGTTTTACCACCGTTAAGTCTATATTCAATATCATTGTGATCACCTTCAAACGTATCGAACCAATTTTTCATTCGTTTCATTTGTTTATATTCTATAATTCTTTTTTCTAGAATATTTTTAGCTCTTTTATAACCTTCAGTTTGTACACCGTCTTTGTTAGTACTTTCATAAGTTTTAACAGCGTTCTTAAAACAATTAAGAACATACTCCGGACAATTCCAGTATTTACCGTCTAAATCACTATTACCACCTTTACTTTTCTCCCTGTCCATATTTTAGTTTATCACCTAACATTTCTCTATGTTTTTCACTCATAGTTGAAACATCAATATTTTCAATTATATGATTAAGTAATATAGTAAGTTCTTCACCCTTTAAATCTTCTTTACCTATTAAATCCATAAGACTGTTTACCTTTCTTATTACCATAGGTTTTTTATGAACATCTTTAAGTTCCATAATATCTGGTATCACTATATCATCACCAATGACATCTTGCTCATTAGTTTTTTTAACTATCCCTTTAATATCCTTTTTATTCATTACAATCTCATCAACCATTTTTCTCATAGAATCTTCACTCTCATAAAGATCGAAATCAAATTCAGTGTCATATGGTAACGAATGTTTTGGCCAATACTCACTATCTTTATAATCTAGGTCAGGAAACCCAGATTTTCTATAGTGTTTTTTAATGTCTTTATCCGCCAATTTTCTACCACTATCTAAGTCCCCAATATCTTGTACTACATTTAATTCATCATACATATCATCATCTTCTGATAATAAATCTTCTTCCTCACTTACAACATAATTATAATTAATCCCATAATAAGGTCCACCATACATAAAATAAGCTTCTGGTCCTTGTGTCGAATTTTTCACAAAATCATCAGTAGTTTTTTTAGATTTTATATAACTTCTATTCTGAACATAATTATTATCCCTACTAATCATAGTACCATTGACATCAACAAGTTCATTTATTTCATCGTCAGTTATAGTTTCTCTGAGATTTCTCATATTTATATGTTTACTAATATCTGACTTTTTAAAAGTTTTATTCATATTAAATGTTTTTTATATAAATATAACGGAAATTCAAATATTTATTAAATAAAGTAAAAATATGGCTTCATGTGAAAATAAATATACAACTTTATTAGATTTATCGAGACAAGCTAAAGTTATTAGTGGGGAAACAGCTTGTTTTAATGGGAAGATAGAGGTAGGTATTCCATTTAGTGGATACCCTACAGGTGTAGATACAGGTAGTACAGTATCATTAGGGGTGGTTTCTTCTGAAACTGCTGTCTTTAGTGGTAATACAGGTACAACAATCTTTGATGTTTCCAATAGTGGGTCAACAAATTATGATGTAATTTTCAGTGGATATTCGGGAACTGTTTGGACAAATGCTTTATTTTCTGGGAATACATCAGGATTAACATTACCTATAACCACATTAAGTGCTAGTACACAGATTGTTGGTCCTTTTTGGACTTTAACCCAAACTGGTATGACTGGTGACTATGTTATTGGTACAGAATATACTGGTTACTCTTTAACATATTCATTTAATCAAGTAGAACAATTATCAGTTACCGCCTACACTGCCTACTCAGGATTTAGTAGTGCGTCACAAGAAAACTTTTCAGCGGGTACTTTAGATTATAAAGGACCCTTAGATTATCTTTCTTCTGTAGAAGACGTTACAGTAGATGGAAGATTAACTACAAATAAAATAACAATTACTAATGGGGCTTCAGCTTCAACAATAGGTTTTGTCTTAACACAGTTAGATGAAACTGGAAAAGCTGGGTGGGTTTATAATTCCTCAACAGCATCAACAAATACTTTTGTGAGTGGTGGGACACTAGACGGTTCGTATTTAAATTTATCTTATAATACTGGTGGTAGTGTACCATCTATACAATTAAGTGGGTTAACAGGTGGTGGTACATTTACAGGTAACACATCAGGAGACTGTATAACAGACATTCACGTTAGTAAGATACATTCTTGTTCACCACTTAATATAAACCCCTTAGATGAAGGGAATGTTTATTTTGGTTCTACTAGTGGTGTAACCATTGACATTATAAATTCTAGAATAGGTATCGGTAGAACACCAGATTACCCATTAGATATGACAATAGGTAGTTCTAGGTTATTTACATCGTCAGAAGTTTCAGGAAATGCAGTTAGGTTTAGTGGTAACACAACAGGTTTAACACAATTCCTAATTTATGATAGTGATGGTGCTGGAATTTCTTTCGGTCAACGTAATTCTTCTGATTCTTTCTATACTGGTTATGGTGAACAAGGTGATGGGTTTTTATATTCATCCGAAGATCAAAATGGTCTAAATATTATTAGTCAACCTGGTACTGGAACAGATGACTATATTAGATTCTTCGCTGGACAAGGTGCTGGTGCCGGTGGGATACCTGATTTATATATACATGGTACTGGGTCTACTAAGGGTTATGTTGCTATAGGTCACAGTGAACCAACAGAAAAATTAGATGTAGCAGGTAATATAAACATAAACACAAACGGAACTAACATTTTAATTAGTTCGTATAAGGGTGCTAACTCTGATGGGGTTAATTCATTCATTGGTGGAGGCGGACAAAGCTCCCTTGGAGAAGTAGGAGCTACTTATAAAGGTTCGTATAATACTGCACATGGAGTGAATTCTCTCTCATCCAACACCACAGGTTACTACAACTCTGCACAGGGATATGCCTCTCTCTACTCCAACACCACAGGTTTCAACAACTCTGCACATGGAATGAATGCCCTCGGCTCCAACACCACAGGTTACCAAAACTCTGCACATGGAATGAATGCCCTCGGCTCCAACACCACAGGTTACCTTAACTCTGCAATTGGAGCGTATGCCCTCCTCAACAACACCACAGGTTACTCTAACTCTGCAATTGGAATGAATGCCCTCCTCTCCAACACCACAGGTACCCAAAACTCTGCACATGGAGTGTATGCCCTCCTCTCCAACACCACAGGTAACTACAACTCTGCAATTGGAGTGAGTGCCCTCCTCAACAACACCACAGGTTACTCCAACTCTGCAATTGGAGTGAGTGCCCTCTACTCCAACACCACAGGTTTCCTTAACTCTGCAATTGGAGTGAGTGCCCTCTACTCCAACACCACAGGTGCCAACAACTCTGCAATTGGAGTGAGTGCCCTCCGCAACAACACCACAGGTGAATCCAACTCTGCAATTGGAGCGTATGCCCTCTACTCCAACACCACAGGTTACTCTAACTCTGCAATTGGAATGAATGCCCTCCTCTCCAACACCACAGGTACCCTTAACTCTGCACATGGAGAGAATGCCCTCCTCTCCAACACCACAGGTACCCTTAACTCTGCACATGGAGAGAATGCCCTCCTCTCCAACACCACAGGTAACTACAACTCTGCAATTGGAGTGAGTGCTGGTAGAAGTATAACTACTGGAAACAATAATACTTTTGTAGGATATAATGCTGGCTATCACGCTTCACAACTTATTAGTGCTGTAAACTCTATGGCACTTGGTAATGGTGCTTATACTACGGCTAGTAATCAGGTGGTTATTGGGAATATGAGTATTACTCAGACATTGTTGAATGGCAACGTAGGGATGGGTACTGAAACACCTACAGAAAAGTTACATGTTTTAGGTAATATAAAGATGGTTGATGGAAATCAATCTAATGGTTATGTGTTAACTTCTGACTCTAATGGAGTTGGTAGTTGGGGTTATAACACTTTAACAAATAGAAGAGTAGTATATGCTACAGCGTCATTTGATCCATCTATTGTTGATTATGATATAGTAATTTATAGTGGAGGTAGTGGCGGTGGTACTATTTACTTAGCAACTGGAAATGTTGCTGGTAATGAGATTATTTTAATAAGAAAAGGTGACACAGTTGCTGCGGATTTAGGTGCGGGTGGTGGTGGATTAATTAATGGTAGTGGAACAAAGGCTCTCCCAACAGCACTCTACTCAACAGTCAGATGTATTTTTGATGGTACTAATTGGAGTTGTACAAATGAAACACTATTATAAATATGAGTAATATATACCAACATAATTTTAACAATTGCATGAAAATGAGATTAAGTAACAGTGAGTACTGGGACTTATTTTTGTGTTATGATTGTCAAGACTCCCCTAACCCAGATATTATTTTAACTGGAAGTTGTTTATTGATCAATATTGATATTAATGATGATAAGTCATATTCTGGAGATACACTATATAATTTAGTGGATTGGACAGGTTCGACAGTTCAAGGTAGTGGGGTAACATTAAACGATATTGGGTTAACAGGTATTGATAATGGGTTCATTGAATATGATTGTACGGGAGCGACAAGTGGGTCAACCTTCTTATCAGCGTTTACTGGATCAACTTTAATTTTATCTTCCGCAGATACCCGTTATTCTATGACAAGAGTTAGTGGATGTACCTATGATTATACAATAGACGTTTTATCTGGTTCACCCGAAGGGAGATATTCAAGGTTATGTGGTGGGTTTTATCAAGGATTTTTTAAATTATCCGATAAAACTTACTTTAAAGACATTTCAGATAACAAATTTGTTTGGCCATTGTCTTGGTTCAGATGTCCACCCATATGTACAGGGTCAACATCTGGTACTACAGGTACCACCACAGATTGTTCATCATGTGGTCCAGACGCTAATAAGTCATACCAATGTTATTTAGAAGAAAAACCAACACCATACAATTATCAAGTTTTACCAACAAGATACGATTTAGGGTGGACATCGATGTTTTGGTTGAAGAAGGAACCTACTGCTTGTGTGGGTAATACCGCTACAACATTAAATGATATATATAGTGAGAACAAAGGGTTCTTTTATTATATGGGTACCAGATCAGAAAATAAATTTTGGGACTTATTTAGTGGTGAAACAGGGTATACGACATCTTCAGGGTACCCTTTACCACCACCAAAGGAAACTAAAAAAGTTTTAGATAATAACCCATTTTTAGTGTACCAACCAGCAGGATGTTGTTGTTTTACAGGGATTACTGAAGTTACAACACAAGAAAAAGATAGAAATTTAGATATTGTTAATAACGCTTTAGGTTTTAGAATTAAAGATGATGGTAGTATAGGTTATAGAACTTTAGGGGTTAGTGGTTCATGTGTAACAGTAACATCTACCACTGTTGTGGATTGTAATTCACAATGTGGGTGTGGGTGTAGTAGTGGAAACACTAAAGTTACTGCAACAACCATCAGTGAAAAATATATCACTGGGGTTACAGTTACTGAAAAATATAGTTTAAGTGGGATGGTTAAAGACGATATATGGTCACACATTTCACTAAGATTTAGAGCTTATGAAGAATATGAGGGGTGTGAACTGTTGATAACACCACAAAGGTTAGGGAGTTTAGACATATTTGTGGACGGTTACTTAAAATGGACTGTAGACAATTTTGATGAATTTTTATTTAAAGAATTGGATGAATATAGAGAAAAACAAGAAGGGGTCCCTTTTAATTATAGTTGGGGTGGTGGAACACAAGGTTTAATAGAGTCAAACACCGTTAATGGTCCTGATGTTAAAGATGAAGATTTAATTATACAAAATAATTTTGCTGGTACCTTTGAAGGTTCTGTTGCGACATTTAAAATGTATGGTTGTGTGTTAGATGTAACAGTTATTAGACACGATTACAATAAAAATAAATCTAGATTCGGTTTATAGATACTTATAAATAAAGACAATGGAATTTTTCATAAATAAAAATAGTACACTACCAAAACTAAAAATGGAATTGGTTAACGATGGTCGTAATAATTTTAGAGAATTTTACGAAAAGGTTCAAAACGCCACAATAAAATTTACGATGTACGATGTGGAGACTAAAGTAAAAAAAATAGCTAATTCCACTGCTTCAATACAACTCAAAGATCCGAACTGTTCTATAGGTGGGGATAAACCCGAATATTATATTCTATATCAGTTCAACACTAACGATACTAAAAAACCAGGAAGGTATAGTGGTCAATTCACTATAACCTTTTTAGATGGTACAGGTACACTCATAGCACCAATCAGAGATGATTTATATATTAATGTCTTAGATAATTGATTTTTTAAGTAATTATTAGTATATTTGTTGTAAAACAATTATATGCCTGCGTCCGTAGAAGAAATCGAAGAATATTTAGGGGGTTATGATGATCAAAAATACATAGTAGGTGTAGAATCTTCCTATTATGAAAATAAGGTATCATTAATTATACACGACCCATTAAGAGGTAAACGTATAGAAAAACATAAGTTTATACCCTTTCTATGGATGAAGTCACCCAATATGGAAATTTTCTATGGTGGTAATCGTAAAATTATTAAACAAAAGATGAGGGAGTTTAAAATTAAATTCATCCCTTTATCTGTTACTGATGAAGAAGGTAATAATTTTAAACGATTAGAGGACGGATATAAATTCTTAGTTAGATGTAAAGGTAGTTATGGTGATTTATTAAAATTCTTTAAAGAAGGTAAGATGGCTGTTTATGATGAAGAACATAGAAGTAACTTCTTAGCTATAAACCCTACTGAACAATTCTTAATACAAACAGGTAAAAGATTATTTAAAGGGATGGAAGACTATAGTGAAGTACATAGACTTTCTTTCGATTTAGAAACAACTGGTTTAGACCCTATTAATAGTAGAATTTTTCAGATAGGGGTAAAAGATAATAGAGACTTCCAACATATTCTATCTATAGATGGTGAGGATGAAGAAATTATTAATTCTAGAGAAAGAGAAGCTATTAAAACATTCTTTCAAATCATCACACACTTAAAACCAGCTATTGTTGCTGGATATAACTCTGAGAACTTTGACTGGCATTTTATTGTTGTTAGGTGTGAAGTATTAGGGTTAGATATTAAGAAAATCGCTAAGACATTAGGACCAATACCTTTTTATAGGAAACAACAAACATTAAAGATGGGTCCAGAAATGGAATATTATGAGCAAACACATATGTGGGGATATAATATAATGGATGTATCACACGCAGTTAGAAGAGCACAAGCTATTAACTCTTCCATTAAGTCTTGGTCATTAAAATACATTACAAAATACTCCGATGCCGCTAAAGATAATAGAGTATATGTTCCAGGTGATAAAATTGGTAAAACTTGGTCCGATAAAGAAACTGAGTTTTGGTTAAATGAAGAGAATGGTGAATGGGGTAAAATAGTAGACAACACCTTACCTGAAAAAACTATTAAGTTAACTGGTGCTGATGTGGTGGAACGATATCTTGTAGATGATTTATGGGAAACTGAAAAGGTAGATGATATATTTAATCAAGCCACATATCTATTAGCTAAGATACTACCAACATCTTTTATGAGGTCATCTACTATGGGTACTGCTGCAACTTGGAAACTATTAATGCTAGGGTGGTCATATAAGAATGGTATCGGTATTCCACATACAATGGATTCACAAACGTTTATAGGTGGATTATCTAGATTATTAGAAGTAGGGTACAGTCAAAATGTGGTTAAGTTTGATTTTGCATCACTATACCCATCAATTCAAATTACACATGATGTTTTTACTGATTGTGACGTAACAGGCGCAATGAAGGGGTTATTACAATATAACTATGATTATCGTAACATATATAAAGAATTAAAAAAGAAGTATGCTGCTGAAGGGGATATGGAGAAATCAGGGTATTACGATAAAAAACAATTACCTTTAAAAATATTAAATAATGGTATGTTTGGTTCTATATCAGCGCCACACGTATTTCCTTGGGGTGATGTGAATGAAGGTGAGAAGATTACTTGTACTGGTAGACAATACCTAAGACATATGATTAGGTTCTTTAACCATAAGGGGTTTAAACCTTTAGTGGGGGATACTGATGGATTTAACTTTTCAGCACCTAAAGATGGTGATAAATTTATTTACACATCCAATGGTAATCATAGATTTAATAAATTAGGGAAAACTTATAAAGGTATGGAAGCTGTTGTAGCTGAGTATAATGATAAGTATATGAAAGGTGTTATGGGGTTAGATATCGATGAGATATGCCAAGCCACTATGAATATCGCTAGAAAGAACTATGCTGATTTAATAGATGGTAAAGTTAAGTTAGTAGGTAATTCTATTAAATCTAAAAAGATGCCAACTTATATTGCTGAATTTATAGATAAAGGTGTAGGGAATATTTTAGATGGTAATGGGTTTGATTTCATAAATGAGTATTATGAGACAGTAGAGATGATTTATAACCAAGAAATCCCACTTTCTAAAATAGCCAACAAATCTAGAGTTAGAATTAGTGTGGCTGATTATAAAAAGAAAATGAAAACTAAAAATAAGTCTGGTGGTGCAATGGCTAAACAAGCACATATGGAGTTAATAATTAGTGAAGGGTTAAATGTTAATTTAGGTGATACAATCTATTATGTTAATACTGGGACTAAAAAGTCACATGGTGATGTACAAAACTTATCTAAAGTAAAACCTAAAAATCAACTAAGTAATCAGGAAAGATTAAAGTTTGATAGTGATGGGTTAAGACCTACTGAAAATGTAGTACTTAAATTAAATTGTCGCTATATCCCTAACGATTTAATGGAAAATGATGAAGAAGCTACAGGTGAATATAATATTGCTCGTTATTTAGACGCATTTAATAAAAGGGTTAAACCACTGTTAGTTTGTTTCGATCCCTCTATTAGAGGTGATATATTAGTAACTACACCTTTAGATAGAAAGTATTTTACTAAACAAGAATTAGAATTAACTTCAGGTAAACCATACAATGAAACCGATCAAGATAAATTAGAAGATTTACTATCTATAACCGATGAGGAATTAGCGTTCTGGAAAAGAATAGATGTATCCCCCACTTTTATGTTCGAGGAATATGGTATAGAGGATGAATTCTCATATGACAAAAAGACCCAAAGGGCGATAGCTTAATGATTTATTAAGGTTCTCTGCTTCTAATCCTTTATTTTCTAATTGTTTAAGATTACTTAACCTCTCCAACCTTAAGTCTAATTGTTCTAATAGTTTAGATTGTTCTTCTTTACCTTCACTTAATAAACTATCATAATCCATAGTTAATTCAGCTTCAGGTACTTTTAATGAACCACTAAATTTACCTCTTACTCTACCCAACGCTTCCTTAAATAACGCTGTAAGATATCTTCTTACCCAAACTCTTGTTGGTTCGTTTAAGTCTGAATATTGTAATTTAGATAATGGAACATCATTGGGTAATTTTATAATGTCAGGGTTATCAATTAGACATTGTGCTCTGTCGTTACCAGAGTCGTAATAATAATACCACACTTTAGTTCCAGCTAACCCTACTGCACCACCAGTTAACCCACCAGCAGCAAAAGATAGTCTACTACCCGGAATAGGTGTAAGATGTAATAATCTTGTTCCATTTGGACCTGCGGTAACCTTATAAGATAATTCACTCCTTAATAGTTTAGATTTTAAACTAAAATCAGCAGCTCTTAATAATATGTCGAATGCTGGTGCAACATAAAATCCACCACTTCCTAATCCACCTCCAGCTCCACTAGCGTAAGGTACTTGACCGAATCCACCACCAAATCCATAATCACCAAAACCACCAAAGGAATATAATGCGTGGTCAGTAGAGTTTGGGGTTATCCATAAAATCTCATTTATTTCTCTACCAGCTGGTATTTGATAAACTTGTTGATTTGCAATAATAGTTACATAATCTTTTTTTAATTCCCACGGACCTCTTTGTTGTAAACCGACTTGTTTAGAGTATGCGTAAGCAAATCTAGATTCAAAATCTAACGATCTAGTAGTTAAAGCGAAAGCAATATCTATGTTTTCAGCTTCTTCACCTAATAGGGAAGACCATTGGTTTTCAATTAACCAATCCTGTACTCTTTGTGCATAATCTTCTATAGATGTTTCTAATAAAGAACACATTTGATCCCAATCTAACTCTATTTTTCTGATTGGAGCACCTAACCTATGCTTGATTATAGTGAATAATTGTTCTTTTGTTGCATCATTTAATGGTGTCCCCATAATTAAAGTGTTTAATTATAAATATTGCAATATTTATTAAATGATGAAAAACCTTATACAAAAAATTTTAAAAGAAGAAATTGATTTAAAACAAGATGGTAATGATATTGCAGTTGGTTTATCACATAAAGCAATGAATCATTTGACTGACGCATTAAGAGCAATAGAATCTGCATTACAATACGCTACTGACGATAAGTTGAAAGATGGGTTAGAAAGTGTTAGAATGTCACTATTAAGTGGTTCTGGTAGACAAGAGGGGTTTGCTGCAGAACACGATACAGAGTATGATAACATTATAAATGTTATGGGTAACTTAATTACTGATAATAGTAAAGATAACAATAACTTCAATCTTAATGGTCCAGGGGTTAAAGCGCCTGAAGGTGATTTTTAATTAATACAACTGCTTCCTCAATAGTGTTAAATGATTTATCAGGTAAAAAAGCAGTTTTACCAATTACAACTGCAGGTAGAAACTCATTCTCAACCTTTTTAGAAAAACTATCATAAAGTTTCTTATTTTCATCAATATCAATTCCAACAAAATCTACATGATTTTCCTTAAGTTGTTTTTTTAAGTTGTCACAGTGTGAACAACCTTTCATAGTAAATATTTTAACCGTCATTATCTATTTTTTTTAAAAATTCTGTTATTATATCGGTTTCACCCATTATTGTACCGATAACTTTTTTCTTCTCGTTTAATATATACCACATTAAAGTATCTATTGTTTTATCTATTAACATATAATAAATATTCACAGTTTCCTTTTGTCCAATTCTATATGCTCTATCTTCAGCTTGTTCGTGTGTTCCAGGTACCCAATCTAATGAATTCATTATTACTATTTCAGCCTTTGTTAATGTTAATCCAACACCAGCAGCCTTAATTTGTCCAACAAATACCATACAACTATCATCTTCTTGAAACCTATCTACTGATTGTTGTTTTTGTTTATCAGTCATCCCACCCCTAACAGAAACACATTTACTACCAAAATGATTTATAAATGAATCCATCTCATCATTAAAGTTACAAAATATAATAGTTTTTTTCCCATATTCTAAGGCTTCTTCAGTTTTTTCTATTGAGTATGGAACAGTTTCCATAGCAATGAAGGTTCTTAAGAGAGTCATCTCCACTAAATCTTTAGCTGGGTTACCCTTTTTACCGTCAAGTTTACGTTGTGACATATAATCGTCCCATACGGACTTATACCCTGATTCATTTTGTAACTCCAAATAAACTGGTGTGATTAGTTTTTCTGGTAAATCTAAAACATCTTCTTTTTTTCTTCTTAATATAGTTCTTCTAGTTTTAGTTGATAACTCTTCTAAATTAGACGCACCTGTAGTTACCCAAATAAACTTATTACCCTTTCTAAATCTCATCCCATTACAATAAGTTTTTGCGTAATGTACCCAATTGTTAGTTACAGGTGATTCAATAATAGATAATAAGTTATAATAATCCATAGGTCGATTAGCAATGGGTGTTCCAGTCAATAACCAAACCCTTTCACTTTTAAATCTTTTGGATATGTCATTCAATATCTTACCCCTAATACTTTTATGGTTTTTTACAAAATGAGCTTCATCCAAAATAATTAAGTCTGGGTTAAAGTCCACAATTTCTCTTCTTAATTCCCACTCTTCATATTTTTTCCCTTTTTCTTCAATAGTATGGAAATTTTTTAATATGTCATAATTCATTATAGTAAACCTATTTGGATCCCAATGGTTACCTTTAATAATTGAAACATCTTCACAAAAATTTTCTATTTCCCTCTGCCAATTTATCTTTAAAGAAGAAGGACAAACAATTAGAACTCTCTCAGCATCAATCTCTAACGCCGCCACAATGGACTGATATGTATTATGTGTGACAATTCCATGTTCAATAACATATAAATGGTCTTCTGCAGAAACTTGTATACATACAGCTTCACCCTGTTTTTCTAATTTAATGTCTTTGATATATCTACCGACCTTATATTTCTTTGGTTGTTGATATTCATCAGATTTTCTTTTAAGTCGGAATGGGTTAATACCGTTTGAAAACTTAATGTTTAACCTATAAACCCTTTTACCAAATTTTTTTTCACCATTGTGGTGGTAAGTTGGTATTCTACTTTTCTTTCGAACAATCCCACCAAGACTATGTACTATTTCAGCCACATCATCTGCAAGTTGTTCTGACACTGTACAGTATTCAGTACCAGTAAAATTACCGTTTTTACTTTTCATACAGTGACCATCAGTGTCCATAAGTCCTTGTAGTATAGATACTCTATCTTCAATAGATGAATATTTATAAATGTCTGGGATAAACTTAGTATGAGACCTAGTTTGATTTAAATTTAATTCTTTAAGTGAGTCCCCTAAATTAACACTACAAGCCCTCACGTTTCTACGTTGTTTCTGTTCACTTATTAGTTGACCTTTAAATATCTCATCGAAATCATCTTCTTCTATTTGAATTTGCACTGAAGTATTTTTAATGTGACCATCACCTAAACAAACACCTAATAAATAAGGTTCAATAGGTAATATATTATCACGATTAAACTCTATAGATTTTACTATTGGTATTTGCCACTTATTTTGACCATTAAATGTTTTATAATAGGTTTTAAATTTATAATGTCTCTTTTCATTCCACCCCTTACCTTTTACGTTTAATTTTAAGTCAGTATCTAACATTTGTTCAACGCTAAGTGTATGGCATTTATTTTCTCTATTTTTAGTGTTCTCACCACTACTACAACTACTAACAGTGAATAGATGTTCTTTACAACATAAAGTGGAGTAACCATCATTAAATGTTACCCTATATAAATCTTTAACTCCTTGTGGATAAACACCTTCTACAAGTGTCGGTTTTCCATTCGATCCAATCACATAATCACCAACTTTTAAGGTACCCATTTCTTGACGACCATTAGGGGTAAACACTTGAGTATCAGTGGAACTAGCCTTCCCTATCCCCATATCGTCAGCTAAAATACACTTTTTATTTTTTAAAAGAAATTTAATTCCCTCTTCTTGATGGTTAAATGCTTTCCACCCTCTTTTATCTAATTTTTGATATTTTTCAAAATCAACTTCTACATCGACATCTTCAAAATGGATATCATCCAACAGTTGTGTTTTTGGAACCCACAATATTTTTACATCTTTTTGGTTTTTATATAATTTACATAGAACGTGAATGGCTTTATCAGACTCTGCTAATAAAGTTTCTATAAGAATTTTTTTAGGTGGGTTTTTTAATTTATGTTCTTCTTGTAATTGTTCAGAATAATATTTAGTCAACTCAATAACTTTATCTATTTTTTTAGGTTCGATGGAATAATAGTTCTTAACGTATTTTGATTGGTTATTAGTTAAGTAATATTTCTTTTCTGTCATTAATTTTTTTTTCATGTATATAATATATGGGTTTTTACCCTCATAAGTTATAAGCATAGATTCGGAATCAAGATGATTAATATCTTTAATATCTAACATTATTACAATAATAGACATTTTTTTTATAAAAAGAAATATTTATCTATAAAAGAATATGCAATCTAATAAAAAAGTACCTATAGAGAGGTTAAATAAGTTCTTCTCACAAGACGATTTCGACTTGGAAGTAGACTTCGGTAGAGAATGGTTAGAAGGTGATATTAATATTAAAGTAATACTTTATCAAGTTGATAGAGAACAAACTACAATTGATGATATTTATGGTGAAGCTGCGAAAGGTGATATAATGTTTAAACCACCAGTAGAGATAGCTGTGAGTTTTAATATGGCGACACCAGCAAATAAAAGTTATGATTCAGATGGTTCTATGAGACATTTGGAGTATGGTAACATTACTATGGGTGTGTATCAAAAACAATTAGATGACTTGGGTATTGATATAGACTATGGTGATTATATAGGGTACTCAGAAAGTGAAACAAATATAAGATATTTTACTGTATCCAATAATGGTAAAATATTTAGTGATAATTCTCATACAATTGGTGGGTTTAGAGGTTTATATAGAACAATAACATGTGTACCAACTGATTTAGACGAATTTAACGGAAAATAATATGGGACTACCAAAAAATTATAGAAAATATTTAAATATTACCCCTCATAAACAGGGTTTGGCTCAAAGACAATCAATATTAGACGATATTAGTGATCAAGGGACTTATTTACCGAAAGGTATTCTTCATGAAGATATGGATCAAGAAATGATTAGTTATGTAGATAATGAGATTGATTTGTCTTTAGCAGGTGAAAAAGTACCAGTAATATTTTTAAGTTTACAAAGATGGGCGGAATTTACTAAAACTTGGCAATATTCTGACATCAATAAAAACATTAAACTTCCTTTCATTACTATAGTGAGAAAACCAGACCCACAAGTGGGAACAAATTACGCTGGTAGTTTTAATATTCCTGGTAGACCAACATTTACATATATGAAAGTACCCACTTGGAGTGGGAATATAAAGGGGTTTGATATGTATAAAATCCCACAACCCATTTCTGTGGATATAAAATATGAAGTTAGGTTATTTTGTAATAGAATGAGGGATTTAAATAATATGAATAGAAAAATTTTAACGTCATTTTCTGCTGGGGAAAAATATATTAGGGTTAATGGTCACCCAATACCTTTAATGTTAGATAGCATTGGTGATGAAAGTGTTATCACTAATTTAGATGAAAGAAAATATTACGTTCAACTATACACTATTAACATGTTAGGATATTTATTAGATGAAGATGATTTTATTGTGACACCGGCTATAAACAGAGCTATTAATTTTTATGAAATAAGTGAGAACTTATATAGAGCATCGTATCAGGTTGAGGCTGACGATGAGAAAAAGACAATATGTATCAGTGTGTTATTCCAGAGAGGGGTGAGTAATGTTACGATACCGATTGAGATTAATGCAACTTATAATAGTGTTACGTCAACAAATTCAGATTCAGTAATTGTAAAAGTAAATGGGACAATAGTAACCACACCTTTTAACGTGGTTAATGGAGATTCATTATATATAAAGGTAAATAAATCTGATACGAACATTTCATCAGAATTTGAAATAAGTGGAACAATATCATGAGTAGCTGTGATTCATCAAGTGTAAAAAAGAATTATATCGTACAAGCACCAACTGATGTTGATATTCTGAGTGCGTGTACGGGGTTCTATACAAATAACATTTACAATTGTAGTGGTAATACATTAAACTTACATAGTCCAATTGTTTCTGCTAATACAATAAATGCTAACATATATCTTAGTGGTGGTACTAATATATTAGACTTATTTACCAATTTAGATAATTTTACCACTGGATCAACATTAATTGGAACCACTGTAGTATTCGATAGGACTAATTCGTTAAGTGCGTATACATTAGACTTATCCACCTTAGATTCTAACAACACATTTGTCACAGGGTTTACATATGATAACTCTAACAATTTAACATTAACACTAAATGATGGTGTTTTAATTTCTACAAATGTTAGTCAATTTAGTGGGATAACTGTCGATGGTGGTGTAAGTGCAACAACAATATCAGCTTGTACTGGGATATACACATCTAATTTATATGGGTGTTCACCTATAACAGTTAACGATAATTTAATTTTATTAAGTGGTATTACTTTTTCATCTATAACTCAGGATAATAGTTTAACACAAATACTTTCTAGAGACTCTGTAGATGGGTTTATAAAATATAGGGATGTTAACTCTATAACTAGTGGTATCACATCAGAAAACACATACGTTACAGGATTCACATATGATAATGTAAATACATTTTCAATAAGGGATAATAGTGGGACAACATTTAATACGGCTATAAACGTACTATCTGCAACAACAATATCCGCAACAACATATTTTGGTGATGGTTCTAATTTAACAGGTATATCTACTGATAATTTCTATGTTAGTGGTGGAACTTATAATACGGGTACAAAAAACATTAATTTTAGTGGTAATGATGTAGTGACCACTTTCGATGTAGATTTAACTACTTTAATTAGTTCAGTTAGTGGAGACACATTTGTTGTTAGTGGTAACGCTAACGCAGCAACTTCAGAACTTACATTTTCTTATAACACTGGTGGGACGTTTACGGTTACAAATTCAGCGGCTTTATTCTCAGATAACGATATTAACGTAACTGGTGGTACTTATAACTCATCTAATGGTTGTGTTACCTTTGGTACTAATAGTGGTACTACGTTTGATGTTTGTGGGTTTGTAACTGGAATGACTGATTCATACACCACAGGGACAACATTAGTAGGTGAAACAATTCAATTTGACAGTAATGTATTCGGTCCGAATTATTATAACGTTAGTTTATCACCTATATTAAGTGGTAAAACTAATAATACAACATTTAACACATATACCTCTGATACCCAAACTATAATAAATAGTAAGGTTAGTGGGGCAACAAATTTATCCACAACGGGACTATTCGCTCAGAAAAATGGTGAGATTTTAGAATTTAAAGGTGTGACATCCACTGGTGGTACAGTTACCATTACAAATGACAGTACAACACTTAATATAGATGTAACCATACCCGATACAAATACATTTGTAACAGGTGGTACTGTAACAGGTGAAACAACAATTGTCGTTACAAGAAACGACAATGTTAATATATCAATTACTGGTATTACTAGTACAGATTTATTCGGTCAACATACTGGAGATACTAATAACCCTCATAGTGTAACAATAGGTCAACTTAGTGGTGTTAGTGAGACTTTATTTAATACGTACACTGGAGATACCCAAACTATATTAAACACTAAAGTTGAAAATGGTGGTAACGTTGGTGGGTCGGCTGAAATATTTAGAGATAAAACAGGAACAACACTTAACTTTAGAACTCTTTCTGGTGGTACTAATACTACAGTTAATACTATTGGTGACGTGAATGTTATTGACGTATTAATACCAACTGATTTAAATACTTTTGTAACTGGATTTACATATGATAATGTTAATACATTTACAATAAATGATAATGTAGGTTCAGCGTTTACCACTTCTATAAATGTATTATCAGCAACAACTATATCAGCAACAACATTTTACGGAGATGGTTCTAATTTATCTGGGATAACACATACAACAGATACATTTGTTACTGGTGGAACATATAGTGATATTACCGACATTATTACAATTACAAATAGTACTGGTGGTACATTTAATATTACAGGAATTACAGATACATTTGTAACTGGTGGAACATATATTAGCGGAACGACTTCCTTAGATTTTAGTGGGAACACTGGATTTGCACCATTTAGTGTAAATGTTTCAGAATTAATAGATGATACCAATACATTTGTATCTGGATTTACATATAACGATTCCAACACCCTCACCATTTCACAAAACAATGGTACTACGTTTGACTCTACGATTAATATAATGACTGGATTAACCGTTAATGGTGATATATTGTGGGGAGATTCCGTTGCATTATCACTGAACACAACAGTCAAAAAGTCAATTAATTCTGGATTAACAGAAATTTATTCGATACCATTAAGTACTTACACAGGTGGGTTCTTTGATTATACAGTAACTGGGGGTGGTGCTAGAGCTGGATCAATTATGTCGATATTTAGTGGAACAACAGTACAATTTAACGAAACAACAACAACCGATATTGGAGATACAAGTGGAATTACTTTTGATATGAACATATCTGGTGGTACCGCTAACTTAACTGTTTCAGCGACAACAAACAGTTGGGAAATAAGAACGATTGTAAGAAGTATATAAAATGAGTTTTACATATTCACCCATTATTACTGTCACATACACCACATGATGAAAGACCAGAAATTAACTTTTGGGAAAACTCAATTGACATTCCCCTCATTATCGCAGGATGGAACTCTAGAGTACGTTATGATGGATTGGGAAACCCCATTAATGGAACATCATGCTAAACTCATATGTTATAACAAAGGTGATATTTTAGAGATTGGTTTTGGGATGGGGATATCTGCAAACTTCATACAGTCACATAACCCTAAATCCCATACCATAATTGAGATACACCCCGAAGTTGCTGAAAAAGCTATAAAGTGGTCTGAAAATAAATCTGGGGTTAAGATAATTGAAGGTGATTGGTTTGAATGTTTGAACCAGTTAGAAAAATATGACGGTGTGTTCTTTGATACCTTCGCAGATGGTAACGTCATGAATTTTGGTGGTGTGGTTGAAAGTTTAGTTAAGATTGGCGCACATGTTTCATGGTGGAACTCTTTACCTATAGAAGAGAACTTTTATGGTATTGATGGTGTTACATATAGTAAACACATAGTTAATCCACCCCCAAATAACTACTTTAACTTTAAAGAATATTTACTACCCCTAAAAATATTCTAATGTTTTTGATGTTAATAAATAGTTGTAACATATATAACAACTAATGGTGGTATGGTAACGATATAAACAAAATTATTAGAATAATATATATTTTAACTATTTCTACATATTTATAAATAAATAACATTTAAACTACTGGATAGTGAAAGTAATTAAAAAATGAACGAATTTATAATTAAAAATGGGTTTGTCTCCAAGGGGGATTCCATAGTCGATGGGGCTATATCTGGTGGGACATTTTACGTCACAACAATACCCTCAAATGATAATTCACAAGTACAGGTATTAGTTAGAAATTCTACTACTGGTTTAGTAGACTATAGAGACGCATCCACATTTAGTGGTGCTGCAGATACAAACACATTTGTCACTGGATATACATACAACGATAACAATACATTTACAATTTTTGATAACGCTGGTAGTAATTTTCCAACAACAATAAATCAAATGAGTGGGTTAACTGTTAATGGTGTAATAACGGCAACAACAATATCAGCAACAACATTTTATGGAGATGGTTCTAATTTAACAGGAATTCCTCACACAACAGACACATTTGTTACTGGTGGTACATTTAGTAATGTAACCGATATCTTATCATTTACAAATAACAGTGGCGGTACTTTTAATGTTACAGGTATTACTGATACATTTGTTACTGGTGGAACATATAGTAGTGGTACAACATCATTAAATTTTAGTGGTAATAGTGGGTTTACACCATTTACTGTAAATGTTTCAGAATTAATTGATGACACCAATACATTTGTAACTGGATTTACATATGATAATGTTAACAATTTGTCAATAAACGATAACTTAGGTTCATCGTTTACAGCTTCTATAAATCAAATGAGTGGGTTAACTGTTAGTGGTTCTGCAACAATTACCGAAACTCTTCAGGTTACCAATGACGGAACATATAAATTTAATACAAATCCGGTAACTAGATTGTCCAGTAATGGAGATTATTACGGTGAATTATTATCGATTGGGAATAGTGGTACTCCAACCGTAGGTAATGTTTATTATTTTGATAGTACTAGTGTTTGGTTAATAACAGATGCTAACACATCGGCAACTTCAAAAGGGTTAATAGCTATTGCTACATCGGTAACGGCATTTAATGTTGGTATGTTAATTAGTGGATATTTTAAAAATACCTCTTGGGCCTTCACTGTTGGTGACCCTGTTTATTTATCTGTAACATCAGGAGGTATTAGTACAACACAACCGACAGGAAGTGGTGATATTGTTAGAGTCGTAGGATACGCAATAGCTACAGATGAAGTTTACTTTAACCCTTCACATGACTGGATTGAGTTAGTATAATAATATTATTAATGGGTATAATAACTAAAATAAATGATATATCATGTATTAATCTATCTAAAATAGATGGTATTACAAAGACCAACATTCAATTCTTTGATGAAAATTCATTTTGTCCAACACCCACTCCAACAACTACACCTACTAATACATTAACACCTACATTAACGCCAACAAATACATTAACTCCGACAAATACTCCTACAAACACATTAACACCAACAATATCTATAACTCCAACAAATACATTAACTCCAACAAATACTCCTACAAACACATTAACACCAACAATATCAATAACTCCTACAAACACGTTAACACCAACTAATACGTTAACGCCAACTAATACATTAACACCAACTAATACGTTAACGCCAACTAATACATTAACACCAACAATATCTATTACACCAACAAACACACCTACAAATACGTTGACCCCTACTAACACATTAACTCCAACAAATACGTTAACACCAACAATATCTATTACACCAACTAACACGTTGACCCCTACTAATACACCAACTAACACGTTGACTCCAACGATATCTATAACACCTACAAACACATTAACACCAACAATATCTATTACCCCAACAAATACGTTAACCCCTACAAATACGTTAACTCCAACTAATACTGTAACTCCTACATTAACGCCAACTAACACGTTAACACCTACGATATCTATTACTCCAACAAACACGTTAACTCCGACAAATACACCAACTAACACGTTGACCCCTACTAATACATTAACTCCAACTAACACGTTGACACCTACTGTAACTCCTACTAATACTAATACACCTACGATATCTATTACACCTACTAATACTAATACTCCTACAAACACGTTAACTCCAACAATATCTATTACCCCTACAAATACACCTACTAACACATTAACACCAACTAATACGTTAACACCAACGATATCGATTACACCTACAAACACGTTAACACCAACTAACACGTTAACTCCAACAAATACGTTGACACCTACAAACACATTAACTCCAACAAATACTGTAACTCCTACGATATCAATAACACCAACAAATACACCAACTAACACATTAACTCCAACAAATACGTTAACACCAACAATATCTATTACCCCTACAAATACACCTACTAACACGTTAACGCCAACGATATCAATAACTCCAACTAATACTCAAACACCAACAAGTACAGTAACTCCAACTAACACACCTACAAACACGTTGACACCAACAAGTACAGTAACTCCAACAATATCTATAACACCTACTAACACATTAACCCCAACGATATCTATTACTCCGACAAATACATTAACACCAACAAATACGTTAACACCAACAAATACACCTACAAACACTTTAACACCTACAAATACATTAACTCCAACAAATACATTAACACCAACAAATACTCCAACTAACACGTTGACACCAACAATATCTATTACACCAACAAACACATTAACTCCGACTAATACGCCTACAAACACATTAACCCCTACGATATCTATTACTCCTACAAATACATTAACTCCGACTATATCTATAACTCCTACAAATACTGTAACACCAACAATATCTATTACTCCGACTAATACTAATACACCTACGATATCTATTACTCCTACTAATACACCAACAAATACATTAACTCCAACTAACACATTAACACCAACAAATACTAATACACCTACGATATCTATAACTCCAACTAACACATTAACCCCTACAAATACATTAACACCTACGATATCGATTACTCCTACAAATACGTTAACGCCAACAAATACGTTGACACCAACAAATACATTAACACCAACAAATACGTTAACGCCAACAATATCTATAACACCTACAAATACTCAAACACCAACAAGTACAGTAACACCTACAATATCAATAACACCAACAAATACACCTACAAACACTTTAACACCTACAAATACATTAACTCCAACAAATACCCCAACAAACACATTAACACCTACAATATCTATAACTCCAACTAACACATTAACACCAACAAATACTAATACACCTACGATATCTATAACTCCAACTAACACATTAACCCCTACAAATACTAATACACCTACGATATCGATTACTCCTACAAATACGTTAACGCCAACAAATACATTAACACCAACAAATACGTTAACGCCAACAATATCTATAACACCTACAAATACTCAAACACCAACAAGTACAGTAACACCTACGATATCAATAACACCAACAAATACACCTACTAACACGTTAACGCCAACTAACACGTTGACACCTACTAATACTGTAACACCTACAGTAACTCCAACAAATACATTAACTCCTACAATATCTATTACACCAACAAATACACCTACAAACACGTTAACTCCGACTAACACATTAACTCCAACTAACACGTTAACTCCGACTAATACTCCAACAAACACGTTAACTCCAACAATATCTATTACTCCTACAAATACGTTAACTCCGACAAATACGTTGACACCTACATTAACTCCTACAAATACTGTAACACCAACAATATCTATAACCCCAACAAATACGTTAACTCCGACAAATACTGTAACACCAACAATTTCAATAACTCCAACAAATACATTAACACCTACATTAACGCCAACAAATACATTAACTCCTACAATATCGATTACTCCGACTAATACATTAACACCAACAATATCTATTACTCCTACAAACACACCTACAAACACGTTAACTCCGACAATATCTATAACACCTACAAACACGTTAACTCCAACAATATCGATTACACCTACTAATACTAATACGCCAACAATATCTATTACTCCGACTAATACATTAACACCTACAAATACGTTAACTCCGACAAATACGTTGACACCTACATTAACTCCTACAAATACATTAACTCCGACTAACACATTAACTCCAACAAACACGTTAACTCCTACAAACACGTTAACTCCTACAAACACGTTAACTCCTACTATATCTATTACACCAACAAATACGTTAACTCCTACAAATACTCAAACACCAACAAGTACAGTAACTCCAACAAACACGTTAACTCCTACAAATACCCCAACAAACACGTTAACACCAACTAACACACCTACAAACACGTTAACTCCAACAATATCTATTACACCAACAAATACGTTAACTCCAACAATATCTATTACTCCGACTAATACTCCTACAAACACGTTAACTCCGACAAATACATTAACACCAACTAATACATTAACTCCGACAAATACCCCTACCAATACTAATACACCTACAAATACATTAACACCAACTAATACTGTAACACCTACAAATACATTAACGCCAACAAATACGTTGACACCTACAAATACTCAAACGCCAACAATATCTATTACACCAACAAATACTCCAACTAACACGTTAACTCCAACTATATCTATAACACCAACAAATACGTTAACTCCTACAGTAACTCCAACAAACACATTAACACCTACTATATCGATTACTCCTACTAATACACCAACAAATACATTAACTCCAACAAACACATTAACACCTACTATATCGATTACTCCTACTAATACACCAACAAATACATTAACTCCAACAAATACGTTAACTCCTACAATATCGATTACTCCGACTAATACACCTACTAACACGTTGACACCTACGATATCTATTACTCCGACTAATACACTGACACCTACAAATACCCCAACAAACACGTTAACACCAACAAATACTGTAACACCTACAATATCTATTACACCAACTAATACGTTGACCCCTACAAATACTGTAACACCTACAATATCTATTACACCAACTAACACGTTGACTCCGACTAACACGTTGACTCCGACTAACACGTTAACTCCGACTAATACTCCAACAAATACGTTAACTCCAACTAATACATTAACTCCAACTAACACGTTGACACCTACTGTAACTCCGACAAATACATTAACTCCAACAATATCTATTACACCTACAAACACATTAACTCCAACTAACACTTTAACACCAACAATATCTATTACCCCTACAAATACTCCAACAAACACATTAACTCCGACTAATACTGTAACACCAACAATATCTATTACACCGACAAACACATTAACTCCGACAAATACCCCAACTAACACATTAACCCCTACAATATCTATTACTCCTACAAATACTAATACACCTACGATATCTATTACTCCGACAAATACACCGACTAACACATTAACGCCAACAAATACGTTAACTCCTACAAATACTGTAACACCAACGATATCTATTACTCCGACAAATACTCAAACACCAACAAGTACTGTAACTCCAACAACTACACCTACAAATACTAATACACCTACAATATCAATAACACCTACAAATACGTTAACTCCGACTAACACGTTGACACCTACAAATACATTAACTCCGACAAATACTGTAACTCCTACAATATCTATAACACCTACAAATACACCAACAAATACGTTAACACCAACAATATCTATTACTCCTACAAATACGTTAACTCCGACTAATACATTAACGCCTACTAATACTCCAACTAACACGTTAACTCCAACAAATACATTGACACCTACAAATACATTAACTCCAACTAATACATTAACTCCAACAAATACGTTAACTCCAACAAATACGTTGACACCTACAATATCTATAACACCGACAAATACATTAACTCCAACTAATACTGTAACCCCAACAATATCTATAACTCCAACAAATACATTAACTCCTACTATATCGATTACCCCTACAAATACATTAACTCCTACAATATCTATAACACCAACTAATACTGTAACACCTACAGTCACACCAACAAATACGTTAACTCCTACAATATCGATTAC
>Ga0209284_10001496_pt1 | contig 35945 bp, 40 predicted proteins | sample FRY03_FD_187211 | JGI IMG/M metagenome (GOLD analysis project Ga0209284, IMG submission 187211) | Freshwater microbial communities from Lake Fryxell liftoff mats and glacier meltwater in Antarctica - FRY-03 (SPAdes) (version 2) | ecosystem: Environmental > Aquatic > Freshwater > Ice > Glacier... | reverse complement strand
TGCGCCACACGACCCAGCAATTCACGCCGACCGCGAAATCATTTTCGAAAAGCGCCGCGACGCCGAGTTCTCGCTGATGAGCAAGGGCATCTTTAAGGCAGCGGCGCGCGAATCGCGCGCCATCGTGAAACGCAACGCGACTTAAGTGGCGTGCCCCATATTTGATGGAGTCGCCACAGTGTTTAAGCCACGTTATGCCCGAAGTATAGGAAGAATGATTCGACTTGGACGCGTGGTGTCATGAAACACGGTTTGCATAGCTGGACGCGCGGCAAGAACATTCTCTTGTTGTAGCGGGCCGCCACTATTCAAGTTTCTGTCCCACTGTGGAAAGTCAGAACTTGAAATGGCGACACGTAATCTGGAGCCAATCGCAATATTGGCGCCGATCGGACCAAGTTCAATCGTCAATTCATAGATGACGCCTGGTTCCAGCAATTTCGTGTTAGTGAGCGATTCACGATACCGAGCCCGAATGATTCCCTCTTGGAGATTCACGCTCCTTCCCAGGGGGCTGACCACTGAAAGTCGCGCCGTGAAATCGGTGTCGGGAGCCGTAGATGCGACATGCAACACAACAGCGACATTGCCGAGAAGTTCAACCTCTTCGGTAAGTGGTTCTGATGTGTAAATCAGAACCATCCGTGACACTTCAGACACGAGTTGATCTGCCGGACCCATCGGCGTAAGTGCGTCGAAACAACACGAGTGACCGCCTTGGCTCGGTACTGGAATGGCCGGATCAGATACGAAAATGTCAGGCGGGTCGTCAGTTGGAGACGTTTTGTTGAGCGTGCCATCACCAAACTTGGAATTGGCTCTTCCAGCCGAATGGAAATACCAGTCTTCGCTTTCCACTCCCTTTGGTGGCCAACTATCGAAGTCCCGCCAGGAACCATCGACGGTGAATACGGTTACTGCATGGTCTAATGCCCCGTTTTGTACTCCCTTCAAGGTGTGGTCAAACCACTGCAACTGCCAATCATCGAGTTGGTTGGTACTTGGTCCACTCAAATTCAACGGCCCAACTGGAGTCCATGGCATATGCGTCCACGGCCCTATCAAGAGTTTCTGTTTCCTTCGGGTGTCTTCGCTACCACCCTGTGACTTCACGCCGAGGAAATTCTTGACGGTCCCAGTCAAGAAGACGTCGTACCAACCCCCAATGTGCAGCGCCGGCACATCAATGCGACTGTAATCCTCATCGATGCTCCAGCGCTTCCAGTAATCGTCATAGGTGTTGTGCTCAATCCAATCGTAAAAATATTTTGCATACGGACCTTTTAAGACCGGGTACTCTGCAAGTGGCAGATAATAGAACCAGGGTGGCAGGGTTCCCAGACTGGCCTGTAGTTGATTTACGGCCTCGATATCTTGGAGACGCGCCGCAGTATCAACTGCCAACAGATTCGCCCAATAACACACAAACGCCAGTGCCAATGCTCCGCCGTTGTAGGTCCAGCCGTCGTAGTACTGCGAAGCCGTGAATGCCGGCACGATGCTCTTCAACGAGGGCGGACGCATGACTGCGGCAAGTAATTGTGTTGCGCCAAGATATGAAAACCCAAACATCCCAACTTGGCCATTTGATCCAGGGATCTTGGCTGCCCATTCGACAGTGTCGTAGCCATCATTCATTTCATGAAGAAATGGATAGAAGTCACCACCAGATGCGTACCGACCGCGACAGTCTTGTAACACCACGATGTAACCATGTTTCGCGTACCACGCAGCATGGGCGTTACCAAATGACGAAAGTCCGACACGCTTGTCATACGGGCCTCGGATAAGAAGCACCGGAAATTCACCTGCAAATGTAGGTCTATAAATGTCACTCATCAAAATTGTTCCGTCTCTCATAACTGCGGAAACGTCGCGTTCAACCGTTACTTCAGTTCCAGGTACTTGTTCCGTTTGCATGAGTACTCCCAATCAAAACTTCAAGTTTGATAACGTAGATTTCGTTGATATATACTATTTACTATAATATTACTTTAATCAACGGGAGTGAAAGGCGCCAAGCAGAACCCTAAATCCCGCTAAAAGGATGCCCACTTTTAAAGTGGGCATCAGTTCGTAAAGGAACGCCGTGATTAAGACAATCGCTAGATCTCAAACCCAGTTCTATTTCGACAACTCTGCTTCACCTGTTGCGACGATCACATCGGGTGAGGAAATAATTGTAGAAACTCAAGACGCTCATGGCGGTACGGTCACCGATGAAAGTGTAATTTATACGTCGCTGAACGACTCGGTACGACGCCTTGGGGGCGTAAACCCAATCACCGGTCCGATCGCCGTCACCGACGTACGAAGTGGCGACCATCTTTCTATCGAGATTCTCAGCGTAATTGGCGCGCCCATCACTGGTTACGGCTATATGGCTACCACACCGACACTACACCCGAGCCTCGCACCAGAGTCCGTAATTTGTCGGCGCAACGGCGACTTCGTAGATCTCCCGACACATCGCGGAATCATTCAAATCCCTTACATGCCATTCATAGGAACCATCGGAATAGCTCCTAACGGACAAAAGGTCGAATCGTTTCAGCATCGTAGAGACATCCTCGGCAATGTCGATATGCCCGATATTTGCGCAGGATCGACCGTTGTTCTTCGTGCCAATGTTGAAGGTGCCCTTATCTTCATTGGCGATGCCCACCTCGCCCAAGGCGACGCTGAAATACATCGCTCGGCAATCGAAACCCAATCAGACGTTTTAGTTCGCATCAACAAACTCGATGATTCTGAGATTAAATTCTTCAACCTGCCCCAAGTAAACACTGCTTCCGAAATTGGAAGTCTGGCGCCAGGCCCTGGTCACCTCGAAGATCTTGTACGTGAGGCATACGATGATCTCGCGCTGAGACTGCAACACGAATACGGACTAAGACTTTCGGAGGCCTACCGATTACTTGGTGCAGTCGGAACTATCCGCATCGGGCAAGTAGTGCCCCCGCTCTATTCTGCGTTGGCAAAGGTGAAGAAATGTTATCTAATGGAGCAAAGGATCAATTGATATAGCATTCTGACATGCGTCGTTTTATTTCAAATGTAAGTGGGCTATGCGATCCCCTCGAGCCATATTCCTATTCAGTGCAGGCCGGAAACACCCTGTACCTAGCTGGCCAGGTTGCGCTCGACCAAAACGGTGAAATTGTTGGAACGACGGTGACCGAGCAAGCATCGTTCGTTTGGCGCAATATCGAATTGGTTCTTGCAGCTTCTGGTGCCTCGCTCGCTAACATCGTCAAAATTAATTACTACCTGCAAGATATTCGTGAATTGGCCAGTGAAATTGAAATACGAAAAGATCTGTTTGCGCCAGGTCGATTCCCTGCGGTCACGGCCGTCCAAGCCGCAGCACTGGGCCTACCCGGCCTAACCATGGAGGTTGACATCATTGCGGTGCTCGGCGATGACTGAGATCCAAGATGCCGAAAACGCACGAATAGTGCGAACCCAACTTGCCGACAACGGTCTCAAGGATCCGATTTTTAAAGTTGATGCCATAACCAGAGACTTAGTCATGCGCTTGCAGATGGACAGAGAACTTGATCAATTGATCGGTCCCAATGACTTCCAGGAGCCTCTTCTATTTTCTTCTGGCAACCCAAAGTAATGCGCACCGTTAATGAAATTTCCGACGCCCTTCGCGATGGTCGAATAAGCGCTCGACAGCTAGCCGAGGATTTTCTCTCTCGCGAACATGCGACCGACAAACAACTGCATTCATTCATTGCAGTTAACTCGACGAAACTTCTCGCCGAAGCCGACAAGGCCGACGCCGAACTACGTGCGGGGAATGACAGAGGCGCCCTTCACGGCATACCCATAGGCATCAAAGACATCATTCACGTTTCTGGGTATCCCACTCGTTGCGGATCGCCGCTGTATCCGACAACCCCCGTGAGCACAGATGCTGTTGTCGTCCAGAACCTACGTTCAGCCGGTGCGCTCATAGCAGGAAAAACCACTTCACATGAATTGGCTTGTGGAGTCGTCAGCGCACCAGCTTCCAATCCGTGGAATACCAATTACATTCCGGGTGGCTCAAGCGGTGGCTCCGGCGCAGCAGTCGCAGCCGGCTTAGTGCCAATCGCACTTGGCTCCGATACGGGAGGATCAATTCGTATCCCTGCTTCACTGTGTGGCGTCGTAGGGCTAAAACCAACGTATGGGCTCGTGTCTGTTCAAGGCGTCGAACCCTTATCTTCATCGCTTGATCATCTCGGCCCACTCGGTGCAACAGTTGCCGATTGCGCACATGCCATGAACGCGCTCACCAAAGGTGCAACTACCTCTGACTATTGCGAGACTCTTGGTCAAGGCGTGGGCGGCATGCGGTTTGGTATTCTCACTGACGCTCCATTTTCCCCGATGCAACCAGACGTAGAGAAAGCGTTTTTCGATGCAGTCGACGTTTTTAGATCGCTTGGCGCCGAGTGTGTCCCCGTGAGCATCCCCGAGCTTCAATACGTTCTCGCCACAGAATTTGGAATTATTCCGCTCGAGGCCTTCCTGCACCACGCTGAGTCTCTGCGTAAACACCCCGCCGATATCGATCCATCGATACGCACGTTGCTGATTGCAGGCGCGGTCATTCCAGCATCGATACACCGTCGCGCCTCTCGGGCACGTGTAGTTATTGCTCGCGCGATGAACGAAGCATGTAACTCGGCAAGATTAGACGCGCTTCTTTCACCAACCCTTCCTGCCGTGGCTGCCGCGAAGACAGTTTCTGAATTTATATACGGTGACATCAGCGAACACATTTCCGTGTCCTACGTTCGAACAACTGCCCCATTCAACCTGTCGGGCCAGCCAGCAATCTCCGTACCGTGTGGAAGGGATTCAAACGGTTTACCCATTGGACTGCAGGTCGCTACCCGCCCCCACCGCGATGACCTCGCTCTTCGTATTGCCGCTGCTTATGAGCAGTCAACCCCCTGGTCAGATCAAAGAATTGACGGGTTGGGGTAGGATCTACGGTTTATCCGACCAAAAATATCATGATTGGAAACTCATGGCACTTCGTGAGACAGCTACTGATGACAGCACCGTCGAGCAGGTGCTCAGTCATATCCGACAAGGGATCATCAGCGGTTTTTACCCACCCGATTCAAAATTGCTTCCAAAGCTCATAGCCGAGCGATGCGGTTCAAGCTTCATTCCCGTCAGAGAAGCACTGCGGGTCCTCGAATCAGAGGACTTCGTCACATTCCTGCACAATCGCGGCGCGTGGGTCACGCCGCTTTCAATGTCAGATCTCGAAGATCTGTACATGATACGTATCGAACTGGAATGCGAAGCCGTCAGACATGCCGAAGAATTAACTACGGGAGAAATCGAATACCTAGAGAAACTCCTCAGCAAATCTCGCGCAAGCCACAAACGCGGTGATAAGGCCAGAGTTGTTGCTATAAACAGAGAATTTCACTTCGCGATCTACAGCAAGTCAAATTCTCCACGAAGGCTCAAACTGATAGACCAACTTTGGAAGCACTCTGCTCGTTACCAGCGACTTTCTCTGAACTCACGCCACGACGGCGCCGACTCTGAGCATCACGCCATTATCGACGGTCTCAGAGAAGGCGACCATCGCAGTGCTGCCAAAGCCCTAAAACTGCACCTTGAGACTACGGTGAGCCTGATCAGTGAACAAATCAACAGCGCACTCGACTCCGTAAAGGTTAAGCCAAAATCTGCCAAGCGAACCCGAGCGTAGATTGGTCGGATGATTCACGATGGACGTTCATCTGTGACAATTAGCAATCAGGACTTGGTCGTCGAATTCGAATCGAATGGTTTTATTATTGTCCCGGCCACTAAACCTGAAGTGTTGAGAAAGTTAAGGGTGGCAATTCGCGACCTTGCGTACGAATTATTGAATGCACCTGTAGGTGATGTCGATGTCGATCTCAACCAACTACACAAACACTTCAGCAGCAGTGAACAAGCCACAAAGTTTCGCTTATCGCTCGCAAAATCGATCTCGGAACGACTTGAAGTCGGACGAGAAGTGTTTGATGCATTCGAAGACACCCTGGCGCCACTCGTCGGCAACGACGTCCTGACTCAAAGAGTTCCAAACGTGGTATTTCAGCCGCCCGGAAACCCCAACCCCACCGAGTTGCACCGCGATGCGCCAGCAAACTCGCCGTACGAAGTAGTGGTATGGCTCCCACTCGTCGACTGCTACGGAACGAAGAGTATGTACTTACTGAATCGATCCGCATCGGAGGAGGTGCTTGAATTCCATAAGTTGTTTCCCAACGATGCAGACGGATTCCAAGGTCTTATGGACGCTAAAGCAGTTCTTATTTCAGTGCCATTTGGCAGCGCACTACTCTTTTGGTCCGCGCTCTTCCACGGGTCGCTCGTCAATGAAGAATCCGAAACGCGACTGTCATTGAATACGAGATATAAAAGTCTCTTTGCGCCATTAGGGATGAAGGATCCGTTCCGCTATTTCCAGATCCTCAAAACCTCGCCTTTGACTCGACTTGGTCTCGATTTTCAGCGCCAGGAATCGCGGTGACTACCACGTTCCTAGGAATTCTTCTCGAGTATGAGAATGCGATCAACCCGGAGCCCGGAGTCAAGCGAGCTCCAACTAAGGCGGAGCAGACTCGCGCGCTGCAGCAATACGCTCAGCGCAACGGCGGCACACTCTCCGATAAACAGTTTGTTGCTCATCAATCAAAAGGAGTCAAGGCATCAGTGATGTCCGCAGCGGCATCCGATGGCATTAGTGGGGTCTTGTTGTTTTCGATTGACGTACTTCGACGCAATCGCAAAATCGACACTGAATTACTCTGGCGCATGTGGGACGTAACGGGAAGAATCGGTTTCTTAATTGAAGATGCTTGGTTCTCTGATGAAAGTTCATTTCGACAATTCATGCACATGGTTGTCGCGATGAATGAGGTCCGCGATCGCGATTCATCACGAGAGTGGGCCGAACTTGTCGGCAGCACATCGCCTTTGTCATGATCCTCGGTCGTAAATCCAAAATTGCGGTCGTCTGTGTACTCATCGTCGCAATTTCGGCTCTTGCGGGTCCATATATTTATTCACAGTTGGAACGCGCGCCCGATACTTTGGTCTCGCGCCGATTGATCAACGACACCACTATTTTTTCCGCTGATCTCAATGGAGATTGGAAGGTTGCCGAAGGCTCGGTAGTCGGCTATCGAGTGAAAGAACAGATTGTATTAACAAAGCTTGAATCTGTCGGACGCACAGAAAGCGTCACCGGAATATTTAGCGTGCAGGACGGCATTCTTATGTCCGCCAGATTCGAGGTGGATGTGTCAACAATTGCTAGCGACCGCTCTCAGCGCGACGGCCAATTTCGCACTCGTATTATGGATGTTGCCAAATATCCCACTGCGACATTCACCCTGACCAAGAGCATCGCTTTACCATTATCATCTGAAGTTGCTTCGATGAGAGCGTTCACAATCAGTGGCGAGTTGCAACTTCGCGATGCAACACGCTTCGTTAAAATCGATATTTTTGCCGCGGTCGACGCCGGACGACTGAGAATTACTGGATCAACCGAAATCAGGTTCTCCGAGTGGGGAATTCCAAATCCGTCTGTCCCCGAAGTGTTCATCTTCACTGACCCGTTTGGTATTCTTGAGTTTGATCTGTTGTTTACCCCCCTCGACTAATTCGCTAGTTGAAATAGGAGCCATCTAAATGCCATTCGCCAAACTCTCAACAGGCATCGACGTCTATTATGAAATCGAAGGTTCAGGCCCACCGCTACTCCTAATTATGGGCACCGCCGCAGATCACGGGGCTTGGGCCGCACAAGTCGATGCATACAAAAATGATTTCACTGTGATCACGTACGACGCGCGTGGCACCGGACAATCGACTCAACCGCAAGACCCGCGTGCCTACTCGATGCGTATCCTCGCCGATGACGCGGCGTCTCTGCTGCGCGCCGTGGACTGCGGACCAGCGCACGTTTCAGGGCTGTCGCTTGGCTCGGCAACGGCACAAGAACTAGTTCTTAACCATCCAGAACTTGTATCAACACTCCAACTGCACTGCACTTGGGGGTTTTCGGATGAATGGTTTTGTCGCATGATCGACACGATGGAGGTACCTGTTCTCGCCAACGACATGGCGATGTACATCCGTCTTGCAGTACTTTGGGTGAGCAGCCCTCATTTTGTCAACGAACGTCCTACCGACGCAGCGGCTTTCGAGCGCGGCTTTCTTCTAGAAAATCCCTACCCTCCATCCCAACAAGGCATTCTCGGGCACTTCCACGCCGACAAAACGCACGACACACTCGACCGACTCGGCCAAATCTCTGTGCCAACACTTGTTACTTCGGGCGAAATGGACTGGCAGGTGCCGTCGCGATATGGCCGCGAGGTACACAAAAGAATTCCTGGAGCCGAATTCCACATGTTTACTGGTGAGCAGTCAAGCCACATCGCATTTCACGAGACGTCAGAGGTGTGGAACCAGTTCACCCTGAACTGGATGCGCAATAACAAATAACTAGAGCGCAACGATTCTTCGAATTTCGGCGACCAGGTCGACTGTTCCCGGAACAACTACTGGCTCGAGCGCTGGGCTGAACGGAATTGGAGCAGACTTCGCGCCCAGTCGATACGTTCGAAGGTGCCTCTGATCGACTACGGCCTCGCGAACCTGCGCCAAAATCTCTGCCCCAAAGCCGCCGAATGTCCAACTTTCATGAGCTGCAAGTACAAGATTAGTTTTTTGCGCCGAAACTGCCACCGTGGCGACATCGAGCGGAACGAGCGAACGCAGGTCAACCACCTCCACCGACACACCCTCAACAGACAGTTGCTTAGCGGCCTCAAGTGCAAGATTGACCATATTCGAATAGGTGACCACAGTGATGTCGGAACCTTCTCTCACAACTTTGGCGCTGCCAAGCGGCACTGTGAAATCGGCCTCCTCGACTTGAGAGCGCTGTCCGGTAATTTTCTTGTGTTCCAAAAAGATCACTGGATCCGGATCAGCAATTGCGGCACGCAGCAAACCCTTGGCATCAGTGCCATTCGAGGGAACAACAACCTTGAGTCCTGGGATATTGCAAAATAAACTCTCCAAACTCGATGAATGCTGTGCCCCCGACGAACCTCGAATACCGTCCGATGCTCTGATTACGATCGGAACGGAGACCTGACCACCGAACATATAGCGAAATTTCGAAGCCTGATTGACAATTTCATCCATTGCGCCGAGCGTGAACTCAACAAAACTCATTGATGTGACAACCTTGAGTCCTGCTACAGAGGCACCAACGGAGAGTGCCACAATCAACGCTTCAGAAATGGGCATATCAATCACCCGCGTATCGCCATAGCGGTCGATCAGGCCACGGAACTGACCAAAGTTTCCACCCCAGCTAATGTCCTCACCTACCACCACCACATTTTGGTCTTCGTCCATCGCGAACTGCATGGCTTCCAATGTCGCCTGACCAAACGTCATTCGTCTAGTCGTCATCGCGCGCCCCCATCTGTCCACACGTCACGGAGAGCTTCTGAAGCGTCCGGATAATCGGATGCTTGCGCGAACTCGTGTGCACGCTCGATCTGAGCTGAAACTTCCGTGTTCAAGTTCTCGAGTTCGGATGGTGAAATAATTTCGCGGGAAATCAATAGTTCTGTAAATCGCGTTATCGGATCACCAACGTCCTTGCTCTGCTGGACTTCCTCGCTCGCACGATATTCTTCAGGATCTCCGACAAAGTGCCCACTGTGGCGATATGTACGCATGTTGAGCAGAGTTGAACCTTCACCGGCCCGCGCCCGCTCAATTGCTCGATGAGCAGAATCAATTACTGCCGTCAGGTCATTTCCATCGATCGAGTCGCCCACTATCCCGTATGACTGTGCCCGAATAGAAATGTCCTCGATCGCCGTTGTTCGTGAAGCGGAGGTGAATTGGGCGTATCTGTTATTTTCACAAACGAAAATCACTGGCAATTTGTGGACCCCTGCAAAATTCAGTGCCTCGTGAAAAGTGCCCTTATTCGCTGCGCCATCACCAAAAAAGCAGACCGCGACCTCGGGCTTTTTGAGATACTTCATTGCAAGCGCGGCACCTGTGGCAATCCCAAACCCACCGCCAACGATGCCGTTTGCACCGAGCATGCCGATTGAAAAATCGGCAACGTGCATCGAGCCGCCCTTCCCGCTACATGTCCCAGTTTCCTTGCCGTACAACTCGGCGAAAATTGCGTTCAGCGATATTCCCTTAGCGATCGCGTGGCCGTGTCCCCTATGGGTAGATGTGATGTAATCCGACTTCGTAAGACAACTACAGACACCGACCGCGATTGCTTCTTGCCCGGCGTACGAATGGACAAACCCCGGAAGATGACCATCCTTGAACAACACCTCTACTCGAGTTTCGAAGGTGCGAATGGTCTGCATCTGACGTAAGAGGCCAATTGATCGCTCCCTCTCGAAGATCTGATCTATCATTTAGTCCTCCTCATTGACTGGTATATCCGCCATCAACAGTCAACACCTGACCTGTAATCATCCGAGATGCCTCTGAGGCAAGAAAAACAGCAGAGTTAGCAATATCCTGTGGTTCACCCAACACGCCGAGCGGTGTGCGCGAAAGAAAGAACTCTTTCAGTTGAGGTTCCACCTGCCACTGCTTGCGAACGAGTTCAGTGGCGATATGGCCCGGCGCGATTGCATTTACTCGCACGTTCGATGGACCCCACTCAACGGCGAGCGTTCTGGTCATCGCGATGACACCGCCCTTGCTGGCTTGGTAACCAACGCTGCCTGGATACCCAACCAGCCCACCGATTGAGGCGATGTTAATAATCGATCCGCCGCCGCGCTCGATCATGTGCGCACCGATCAATTTGCTCACTGTGAACGACCCAGTTAGGTTCGTCATCAACACTCGATCCCATAGATCATCCGAATACTCAGTAGCCGGAGAGCGTCCCCCAATACCTGCGCAGTTGATACAGACATCAACACCGCCAAGCAGCCGTAACGTCGTTTCAACGGCCAATTTGATTGAGTGTCGATCCGCTAGATCCAAATGCACTCGCGTGTAGCCCTGTGGCGATAGTGCGCCTGACTCCTCGACGGAAACGTTGATGTCCGCGCCGACGACTGTTGCGCCTGACGCAAGAAATGCGGTGACGATTGAACTTCCAAGTCCACTTTCCGACCCAGTCACTAACGCACGTTGACCTTGTAACGAAAATGGATTAGACGGTTCCTTCATACAGTCAATGCCAACGATCAGGTATGGATTCTGGCAATCGTAGTTCCGGCAGCAATCTCGCTGTCGGACGCTTCAACAAGTATCTCCAGCTTTCCGGAAGCAGGTGCATCCATTTCTAATTCAGACTTCTCGGACTCGATCACCACTAGCGGGCTTCCCAATTCAACATGCGTTCCATTAGCTACCAACCACTCCAGCACGACTACTTCTTTGGCTAATCCCGAATGGGCAATGTTGACATCAACTATTGAATTAGATGTGTCCATGTTTAGCTAACCCCTCAAGTGGACTAACTCCGCGCCGCATGTCGTCCCGGACATTGTTCTCAATGCTCATAATTTCTTCTGACTTTGTCAGTACTTCGAGAATCCTTGCCGAGGGAACGACCAGAATTCCATCAAAATCCGCCATCACTAGATCCCCCGGGTGCACCGTGATCGATCCAATAGTGACAGGTTGTTGAAATGACTTCATTTCCCAACGACCGATTCCATTGAGCGGATTGACATCACGATAAAAAACCTGCAGGCCAATGTCACGAAGTCCGGCCGTATCGCGGAGATTGCCATCGAGGACCACGCCGACACACCCATACTTCATTGCCGAATTACCAGTAAGTTCACCGAAGTGACCGACGAGGTTGCCGGTGTTTTTCGACACGATCACCGAGTCCGGTGTTAGCTTTTCAAACACTTCAAGATATGAAGCAATGCGCACCTTGCCCTCATCCCATGAAACAGGAGGAACGATCTCTGCTCCTTCAAGTGTGAAAGCAATACCAACAAACGACTTCTCCGGGAACAAAGGGCGCAATGTAGACGGAAGCACTTGTTCGGGGACGCCGAGTTCATACATTGCATCACTGACGGCTGGAACATACATCCCGCGAAAGCGCAAACAGATCTCCTCTCGTGATGGCGCGCTCACTGTTTAGCCCCTAGTTTTCAGATGCCATGAGATAGCGAACTGCTGAAAGCGCATAGATCATTGCCGCCTCTGCCGCACCGTCTCTGTTCATATTCTCATTCGGGCTATGGGCCCGTGGCAACATCCCTGGGCCAAAAGACGCAATGCACGGAACGCCTGCAGACTCTTGAATGTAGGAGGCATCAGTTGCGCCCGGAAACGCATCGAGGCGGGGTGACCGGCCGAGCACCACTTCGGCCGCATCGTGAAGGCAACGCACCACCGCGTTAGAGCTGTCTATCTCTGTCGCCCCAACCATGATGTGCCACTCAAGTGTTGCGTTCAATTCGGGGTCCGCCGCCATTGCGTCATCAAGGAATCGCTGGACGTCTGCCTTGACCTGCTCCTCGGTCATCCCTGGAGTAGTTCGAATATCGGAGGCAAATTCCGCACGACCAGGGAATACGCCGTAGGTCACGCCCGATCGAGATGTGACACCGACGTTAACTGTTGGCCCAAGTCGACAGTACTCGTGCTCGTCGAAGGTGAGATACCCACGAAGTTCTCTTTGCATCTTGAGCGCCAATTCGGCCATTTTCAGTGTCGCATTAACAGCCGGAAATTGATCGGAGATCGACGAATGCATCTGAGTGCCTAGTACTACAACCTTGAAAAGGGCGGCGCCACGAGAAACTAAATGGATCGACTCCCACTCTTCATGTATGCCAGCTGGCTCACCAATCACGCAGACATCAGCCTTGATGAAACCTTCGGCAGCGAGCCACTTGGAGCCATACACCGAACCATTTTCTTCGTCCGCCGTAAGCGCCAGCGAAATCTTTCCTGGGAAATCACCAAGTTCGCGCAATGCTGCCGCCGCATAGATCATTCCCGCCACAGCGGCCTTCATGTCGCCCGAACCGAGACCAATCAACTGATCTCCGATGACGATTGGTTCGAGCGGATCGGTCTTCCATTCGTCCAAGTTTCCGGGAGGCTTCGTGTCAATGTGACCAGAGAACATCAGCGTCTTCCCCGGCCGGCTTCCGGTCACGTGCGCCAAAACGTTCGGCCTATCTTCTTCGCACGCAGCAATGAAAGCGTCAGTAATGCCTAGCTTGGCGAGCCGGGCCATAATTACCTTGCTCACCTCGACCTCGTTACCTGGCGGATTGATTGATGGCGTGCGGATCAAGTCACACGTAAAATTAAAAATCTCATCCTTGTTAGCTTCGATAAACGCCGCAACCTTTTGTTCCGCTGGAGTGTCTAGTCGTTGAGCAATACCTTCGAAAAGCATGATTATTTTCCTTTGTCCTGCAGATAAGTGGCCATCCGCTTAAGCCCATTCTCAATGGTCGACTCGCTTGCCGCAAGCGAAATGCGTATCATCCCCTCGCCGCCTGGACCGAACACGCTTCCGGGAGCGACAGAGACACGTTGTTCCCTAAGCAGATCGAGGGCGAAATCAACCCCGCCATCGCTGCCAAATTCACCGACATTGACCAGCATATAAATCGTGCCTTGAGGCTCGACAACCGAAAGGCCGACCGAATTGGCAACTTTAGTCGCCAATTTTGCGCGCTCTGCGTAAGCCTCGCGCATCTGGATAATCGGCTCTCTCGGTCCGGTCAGGGCGGCTTCAGCAGCTTTCTGCGAGATCGTGCTCGGGCAAGACACCTGCGGCTCTTGCACGGAACGCATCATGTTTGCAATTTCACTATTTGCAACCGCATAGCCAACTCGCCAACCTGTCATCGCATACACCTTAGAAAAGCTGAATACGGAAATGACTCGGCCATCGGTATCAAATCGAGCCGATGGCACATGAGCGACAGATGGGTCGAGCAGCAACTCGTCATAGACCTCGTCGCTAATTAGCCAGAGATCATTGCGGTTCGCGAACTCTACGACCTGAGTAACCGTTTCATCGTTGTACACCCGTCCTGTCGGGTTCGATGGCGAGTTGACAAACATCACCTTGGTGCGAGTCGAAACCAATCCCGCCAATTCCTCAAAGTCGGGCAGAAAATTATTTGATGCGCGTAGATGATAAAATTTTGGCACTCCGCCGAGCCATCGAACCATCTCGTCCATGTTTGGAAAACCAGGAGTTGGGAGCAGTACTTCGTCGCCCGGTTCGAGGAGCACAGCAAAGGAGCTGTAGAGAGCGTTCATGCCGCCTGGCGTGACGACGATTTCGTCAACACCAGCAGAAATCTGATTGATACGCAATAATTTGTCACTCAATAATTCACGCAACGAGAGGAGACCACCGTTGGGTCCATACCCCGTGAAGCCCTGTCGAGCGGACTCCAATGCGAAGTCGATGATGTGCTGTGGAGTGACAAAACTTGGTTCACCAACCTCCAGGCGAAGCGCACCTTCGGTTCTAGATGCTTGATCGAAAAGCACCCGAATCGCTGAACGGCGATAGTTCGCAGTTCGATCCGAGACATTACGCATACGAAATTCTCACGTACCTTTGGCTTTTGATTCAAGGTCGGGTCGTTGTCCTGCATCGAAATATCGCAATGACCAGTCTGCACCCTGCCAGGTCGTCACTTTTTTAGTTGGTACTAACTTGACCAAATAACGCTCCCAGCCGTACGAGGCCTCGAGTTGTTCAGGACCTGACGGCCCAGAATACCGAAGCGCCATCGCATTCGCTACGGGGACCCATTTTGAACCTTCTCCTCGTGCGGGGCCTTCGACGATCTCGGCCCGACACTGCGCGATCACCTTTCGGATGCGCGGGTGAGCCAACTCCTCGATACAAATCGCGCACCTGTTATCCCGTTTCAGGTGCTCGACCCACTCTGATCTCTTGCGACCCACCACATAAAACGCCTCACCATCCCAGTGATACCAAAGCGGCAAACTCATTGGCCAGCCCGTTTCGTCAAGGTAAGACAACTTGAGCAACCACACGCTGTCTGGGCTACCGAGGAACTCTTGAATTTCCTCGTCCGAAAGTCCGCCAGCACTAGATCCTTCCTCGTAGTAACGCGTCTGCTTAAAGCTGCCCATATCCGTATCCCCCTTTTGACGTCCCTCGACTTTCTATATAATATCCCCATATCTTGGTGTCGTGCAAAATCACTTCGCCCAATAGTTATCAGGGGGTAACTCATGAAACGATTCACTGGCAAAAATGTATTCATTACTGGTGCGGGTAGCGGGTTCGGTCAGAGAACCGCAGAACTCTTTGCCCTGGAAGGCGCGAAAAACGTCTACCTAGTCGATCGGTTGATGGACCGTTTGGAGGAAACGTCCAAACGCGTCGCCAAGGCTGGGGCTAACCCAGTCAAAATCTGTTGCGACCTTGCAAAGATGGAAAATTGTAGTGGCGCAATCGAAACTGCCCTTGCAATAGATCCCAAGCTTGACGTCATGATTAGCAATGCCGCAGCTTGGGCCGACGAACACTTCCTCGACATCACAGATGAATCGTGGCGCCATATCCTCTCGGTAGACTTGGACGCGTATTTCGTGCTCGCGCATCGTGCGGCGCGGGCAATGAAGAACACGGGCGGCGGCTCTATTTTGTTCACCTCGTCAATTAGTTCACTCGGTCATGGACGTGGTTTCACTTCATATGCTGTCGCTAAGGCTGGGCTCGTTGCTCTGAGTAGAGCGATCGCCGTTGAGTGCGCACAATTCAACATTCGGGCGAATTGCGTCAGCCCGGGCCCTGGCGATACTCAACAATCCGTTGACCTCACGAGCGAGGCGCTCATGAACAAATGGCGTATCGAGGGGTTTCCAGTTGTCCCCCTCAACCGCCTTGCCTCGGTCGATGACATCGCGTATGCATTTTTGTACCTCGCATCAGACGAGGCTAAGTATGTCTCGGGAATCAATCTGGTCGTTGACGGGGCCCTTACTGCCCAAGCGTACGACGTGCCAAAGAACTGATCAGTAATAACTCTCGAAGAACAGAAACGAGAAATAACAATGATTAAGACAATTGGTACGGCATACAAACGAGATGATTTCTCGCGCGAAGCCTTCTTCGACTATTGGATGAACGTACATGCGCCTATTTCGCGAGAGGCACCCGGTATTCGCGGGTATGTGGTGAGTGAGGTTGTTCGTAAAATTGCCGGCGAGTTAGAGGTGGACGCATTTGTTGAGCAATGGTTCGACGACGAGGCAGCCCTTGATCGCGCGACGAAGTCTGACGCCGGTAAAGCAGCTTGGGCCGATGTAGGCAACTATGCGAAGACCACCGGCACCTTCTGGGTTGCCAAACAGCACATCATTGTTCCCCCGCCGACACCATGAGTCAGAAATTTTCGACTACAAAAAGTTGACAGCTAAGTTAAAAGATTATAGGATTCGTGAAGAAGCACATCACCTAGGAGGATCAAATGGCCGAGAACTGGCGGGGCAAAATAGGGAAAATGGAACCCGATAGGCGTGATTTTTATCTTGAAGGCAACGCGTTAGTGCGTATCTCCGCCATCGATGAGGCGGGCTTCCCGCACATCGTTCCGGCCTGGTACCACTGGGACGGCGAGTCATTCTGGTTTGTGCTTCGTGAGCGTGCCGAAATTGCCAAAATCATGAGCAAGCACCCACAGGTCGGTTTGGTCATTGACGAAGGCTCAGTCAAGGACGAGGCCCAGGGTCGATTCTTCGAGATGCCAAAGGTCTGGGCGCAGGGAACATCTGAAGTAATCGAAGAGCCAAACGTCGGCGGAAAATGGGTCGAGTTCGCAAGCAAGATGGCGGTTCGTTATCTCGGACCAAATGGGCCCGAGTACATCACTGCGTCACTGGGCCAACCGCGGTGGTTGTTCAAATTAACGCCAACAGTGCTGAAGACGTGGGAAGGCACCGGTTGGGCCAAGAGGTATTGGGTTGAATCGGAAAAGAGTCTCTCCTACGAAGAGGCCCACGGCATCGGCGCAAGCGGCGCATAAATCTGAACAGATGTCGGTGCAACAACTATTCAGGCTTGACGGTCGCGTTGCACTTGTCACTGGAGCGTCTCGTGGTCTTGGCGTTGCTATGGCCACCGCGCTCTCTGAAGCAGGTGCACGGGTAGCGATTGTAAGTCGGAGTCAGGACGAAATAGTTGCTAGCGCACAAGCAATCGCGACGGCAACGAGCGGAGACGTGATCGGCATAGCTGGTGACATCTCAATCGAAGCTGACTGTCAGGGAATCGTAGAGCAGGTCGGTGCAAAATTTGGTCGACTCGACATATTGGTTAACAACGCCGGGATCAACCTACGTGGATCCATCGAGGAACTACCACTTGCCGAGTTCCAACAATCGTTGGCTGTCAATGTCACCGGCACATGGCTAATGTGCCGTGCAGCCAAGCACCTTCTCCAAAAGTCTCCTGTGGCAAGGGTGGTCAACCTCGGGTCATCCTTCGGGGTCGTCGCAGCGCCTAATCGCACTGCGTACACCTCGGCTAAAGGCGCGGTGCACCAACTCACGCGAGCACTTGCAATGGAATGGGCGGATATTCCAATCAACGTCAATGCGCTTGCGCCTGGTCCGTTTCTCACGGACATGAATCTTCCATTCCAGTTTTCAGAACATGCAGTGCGAGTCATCCAACAAGAAATCGCCCTCAAGCGTTGGGCCGAGATCCCTGAGATTGTTGGGCCGTTGCTGTTTCTCTGTTCTGACGCCTCCAGTTACGTAACGGGTTCAATCCTTGCCGTTGATGGCGGCTGGACTACCCACTGAGTCCTCGATGAAAACCAAATGACCAGCAGCGGACTTGCCGAAGTTAACGGGACGACATTGTGGTACGAACTCGTGGGTTCGGGGGAATGTGTTGTTCAAGTTGGCGGAGCCGTTAGCGCGCATGAAGGTTACGCCACTGTCACCCCGTCGCTCGCAGAACGATTCGAGGTATTGAATTACGACCACCGTGGCTACGGGTTGAGCGCCAGGCCAGAACAGCGCTACACCATTGACGTTTGGTGCGACGACCTTGGGGCCCTGCTAGACCACCTCGGCAAAAAGCGCGTTCATATCCATGGAGGCTCAATGGGCAGTTTCATCGCCATCGCGTTTGCCCTCAAATACCCCCAGCGTGTCAACAAACTGCTCCTCGGAGCTGGCGCGGTCGCGAAGTGCGACGGAATGGGAATCTCGCATTTCCGTGTCTGGCAACATCTTGCGCGGGCTTACGGCGTCGGTTCACGCGAGGTCGCAGAAGAATTGGTGAACAAGGCATTTTCGCGCGATCACATCGACAGCGTCGGGCTCGAACAGCTCACCGTAGGCATGATCGATTCAGCCAGTCGGAATGCGAGTACGAACGTATTCATTGATGCATGTCAGGTGATGATAGATGCGGACGTTCGCGAAGGACTTCCCCACCTCATTTCACCAACTCTTGTCATGGTTGGATCGGAAGACGTGTTGACGCCAGTCGATACTGGAGCATCGGGCGTTGGTGCTCGCATGGTTGCTGAAATGATTCCGAATGCCGAACTGAAGATATTCCACGGCAGCGGCCATGGTCACTACATCGAACAGGCCGACGAATCTATTGACGCGATCATGCGATTCCTCTCATGAAATTCTTTTGCTCAATACTCTGTAATCGGAGGTGTGACGTGACAGTGTTAGCGTTCATGGTATGACTTCACCAGATATCCGCAAAGACAATCGATTCAAAGACAAATTGACTGCGCTGCAGACCACAATTGGAACATTCATTACCGTTGGTGGAAGTGAATTGGTAGAAATTTGCGGACTTGGTGGTTTTGACTATGTGATAATCGATACCGAACACACCCCTGTCGGCTGGGAACGAATTTCATCCATGTGTCTGTCTGCGATGTACTCGGGAACGTTTCCGATTGTCAGAATTGGATCAATTCAACGAGACCTGGTGACACGCGCTCTCGACGCTGGAGCGCGCGGAGTAATGTTTCCTCAAGTACAAAATGCGGATGAAGCAACTCAGGCGTCCCGCGCATGCCGATACCCGCCAGAGGGCACCCGCGGAGCTGCCGCTACACGCAACATGGGCTATGGCATCACCATGAATATTGCGGAATATGTCCCTGTAGCAAACCGTGCTGTGGTATGTGTAATCCAGATTGAAACCGTTCAATCCGTTTCTAATGTTGAGGCGATTGCCGCAGTTCCTGGCGTCAATTGCCTCTTTGTTGGCTTAACCGATCTGTCTGTCGATCTTGGCTATCCCGGTGAATACAATCACCCAAAAGTTGAAGCAGCGCTTGATCGAGTAATTGCAGCCGGAAAGGCGAACGGAGTAGCCGTAGGAATTCCGCTTGCCGCCAATGCCTCAGCCGCAGCGTATAAAAACCGTGGAGTGTCATTTTTCGCGACCGTCGATCGCGCGATGATCGTAAGTGGCGTTACTCAGTTCATCAAGAACGTTAACGACTAAGTCGAATTCGAACTCCTAGCTTTTTAGGCCGTGGGCTTCATCGAAGGATGGTCCACCCGATGAGTCGACCCAATACTTGCGCGCCCAACCCATTCCTTTCCATGTCTTAAAATTATCGGGAGTGAGGCGAATCAACCAACGCGGCTGCTTGAGCGTGGATTCGATATACGACGGACCGTTCACTCCAAGGTACCGAACCGCCATTTTGCTTGCAATATCAACCCACTCTCCGCCGATATTCGGTGTCTCCACGATTTCCGCAAGACCTTGAGTCAAGATCTTGGGGATCTGCGACAACTGGCCACTACTTGAATCAGGACGACCATGTTCTTTGTCAATCACCACGGAAACGCGCGGATCGTTTTGAATGAAGCTGCACCATTCGGCTCGTTCACGTCCGATGAACCACAAACTTTTGCCATCCCAGTGGTACCAAACGGGAACGACATACGGCCAACCGTCGGGCCGCAGCACTGCCAAACGAGCTAATGCATCAGATCCCAGGAAAGCGTCAAATTCGCCGCCTACAAGACCGCCCATTTCTCCTCGGTATTCTTCGCTCATCTTGAACTCCCCTTTCGGATCATGCCTTCCCAGAAATTAGGGTAGGTCAATAAATTGCGTTGCTGTCCAATAGGTTATAGCATCTGGGAAGTGAATTTGACCACCACAGCCATAGGCGCTCCAACGAGTGTGTTATCGATCCGCGATGTTAGGCATTCCTATGTCCAGCGCTCGGCATTTTCAATTTCGAAGGGCACTAGCACCGAGGTGCTCAAGGGCATTTCGCTGGAAATCCCTGAGGGTAAGACCCTCGGCCTAGTAGGCGAATCGGGCTGCGGTAAAACCACGCTTGTCAAAAGTATCCTTCGTTTAATTGAACCAACGGCTGGACAAATCCTCCTACGCACAGACGACGATGCGAAAATTGAACCAAAGGACATTCTTTCGCTGTCGCACTCCGAGATGAAGAAGGTGCGTCGGAAAATGCAGGTCGTATTCCAGGACCCGTACGGTTCGCTGAACCCGCGCATGTCTTTATTCCAGACAGTCTCAGAGCCACTCAGCACCCATCTCGCCATGGACCGAGCAGCGTGCAAGGCGCGCGTGAGCGAGTTAATGGAACTTGTTGGGCTCGACCCAGCGATGGCTGACCGGTATCCGCATGAGTTCTCTGGCGGTCAGCGGCAACGCGTTGGTATCGCGCGGGCGCTCGCATTTGAGCCAAAGGTAATGATTTTGGATGAACCGGTCTCAGCGCTAGACGTGTCAGTCCAGGCGCAGATCCTGAACCTAATTATCGGACTGCAAAAGAAGTTGAACCTCACATACCTGTTTGTCTCTCATGACTTAGCGGTAGTTGAACATGTTGCCGATTACGTAGCGGTAATGTACTTGGGCAAAATTGTCGAATATGGAGAAACGGCAAATATCTTCAACCAGGTCGCACACCCATACACCCAGGCGCTTTTGTCAGCCAGCCCTATTCCTGATGTTGTGCTCGAACGAAAGCGCAAGCGCATTGTTTTACGCGGCGATGTCTCCAACGTGTCCGCATCGGGGATCGGCTGTCAGTTTGTATCTCGCTGTCACGTAGGCGGCGGCAACGAGAAATGTGCTACGGAATCTCCTTCATTAAGCGACATTCGGGTTGGCCACCAGGTGTCTTGCCACTTCCCAACCAACTGAGAACATGACCATCCCTACTGTCTCAGCGGCTATTCAAACGATGCCACGGTCGGGGATCCGTCGCGTTTTCGATGAGGCCAGTAAGTACCCGAATTGCATTCGTCTCGAGGTTGGCGAACCAAGCTTCCCCACGCCTACCCACATCAAAGATGCAGCCTCGGAGGCACTGCGCGCCAATTTCACGAAGTACACGCCCAATGCGGGTATATTCGAGCTCCGGGAAGCCCTTGTCGGCAAACTCAAACTCCGCAATGGGATCATCGCGCAGCCGAACGACATCGTGGTTACACCAGGTGCGGTTGCCTCAATGTTTAGTTCTCTTGCCACTCTCGTCAACCCAGGCGACGAGGTCCTTCTGGCGGATCCAAGTTGGCCAAACTACCTGCAGATGACCGTTCTTCTAGGAGTCAAGGCGGTGTATTACCCGTTGCGAATCGAACATGACCTGGTGCCAACAGCCGAAGACATCGAAGCGTGCATCACCCCCCGCACGAAAGTCTTGATTCTCAACTCTCCCGGCAATCCAAGTGGCGCAATCATTCCTGAACACCGACTTCGCGAAATTCTCGAAGTCGCGCGGAAGTACAATTTGTGGATTATCTCAGATGAGGTGTACGACGAGATTTACTTCGACAAGCCGCCAGTATCTCTGCAACCACTCGACAACGAGGGTCGAACAATCAGCGTATTCAGTTTTTCAAAGACATACGCGATGACGGGCTGGCGAGTTGGCTACTTAGTCGGACCAACAGAAATTGTGAGCCACATACTGCGCGTGCAGGAACCAACTACCTCGTGTGTCAATTCAGTCGCCCAGATGGCGGCTGTTACAGCCATCCAAGGCGACCAGACTTGCGTGGCCGAAATGCGCGAGGCATACAAGAAACGGGCGGCATTGGTTACAGGGATCCTTGATGATCAAGGTGTCCCATTTGCGCGCCCCACTGGCGCCTTCTACACCATGGTTGACATTCGCAAATCTGGAATGTCTGATGTCGACTTCGTTTCGCGAATGATCACCGAGCGCCAGGTCGCAGTCGTGCCTGGCTCGGCATTTGGTCCAAACTCGGGCGCATTCGTTCGCGTATCACTTGCATCCAGCGAGGATGACCTACGAAATGGCGTTGAACGCCTTGCAGATGCGGTCAACCAATGGGGCTCAAACTAAAACGAAAACAGGCTTAAAGCAGTCGAACCCCTAATTGCATTGCGCTCATCAGTACTGATATTTGGCAGGAGATGGTCGATCACTCCCAAAATCTTTGTGTATCCCGGCTCGAATTCGATCCATGGCCAGTCAGAAGCCATCAGCATCCGCTTGGCACCAAAACTCTGAAGCAGTCGATCCGCGACATCCTGGAGGTCGTAATACGGATAACTAGTTTTAGTAAACGCATAATGCCCAGAGAAGTGAACATGCAGGAGTTGATGCTTCGCCGCCAACGCCTCAACCGCTGTCAGGCCTGCAGGCGGAAATTCAACATCGAAGTGCGGTCGCTTGTGGACGTCAATTTGCATCTCCGCGTGGAAATCAGGGAGAAACCCGCAGTGATTCAGCACAACCTTGAGGCGCGGTAGTTCTTCCATGACTCGATCAAGGGCACGGATCTGGACAAGATCGCCGTAGAACCACACCACCATTCCGCGTTCGGCCATCAGTTCTAGTATTGGGAAACACTCAAGATCACGAGGTTTGCTATTCTCAAGCGCCTTCAATCCAAAAAAACGCAAGCCCTGTAGATTGGTTAGAGCGCAGCGCAACCGCATGGCGACAACGTCGTCAGGCCGGTCATGATCGTAAATCCCCACACCCGCAAACTTTCCAGGAAATCTTTGTAAAACATCCCGCAAATAGTCGTCTTCTTTCGAAAGTGGCACGACAATCGCATGGCCAACCTGAGCCGAATCCATCGCAGTCAAAAACTTCTCGGCTAACTCCTCGCGATCTTCCTCGGCCATAATCGCATACGCCGTACGAGGAAATTCTAAAGTAGATTTCCTGAATAGGTGGAGGTGTCCGTCAACTACTGCGTTCATGTCGTGCTCCATCAATTTCGGCTTGTGGTTTGAGATATCTATGAAAGAACAGCTCAACATGGGTGAGCAGATTTGAAACTCGTGAGATTTCAGAAACCCCAGAAGTCACCGCGACATTAAACACCAACATTTTGTCTCCCAGCAATGGTGAGAAAAACCGTTGAGTCTTCGTGCCGGCAAGGTTCTGGCCATCGCCATGAAGGATCATCCGAATACTCTGCGTTCGCGAATGTTGCCCCGCAATTTCAACGTCCAACTCTGGATTTATGAGCACTTGGGCGACCACGCCCTCGGCGCGGCCAAGAAACGAACCTACAGTGGCGACCCTCCCACTCATCACCAACCCCATCAAACTGTCGTCGTGCTGCAACTGAGCCACGATCTCGCGAACACGTTCAACGATTAGAGCAAGATCTAGATCATTCCCCTCAGAAAGTCCATGACCCGGCAAGTCGATCGCCACCGACTCATACCCAAGTTCGGCAAATCTCTCAGGCAGATTACCGAACTCATCTAGATCGCGTCCCACTTCATGGACAAACAAGACTTTCTTACGACCATCCTTGACAGGAATACGTATTCCGCGAATGACCCCACCAGACGCGGAGGGAAACTCGACTGGTTCTCGAATCACGATAACGCTACCCCTCGCTAATTAAGTGGGTTGTAGCAGCGAACTTCGGCCCGACCGCGTACGACAAGATCGGGACGCTCCACCATGCATCGGGCCAATGCGCGATCGCATCGATCAACAAACGTGCAACCCTTCGGAAGTGCATCGGGCTGAGGAACTCGACCGATAATCGGCACAAGCGTTGTTGCCGCACTATGCAGCCTAGGCACTGCTCCCAGAAGTCCTTTCGTGTACGGGTGTTGCGGGCTAGCAAATACATCTTCAACTTTCCCAGTCTCAACAACTTCACCCGTATACATCACTGCCATCCGATCGGCGACCGATGCGACGACACCCAGGTTGTGTGTAATCAAAATGATGCTCATTCCGCGCTCGTTTTTCAATTCTTTCAAGCGCTCCAGAATCTGCGCCTGCACAGTGACGTCGAGCGCAGTCGTTGGCTCATCCGCAATAATGATCTTGGGATTGTTGACCAGTGCCATTGCGATCATCACGCGCTGAGATACCCCGCCAGACAACTGGAATGGATACTCGCCAAAGCGCCGTCGTGGGTCCTCGATTCCTGCATCGGCAAGTGCTTCGAGCGCGGCCTTCTTGGCTTCTGCTGAACTCAGCTTTCGATGTGATCTCACCGCCGAAGTAAGCAACGTGCCCACCTTAAACATCGGATCTAGAGCATTCATTGGATCCTGGAAGATCATGGCAATCTCTGCGCCTCGAACCTTCTGCATTTCAGAACGTGAGATGTTTGTAATCTCTCTGCCATCGTAGGAGATTGATCCACTCGTGATGTGTAGTGGCGGACTCGGGTGCAGTGCCAGAATTGAGAGCGCGGTAAGCGACTTGCCGCAACCACTCTCACCCACAATCGCCAAGATTTCATTACGATACAACGCCAGATTTACCTTGCGGACAATATCGTATTCAACGGCCCTGCTCTTCAGACCAATTGATAGATCACGTACCTCAAGAAGTGGAGACACCATCACTTCCTCAATCGCGGGTTAGCCAAGGTGTAGCCGATGCTCGCAGCAAAGTTTCCGAGCGTCACCACAACGACCAACAACAAGGAGAAGAACTGTACTACCGGGTAATCCCTGCGCAAGACGGCATTAACCAAAACCTGTCCGACGCCCGGCCAGCCAAAAATAGTTTCAACAACAAGGGCGTAACCAATGATTTGGCCAACTCGTAATCCGGCCAGCGAGATAATCGGTAGTAATGAATTGCGCAACACGTGTTTCAGATAAATGCGGCGCTCGCTAATTCCTGCCGCCCGCAACGTACGCACAAAGTCTTGTTCGAGATTTTCAAGCATCGCCGAACGGGTCATTCGCACAGTCAGTGCGATACCCTCAGCGCTCAGTACTACTGCTGGAAGAATCAGATACTTGATCCCACCCTGGCCCGCCGACGGCAACCAACCGAGCTTGATAGAAAAGAAATAGATCGCAATCAGAGCCAACCAAAAGTTGGGAATAGCCATACCGGCCACAGAAAACGACGTAATTCCCGTGTCGAGCCAACTGTTGCGTCGCAGCGAAGCAAGCATCCCTAACGGAACTCCGATCCCAAAGACAAGCAGAATGGATACGCCGCCGAGAATGGCGCTGTTTTGAATCTTGTCCCAAGCGAGCGAACTGATTTTGGCGTTATTCGTGAGCGAGTTACCAAGATCACCAGTAACGAAACTTCCGACGTACTTCACATATTGAGAAAGGATTGGCTTATCGAGGCCAATTTGCTGACGAAACAATTCACGATCGGCCATAGTTGCCGATGCGGGCATACGAGCAGCCGTGACGTCTCCACCTGAAAGACGAATTGATGCAAATACCGCAAACGACGACGCCAACAGGAGGAGCAACGTTGTGAGGGCGCGGCGAACGATGGTTTTCATTTTGCGCTCGCCCGTTCCACCGCGGTGCGCAAGCGTGGGTCAAGCAAATCTCGCAACCCGTCACCAATCAGACTTACGCTCAGAACCATCACAAAAATAACTCCGCCCGGAACGGTTGACTCCCAGTGGTTCAAACGCATGTAATTCCGTCCGTCCGACACCATTTGCCCGAGGCTTGGAAGTGGCGGTTGAGCCCCTAGACCAACGAAAGATAATGATGCCTCAGCAATGATCGCAACTGCTACGTAATAGGAGGAAAGTACGAGGGCGACGGGGATCACGTTGGGCACGATGTGCTTGCGCATAATACGTATCGTCGAATAACCGCCCGCCTTTGCCGCCACGATAAATTCCTTTTCTGAAATTCCCAATACTTCGCCACGCACTACTCGAGCGATCGCAACAGTATTTACGAAACCAACCGCGATGATCACTGGCAGAAGGCCGGAGCCGATGCTGGCAGCAGCTAGTACTGCTACGAGCACGAGCGGAAAACCCCAGATGAAGTCCACGAGCAAGCTGATCACGTTGTCAACCGCTCCTTTCACATACCCAGCGATGAGACCAATTGCGGTTCCGAGGATCACCGCGAGGGCGGTGACGGATATCGCTACAAAAAGACTGACGCGAATACCATACGCGGCACGCGCGGCCACGCTTCGCCCGAGCGCATCGGTGCCCATCAAGTAGCCCGGCGAAAAAGGCGGCAGATGTCCTTTCAGGAGATCCTGCTTGGCGTAGTCGCCGAAGATCATCGGCCCAAATAGACCAATTATCAAGATCACAATCGCTAGCGAAAATCCCACCACTAGCTGTTTGTTGGTTCGCGCTCGTTGAATGAAGTTCATTACATCACCCCGGTGTGCAAGTTTTAAGAAACCCGCACGGGGATCTGGCCATTCAATCGAATTACCAGATCCCCATCGAGTGAGGTTCTTACTTGGATAGTCCTACTTGTCCATCCATACATCGTTGTACAGCGGGTAGAGGTTCCATACGAATGGCTGCCAACCCTTGACGTAATTCTGGTGAACAAAAGTTGCGTACTGGTTCATCAGTGGCAAGTACGGAAGCGTGTCTGCCCACGCCAACTGGAACGTAGAAGACGCAGTTTGCGCGGCTTCTACGGTTCCGGAAAGTCGCCACTCAGTAATAGCCGCATCAATTTCTGGCTCCACAGCGTGCGAGAAGTTCGGCACCGGAATAGTTTCCGACGATCCGAAGATCACCAAGATGTCGAGCGGCACTGGCCATAGCCAGAAGAACAACGCCATCGGGGCAGCCGCGCGACCCGCTCCAGACGTCTTCTCGAACGCAACTGCGCGGTCAACAACCTTGAGGTTGGCGATAACGCCAACTTCCTTAAATTGCTGTGCAACTGCTTCCGACACCAACTTCTGTGTGGATTCATCTTCGACGACGTAATCGAACTCGAAACGAACTCCCTTACGCTCGAGTACCCCATCTTTGCCCGCAACCCAACCAGCTTCTGCCAGGGTGGCCTTGGACAATTCAACGTCGAACTGGTTGTACTGCTCTACCTTTGGCTCGTACTGTCGGTCGGTCTTTGGGAATGGACCGTAAGTCGCATCACCGTTACCGAAGAGAATGGCGTCAACCATTGCCTGGCGGTTCAGCGCGTGCGAGAGACCTTGACGGGTGAGTTTGTCACCGAAGAACTCTGGATAGTCACGGTTCATCGTGAGTTGATATCCAGACCACTCAGGATGCTGAATAACGGTGAGATCCGAATTTGACTTGAGTCTCTCCAGGTCGGCATAGTTAGGTCCGAGCAGAGTGTCGAGTTCACCGTTTTCAAGTTGCGTTGCGCGTTGCCCACCTTCGGTGATTACCGTCCAACGAATCTCATCGAGATACGCAGGGCCAGGGTTCGTCACGTATGGGGTGTTGCTGCCAGGGTAGGCATCCCACTTCTTGACAAGTGTGTGGCTTCCAGGAACCCACTCACCAAATTGGAATGGGCCAGTACCATCGGCACTGTCGGTTCCATAGGTTGACGTAGGGTCTTTTCCGCCCGCAGCATTCCATGTATCGATGTTGGCAAGAGCCCAGTAACCAGTCTTGTGTGGGTTCAATGCGCCCAGCCAAGAATTCTTCATCTTCATGATGACATTGTTGCCCTCCACTGAGTACCCCTCAATTGGCACCGTCGAAACGCCACCGATAAAGCTGGTGTCTTTGATGGTCTGCAGGATTTCGGCAACTTGTTTCGCACCCATGGCGCCGCCGCTATGGCTGACGCGGCCCTCCGGGATTTCGAAAGTGTAGGTCAAACCATCATCGGAGACCGTGAAGGCTGAGGCAAACTGGGCGACAGTGTCACCATCGAGACCGTCCGTCACAATGGTTTCGTAAATCGCGCTGAATGCTGGGTCATACCAGTTGGTGGTGATTGGGTCCAACTTCGAAACGTCACGGTTGTAACCTTCGCGAAGCGTTCCACCTAGCTTCGGCCCTGTATCTGTTGCAGCTTCGTCTGTGCCGGCTACTTCAGCGCCAGAACCAGAACCAGAATCTGAACCACCACATGCGGCCAAGATCGTGGCTGCCGAGCCGACACCGAGGCCAAGGAGGAACACGCCCTTGGCGAACTGACGGCGAGAGATGTTGCCGGTTTGATATTGCTGAACAAGTTCATTGGCATCCTTGCCGAACTCGTTCTCATTTGGACTTGAACTCATGAATTTCCCCCTATGGTCAATATAAATGGATCTAAGAATTCGAGCAGAACCTTAGAAGCGGTGGTATCCAGATGAAGATTCCCCCACTGCGAATGATTATAGTATCTGAGACACGTGAACGCAAGTCAAGATCTGACGAGGAACCAGCTTCAAGCCCTCGGGACCGCCCTGGTTTGTGATGTGCTCGACTCCCTCCACGTGCGCAAGAGTTTCCTTGGTCCCGAAATACGCTCAACGTGGGCCTGCCCACCCGTTGCCGGTATTGCGTACACCATCTCCTGCGAACCGGCCGGCCGCACCGAACACGGCCCCTACGGGGTGCTCTTCGAGGCACTTGACGAGCAGAGAGACAACACCATCCTTGTGATCTCTGCAGGCGATCAGATCTCCGGCGTATGGGGAGAGTTACTGAGTGTCGCAGCTCGCGCGCGCGGCGTATCCGCCGTTGTCATGAACGGTCTTACCCGCGATGTCACAGGTATCAGCGCGCTGAAGTTTCCCGTATTCGCTACCGGTACGTCGCCGCTCGACTCGGCTGGTCGCCAGGACTTCACCGCCACCCAGATTCCTCTCTCTATTGGAGGTGTCGCGGTGAACCCTGGCGATTGGGTGGTGGCAGACGATTTAGGTGTCGCGATTATTCCGGCAGAGTTTGTCGACAAAGTGATCGAACTGGGAATCGAAAAAATGCGCGGCGAATCAACCGTGAAGTCAGAATTGGAGTCGGGATCCGATTTAGGTGAAGTCTTCCGTAGGCACGGAATCTTGTAAAAACTATTTTTAGCGCTTCACCGATCGCGTACCTGTAGCTAGGACTGCCGCAACTTCGCTGGCACTGCTCACAAGTTGATCACCCGCGATCGTGTGCTTGAGTGAGGCCATGGCCTGACCGGTACGGATACCGGAAACCAGATCGCCGTCAAGCAACCCAATAATGACTCCGGCACAAAATGCATCACCAGCGCCGATGCGATCCACCGTGGTCGTAAAAATCGCAGGCAAAAATCCAGAACCTTCGCGATCATGCCAGTAGACACCATGCGAGCCGTCGGTTAACACCACCGTTGGGATGCCTAATTTTTCAGTAAGTTGCGCTGCCGTTAACTCGGATGGCTCCGCGATGCCGAATAAATCGCGCGCATCTTCTGCCGTGCATAAAACAAGATCGGCCATTGCGCAAAGTGGGCCGAGCACCGATTTGGCCTTATCTATAGTCCATAACCGTGAGCGATAATTGACATCGACAAGGACCTTGCAACTTTTAATTTTCGCGGTCTCGAGTAACGCGTGGCTCATTTCGGCGCAAGAGTCGCTCAGCGCCGGCGTGATCCCCGACAACTGCACGACCCGCGCGTCAGCAACCCGCGAAACATCCGTGTTGCCTGAGGACATCTGAGTGGCCGCAGAGTTACTCCGGTCGTAGGTGACCGACACGCCTCGTGGCGGGCCAGCAATTTCCGCGTAATAGACGCCAGTGCGACTGTTGGCCTGCCACACAATGGCTTCACAATTGACGCCATGTCGACACAACTCAGCCACTACACGCCGACCGAATGGATCGTCTGCGACACGCGACATCCATGCCACGTTGCGGCCCATACGCGCGAGAGCCACCGCCACATTTGCCTCCGCGCCACCGACAAATACATCGAGATGGTTTGTCGTTTCCAGCACACCGCCTTCGTTTACCGACAGTCGAACAAGCCCTTCGCCGACGGTGAGCACATCAAAGCGCCGCCCGTTCACTTCTTTCATTTCTGGTTGACCTTTTCCAACTCGCGCATCAATCGGATCGTCTCTCTCGTAATCAATTGAGTATCACCATCACGAAGCGCGGCGGCGGTAAACAGCGACCCACCGATTCCGACAGCACATGCACCTGCTTGCAGATAAGCAACTGCGTTTGAAATATCCACACCACCCGTAGGCACCATTTTTGGGTTCAACATCGGCGCTCGAACCGCGGACAAAAACCCAGGACCACCGAGTTCTTGCGCGGGAAACACCTTCACCACGGACGCGCCAAGCGCTAGAGCACGATAAATCTCAGTTGTAGTGCCAACGCCAGGGAGCGCCACGAGCCCGCATTCGTTCGCTGCTTCAATTACCACCTCTGAAGTCATTGGCGAGGCTACAAATCGACCGCCAGCGCTGGCCACATTGCGCACTTGTTCGGCTGTGTGCACCGTACCCGCGCCAACAATTACCGAGGAGTCTCGCGAACAGATCTTGGAGATGACATCAAGCGCGCTTTCGGAATCGAGTGTTACTTCGATAATACGAATTCCCGCTTCAGTGGCTGCCGCTGCGATACTCGGTGCATGGATAGCAAGGCACTTGCGCAAAATTCCAATGACACGGCTCGCTTCCAACGAAGCGAGAAAATTGGCGTGATCCTGATTCAACAAGAAAGCAACTCCTTTGCCGTTCGAGCGACAAGCCTACGGGATTTCACCATTTACTCTAGGGAAGAAGCGGAGCACAGACTCCTAGGAAGCAACAGTGAGTTCGCAGGAATCTGTGAGCAACTTGGTGCTCTTGGAGCAACCACCGTCCCCCTGCTGTACGCACACTCATTGCCGGCACTGCCCCTCGATTCAACAACGTTTAGCAATCTATGCGATCTCTTGCGCAACACACTTGAAAATTCGACACCGCTCGACGGTCTGGTTGTTAGCCTCCACGGCGCCCTGAGCTGCGTTGACTATCCAAACGGCGACGTTCAGATCATGAACATCATTCGCGGCATCGTCGGGCCACAAGTGCCTATCTCGCTTTGTCTGGATCTACACGCCAACATCACAGACGATCTGATCGCGCGCGCCACCGTGGTAACTGGTTATCAGACGAACCCACATGTCGACCAGGCGCAAACCGGTCGAAGGTCGGCAACGCTTATGGCGCAAGTGATGTCCGGTCAATTGACCCCAACTATGCATCTCGCAAAGTGCCCCGCAATTTTCCCTGACGAAAGCCTGCGCATCGAAACCGGGACACTCGGCGAGATCCTCGAACAATGGCTTCCACAATGCGGCGAATCAGTTATCGACGTCAGCGTCTTTCCTACCCAGCCCTGGCTTGATGCGCCAGGAATTGGCTTCGGCGCCCTAGTAGTCACGCACAACGACGTCGCCTCGGCAACTTTCCTCGCAGAATCGATAACGCAATCGGTATGGGATCGCCGCCACGAGTTTGTGGTTGAACGGCTGATGTCACCCGACGACGCATTGATAACCGCAGAACGCAGTACCACTCGACCATTCATTATTACAGAATCCGCAGATGCGCCTACCGCGGGCGGAACTGGTGACAGCCCTGCGATGCTGCACGCGCTTAACCGTGCGCAGACAACTTCCAAAGTATTCGTGACAGTTGTTGACTCCAATGCAGTCGACCACTGCTGGCACACAGGTAAGGGCTCTGTCGTTGAATTATCACTTGGCGCATCAATAGATCGACGCTGGTCGCGACCCGCCGAGATCGCGGGCGAAGTGGCGCAACTTGGCGATGGTACTTATGTCTTAACTGGCATTGGTTACGAAGGGCTCACAGTGAGCATGGGGAGATTTGCTGTTGTGCAAAGCAACAACACCATGATCCTGATCACAGAGCTACCAGCGTGGTCAGCAGACCCCGGAACTTGGATGCACGCGGGACTCGATCCGTTCAGCGCCGACGTGCTGATCCTTCGCTCATGCACCGATTACATCGCTAATTTTCCTGCATCGGCATTGACCGCAGTTGTTGCCGATGTGCCGGGCGCGGCTACACCTCGCCTGGACCAACTCAAATACACGCGGTGCGGCACAATTCCTTTTCCTGTTAATCCCCATGCCCGCTACTCGCGCGCTGCGAGCTAGCCAAGCGAAATCATCACACCGAGGCGGCGAAGTTTTCCTTGTTTGCCGTCGGATAGCCACTCAGAAATTCCCGCACAGCACTTTCGCTGTAGCCTCCGCCCAAAGGAATTTGAACCTTGACGCGCGTAGCTCCCGAGCATGGTTGCCCCTGCAGCACGTACAAATCCACCTCTGACCCTATGCAATGCAACACATAGCTGTAAACGGTGGTGTGTAGATCGTGATTGCACACACCGGTTGGCCCATCGTCGTGCGCCGATTGCAATGTAAAAACATCTTCAAGGGTCTTTGCAGTGCTCACTCGCCTTTGTGCCGATGTAAACCGCTTATCTGTCGTTGTCTTGTCCTCTTGTAACTCGTGGTTTCCAAGCACAATGTGGTGGTTAGTTCGCGCAGTTGGCCCCGTGAGCGGCACAACCTCAACTGTGGTGCCCCTAATTTCAACCGATGCGGCGCCCGAAGAGTCGATCATCACAAGATTGCCCCACGATGTCGCATCGGCCGCACACGCTCTTCGCACCGCTTCTGCCGCCGAAGTCACATCGACACCTTCTCTGAGAGCCACCTCAACCATCACGTCGTAGTTGACCAACCCGTCGAGCGTTACAACGTTCGAGTCACAGCACAACAACCCATGTCGATTCGCCCCGATCGAAAAACCTGAAAATTCATCTTTATCCGGATCATCTCCAGCCCAGGTGGTCATTCCCAAGACGCCGAACACGTCTCCGTCGATGCAAATACGGTCGTCCAGATGCGATCGACCAAAGTCTTTGTTCTTAAACAACAGATGACTGCCGTCTTCCAGCCTAAGTACGCCCGTTGTGCACATGCCCAGAAGTATATAATTTGTAACGGACAATACATTTATTTGTCGTGTTATCTAGATGAAGGGAAAGGTGATTGACCGATGCGGGCAATGATGATGCGCACCACGGCTGCACAGCTAACAGCAGCGCCACTCTCGCTCGAAGATGTCCCAACGCCTTCGGTGATTGAACCATTTGATGTTGTCATAAAAGTTGCCGCAGCGGGTGTGTGTCGGACAGACCTTCACCTGTTAACCGGCGAGATGGCCTCACCACTTCCGCTCATTCTCGGTCACGAGAATGCCGGATGGGTGCACGAAGTTGGATTGAGCGTCACCACGGTTCAAGTAGGCGACCCAGTTATCTGCTTCCCTTTCGTTAGCGATGGACTCTCCCCAGACGAGCGCTCAGGGTTTGACACTCACGCACCCAACCGGCGAACTCCTGGTATCACCGTCGATGGCGGATACGCCGAATATATGCTCACCAATGAACGTTCGATGATCAAAGTAAGCAGTGACGCCGACTTGTCACTACTCGCGCCACTTACCGATGCTGGTCTGACCGCATATCGTGCCTGTAAACGAGCTTCCGCAATTATTCGGCCAGGGGATACTGCCGTCGTAATCGGAATTGGTGGTCTCGGTCACTTAGCCGTACAAATTTTACGAGCACTAAGTCCCGCAAAAATCGTTGCCGTCGACACAAATCCTGCCGCCCGCGAGCTTGCTCTTAAATGCGGAGCCGATGTCGCTCTCGAACCTTCTGCCGTGACAAAGCATCTGCCAGCCGGAACTCGAACCGTGCTCGACTTCATTGGCGTCGACCAATCCTGCCAACTCGGAATCGACACGCTTGAGTTCGGCGGCACGTACTTTGCTGTCGGAGTCGGTGGCAACCTGTCGCTACCCCTGGCCAACATAGTCGAAGGCGAAAAGCACATTGAGGGCGTTTTCGTCGGAACATACACCGACTTGCTAGAGGTTACCGAACTCACGATTAGCGGAAAAATTGTTCCCCACGTGGTCCGATATTCCCTCGCCGACGCCAACACGGCTCTACACGATCTAGCGAACTCGCGCTTTCTCGGAAGAGCTGTCCTTCAGCCGCACGGCGCCTGAGCTCGAATACCTACGGGAACCCTGTATTTTTGGCTGTTTTGAATTCCGGCCAGTTCCCTGACTATCATCAAAGTCTATAATGTTTAACTCAACGCAACGAACAGCCTTAGTCACTGGTGCCGCACGAGGAATTGGGCTGGCGTGTAGCCAGCGGCTTCGCCGCGAAGGATGCCTTGTTATCGGCGTCGATCTCACTCAATCAATGATGGACGAAGTCCGCAGCGAATTCGATCAGGTTGGTGCGGTCGATGTCGCCGACAGCAAATCGGTGGCCGAACTCTATGAATCGATCGGGCCAGTTGACATCATCATCAACAGTGCAGGAGTTGTCGGCCCAAATAAGCCAATGTGGGAAGTGTCCGACGCTGAGTGGCAACAGACCATCAACGTCAACCTGACGGGGATTTTTAATGTGATGCGCGCGTTTATCCCCGCCATGAAAGATAAGGGCTGGGGCCGGATCGTAAATATTGCCAGCATCGCTGGCAAAGAAGGCAATCCAAACCTTGCCGCGTATTCAGCCTCAAAGGCGGGGGTCATCGGACTCACCAAGTCGATTGGTAAAGAACTTGCGACTACAGGGGTACTTGTTAATTCAATTGCGCCCGCGGTGATTGCAACACCAATGAACGCCGACAACACGCCGCAAGTGCTCGAGTACATGATCAGCAGGATTCCAATGGGTCGTACCGGCTCTGCAGCTGAAGTAGCCGCACTAGCCACATGGCTTTGCTCTGAAGAGTGCAGCTTTTCAACGGGCGCTTGCTACGACATCTCAGGCGGACGGGCAACGTACTAATGGCAGAAAAATTTCTAGTCACTGGGGCAAACGGCTGCATTGGCGCGTGGGTCGTCAAGTTGCTTTGCGCCGAGGGAACCGATGTTGTGGCTTTCGATCTACAAGTTGACGAGCATCGCCATCGCCTGATCAACTCTGGTGGCATCCCGGATGTGCAATGGAAGTTTGGAGATCTCACCGTTGCCCCAGACGTGCTCGCGGCAGCCGAGGGTGTCACCCACATCGTGCACCTTGCTGCGTTGCAGATTCCTTTCTGTCGAGCAAACCCATCTCAGGGTGCGGCAGTAAACGTGACGGGTACGGTCAACGTTTTCGAGGCAGCTAAACACCACGGGGTACATCAAATCGCCCAAGCAAGCAGCATTGCGGTTTTTGGATCGTCCGCAGATTACAAACAACGAATCATCCCGCAGGATGCCCAGCGCCTCCCCACCACTCTCTACGGTGTGTATAAAGTCGCCACCGAAGACTTGGCGAAGGTGTATTGGAACGAGCACAAGATTCGCAGCATCGGGCTTCGCCCACACACGGTTTTTGGCCCTGGAAGAGACCAAGGCATGACATCGCTGCCGAGCGTCGCTATCGAAAAAGGCGTGCGTGGCGAAAAGTTCGACATTGAATATGGGGGCACATTGGACTTCCAATTCGCACCCGACGTTGCCCATGCGTTTATTCATGCAGCACGGGTCAACATTTCGGAAGCCCCAACCTTCAACATCGCAGGCCATTCCACGTCTGTTGCAGATTTTGTCGACATTGTTAAGTCGGTTACTGGATTTGATCAGTTGTCGTGCGGTACAAGTTCTTTACCGGTTGTCGAAGGCGCTGAA
>Ga0209284_10001495_pt1 | contig 35952 bp, 27 predicted proteins | sample FRY03_FD_187211 | JGI IMG/M metagenome (GOLD analysis project Ga0209284, IMG submission 187211) | Freshwater microbial communities from Lake Fryxell liftoff mats and glacier meltwater in Antarctica - FRY-03 (SPAdes) (version 2) | ecosystem: Environmental > Aquatic > Freshwater > Ice > Glacier... | reverse complement strand
CGAAAAAATGCGCTTGCTCGAAAAAGAGTTAGCTGATGTAGAAAAAATAAATGAATGGACTCCATTTGCATCTGCAATTTATGCAGTAGAAGAAAAAAGGCAAAGGGGATTACCATTAAATGCCGAAGCCGTTGCAAAAGAGTGGGCATCTATTATTTCAACAACAAAAGCACTTAAAATTAAATTGAATGCCGATAAAACAATTACGCCAGAATCCGCTGCTACTGCTAATGCTGTACTAAATAACTTAAAGCAAACTGCACAAAGCATTGTAGAATTTTACAATGGCTACGATCCATTATTTACTTGGTGGGTTCCTGCAACGCATAAATCATTAGATGAAGCACTTACTGCTTATGCATCAGCTTTTAAATCAAAATCAAATATAACAGCAGCTTCAACTGATAAGTCGGGCATTGTAGGCGTAAGGGCAGGTAGAGAAAACCTCATCAAACAACTACAACAAGAAATGATTCCTTATACTCCAGAGGAGTTAATAGATATTGCCAATAAAGAGTTTGCATGGTGTGATGCTGAAATGCTGAAAGCGTCTCGTGAGTTGGGTTTTGGCGATGATTGGAAGGCAGCGCTTGAAAAAGTAAAAAATAGTTTTGTACCTGCGGGTAAACAACCAGAAGCAATTCTTAAATTATATAATGAGAGCATTGATTTTTTAAAAAAGAATAAACTGATTACAATTCCTCCATTGGCTGAAGAAACTTGGGGAATGTTGATGATGAGTCCGGAACGTCAATTAGTAGCACCGTTTTTTTTAGGCGGACCAGATATTATTATTTCATATCCAACCAACACAATGGCTTATGAAGATAGGATGATGAGTATGCGTGGAAATAATCCGCATTTTTCTAGAGCAACAGTTCATCATGAATTAATTGCTGGTCATAATTTACAGCAGTACATGAATCAGCGCAATAGAAGTTATAGAAACTACGGAACGCCTTTCTGGACGGAGGGCTGGTCGCTTTATTGGGAATTAATTTTATGGGATTTGGGATTTGCAAAATCACCAGAGGATAAAATTGGCATGTTGTTTTGGCATATGCATCGTTGTGCAAGAATTATTTTTTCACTTAACTATCATACAGGTAAATGGGGTCCACAAGAGTGTATAGATTTTTTAGTTGATCGTGTTGGGCACGAAAGAGCAAATGCAGAAGGAGAAGTAAGAAGATCATTTACTGGTCAATATCCACCATTGTATCAGCTAGCTTATTTAACTGGAGGTCGACAATTTTATGCATTGAAAAAAGAATTAGTAGAAAGTAAAAAAATGAGTTTCCAGCAATTTCATGATGCAATCATTAGTTTAAATGCTATGCCAGTAGAAATGGTGAGGGCTATACTTACACAACAACCTCTTACGGAAAACTTTACGAGTAAGTGGAGATTTTATGATAAACAATAATGATTAAACATAAAGTGTTTTATTTAACTTCATTATAAATACTAAGCCAAATGAAAAAAGTACTATCTATTTGCATATTCTTTTTTGCAACAATTTCAATTGTTTCTGCCAAATATTCTGCAGCTGATGATAATGCTATTATAGGGCGCTGGGATTTAACTGTAACTATGGGCGATAGAATTGCACCTTCTTGGTTAGAAGTAAAATTGTCGGGCGTAAAAACTTTGGTAGGTTATTTTGTTGCAGAAGGCGGAAGTGCAAGACCAATTGCACTAGTAAATTTTAAAGAAGGAAAAGTTAGTTTTTCAATACCACCTCAATGGGAAAGAATAGAAAAAGACATGGTGTTTGAAGGAGTCTTAGACAATGATCAATTAAAAGGAACTATAACTAGCAGTTATGGAAAATCGTTTTCATTTGTTGGAGAAAGAGCGCCATTATTAAATAGAACCGCTGCAACAGTTTGGGGTAAGCCGATCAAATTAATAAAAGGAAATACTTTAGTAGGATGGCACGCTTCAGGTACTACCAATCAATGGCTTGTAATTAATGGAGTTTTAACAAATCCAAAATCAGGATCAAATATTATTACGGATCAAAAATTTGAAGATTTTAAATTGCATGTAGAATTTCGCTATCCTGCGGGAAGCAATAGTGGCGTGTATTTGAGGGGAAGGCATGAAGTGCAGATAGAGGACAATAAAGGGAAAGAACCATCATCTACTTACTTCGGGGGTGTTTATGGCTTTTTAACTCCAAATGAAATGGTGGCTAAAGCACCGGGCGAATGGCAGACTTATGATATTACTTTAATTGGCAGAAGGGTTACAATTGTTGCCAATGGTAAAGCAATTATTGTAGATCAAATAATTCCAGGAATAACAGGTGGCGCACTTGATAGCAAAGAAGGTGAGCCTGGTCCAATATATTTTCAGGGAGATCATGGTCCGATTGAGTATAGAAACATTGTGATAACCCCAGCAAAAAAATAATTAATTCCCCACCAAGTGTAATTTGGTTTGACGGCCATTGATGTATTTAAAACCAGCATCATCAAAAAAGCCATCTTGTTCTAACATGATGCGAACGGTTTTTTTCCATTCTTTTATTTCAATAGCTGCGTTCAGTTCTATGGAATAAGCGGTATTGTAATGCATTTGAAAATCGCCACTGCCGGGCACTCCGCCTTGCTGGTCCCAAAGGCCAATGGTTGGACCAGCTGCGTGACCATGATACCCAATCGGATGGGTATAAATAGTTGCAGCAATATTTTCTTTTTTTGCTTGAGCCAATGCATCAGCTAAAATTTGATTACCTGTTTTGTCGAGTTTAAATTGGTCAGTTAAAATATCTTGTAAACGATTGCCAGTTACCATTGCCGATTTTAAAAATTCAGGAGCATCTTTTTCTTTAGTTTTTAAAACATAAGCGTGTTCTTGTATATCTGTATTTAAACGCAAATAGGTAATACCAAAATCAACATGTAATAAATCTCCTTGTTGAATAATATTTTTTGAATCATAACCTTTATTGCTAAAAGCCGTTAAATGATCAAATTTAACTTCGTCATTTCTTTGTATTTCTACAGACGGATGAAACCAAGTGGTGAAGCCTCTTTTGATGATTTCTTGTCTGTACCACCAAACCAAATCTTGTGAAGTTGTAATACCTGGTTTAATTACTTTGCTACTAAAACCTTCGGCAATTATGTCCTTGCTCATTTTAATAAGCTGAGGATATAACAGCATTTCTTTTTTGGTTCTTGTTTCGAGCCACGCAACTGCAAGGGGTTCAGATGAAACTACTTTCTTTTTGTAGGTATCGGATAAAGTTTGAATGAACTGTTGGTATTCGGTATGATCCATACCATCGGCATGAGCAAAATTCTCAGAAGTGTTTACAGCAATTTTATTAGGTTGGTATTTTTCAACTAAAGCATTCAATGCATCCCATTGGTTTGGATATTTTTTCATATCCCATGCAGCTTCAATTTGATCACCAACGTTGTAACGAGCAATGGCAGACTTAGTGTACACTTTGGTTTGAGGGTTATAATAAAAAACCAATATGGTTCTCCTTCTTGCACTGATCCAAGTGGCGGGTAATAGTGTTTTTATAATTGGGTCTTCGTTGTATTCTCTGGTAATCATTACCCACATATCAATTTCGTTCTTTTCCATTAGTTGAGGCAATAAATTATTGAGTCGATCTGCTAAAACCTCATCAATAACTTTGGCTTGATCTCTTAATGATAATACTTGTGCATTGCTTTGTAAGGATGAAAGCAGTAAAATGTAATAAAAATACTTTTTCATAGAATAGAATGATTTAATAAAATTATTTTAGTGATCTAAGGGGTAAAAATTTAATTAATTATTCGTTTTTTAATTACTGGTAAATTTAAAATATAATCAGTTTTTTGTCTTCTATTTTAACCTTATAACTATGTTCCATAAAACATTTTTTTAGTGAAGCAATTGGAGTTCCTTCTTTTGAACCAGCTATTTTTACAACTGATACAGTTGGTGATGTTGCAGTTAGTTTTTTATTGGAGACAAGTTGTAAAAAATAAATATTTGATGCTCCAAAAATAAATCCACTACCTTTTTCATCAATTACTAATGCAGTTTTTTCATCAATACCAATTCCTTTTGGTTTGATGTTGTAGGCAGATTGGATATTTGCTAGAAATGCAATATGTCTTCCCATTCTGTTTCTTTGAGTGTAATGAGAATCGGTGATTATATTTTTTAAAATATGAATAGTAACAAACTCTTTAGTAATAGATATTTTTGGTGATTGCATATTTGCTAGAGCTTCATCTGTTGTTATTCCATCCATTTTTGCATCAAACACATATTGCCCTAACACCGCCAATCCCGCACTGGTACCGCCTATTGGCGCATGTTTCGTTTTGATTAAATAATTCAATGCTTCTTGTACTGGTGTATTACTCCAGAAATTTACATAATTCCATTGATCGCCACCGGCAATAAATACAGCTTCTGCATTTTGAATAATTGTTGCCGTTGCAGGATCTAGTGCTTCTTCTTTACTATTGATCAGTAAAGTTTCTACAGAATTTACTTTGCCTAATTTGTACATGTATTCATTGTAACCTGCTCCACCTGAGGCCCTGATAATTACAATATCACCACCACCACTTTTTGCTAAAAACCATTTGATGGCTTCATCTACATCGGTGCTACCGCCCATGAGTAAAAAGCCTGAACTGCAAGTTGTAGTTGTATCATGTTGATTACCAATTCTACCTAAACTTTTTGCATGACAAAAAATACTAGGAATAAAAAACAATAGCGTTGTAAAAAAAATTCTTTGCATTTATTTAGTTAAGCGATAAATAAAAACAGCCGCTCTTTTCATTAATATAGGAAACTCTTTTGTGTTGAGTACTTCACCCGGTGCGTGTGCCCCTCTACCGGAAGCGCCCAAGCCATCTAGGCAATCTAAGTAGGCCGCAACATACGAAATATCTCCAGCGCCTCTGCTACCCGGATCGCCGGGTGTTACTTTCCCAAAACCCATATCTTCACTGGCTTTACTCAATACCTCTGCCAAGGCTTCATTGCCTTTTGTTGGAGCCATTGATGGTATGCCATCTTTAAAACGAATACTCGCTTTTGTTCCTAATAAATTATTAGTGGTGGCTATTTCCCGCATAGTTTTACGAGCATTATTTTTTTGTTCTTCTGTCAAAAAACGCAAATCACCAATTACTACTGTTTTAGGCGAGATGATATTTGTTTTACCAGATATTGTACCTTTTTGATTTTCAATATCTACGTTCATTTCCGACCCTCCCATAAATACGCCAGGATTAAATGATAAATATTTTTCTTTGCTAAGTGTTTCACGGAAAGTATTAAGGATACGAGTAGCTTCATAAATAGCTCCATAACCTGCACCATTAAATACTCCGGCCGAATGTGCTTGTTTTCCTTCTACTTCAAGCGTCCATCCACTTGCGCCTCTTCTACCAGTTGCAATACCTTTTAAACTACCACCTTCAAAAGCAAGCGCCACATCATGTTGCTTGGCACGAGCAATAAAATCGGCCCTGCTTACTTCTCTTGGGTATCCTCCATTTTCTTCATCGCCCGTCATGTAAATAGTAATGCTTGCATCATCTAATAAATTTAATTCATGCATAGCTTTCATTGCAGCAATAATAATTACATCACCTCCCTTCATGTCGTTAATACCTTGTCCGGTTATAGTGCTATCATTCAATACAGTAAAGGGGTTGGCGGGCATATCGGGTTCAAAAACCGTATCTAAATGGCCGATCAAGAATAGCTTTTTACCTTTTTTACCTTTGCGGTACGCTACTAAATGGCCAGCACGTTTTACGGAGTCGGGCATATTAATCCATTCAATAGTAAAGCCCAATGCCTTGAGTTCTTTGGCATATAAATCACCAACTGCCCGAACTCCTTTCATATTAAAAGTCCCGCTATTAATATTAACGGAGGTTTTTAACAACTCCATCATCTGCGGATAATTCTTTTCTGTTTGTTGAATTAGTTTTTGTTCAATATTGGAGAGGTTTTGAGCATTAGTAATGCCAAACAAAGCAAATCCGGTAAAAAGTAAGAAAGTCTTCTTCATATTCTATTAATTGATTAGGGTATTAATTTAAAAACTAGCAATCAGGTCAGCAACTTTAGAAGGGGCCTCTTCCATTGGAACGTGCCCAATATTTTTTAAGACAACCAATTTACTTCCTTTAATATTTTTCTCAAATAGATAGGCGTTTTCTACAGGAATTAATCCGTCTTTTTCGCCCCAAATAATAAGTGTTGGTTTAGTAATTGTAGCAATTAAAGTTTCATCATGTTTACTGCCTTTTTTAAACGTACTTAACAGTGCAGCACGATTTCCTTTACTAATTGCCATATCATGATAACGATCTACTTGAGCATCGGTAACCCTGTTTTGATCATAATAGATTCCTTTTAAACTGGCTCTCACCAAGGCTTTTGGCGTAATGTACAATAAGAGATTATTTATTATAGGTGTTGAAGCTAATTTAAATCCAATAGAACCTTTTGCATTTTTTATTGGATATCCGGTAGCATCAATTAAAATAAGTTTGCGAACTTTTTCGGGATGAGCCACGGTAAATTCCCAAGAAACACCTCCACCTAAAGAATTGCCCCCGATATCACATTTTTGTACATTCAACGTATTTAAAAACGAATCTAAAAAAGTACTGTAATAGGCAAAACCATATTCATTTGTTGCGTTTGGTCCGGTTATACCAAAAGCTGGCAAATCCAAGGTAATAACTCTGCGATTATTTTTCAATAAAAGAACAACGGAGTCAAAAGTGTTTAAAGAAGAAGAAGTACCATGAATTAATAACAAGGGAACTGAGTCTCGGTTATTACCCTCATCTCTAAAATGCACTTGCATGCCCATTAGAGGCATAAACTGAGAGTTGGCATTGGTATATAATTGCTTCATGTCGTTTATAGAACGATCTGGCTGAAAAAACGTCACAAATAACACAATCCCCAAAACAAGTATTGCAACTAAAAGATATCCTAGAAAACCAACAAATTTTCTCATTATTTGAATTTTGGTGCACTAAAATACACAAAAAACAATCGTATTAAATGGGCTAAAAGAAATATATTGCAATTTGCTTTGCAACTGTTTATCTTTCTTAACTTGTAATGCTTTTAAAAGTATTCATATGCAACCAGTAGCAGCACAAACATTTATTGTAGAGAAATTAACCAAAGAAATAGATCCAATTTATGAGTATCATAATGTAAATCACACTACCGAAGTAATACACCACGCTGCATTAATTGCAGAAAGAGAAGGAATAACGGGCCATAATCGAATCTTGCTATTAACTGCAGCAGCTTACCACGATGCTGGTTTTTTAGAAAAGAGTATTGGACACGAAGAAGTATCCTGCTCTATTGCTCGTCAATATTTACCTGAGTACGGGTTTGAGAACAATGATATCGACGCCATTTGTGAATTAATTATGGCTACAAGAATTCCACAATCGCCTAAAAGTAAATTGGGAGAAATTTTGTGTGATGCAGATTTATATTATTTAGGAACCGATGATTATGGAGTGATGGCAGAAAAATTATTTCAAGAATACCTAAAAGAAAATGTGGTAGAAGACAAAATGGATTGGCAGCGGCAGCAAATTAGTTTTTTACAAAAGCACCAATATTTTACTGCATCAGCTATAAAATTATTAGGACCCAAAAGAGATAAGAACCGAATTGTGTTGGAACAAAAAACAGAAAGTCCACACTCTTTAAAACACCACGAATCTACATTTGGCGATATACTAATGATTTTAGTTGGAGTAATAATTACTTCATTTGCCTTAAATAGTTTTTTAGTGCCCAATCAATTCTTTGATGGTGGAATTACGGGTATCTCGCTTTTATTACATGAAAAATATCATATAAACCTTGCTTATATAATTATGTTAGCAAATATTCCTTTCATCATCATGAGTTATTTTGCGGTGAACAAGGGCTTTGCTATTAAAACATTTTTTTGCATTGTATTATTGGGATTGTGTTTAATGTATCCAGGGTTTCCGGTGATAACAGATGATAAGTTATTGATCTCCATTTTTGGTGGATTCTTTTTAGGGCTGGGCATTGGGTTAACTATGAGAGCAGGTTGTGCGGTTGATGGAATAGAAGTATTGGCTTTGTACACTTTACGCAGATCTAGTTTTTCTATTAGTGAAATTATTTTAGGATTAAATATTATCATCTTTAGTATGGCAGCAGTATGGTATGGGCCTAAAGTTGCATTATATTCTATGCTTACTTATTTTATTGCATCAAAAACAATTGATTATGTAGTAGAAGGCATACAAGCATTTACAGGTGTAACTATTATTTCTGGCAATAGTGAAGCCGTAAAACATAAGCTGGTAAACGAGTTGGGAAGAGGCATTACAATTTACAAAGGAGAGCGAGGTTATTTGCCAGGCAAGTTTGAAGTACATGATGATTGCGATATTATTTTTACCATCATTACTAGATTAGAAATGCGTAAGTTAAAAAACATGGTATCAGAAGTAGACCCAAATGCTTTTGTTTTTGCAAGTACAATTAAGGAAGCTTCGGGCGGAATAATTAAGAGAAGACATTTGCATTAGATGGTTTTGCTATAATGTAAAGTACTGATAGAGTTCTCATAACTATAAGAATTAAAGTTGAAACAAATGTTGAAGTAAAACAGCATTTGTCATTCAATTGCCAAATCATTCATCATAATGAAACACATGAAATATTTTAAAATTTTCTTCTTCCTTTTAGTTTGTGGATTCACAAATGAAATAGTTGCTCAGCAAAATAGAGTTGATTCTATCGTTACAATGCTGCAGAAAACTAAACTCTCAAAAGGAATCGATAGCACAGCATTTACTAATGTAATGAGCCTTATCGAAAAAACCACACTAAATGATACAACCATTGCCCAGTTAGAAAAAGCCGGCAATTTGTTTATCAACGGAGCAAATGAGTATTGGAGCTACAGGGTAAAGTATAGTATTCTAATTAGTTTAACTGCGACAGATATCAATAAAGCGTTAACCTACGGCAAGTATCATTTTGAAGCAGCAAAAAAAAGCAAAACCCCTGATGCTTCATTTGTCAGTAGTACATTTTTTAAGCAATTAAGATTGCCCTATCGTAATTCAGACAGGCTGGATGAGGGGTTTCAATATTTCAATGAAAAATTGAAAGAATACAAAATCAATAATGATTCTACGGGCATTACTAATAGTTACTTTGTGCTGGCTGGATTTTACTGGACAATTGGTTTGCTTGATCAGGCTATTTATAACATGAAAAAGTCGGTGAGTTATATCAATTTTAAAGAACAAAACGATTCGGCTGTGTTACCTTTAAAAAACAATGTTTTGGGGATATATTATTTACAAAAAGGAGCATACAACGAATCATTACAATATAGCTATATCTATTTCAATAATTTTAAAATTGGCAATTCTAAAACTGTTGGAAATGCTGCAACCAGCATTGCACACGCCAAAATACTGGCAGGCCAGTTAGACAGTGTTTCGTATTTTTTGGATTTGGCGCTTACTGATGGAGTAAATCAAAAACAACCTGATTTTTTGGCTCATGCCTTGCAAATAAAAGCTTTGTATAAAATAGAAACGGGTGCTTTAGCTGAGGCGGAAGAACTAATAAAAAAATGTTGGCAATTAATTGAAGAAAATAACATACCCGTAGGTGCAAGGCCCGGAACGATGGCCCCTGATTATTATTTGGCATTGGTTAGGATTAAGCAAAACAGATTGAATGACGCAATAGAACTACTAAAAAAAGATATTGTAAGATTAAAAAACTTTCGTTTGGATATACTCAGAGATTACAAAATGATGGCAGCATTATACGAACAAACAGGAAACTATGAAAAAGCGAATGATGCCCATAAGACTTTTATTTCTTTGAACGATAGTTTACAGGCAGACCAAAACAAGTATCGCTCCTTAAGTTTTGAAACCGAACAGGAGATGAATGAAAAGGAATTATCCATTACCAAATTACAAAGCGAGAATAAAATATCAGCACTTACTAGAAACTTCTCTTTTGGTATGGCAGGCTTGCTTTTGCTGTTAGCAGGGGTAGTTTATTATCGTTACAAATCAAAACAAAAGGCAAATCTCGTTCTACAAGAACAAAAGCAAAAAGTAGAAACTACTTTAAAGGAACTAAAATCCACTCAATCCCAACTGATACAATCAGAAAAAATGGCTAGTCTAGGAGAGCTCACTGCCGGCATTGCGCATGAAATTCAAAACCCTTTGAATTTTGTAAATAATTTTAGTGAGGTGAGTAGAGAAATGATTGACGAATTAAAACCCTTCGACAAGCTCAGGGTGACAGCCGAACAAGAAGAATTATTAAATGATATTGATGCAAATCTCGAAAAAATAAGCCACCACGGTAAACGTGCAGCAGAAATTGTAAAAGGAATGTTGCAACATTCAAGAAGTAGTTCTGGCATAAAAGAACCAACAGATATTAATGCTTTGTGTGATGAATATTTAAGATTGAGTTATCATGGCTTAAGAGCAAAAGACAAAAATTTTAATGCAACAATGAAAACTGACTTTGATAATTCTATTGGCAAAATAAATATCATCCCGCAAGATATTGGAAGAGTTGTTTTGAATTTATTGACGAATGCGTTTTATGCGGTTGGAGAAAAATCTTCAATCTGGAATCTTCAATCTGGGAATAAAATAGATGCGTACACGCCTACTGTTTCAGTAAGCACAAAAAAAGTTGATAGTAAGGTAGAGATAAAAGTTACCGACAACGGCAACGGCATCCCACAAAAAGTATTAGACAAAATATTTCAACCATTCTTTACCACCAAACCAACAGGGCAGGGAACGGGGCTGGGATTGAGTTTAAGTTACGATATTGTAAAAGCACATGGTGGTGAATTGAAAGTTGAAACTAAAGAAGCCCGCCCGGATGACCCGGTCGGACGGGGAGAAGGGTCAACATTCTCAATACAAATACCAACCAACTAATAAAACTAAAATGAAACACAAGCAATATTTTAAAATTTTATTTTTCCTCTTCGTAAGTGGATTCGCAAATGAAGTTGGTGCCCAGCAAAGCCGGGTAGACTCTGCCATTATTCTGCTCAATAAAAGTTACACGGAAAAAACACTCGATAGCGTTACATTCAATGCTACACAGCAATTGATTAGGACAGCCGTATTATCAGATGCACAAATAAGCCAAATAGAAAAGGCAACTGAGCAGTTTAAAAAGGGGAACGACGAAGACCTTTGCTATGCAGTTAAGTATGTGATCTTTACAAGCCTGTCCGTCTCCGATAAATTTAAAGCCATTGATTATGCAAGATTGAACATAGAAAAATTGGAGAACAGCTCAACTCTTCGTGGCAAATATTTAGCAATGGCATTTTTAAGTGCATTGCGATTACCCTATCGCAATTCAACGAAACTTCCTGAAGGCTTTCAATATTACGCTGAAAAATTGAAACAGTATAAAAGGGCTAAAGATTCCCTCGGGTTAGCAACTTGCTACACTGTATTGGGTGGTTTTTACCGCATTATTGGTTTGTTTGAGCCTGCCATGTATAACATAAAAAAATCTATCAGTTTTATGGATTCAACTGATTTTAAAGGGCATCGTTATTTAGGCGTTACAGTAAATAGCGGAAAAGAAGGTTGGATAAATAATTCATTCATAGTATGTGATTTCTATATACAGATGGGGGAATATGAAAAGGCAATAAAACAAGGTGAAATGACGCTGAAATCAGCGATTGATTATTATAAGTCCGGCGGGAAAGGAGTTACTGCCGCAGGGTTTAATCTCATATACGGAGCAAGGCATTTGGCAATAGCTAAAATACTTACTAATCAATTAGACAGCGTTGATTACTATCTTAAACTGGCTGAAAATTCAGGGACAATTTCTATTGGTAACAGTATTCAGGCGTTTAATTTGCAATACCGTTCATTGTACAATATAAAAAGAGGGGCTTATCATGAAGCAGATTCCCTTTTGCAACACTGCTGGAAATTAGTAAACCAGTATCAGATCACTGCTTTTCCACCAGCTGGTACTGTTGAGCCAGATTATTACCTCGCCTTATTGCAGATTCAGCAGAAAAATTATACTGAAGCCATTGCCGCATTGTTAAGAAATATTGAGAGAGTAAAAGCGATGCGGCAAAATGTTCTGAGGGATTATAAGCTGCTGGCATCTCTTTATGAAAAAACGGGGAATGATTTGAAAGCAAAAGAAGTGTATAGATCTTTTATTAATCTGCAGGATAGTATTACTGCCGATCAGTCAAAATACCGAACCATCAGTTTTGAAACCGAGCAACAGATAAATACGAATGAAATATCCATTGCAAAACTGGAGAGTGAAAATAAATTGTCTGCCCAGTCAAGAAACTTCACCTTTGGTATTGCAGTGCTCGTTTTGCTGTTAGCCGGGGTGGTTTATTATCGTTTCAAGGCAAAACAAAAAGCCAATACCGTTTTAGAAGCTACTCTTTCCAACCTCAAATCCGCTCAAGCCCAACTCATCCAATCCGAAAAAATGGCCAGCCTTGGCGAACTCACCGCAGGCATTGCCCATGAAATACAAAATCCGTTAAACTTTGTAAATAATTTTAGTGAAGTAAGCAGAGAAATGATTGACGAATTAAAACCCTTCGACAAGCTCAGGGTGACAGCCGAACAAGAAGAATTATTAAATGATATTGATAAAAATCTCGGAAAAATAAATCATCATGGTAAACGTGCAGCCGATATTGTAAAAGGAATGTTGCAACATTCAAGAAGTAGTTCTGGCGTAAAAGAACCAACAGATATCAATGTATTGTGTGATGAATATTTACGATTGAGTTATCATGGCTTAAGAGCAAAGGATAAAAGTTTTAATGCAACAATGAAAACAGATTTTGATAATTCTATTGGCAAAATAAATATCATCCCGCAAGATATTGGAAGAGTTGTTTTGAATTTATTGACGAATGCGTTTTATGTTGTGGATGAGAAAAAGAAGGCATGTCAGGCTGAGCTTGTCGAAGCCGGTAAAGTTTACGACCCAACTGTTTCCATCAACACGAAGAAAATTGGTGATAAAGTTTTGATCTCTGTTACTGACAACGGCGGCGGCATCCCACAAAAAGTAGTAGAAAAAATATTTCAACCCTTTTTTACTACAAAACCAACAGGACAAGGAACGGGGTTGGGTTTATCTTTGAGTTATGATATTATTACCAAAGGGCATGGCGGCACACTAACAGTAGAAACAAGCGAGGGAGTGGGAAGTACATTCATTATTCAATTACCTTTATAAACTTAAAATAGATAAAATATGAAAATATTAGTAGTAGATGATGAGCAAGACATGGAAAATCTTTTTCTGCAAAGGTTTCGTAAAGAAATAAAAGATGGTACCGTAATACTTGGTTTTGCCAATTCAGGCGAACAAGCATTGGAATACATGAATAAAAATAATCACGAAGCCGTATTAATACTTTCAGATATTAATATGCCCGGCATGAGTGGTTTGCAATTATTAGAAAAAATTAAACAAAAATTCAACGCTCTTCCCCCAATAGTAATGATGATTACAGCTTATGGAGATGCAGAAAATTTTAATACAGCTATGGAATTAGGCGCTGATGATTTTTTAACTAAACCAGTTGATTTTAATCTACTCAAGCAAAAATTAAAAATACCAATAAATGGCTAAAATATTAGTTGCAGATGATGAGATGGATTTGGAGATGTTGATCAAGCAAAAATTTAGAAAGCAAATTCGAGAAGAAAAGTATGAATTTATTTTTGCACTAAACGGCAATGATGCATTGGACAAACTCAAAGCACACCCAGATGTTGATTTGGTTTTGAGTGATATTAATATGCCCGAAATGGATGGGCTTACATTGTTGGGTTTATTGAATGATAGCAACCCAATGCTTAAAACTGTTATGGTATCTGCTTATGGCGATATGGAAAATATTCGCACAGCAATGAATAGAGGTGCATTTGATTTTGTTTGCAAACCTGTAAGTTTCGAAGACCTTGAACTAACTATTGAAAAAACGATTAAACACGTTTTACAAATTAAGGAAACGCTTAAAGCCATAAAGGAAAATAATATTTTGCGAATGTATGTAGATGAGAATGTTTTAAAATTCATGGGTACCCGTGAATTTGAAGACTCCATCATGCAAAATGAAACCATTGAAGCAACAGTAGTTTTTATTGATATTTGCGGATTTACTGCCATCACCGAAATTGAACCTGCAAATATTGTAGTGAAAATGCTCAATAATTATTTTGATGTAATGGTTAAAGAAATCATTGCACAAAAAGGTCATGTAGATAAATTTATTGGTGATGCTGTGATGGCTGTATTTCGCGGAAAATTTCATTTAGACCGTGCCATTGATGCAGCATTGGCAGTAAGAGAAAAAATCGCATCACTTCCTATCGAAAATACTGAAAGTAAGTTTACTCCAAAAATTTCTATAGGAATCGATAGTGGCGAATTAATATCAGGAAATATTGGTTCTAGTAACCTTCGCCGATTAGATTATACCGTAGTGGGCGATGTGGCTAACACAGCTTCACGCTTACAATCTGTAGCTGGTGCAGATCAAATAGTTATTTCCGAAAAAGCCTATTTGCAAGTTAAAGATTCCTTTAATTGTACAAAACTGGGAGAAGTAGAATTAAAAAACAAACAGAAAGTAGTTACTATTTATCAGGTGGTTGATTAAGTAATATCTACCTATTAACAGCTGGTATTCTATCTTTACATGAATGGCTACAAAGGGTAAATTAGATATCATCGATAAAATACTGGAAGCCTGCTACCAGCATAACCCCGATGCGCTTTTTGTAATGAGCCTGATGCATCAATATGAAGATCGGGGCAGTTTAAGTAAAAAACAGCTAGAAGGACTGTTCTTAAAAGCTTCTAAGGTTCCTACAATCCCACCAAATTGGTTAGCCACTTTAGAAGCTACCATTAATAAAATGCATACTAGAGAGAAGGCACTAGCAATTGTAATTACACCTCTATATGTAAAAGACGAAGCTTTAGAAAATAAAATGAAGGAAATTCTCCAAAAATATCCTAATCATAAAAGAGTGGTTTTCCTTTTTGTAAAATTCAATAAAAACGAATTACTTACTTCTACGGAAAAAACAGAAATCGAAAAATTTTATAAATTATTGATTGGTAAATAATTTTTATCGAAGCAGAGTAACCAATCCTTCTTTTTTAACTACCACTCCACCAATTCCAAGTGCTGCAGCTTCCCAAACAAATGTTCCTGATTCTTGTTTTATTCCATTGTGTGTTCCATCCCAACCAGGTTTTGGTGTTTTGGTTTCATACACTAAAACACCCCATCTATTCCATATTCTAAAATATTCCATATTATCAATCCCAATTAAAATTGGCGATAGTCGATCATTTTTTCCATCTCCATTTGGTGTGAATGCAGTTGGTACTAAAATGGATATCTTATCAAATAATTGAACCGAAACAGTATCAATAATATTGCATCCAATTTGATTTACTATTTCTACTAAATAAATAGCACTGGCTGGGCCAGAAAAAATTGGATTTGATATAAGGTTATCATTAAGATTAACTGCTGGGATCCATTTATATTGAACTCCTTTATTAATTGTTTCTATAGTTGTTGGTATACTAAATGCTGTGGTTACTATTTTTTTTCTTCCAGAAGGTGCAGCAAAAATTGTTACCCTTTTATTTAGTTCAACTGGTATTAAACAATTAATTGTTACTGCTTTTAAATTAACATTATATGAGCCAGAATTTAAATAGTTATTGCTTGCATTTACAGTATTGTAAATGGTATTGGAGTTTCCTAAACTCCACGAAAAGCTAATGTTACTACCAGCAATTGTTGGAGTGGTATTGATGAAATTAGTAAGCGTTTTTTCACAAGGATTTTCTACATTAAATGAAAGAGCAGGAGGTGCATCTACAATAATATTTTTACCGATAGTATCAAAGCAACCATCTTTAGTAGTTGATGTTAATACTAACCTATAATTGCCCGCTTCAGGATAAATATAATTTTTAATACTGTCATTATTATCCTGCTTACCATTTCCCCAATCCCATAGCCTTGTAATTGGATATATACCTGCATTTGCGGAAGTTGCCCTAAAATTATTACCAGTTAAACACTGAGCATTATTATTTAAATTAAAATCAGAAACCGGAGACTTGCTAGGTCTCAATAATATGTTTCTTGTTGTAACTAAACATGCTGCAGTTTGTAAAGTAGCTTTGTATAGTCCAGCTGTTCTTGGAGAAAAAATACTTCCATTTTCCCCCGGTATTGCAACGCCATTAATATGCCATTGAATAGTTGCGCTAGTAACCAATGTAAATTGAGCAGTGTATGGTTTAACTCCACAAGCAATGGTATCGCCTTTAATTAATATAGCAGGATTTTGTTTGATCACTTCAATATTAATATCCCTTTCTTTGGTGCAACCAGAAGCCGTATCGATCACTTTTAATTTAAAAACAATTGTTTCTTTTGGCGTTGTAAATGTTTTGCTTAAATCTGGGTTCCTGATACCAATAACCGGAAGCCAATTATAACTAAAAGCTGTATTGTTGAAGCCAACATCTAATAAAACACTATCACCCTCACAAACCTGTTTGTCTGAAACAACAAATGGTGGAATGTATCCAGACTTTATAACAGTATTTAAAGTGTCGAGGCATCCAAACCCATCATACGGAATAAGTACTACCGCATATTTTGATCCGACTGGGGGAGGAGGACTTAACACTACTTTACTTTGACTACTTATCAAATCTTGAAAATTATTAGTATACCATTGATAAGCTTTATATCCAAAAGGCGCTGCCAATTCTACTGTATCAACATCACTACAATAACCTGCTCCTTTTAGCGGTAGACCACAATCACTATCAATATCAACATAAGCATATCCAAAGTGTCCGCCTCTTGTACAATCAGATGTTGAAAATTCAATTTTAATTACATGCCCTCCTTTATTAGAAAGGTTAACAGTTACTGGAGTCCATTTTTTAAATTCAACATTTGCTTGTACAGTTGAAGTTTCAAAGCCTGGTAAATTTTTACTTACTACATATTCAAATGATGCACAATCAACTCGTTGATTAGTAGTAAGGTCGGTAACGTTTATATTAAATTTTGGTTGTTCTGCAGGAGCGTGTCCTGGATTTTGAAAAACTACTGCATACCAATATATTAAGCTATAAACGTTTGCATTAGCAGGGATGGTAAAAGTATAGCTCACCTTTTCTGTTTGAGCGCCAGTAGAATTATTGCCTAACATAAGAGAATAGCCACTTCCATTCGGACAATTGATAGGAAATTTTCCGTAAGGATCTAAATTTAATGAACTGTTCCGTATAACTGAATGTCGATTTGAAAGTTCCCCGCTCAGAAAATAGGTATTGCCATTAACCGATGATCTTCCAGTATCACATTCCCAAAATAAAGTATTAGCGTTTTCGAAATCTAAATTAGTGGCACATTTTTGAGCATGCATATTACTAGTAATCAGTAATGCAAGAAAAGCACTCAACAATAGTTTGATTAATATGCGCACGAGTTAATTACAGACCCTAAAAATTTATTTAGTGCTGCTCATAAAGATAATTCTAATAAATAGTATTATAATACATTAACAGCTTTTTTGCTATTCCTCCCTACATTCTCTTTATTTTTACTGAAAGCAATTATTGTGAACTTAACCATATACGCCAAAGACCTTGTAAAAAGCTACAAAGGAAGAACAGTGGTAAATAATGTGTCTGTTTCGGTACAGCAAGGTGAAATTGTAGGATTACTAGGTCCAAATGGTGCAGGCAAAACCACTTGCTTTTATATGGTAGTGGGTTTAATTAAGCCCGACAAAGGTTCAGTTTTCTTAAATGATATAGATATTACCAAACTACCCATGTACAAAAGAGCGCAAATGGGAATTGGATACTTACCTCAAGAAGCCAGTGTGTTCCGTAAATTAAGTGTAGAAGATAATATCATGGCGATTTTAGAAATGACCAAACTCACCAAAGGAGAGAGGTCGACCAAATTAGAAAAATTATTAGATGAGTTTAACCTGCATCATGTAAGAACCAATAATGGTGATAGTCTTAGTGGTGGCGAGCGCAGAAGAACTGAAATTGCTAGAGCATTGGCAGTAGATCCAAAATTTATTTTATTAGATGAACCCTTTGCTGGCGTGGATCCTATTGCAGTTGAGGATATTCAGACCGTAGTAGCAAGGTTAAAATATAAAAATATTGGCATTTTAATTACCGACCATAATGTAAACGAAACCCTCTCCATTTGTGATAGAGCCTATCTATTAATAGAAGGTAAAATTTTTAAACATGGCACGGCTGAACAATTGGCCGAAGACGATCAGGTTCGCCGTTTATACCTCGGCACCAACTTTGAATTGAAGAGAAAAGACTGGATTATTGATATGGCCCGTGATAATCCAACAATGAATACCTATTAATAAAATATTGGATATTGCTTATATGCTAGGGATAGTGTATTTTGCCATACGCCAACATGAAATTAATTAGTAATACTATATCAAGGTTAGCCCGTCTCAGACATTGGCGAATAGAACAATGGCTGAACGACCCCATATCCGCGCAGCGAGAAGTATTGCAAGACCTTGTTACTCACGGTCAGTATACCGAGTTTGGTAAAAAGTATGGATTCAATAAATTATTCAGTATTAGCAAATTTAAAGATGCGATACCCATTCATGAATATGACGATATTAAGCCCTATATCGAACGCATAATGCAGGGCGAGGAAAATGTTTTATGGAATACTCCAGTAAATTGGTTTGCAAAAAGTAGCGGTACAACCAGTGATAAAAGTAAGTTCATTCCGATTACCCAAGAAAGCTTGGACGACTGTCATTTTCAAAGTGCTAAAGATGTACTAACGCTCTATTATAATAATAATAATGAAAGTGATTTACTAACCGGAAAGGCGTTGGTAATAGGAGGCAGTCACCAGATTAGTCAGGTTAATGAAGACATGCAATATGGCGATTTAAGCGCTGTATTATTGCAAAATACGCCGATGTGGGCCAACTGGATTAGAACCCCTGAATTATCTATTGCATTGATGGATGAATGGGATAATAAAATTGAACAACTTGCTCAGAGCACCATTAATGAAGATGTTACTTCTATTTCAGGAGTTCCTACATGGACATTAATATTGATTAAAAGAATTTTAGAAATAACAGGAAAGGAAAATTTAAAAGAAGTTTGGCCAAACCTCGAATTGTATATTCATGGAGGCGTTTCATTTACTCCATATAGAGAACAGTTTAAAAAAGTAATTGGAGAAGGATGTAGTTACTTAGAAATGTACAATGCAAGCGAAGGGTTTTTTGCAGCGCAAGATTCACCTGATGAAGAAGGCATGTTGCTATTTGTTGAAAATGGAATTTTTTATGAGTTCATGCCTGTTGCAGAATACGGAAAACCGAATCCTCAAACTATTGGATTAGACAAAGTTGTGATAGGTGAAAATTATGCTATAATAATAAGCACCAATGGAGGGTTGTGGAGATATTTAGTTGGAGATACAATTCAATTTACATCAACTTACCCATTTAAAATTAAAGTAAGCGGTAGATTGAAACAATATATAAATGCGTTTGGAGAAGAGTTAATTGCCGAAAATGCAGATAAAGCAATTGCAATTGCTTCCGAAAAAACTGGCTTAATGGTTAATGATTATACTGCCGCACCAATTTACTTTGGCGATAACAATAAAGGGGCTCATGAGTGGTTAATTGAATTTGATGAAAAGCCCGCCAGTACTGATCAATTTGCTTATGAATTAGACACTGCACTTAAAACGCTGAACAGTGATTATGAGGCAAAACGCTTTAAAGATATTGCCCTCGGATTACCCATTGTACTAGCTTTAGATAAAGGTGTTTTTTATGAATGGTTGAAACAAAAAGGGAAATTAGGTGGCCAACATAAAATCCCTAGATTAAATAATGAAAGAGTTATTTTAGAAGAAGTGAAGGCGTTAATAAAAAGCAATAAATAATGCTTGACCAGCAACAAATATGTAAAAATTGTGCCAACCAATACACAGGTAAATTCTGCAATAACTGTGGTGAAAAAGTATTTAATAATCACTCAAAAAGGGTTACCCATTTGTTTGGAGAAGCATTTCACTTTCTTACTCATTTTGAAGGCAGTTTTTTTACAACACTCAAAACGATTATTACAAAACCTGGACAGTTTTCTTTAGACTATTGCAATGGAATTAGAAAAAAATACTTCAAACCCGTATCGCTTTTCATGTTGTTGGTAGTTTTGTATTTACTGTTTCCTAGGTTTCAAGGGTTAAATATGAAGCTTGATACTTATGCGTCTAATCAATATGATTATACTTGGGTTTCCATTCCATTAATCAAAAAAGCGATAAGGGAAAAAAATACCGACTATAAAACGATTGCTTTAATATATGATGCTAAATCTCAGAGTGTTTCTAAGTTAGCTTTGTTTCTTATGCTTCCCTTAGGTGGAGGTTTATTGTTGTTTTTGCTATTTTGGGTTAAGAAAAAATTATTCTTCGATCATTTTATTCTATCTGTTGAACTCAATTCATTTTTTATAGCACTCCACTTCCTATCCATTCCACTTATTTCATTTTTAGTAGCTAGTATTAATAAAAGTTGGGAGTCCTTTTTTTGGGATGATAGTAAATGGCTCGAAATAATTACAATAATTATAGATATTACTTTTTTTACATTGGCAATTATAAAGTTTTATGCACAAAAATGGTATGTAAGTTTACTATTGGCTTTATTATATGGTATTATTTTTGTGAAAGTGATTTTATACATTTATAAATTATTGGTTTTAGTTGTTACTTTATTACTTATTTAAAACAATTTTATGCGTTTATTGGAAGGAAAAACATCTATTGTTACCGGAGCAGCCCGTGGAATTGGTGCAGCCATTGCTTTAAAGTTAGCAGAACACGGAAGCAACGTTGTATTTACTTATGTAAGCGATAGCAGTGCAGAAAAAGCATTAGCACTGGTATCACAAATTGAAGCACTAGGTGTTAAAGCAAAAGCAGTAAAAAGTAATGCAGGTATTTTTGCCGATTGTGAAGCATTGGTAAATGATACTATTAAAGAATTTAGTGCTATTGATGTTTGTGTAAATAATGCTGGTATCTCTAAGGATAATCTGCTTTTAAGAATGACCGAAGAACAATGGGATGATGTAATGGATATTAATTTGAAGAGTGTATTTAATATGACCAAGCAAGTTATTCGCCCAATGATGAAAGCAAAGCAAGGAAGTATTATTAATATGAGCTCCATTATTGGCATTCGTGGTAATGCTGGTCAGAGTAGCTATGCTGCTAGTAAAGCTGGCATTATTGGCTTTACTAAATCAATTGCTGCCGAACTCGGTTCTAGAAACATTCGCTGCAATGCAATTGCCCCTGGTTTTATAGAAACCGATATGACCCATTATTTAAAAGATGGCGATGCAGCTTCAGGTTTTTTGCAAAAAATACCATTGGGGCGTTTTGGTAAAGCAGAAGAAATTGCTAATACAACTTTATTTTTGGCAAGCGATTTAAGTTCTTATATTACAGGACAAGTGCTCAGTGCTTGTGGCGGGTTGAATATTTAAAACAATGAAAAAATATACAAAGTATTTATCTGCCGATATCTCAGCCTCTATTGTGGTATTGTTAGTTGCTTTACCACTTTGTTTAGGAATAGCACTAGGATCTGGTGCTCCATTATTTTCGGGTATTATTGCAGGCATTGTTGGTGGCATTGTAGTTGGAGTATTTAGTGGATCAAATTTAAGTGTTAGTGGTCCTGCTGCAGGGTTAACAGTTATTGTTGCATCTGCAATAATTAAATTGCAGGTGTATGAGGCATTTTTATTAGCTGTTGTAATTGCTGGAATATTCCAAATAATACTCGGATTTTTAAAAGCTGGCGTTATAGGAGATTATGTACCCAACTCAGTTATTAAAGGAATGCTAGCTGCAATTGGCCTGATTTTAATTTTAAAACAATTACCTCATTTGGTAGGGTATGATGCTGATTTTGAAGGGGATGAAACTTTTTTTCAGTTAGATGAAAAAAATACATTTTCTGAAATGTTTCAAGCAATAAATCAAATTACTCCATCTGCATTTTTCATAGGGTTTATTTCTTTGATTATATTGATAATATGGAGTAATAAAAAAATACAATCAAAAAAAGTATTAGCTGCAATACCAGGCCCCTTAATAGTTGTATTAATTAGCGTTGGGATACATGAGTACATAAAACTTCATTACCCAGAATATCAACTCGAATCAAAACACTTGGTATCATTGCCTATTGCAGAAAATATTGGTGCATTTTTTTCTTTTTTTCGGTTCCCCAATATTTCGTTTATAAGTAATCCTGCTGTTTGGACTTCCGCATTAACACTTGCAATAGTTGCAAGTTTGGAAACATTATTGGGTATAGAAGCAGTAGATAAATTAGATCCATTAAAGAGAATAACTCCAACTAACAGAGAATTAAAAGCACAAGGAATTGGAAACATTGTTTCAGGGTTATTAGGCGGAATACCTATAACATCGGTAGTAGTTAGAAGTTCGGCAAATGTTACAGCCGGAGGGAAAACAAAATTGTCTACTATTTTTCATGGAATTCTTTTATTACTCTGTGTGATGTTTATTCCAGTAATTCTTAATAAAATTCCACTTTCTTCATTGGCTGCCGTACTCATTTTTACAGGATATAAGTTGGTTAAACTACCTTTATTTCAGCAGTTTTATAAAAAAGGATGGGATCAGTTTGTTCCTTTTCTAGTAACAATCGTTGCAATTTTAGCTACCGACTTGTTGGTCGGAATTGTAATCGGAATTGTAATTGGACTGTATTATTTAGTAAGAAGCAATTTTAGATCTGCTATACTTGTTGCACATCATGAAAACAATTACATTATCCGTCTTAGAAAAGATGTTTCTTTTTTAAATAAGCCAATTATTAAACATCAGCTAGCGTTATTACCATCCAATTGTTATGTTATTATTGATGCAACAAGGGCCGATTTTATTGATAAGGATATAATTGAAGAAGTTAATAATTTTATGTTGAATGCGCCCTTAAGAGGTATTCATATTGAAGTGAAGAAAAGTTTGCACAATCCAATGCACTTATTATTTAATAAAATATAATAAACTCTTTTATGAATTCATACGATAAACTTTTCTTAGAAAATAAAGCATGGGCCAAAGAAAAAATATTGGACGACCCTGAATATTTTAAAAGACTTGTTAATATGCAATCACCCGAGTTTTTATGGATTGGCTGTAGTGATAGTAGGGTACCCGCTAATGAAATAACTGGTACTCAACCAGGTGAAATTTTTGTTCACCGAAATATTGCCAATATGGTGGTGCACACCGATTTAAATTTATTGAGTGTGTTACAATTTGCTGTTGAAGTTTTAAAGGTTAAGCATATAATTGTTTGTGGTCATTATGGTTGTGGTGGTGTAAAAGCAGCAATGACCAATCATAATATGGGAATCATCAATAAATGGCTTAGAAATATTAAAGATGTACATCGTTTTCATAGAGAAGAAGTAGATCAAATTAAAGATGAAGAATTGCGCATTAATCGTATGATTGAATTGAATGTGCAAGAACAAGTAATGAACCTAGCAAAAACTTCTATTGTACAAGGAGCTTGGCATAATCGTCAAGCCCCAGATTTACACGGTTGGGTTTATGATTTACATGATGGAATTGCCAAGCCGATTTTTGAAATGCCTGCTGGTACAAGATTAGATCCATTATATGAATTTGATGACCTTTAATGGGTACCTGGAAAAGCTTGGATAAGCAGCCAATACAAAGGCATACCAATAGTTATATTAAAAGGGAAAGTTAATCCTAATGCCATTGGAATATACAAACCCGGATCGGCTTTAGGCGCTGCTAGCCTCATAGCTGCAGGAACAGCAATATAAGATGCACTAGCAGCAAGTATTGCCAACATGAATCTATTACCCACTTCAATATTCCCAAAAGTTGTAACCAATACTGCAATACTTCCATTTATTAGTGGGATGATGATACTAAACAAACTAACGAACCAGCCATATTTAGTAAATGCCTTGAATCTTTTAGCAGCCACCATACCCATTTCCAACAAAAAAATGGCTAAAAAACCTTTAAAAATGTCTGAAGTAAAAGGTTTGATGCCTTCAGCTTGTTTACTGTCTGCTATTATTCCAATAGCTAGGCTTCCCAAAATCATCAAAACAGATCCATTGGTAAATGCATCATGCAAAACTGTTTTTAAACTACCTGTTTCACTGTTTTCTTTGTCATATTTACGAATTAAAATCATGCCAACTACTATAGCAGGGGCCTCCATTAGGGCCATTGCTGCTACCATATGCCCACCAAAGACTGTGTTATTCATTTCCAGAAACGATGCTGCAGATATAAAAGTTACCGCACTTACCGATCCATATGCAGATGCAACTGCTCCCGAATCAAATACATTTAGTTTTAAACGCAATAAATAAAAAACATAAAATGGAACTAATACAGAAAAAGCCAATGCAATCAACAATGTAATAATGATTTGGTCGTTAATACCACTGTGAACTAGTTCTTGACCGCCTTTGAACCCAATAGAAAAAAGCAAGTACAAAGAAATAAACTTGGCACTGGCAGCTGGTATTTCTAAGTCGCTCTTTACTATTGTGGCAAAAATGCCTAAAATGAAGAATAATAGTACAGGATTGGTGAGATTGCTGATTAATATGTTCATATTCATGTTAAATCGGGACGTATTTTTACAAATAATAAAGAAATTATGATTTTATTACGGCATGATAATTGTCAATTTGAGTCTGCCTTAATAAGATTTTTATAGAATTTACAAATTTATGGCCACAACAATTAACGTTTCTCCATCTGTAGCAGCAAAAAAAATTTTGGCACTGCTGAAACTAGATAAAAAAGATGTATCATCTATTTATATTTTTGCTATCCTAACAGGGCTAGTTCAATTGGCACTGCCACTCGGTATTCAATCGATTATCAGCTTTGTTATGGCGGGTTCTATTTCTACCTCAATGGTTATTTTAATTGTTTTAGTAATTACTGCAGTTTTTATAAGCGGATTGCTACAAGTAAGACAGCAACAAGTTACCGAAAAAATTCAACAAAAAATATTTGTTCGATATGCTTTCGAATTTGCAGATAGACTACCTAAATTAAATATAGAAAAACTCGATAGCTATTATTTACCCGAATTAGTAAATCGTTTTTTTGATACTTCTACATTGCAAAAAGGAATTGAGAAATTATTATTAGATATCCCTACTGCCGTTATTCAAATTTTATTTGGAGTTATATTATTATCATTTTATCATCCTGTTTTTATCGGATTTGGAGCAATCTTAATCTTTATTTTGTATTTAATTCTAATTTACACTTTACCCGCAGGTTTTGATGCCAGTATTGAAGCAAGCAACCAAAAATATGCAACTGCTGCTTGGCTAGAAGAAATGGCTAGAGTAATAAAAACATTCAAGTATTCCAGAGGAACATCTTTAAATATCAATAAAACAGATAGAATTGTAAATAAATACCTCGAAGCAAGGACAACCTATTTTAAAGTATTATTAATTCAATATTGGAGTCTCATTAGTTTTAAACTGGTTATTACTGCAGCTATGTTAATTGTAGGTGCAATATTATTAGTAGATCAACAAATTAATATTGGTCAATTTATTGCTGTTGATTTAGTAATCCTTTCTGTAATTGCCTCAGTTGAAAAACTAATAGTGAATTTAGATAAAGTATATGATGTATTAACTGCGGTTGAAAAACTAGGTAAAATAACAGAAAGTGAAATTGAATCTGAAGGATCAATTGTATTAAATGAAGACAAAACTGGAGTAGCAATACAATTTAAAGAAGTAAACTTTGGCTACTCTAATAACAATAAAGTGCTAGATAATATATCATTTGCAATAGAAGCAGGTCAAAAAGTATGTGTAATGGGAGAATCCGGTTCTGGCAAATCGAGTTTGCTAAGAGTTCTAACTGGTGCATTTAAAAAGTTTGAAGGATCTATTTTGATCAACCAAATGCCAATCGGAAATTACACACTTGATTCCTTAAGATCTCAAACAGGAATTTTATTGAGTCAACAAGATATTTTTAATGGATCAATTTGGGAAAATATTACCATGGGTAATAAAGCAATAACTCCGATGCAGGTAGGCATTTTAGTAGATAAAAGTGGATTGTCTAGTTTAATTCAATCTTTACCCAATGGTTATGATACTGAATTAGATCCAACCGGTAAGAAACTTTCCGGAAAAGTTAGGCAAGATATTCTTTTATTAAGAGCATTACTAGGAAAGAGCAGGTTGTTATTATTAGAAGAGCCTTTGCTAAATTTAGATGGCAGTTTCAAGAAAAATATTGCTGAATATATTCTTAAAGAAATTAATGCAACAGTAATTATTGCCACGGCAGATGTTGAAATAGCTAAAGAATGTGATTTAGTTATTTATTTACAAGAAGGTAAAATTAAAGCAATTGGTACATGGTTGGCTATAGCAAATCAAATTAATTAATTATGATCAATCAATATATTTCTGCAAATATTGAAGCTGAAAAAGATAATTCTGAAATACAATCTTATAAATCTGTATATCGAATTACAAAAACAAGTAGTGTAAAAAAATGGCTTTGGGCGGTGATAATTATTTTACTCGTTACCTTGTTTTTACCTTGGACGCAAAATATTCGTGCCAAAGGTATAATAACTACATTGCGTCAAGAACAACGACCTCAAGAAATAAATACAATTCTTGCTGGTAAAGTAATTAAATGGTTTGTTAAAGAGGGCGATTTTGTACAAAAAGGAGATACCATTTTACAATTGGGTGAAGTTAAAGTAGATTATTTTGATCCTAAACTTCTCGAAAGAACACAAATGCAAATTAATGCCAAACAACTTTCTGTAGAAGGATATCAAAATAAAGCTACCACAGCTTCTTCTCAAGTGCTTGCACTAGAAGAGGGACAAAAATTAAAACTTTCTCAGATTGATATTAAGCTTCGCCAGCAAGACTTAAAAGTAATGAGCGATAGTAATGATTTAATTGCTGCATCCAATGAATTAGGAGTAGTAAAACGTCAAATTGATGCAGCTAAATTAATGCTCGATAGTGGTGTTATTTCACTAGTAGATTTTGAAAGGCGTAAAGTAAGTTATGTAAATGCTGTTGCAAAAAAAGTAGGTGCAGAAAATAAATTTCTACAAGCAAAACAAGAGTTTACAAGCTTGCGAATAGAAAAAAATGCAACTGTTCAAGAGTATACCGACAAAATAGCTAAAGCACAGGGTGAGAGATTTGGCTCGCTTTCTAATGTTGCTTCTGGTGAAGCTGATGTAGCTAAACTCGAAAATGCATACAGCAACTACGATATTCGTAATCAGTTATATTATATTACTGCACCTCAAAGTGGACAAATAACCAAAGCCCGAAAAGCAGGCATTGGTGAAGTGATGAAAGAAGGAGAAATGATTGCAGAAATTGTTCCTGATAAAATACAATTAGCTGTTGAATTATTTGTTGATCCTATGGATTTACCTCTATTGCATATTGGCGAAAAAGTTAGGTTCATTTTTGACGGATTTCCCGTTATAGTTTTCTCGGGTTGGCCTGCGGCATCTTATGGAACTTTTGGGGGAGTAATTGCAGCAGTTGAAACTTCTGTAAGTGATAACGGAAAATTTCGTTTATTAGTTGTTGAAGACAAAAAAGAAAAACCATGGCCAAAGCAATTGAGAATGGGTGGTGGGGCAAACGGAATTGCCTTATTAAAAGATGTTGCAATTGGATATGAAATTTGGAGAAATATAAATGGGTTCCCACCTGAATATTACAAGCCAGCTGCCGAAAATATGAAAAAAGAAGCTGCTAAGAAAAAGTAAGGCATGAAAAAAATAGTGTTGTTTATTTTAATATTGACTAGTATAAGTGCTAATGCTCAAATGCTTACTCCAGAAGCATTTATTGAGCAGGTAAGGCAAAACCATCCTGTAGCTAAACAAGCAACTATACAAATAGAAAAAGCTAAAGCAGATTTATTATCAGCAAGAGGAAATTTTGATCCTACATTTACATTTGATGCAGGCAGTAAAACTTTTGATGGTAAAAATTATTATTTCTATACAAACCCCGAAATTAAAGTGCCTACAAAGTTAGGCGGATTAGATATAAAAGGAGGTTTGCAAAATAATGGTGGCGATAATTTAGCGAATGAAGCAACAGGAGGTCAATCTAGTTATTTAGGAATAGAAATGCCAATCGCTAAGGGTTTACTAATTGATAAGCGAAGAGCAGCATTGCAACAAGCACAAATATATCGTTCTCAAAGTGATCAGGAAAGAAATAGAATGGTGAATGATTTGTTGTTTGATGCATATGTAAACTACTGGCAATGGACAAGCACTTATCAATTGTACAATATCTATTTTAATTTCTTTACAATATCTTTAGATAGATATCGGTTGATAAAAATAGCCTATCAAAATGGCGATAGAGCATCTATTGATACTATAGAAGCATTAACGCAAGTGCAGAATTTTGAAATGCTTCAGGCTGATGCGAGAGTAAAATTAAATACTGCTAGTTTAGAAATGTCTAATTTTTTGTGGAACGATCAAGATAGCGCCTATCTATTGCCCGAAAAAGTAGTACCAGATACTGTGAGGTTTGCATTAAACATATCCCTTCAATCATTAGAAACGCTATTGTCTCGAGCAGCACAAGAAAACCCTGAATTAAGAAGTTACAATTATAAATTGGATGCTTTAGAAGTAGAACGAAAACTTAAACTCCAAAACATTTTGCCATTAGTAAATATAAAAGCCAATTTGTTAAACCAAGATTACAATGTATTCAAAGGAGTAAATAGTGCTTTTATTCAAAACAACAATATTTGGGGAGTTGATGTAAAAATTCCTTTGTTTTTACGTGAAGGTAGGGGCCAATACAGGAAAGCCAAATTAATGATTGAAGAAACGAATTACGATTTGAATCTAAAAAAATGGGAAGTAGAAACTAAAGTAAGAAACTATTTTACAGAAACTATTTTATTGCAACAACAAATCCGAGTGACACAAAATGCATTTAATGGATTTTCTGCTTTATTACGTGCAGAAAATTTACGACTTCAGAATGGCGAAAGCTCTTTGTTTTTAATTAATACACGGGAAAATAAAGTAATTGAAACCGCCGAAAAATTAATTAGCTTAAGATTAAAATATTTAAAGGCCAACTATGCAATAGAATGGTCTGCTGGTATACTCAGATAAAGTATTATTTATTTTTAAACTTATTAATAAACGATTTACTGTACTCACTTAAAATAAGCCTGCCACTAATAGCAGCTCTATCTTTTAATAGAGTATCCCAATGTTGTGTACCCTCCCAAAATATTTTATTCAATTCTTTAATTGCTTCGGGACTAGATTTTGCTAAAGTTGTTGCTAAACGATTGATAGATTCATCAACTCCTGCAATATCTGCATGCAATTCTGCAAACAACCCTTTTCTTCTTGCCCAATCTGCCGGGCGATAAGTTGTTGCGTCAATTGTTAATTGAGAAAATGCCGACAATCCAATCTTTCTTTCAACTGCGGGCCCAACTACAAATGGTCCAATTCCTACAGCTAGTTCACTTAATTTTACTTCTGCTCCTTCACATGCAATTGCATAATCTGCGGCAGCAGCTAACCCTACACCACCTCCAATACATTTACCTTGTATTCGTGCAATGATTATTTTACCAGATGTTCTCATTGCATTAATAACGTTGGCAAATCCACTGAAAAATATTAATCCTTCTTGTTCTGTTTTAATTGAAGCTAATTCATCAAAAGAAGCCCCTGAACAAAATACCTTTTCACCAGCAGATTTTAAAATAATCACTTTAGTATTTTCATCCTGACCTTCACTATGAATTTCTTTTGCCAAGGTCTCTAAAATTTTTCCTGGTAAAGAATTACTTTGCGGATGATAGAATTCAATAGTGGCAATTCCATGTTCTCTCTCTACTTTTACATATCCTTCATTAATTTGTTCAATCATATAACTATTTATTTATCCTTTTCTTGCAACCATGGTTAATATAGTTGCTATTCCAATTAATTCTTCAGTTTCATCTATCATTTCTACCATCCATTTCACAATCCCCTTATCAATATCTGTTGCTTCCTTTTTTTCTTGTCTAATTTTTTCTTTACAAGTAAATCGAATATACATTTCACTACCAGGGTAAAAAGGTTTTGTAAAACGTAATTCGTCAATTCCGTAATTTAATAAAACTGGATTTTTTTCATAGCTGTCTACAAATAATCCCGCAGCAATACTAATTAATAAATAACCATGTGCAACTTGTTTTTCAAACATTGTTCCTGCAAAGTCGGTACCGTGTAAATGAGCATAAAAATGATCACCACTTAAATCGGCAAACTGATTTATATCTTCTGCGGTAATTAATCTCTTTTCGGTTATTAGTTGATCGCCGATACTTAGCTCTTCAAAATATTTTTTAAATGGATGTATAGTATTTGTATTGCCAGTTGCTCCTTGTTGGTATACTTCACTAATTGCAGTAATCATGTTTGGAGATCCTTGTATAGCAACTCTTTGCATATAATGCTTTACACCTCTTAAACCTCCCATCTCTTCTCCACCGCCCGCTCTTCCTGGTCCACCATGCACCAACAATGGAAGAGGTGCTCCATGTCCTGTACTTTCTTTAGCACATTCATTGTTTAGCACTAATATTCTTCCATGATAAGTACCAGCTCCAATTACATAATCTTTCGCAATTTTTGTATCAGCAGTTACTATGGAACTTACTAATGAACCTTTACCCATTTTTGCTAATACAATTGCTTCTTCAGTATGTTGGTATGGCATTAATGTTGCAACTGGACCAAAAGGTTCTGTTTCGTGAACTAAGGTGCTGCCAAAAGGATTTTCATTAAGTAATAAAATTGGACTCATAAACGCTCCTTTTTCGGAGTCGGCATCTATAGTTGTTACACTATCAATTGATCCGTATATTATTTGAGAATTGGCCAATAATTTATTAACTTGTTCTTTTACTTCAATTCTTTGCGTTTCTCCTGCAAGCGAACCCATTCTTACAGAAGCATTTAAAGGACTTCCGATAACTGTTTGGGCCAATGCTTTTTGTAATGCTATTTGAACATCCTCTATTTTATTAGTAGGAACAAAAATTCTTCTGATGGCAGTACAACGCTGACCCGATTTAGTGGTCATTTCTTTTCTCACTTCTTTTATAAATATATCCCATTCTGGCATTGACGGAGTTATATCTTCACCTAAAACAATACAGTTTAAAGAATCGGCTTCCATATTAAATGGAACATTTTCTTCTAAAATTTTTTTGCCCGATTTTAACATCATGCCCGTTGTAGCAGATCCGGTAAATGTTACCACATCTTGCGATCCTACATGATTTAATAAATCTCCCGCACTACCACATATTAATTGTAGCGCACCAGCAGGTAATATTTCTGATGCAATAATTTCCTTTACAATAGCTTCGGTTAAAAAAGAAGTTACCGTGGCGGGTTTAACAATTGCAGGCATACCAGCCAACAAATTCACCGCAATTTTTTCTAACATTCCCCATACAGGAAAATTAAAAGCATTTATATGAATGGCAACACCCTCTTTAGGAATTAATAAATGGTGACCAATAAATATATTGGATTTTCCTAAAGGATGTGTTTCTCCATCCAAGCAATATGAAGTATCAGGAAATTTTCTTCGTAAAGAAGCATAGGCAAATAAGTTGCCTATACCACCTTCAATATCAACCCAGCTATCGGCTTTTGTTGCTCCAGTTTGATAACTAACAGTATAAAATTTTTCTAAATGTTCCCTCAAGTGGAGTGCTAGCGCTTTTATCATCAATCCCCTTTCGTGAAAACTCATTTTTCGTAATGCTGGGTTGCCTTGATTTCGAGCATAATGAACTACTTGAGAAAAATCTATTCCTTTTGTGGTTGCATTTGCAATTGGGTCTCCAGTAAATGCATTATACAATAATTGACCTTCACCATCTCCTTTTACCCATTTCCCTAAAATGTAATTTTCAACCGTATACATATGCTTTTTTTAGTAGCTACAAAGCTAACGATTGATAGTTTATTAAGGCGGGAATGGGATAAAAAAACCCGTCCCGATTTAATCGGGACGGGATAGCAGTTAGTTTTAGAACAAAAACTTGATAAGTCTTATTTAATAGACATTCGTTTATCAATTTCGCTGCAAAGATTCTGAAAAATTTCTTCAACAGTTCCTTCGCCTTTCAAATGCACTACTTTATTAAATTTTTCATAATAATTAGCAACAACAGTGGTTTTATCTTTATACTCAATTATACGCGCCCTTATAACCGATTCACTGTTGTCATCGCTTCTTCCACTGGTTAAACCCCTATTTATTAATCTTTTCACCAATTCTTCTTCGCTTACATCCATTGCAAGTACAACTCCAATTTCGGTATTTTTTAATTTTAGTAAATTATCTAAAGCCTCGCTTTGGGCTTTTGTTCTAGGAAATCCATCAAATAAAAAGCCATTTGCTGATGGGTTTTGGTCTAAAGCCGAGCTAATCATTCCCACAACTACTTCATCGGGAACTAATTGTCCTTTATCCATAATGCTTTTAGCCTCAATACCTAAAGGGGTTTTTTTGGCTATTTCATTTCGGAGGAGGTCACCTGTAGAAAGATGCTTCAATCCATAAGCAGCAATGAGTCTCTCACTTTGTGTACCTTTACCACTTCCTGGAGGCCCGAATAAAATAATATTAAACATGTACTTGCTAACCTTAAATGAAGAACAAATATAAGACGAGATAGCTAAATATATTTTAACATTTGCTTAAAATGATAATTTTTTTCGAATTCTGCCATTTTTATTCATTTTAGCATTTAGATAACAAACTAAAATGTGTTTGATACGTAAATATGTAAGTAAACAAGCTTAAAATATGAAATTATTATTTTATCTAATGTGTTCGATATTCATCCTGCAATCGTGTAATGCACAGAATATTCAATCTAAAACAACAAAAATGGACAGCATTCAACAATCTTCTAACCCACATTACTCCAAAACCGATAAAACAAAACTGGTAGTTAAGGAAGACGAGTGGAAAAAGTTATTAAACCCTGAGGTATATTATATAGCTAGAGAAAAAGGCACTGAACGCCCATACACCAGTAAATTTGAAGCATTTAAAGAAGTGGGTACTTATTATTGCGCTGTTTGTGGTAATGCGTTATTTAAAAGCGATACCAAATTTGATAGCGGTTGCGGATGGCCTAGTTTTTATGAAACAATCTCAAAAGGTTCAATAATATATATTCCTGATAATACATTGGGAATGAAAAGAACAGAAGTGCAATGCGGTAGATGCAAATCGCATTTAGGCCATTTATTTGATGATGGCCCTCCACCAACAGGTTTGCGTTATTGCATTAATGGAGTAGTACTTGATTTTGAGAAAGCCAAGGAAATAGAGAAAAAGTACGAGAAAAAAGGGTAGTAAGTAGTTTATATGATTTATTAGTTTATAAAGTAGCCAGATCTATTAAATAGAGTTGGCTATTTTTATTTTATAGGGCCTAAAATTTAATCATACTATACTAGTATTTCCCAAGCCTAACTAACAAGCTTTAGTTCTTAGTTAATTTAAATGCACCAATCTTTGTTGAATAATTCTTTCCACCTTTCTTTAAATAATCACCTACAAACCAGATTGTTTCATCGTCACTTGGATCAATAGCAGTTTGGGTATAATCTTCCCAGCGAAGAGTATTGGTTTGCGCGGCTTCACCATTTGCAAGAATTGCTTCATTCAAAGTGAGTTTTCCTAACGGATCTCTAAAATGGCGACCTGCAAATCTTTGACCTGGAAAATCATTTTTGCCACCGAAAGAATATCCAATGCCTATATTTCCTTTACCATCAATAGCAGCACTTGCCATCCACCGATAATTATTTTCTGGTGCATATGTGCCTTGTTGGAATAAACGAACAGAGCGATTCTTATTCACTAAAAATTCATACCAACGCACACCTCCTCCACCCGCAGCTGTGCTTACAGAATGAACACCAACAATAGACTCGCGGTTCCCGATTTTTCGATATACTAGTCTAGCCATTAGCTTATCGCCCTGTGCGTCTAAGTGTTGATCGGTACCCGGCTGTGGCACAGCATTGGTTAATTGTCCGCCTCCTAAATAATGATATGGTGCTACAGGAATTTTAACTGGACCTTCCAATTTTGTATTGGAAAAATTATTCCAGTCAACATGATACTTCCATACATAAATGCCGTCATCTTCTTCAATTTTATTTAATTGAGATCCGCCAATTGCCATCATAATACTTGGTGCATCTGCAGGTGGCAACTGTTTGCCATCTAGATCGGCATTAATGATAAAGTTTACACCTTTAATTATGAAGAATTGTTCTTTAGCGTTTTCTCCTTTCAGCATTTTATTTCGGTCTACTACATATGCATGTCTTTCAATCACATCATCACCTGTACTAGTAGTGGTATAATATCCATTCGGCCAAATAGATGGACGAGGATAGTCGGGAAACAACTCACGTTGGAATTCATAGCGGTAATAGGATCCCATGGGGTCGGGGGTTGTGCTAATGGCATAACACATGCAAAAAGTGCCTTCAGCTGGCAGACGGGGTCCTGCGGGGCGTGGATTGCTCGGCCCAATAGGTTGCTCTTTGGTGGGTGATGGTTGAAATAATCCAACCGATTCGCCTGGTTGAGGTTTAGTAACCAGTTGTTTGGTTGCAGTATCTATATTTCTGGAAATTCCTTTTCGGAAAGTAGGCATTACAATCAACCATCTGTTTGCAAGTTGATCATACCGAACAACTGCATCACCATTGTTGATGTTTTCACAGGGTCCACCGAACCCACGGAATACATTGCGTGTTTCAACAGGTCCGTATAAGGCAAGTCCAGATTCAATAAATTTCTCTCTCTTCTTGGTAAAAATCGCCATCCTAGAGTTCACAATCTGTACTATATGATCTTGCCCAACAGCAAGTGAATTATCGGAGGGATTGCGAAGTATTGCAGTTCCTTGAGGGCCTACAAAACTTTCGCCGAGTCCTTCGAAACTAGTTAAAAGAATTGGTGCGGGTTTATTCCCAAATGTTGTTTGTTCTACAGCTACACCTTCAGGCTTAATGACCGGTTTTACAGAATCTAGTAAAGCTGATTCGTCTTCATTGGAAGTAGCTGGACTTACCCGATTAGATGCAGATGGCAGTTCTTTTTTTGTTGATGTTACTAAAGGTGTATGAATTTGAAATGATAATGGTTTTGAGATATCATGTTTTACTGCATTGTTACTCTTCCCTTTTTGCACACAGGGTTGTATTTGCGCATTTGTAAAAAAGGGGACGGTAAATAATGTAAAAGAAAAAACAAATGTTCTTTTCATAAGCTTAAAGTTAGTTGAGTTAAACTACACTAATTTAGATAGGACGCTTAGAAAATAGTTCTTATTTCTTGTTAGATAATTATCTATTTTTAACCCTAAACTTTAATACCAATAGGCTTCGCAATTATTTGTAAGGAAAGGTGATAAAGTTATAGGATTAGGCATTATAAACGCAAAGAGTTTTTAGATATTGATAAGGATGTGGAAACTGGTGCATCATTCTTGCTATAATATCATTGAACAACCATTTACGCATATTC
>Ga0209284_10001494_pt1 | contig 35956 bp, 36 predicted proteins | sample FRY03_FD_187211 | JGI IMG/M metagenome (GOLD analysis project Ga0209284, IMG submission 187211) | Freshwater microbial communities from Lake Fryxell liftoff mats and glacier meltwater in Antarctica - FRY-03 (SPAdes) (version 2) | ecosystem: Environmental > Aquatic > Freshwater > Ice > Glacier... | reverse complement strand
CGCGAGCCTTTGTGGAGAAGTTCTCCGGACGACTGGCTCTGCTGTCGCGGGCGCACGACCTGCTGACCGGCCAGGCCTGGACGAGCGCAGCCCTCCACGAGATCATCACGGCGGCGCTAGCACCGTTTCGTCAGCCGAATGGCGAAGACATGTTCGCGATTGCCGGCCCACCGGTGCAGGTTTCGGCGACCCCCGCAATCACGTTAAGTCTTATGCTTCACGAGCTTGCCATCAATGCGGCAAGGTATGGGGCATTGAGCGAGCTACAGGGTCGCGTGGACGTAACTTGGACCTTGTCGAATACACCGGACCCGGTGGTCCATCTCATCTGGCGCGAAACCGGCGGGCCGCCCGTTCAGCCGCCAGCCCACAAGGGCTATGGATGGCGTCTGATGTCTTTCGGAGCCACGCAGTTGAGCGGTCAGCTCGACGTCGAATGGTCGACTGATGGCATGATTTGCCGTCTGACATTTCCTTGTCCCACGGGCTCCGTTGCGCAAGAGCGCCCCTATGCGGCAGCGACATAGCTACCTTAAGCAGGGGTTCGCTGACCCGTTGGCGTCACCTCTCCCAGAGGTGCTGCACCTGGCCCGTTCCACGCCCGGGAGCGGGCGTTTGCTTGGGCCGTATCGCGGGCCGCTCTCGGACTATTTCTTCGCCTGGTCGAGATCGACACTCAATAGCGACAGACGTTGGACGTAGTCGTAACGCACCCCATCGAAAGCGTACTCGATCCTGGCCTTGGCCCCCGAATATTCAGGAGACCTACAGAGCACAGCGGTCCCAAAGCCCGCTCGCGCTGGCGGTATGACGGGAGGCCCCCCAGTTTCAACCCACTTGAAGATGAAGTCGGCTTTCTCTGGTGGGCCAGCGACCTCACAGGTTATGGCCACCCGTCCCGACGGCGTTGAGAGCGCGCCATACTTGGCTGCGTTCGTAATCAACTCATGAAAGATGAGCGAAAGCTGCTGGGCCCCGCCCGGACTGAGATGGATCGCTGCACATCGATGCGCGTCGACCTGGTCGTGGAAGGGAGCAATTTGTCGATCCAGAAGGACATCGACCGTCAGATCGCTGCCCGCCACTTGTGATGCCGCGCTGAGCGCCGACATCCGTGTCTGGAACATTTTCCTGGCCTCTGAGAACGGCAAATCTGCTTGGAAAGTCCTGAGGGCGATGGACTCGACCAGGGCAAATAGATTGCCAATACGATGCTCCAGTTCCCTGACCAGCAGCGCTTTCTGTCGCGCTTCGCGTAAGCGTGAACGCTCGATCTCCTGACGTTGCTGGAAAAGCAGGTGGATCGCGGCGTGGAGGATCGACGCCACGACGATCAACGAAAAGGCAGCGATTGCGAAAAGCGCGAGTTGCAGCGCGTCCATCTCCCCAAGGGCCAATGAAAATTGTGGCGGCAGGAAAAAGTACCAGGCAGCGAGGACGGACAGGATGAGCGCAGTCAGGCCCGGAAGGAGGCCACCAAACGCCGCAGCAAGCCCAATAGCGGGGAAGTAGGTGATGAAGAACAGGCGAAAACCAACGACGTCCTGAAGGGCCACCCGCGCAACCGTCGCAACGCCGACAGCTGCTATAGCGACGACGTAGGGCCACCACCCCTGACCGTGGCGGACGACAAACCCGGCGGTCCCAAGAGCCCAGTTGGCAACCCGGCTCAGCATTTGATGCCCCCCAATTTGGAATAATCGACCTTCACGGCCCAGCGCCGCCTCGTGAACGGCCGCATCGACGCGCAACCGCACGCCACCGACAATCTCGATTTCCATCGAGCCCCCGACGGCAGGCGATGACTTCTTCTTGGATGACACGGTCACCGGCAGGAAGCTCACCCTGAGACCGGCGGCCTGGCGCACCTGCCGTCGCCAGTGATGCAACAGGTTCGGATGCACGTCGTGACGATGGGCCACCGCCGTAACCATCGCACCTGGCGGCAATCTCTCCTCGACGATCCGCGACTTCTCCGCCGTGGACCACCGCCGCCGCCGCTCGGGGCTGGTCAAAACCGTTACTGTCGACATTTACGCGCCCGTTAGCGTGCTCAATTCTCACGCCGTCGACCTCACGCCAAGGCTGCCGTCACCGCTCGTCACCGGACGCATACGCCGCACTTCTTTCAATGTCCGTTGTCTGACGGGCATGACTACTAAACCGGAAGATGGATGATGAAGCGGAGACCGAGGGAGTCCGAATGGAGTTCAAGGTGCCCGCCCGATCTTTCCACCATCGACCGAACCAGCTTCAGGCCGACGCCCGCATCGCGCGCTTCGACGAACCCTTCAGGCAAGCCTACGCCGTCGTCGCCTATCTCCAGCAGGACCTCGCCATCTTGCGTCATCGATGTCGCGATGCTGAGTTCGACGGGTAGGCCGGTGGGGTGGGCATACTTGATCGCGTTGGTAACGATCTCCGACAGAATGAGCGCTAGCATCGATGCTTGGTTCGGCTTCACGGGGCACGGCTCGCCCGCGGCGGAGACGAAATGTAGTCGATCACCGAAAATGCCCGAGTCCTGTAGCTCGCACAGAATGTTAATTGCGGCCTGGCTGAGATCGGACTCCTCCTGTTTTGGAGAGGCGGCGAAGCTGCGATGGAGGGACAGCACGGCGAGAAATTTTCCGACCATGCTGTTCAAGGTGTCCACCACGTCGTCGCGCGGTATCAAGGGCGGTCTCAACTCCATCGCCCGGACCTCTTTTCGGAAGATCGCGAGTAACATGCTGAGATGATTGGTGATCCGATGGTTGGCCTCGATGAAGAGATCAGGCGGCGGCTGGGCGGTGGCTTCAACGATACGAAGGCGGGGCATGAGCGCTCCTTGGATCGGAAAGCCAATGGAGGCGTATTATTTCGTATTATCAAGGTGTTATAGTCTGTTTAGAGGCTTTTACAGCAAGGGCCGAGTTAGCAGCTGAAGCGGGTCAAGCAGACGACCCTGCACTCGCTGTCTAAAGCCCTATATGCGGTAAGTGCACACTAGTTGCCAAATGCGGTGACTCCGACTAATGAGTAAGTGACGTTGAGTTGCCCATAAAGGGGGGTCAGATGGGAGAAGTCACAAGAGGTGAGCGCCTGCAAATCATGCTGACGCCGGCCGAATTGGCGTCGCTGGATACTTGGCGTTTCAGTGCACGTATGCCGAGCCGGGCTTCGGCCATTCGTGAACTTCTCAAACGGGGACTGAAAGCGGAGGGTTTTTCCCTTGCGGACAGCCAGATGAAGTCGGGTGACTTTGGCGTCAGCGGCGCGACCAAAAGCAGCCGCACGCCGTGATAGCGGCGGTAGAAGCAGACGCGTCTCACGCGTAGAGACCGATACTGTTAATGCACTGCGGTGGGCTGTCCGATAGTGAACCCGCGGGAGAACCTCGAAGGCTGAGATGCGTCGAACGGTGCGCTTTCAGCCGGGGGGCCGGCTCGGGGGACGAAGCCGAGGTCCTCGCCTTAATATATCGCACGGGGAGGCATCGGGGAGGCGGACCCTGCCGGTGCTAATGCCCTCTGGGGCCTCTAGAGGGGTTGCGGCGGTGGGGCGGGGACCGGAAAAGACGCGTGGGTGCGCCTGAACAGCCGCGCTACGCAATTGATTGCGTAGAATCGCCTCCCTTCTCTCTGCATCCCGCTGCAGGGCCTTCTTCGCGGCCTCGACGGTCGGCCAGAGTGACGGATAAGCCCGCGCGGCGGCCGGGGCAGACAGCAGGGCCCCGTCATCGACGGCCAGCATCTCCTCGACCGGGGTGGGAGCCTGCCGAGCCTCGACCGCATCCACGACCAGCTCGTCGGGGATCTCGCACCCGACCAGGAACCAGTCGGTCGGCGTGTCCACCGGGCGCTCGACGGCGGGCATCCTCTCGGATTGGAGGATTTCGTTCTCGCAGATCGACCAGCGTACCGCTTTGGCTAGGGGGTCGGGGTGTCGAATGCCATGGACGGCCCCGACAACCTTGCCGCCCACGATCAGTGGCCAGGCCGTGCGCTCGTACCAGTCATCAGTGGGAGGATGGCGCTGCCCGTGATCGCGCCCGCCACCGTCTCGACGGCCTGCGGCGATGGCATGGGCCGCCCGAACGTCACTTGAAGCCGCGCCGTCCGCCATTCGTCGCGACCACGCAGCGCATTGAAGTGCGCCGTCTCGACCTTGTCTCAGCCGAACTGGCATCGCATGGCAGGAGGAAAGAGCCCACGCTTGGTTCGCGCCATGCACCTAAGCCGGCAGCGCGGCTGAGCTGGACCGTGGACGTGTGCGAAGTAATTCTAGAATTGATTAGGTGTTTGAAATATCACACTGTTTGATCACCAAATGGCCCGCTTTGGCTCCGACTTGTCCCTCAGCTGCTCGGCAGAGGTGGGGGCGCTCGCGGTAGCCAAGGCGTCGCGATTTGGTTGACGGTGAGAGTACCAGCGAATGCGTAATTAGCTTAGGAGGACCACGCCGCCCATAATTTCCTTAGAATTGGCTCGTGTTCGCCCGTTGGTCGAAGCGAGAACGCCGGACATCGCCGAGCAGGATCGAGTTAAGGCAACGCGTTAGGTCTAATTGCCTTCGGACCCTAGGCCCCCACGATTTTTGCAACCTCCTCGACCGCCATAGGCGGGCTCGTGGAGTGGGCTAGTGAGTGACAGTTCCGACAAAGGGGGCGCAGGTCCGCTACCCTGAAGCACACGATGGTGTCGTGGGGCCTACAGAGGCGTCGCCGTGGGACATGGTCGGATACACCGCGACCAGCCTGACCACCATGACCAACATCTATGGCAAGCACATCCGGACGCATCTCAACGGCGTCGCTGCCGCACTCGACGCCAAGTAGCTGGAGTGCGCAATTAGTGCGCAACAGACGTGATAATGGGTACAGGCGATGCTCTACAAAATGCAGACGGGTAAGCATTATAATGTGGTGCGCATTGCGCATACGCAGCATCTTGTTGGCACGATAGTCGGTCGCTAAGACTTTGCCCATGGCCGACTACGAGTTCCTCAAGATCGACCGGCAGGGCGCCGTCACTTTCCTGACGCTGAACCGGCCGCAGCGGCGCAACGCGCTGACGCATCGCATGATGCTGGAGCTGGAGGACGCATTCGTCGGTATCGGCAACGATGCGACCTGCCGCGTGCTGGTCTTGCGGGGAGCCGGCGGGCACTTCTGCGCCGGCGGCGACCTCGACGCCATGGCCGACGTGCCACCGCTTTTGCCCGGCGGCGTGGATCCCCTGCTGCCGGCCTACCGCCAGTTCGGCAATGCGCTGCTGGCTCTCGATGCCCTGCCGCAAGCCACCATCGGGGTGGTCGAAGGCTCGGCGGTCGGCGCCGGCTTCGGCATGGCCTGCTGCTCGGACGTCGTTATCCTGCACGACAGTGCCCGCTTCGGCATTCCCGAGCCGAAGGTGGGCTTCATCCCCTCGCAGATCATCCCGTTCCTGGTGCGCCGGATGGGTGAGGGGCCGGTCCGCGACCTCGCGGTGACGGGACGGGTGATCGATGCCGCTGAAGCCCATCGGCTGGGGGTCGGGCGCTATCTCTGCACGGCCGGCGCCGACGTCGAAGAGATGCTGCAGGGGCTGGTCGATGACATTCTGAAGATGGAGCCCAAGGCGCTGGCGGTAGCCAAGCGGCTGGTGCTGTCGTGCGCGACGCAGGATGATCGCGCCGTGCTCGACGAGGCGGCGGCAAGCCTGGTCGGGCTGCTGCGCCAGCCGGAATCTGCCGAAGGCATTCGGCATTTCATGGCAAAGACCACGCCCTCCTGGGCCAAGAGGTAGACATGCGAAACTATCGCCATATCGAAGTGAGGCCGATCGCCGGCGCGCTGGGCGCGGAGATCCACGGCGTCGACATGGCGCGCGACCTCGAGGCCGATGTCGTGGCCGAGATACGCCAGGCCTTCCTCGACCATCTCGTGATCTTCCTGCGCGACCAGACGGTGACACCTCATCAGCAACTGGCCTTCGCGCGCAAGTTCGGCGACCCGGTCGAGTATCCGCAGCTCAACGGCCTGCCGGAATCGCCGATGATCACGCCGGTCGTGAAGCTCGAGCACGAGCGCAACAATTTCGGCGGCATCTGGCATTCCGACACGACCTATCTGCAGATCCCGCCGATGGGCAGCATGCTGCTGGCGCGAGAGGTGCCGGCCTTTGGCGGCGACACGATGTTCGCCAACCAGTATCTCGCCTACGAGGCGCTGTCGGACGGGCTGAAGGCGGCGCTCGACGGGCTGACGGGCGTCAGCTCCTCCGCCAAGGCGGACGTCTCCAGGACCCGCGAGGACCGCCTGAAGGCGGTGGGTGCGAAGCTCAAGGTGATGACGGCGGAGCATCCGATCGTGCGCACCCATCCGGAGACCGGTCGCAAGGCGCTCTATACGTCGGACGCCCACACCGCACTGATCAAGGGCTGGACCGAGAAGGAAAGCCTGCCGCTGCTGAGGTTCCTGTGGGAACATCAGACACGTCCCGAGTTCACCTGCCGCTTCCGCTGGGAGCCCGGCTCTCTTGCCTTCTGGGACAATCGCTGCGCGATGCACAATCCGATCAACGATTATCACGGCTTCCGGCGGGTCATGCACCGGATCACGCTGGCCGGCGACCTGCCGCGGTAACGGAGGCGGAGCATGTCCGGAATCGGAGGCCTGCTGGCCATCCTGCTGCTGGTCGCGGCCAACGGGTTCTTCGTTGCCGCCGAGTTCTCGCTGGTGGCCGTTCGCCGTAGCCGGGTGATCGAACTCGCTGCCTCGGGCCGGATCAACGCCCAGACACTGGTTCGCGCGCTCGACCACCTCGATGCGAACCTCGCTGCGACACAGCTCGGCATCACCATTTCGTCGCTCGCGCTGGGCTGGATCGGCGAGCCGGCGATCGCGCACCTGATCGAGAAACCGCTGGCCGAGGTCTGGGGCGCGACCGCCGGGGTCAGCGCCTACGCCATCGCCGTCGGCATCTCCTTCGTCCTCATTACCGCCCTGCACATCGTACTGGGCGAACTGGCACCCAAGAGTTTGGCGCTCCAGCGCAGCGAGAGCACGGCCCTGTGGGTCATCCGGCCGCTCAGCCTGTTCCGGTGGCTGCTCAGCCCGGCGATCCTGGTGCTGAACGGCATGGGCAACCTCGTGCTGCGACTGTGGGGCCTGCGGCCCGGAACGGGCGAGGAATCTCTGCATTCGGCGGGCGAGCTGAAGCTTCTGGTCGAAGCCAGCCAGGATGCCGGACTTCTGCAGGACGCGCAGGAGGAGATCGTTGTCCGCGCGCTCGACATCGGCAATCGCCGCATCGGCGAGATCATGACGCCGCGCACCGACCTCGACTGGATCGACGTCACCGACAGCCGCGACGAAATCGCGAAGACGGTTCTTGAGAGCCCCTATGAGCAGATGCTGGTGGGCCATGGCAGCATCGACAACCTGCTGGGCGCGGTCACCAAGACGGACCTGCTGAACCAGATCCTGCGGGGAGAAGCCCTGCAGCCGGGCGCTGCTATTGCGGTGCCGCTGATGGTCCACGAGGCCATGCCGATCTTCAAGGTACTGGAGCAGTTCAAGAAGTCGCCGGTACGGCTGGCGGTGGTGGTCGACGAGTATGGCGGCATCGAAGGCATCGTCACGCAAGCGGACTTGCTGGAAGCGCTGGCCGGCGACCTTCCCGAGGCGCCGGGCGAGCGGCCCGAGATCGTCGAGCGCAAGGATGGCTCGCTGCTGATCGACGGTGCCGCTCCCGTACACGCGACCCTCGACCGGCTGCAGCTCAAGAATCCGCCGGTCAGCGCCAGGTTCCATACGATCGCCGGCTTTGCGCTGGCCCAACTCGGCCATCTACCGGTCGCGGGCGAGCAGTTCAGCTACGAGGACTGGACCTTCGAGATCGTCGACATGGATGGGCGTCGCATCGACAAACTGCTGGCGTGGCGGGCGCCCTCGCTCGAACCCTGAGCGTCAGCGCGACGAAGGCGGCGTCAGCGTGATCGTGCCGATGGCGCTGCGTGCCGTCTCGGCGCGGGTGCCGCCGATATTGATGTAGGTGAGCTTCTGCCACTGGTCGACGAAGTTGCGCGCCCACGGCGAGAGCATGTTGCCTGACTGGCCGAGCGGCGTCGCAAAGCGGCTGTTCTCGAGATCGCTGAAGTCGTAGATGCCGCGATAGCCCGCACCGTGCACGGCATCGAACGGCCTCGGGCCGCGGAACGAGGGCGAGGCGCGGTTCAGGGTCTGGTTGCCGCCGTCGGAGGGAAAGCGCACCGAGGCGATGTCGCGCAGCAGCGGGACGCCTTCGAACAGCGGATGACGGTGGACGGCGAGATGCTCGAGGCCCCATTGCCACTTCGTGATGTCGGCGCCCTGGCGACGCGCGATCCAGTCGAGCGCCCGGTCGAGCGCCAGCGCGATGGCGTCCTCGCAGGTTTCGGTCTGCTTTGTGCCACCGTCGTCGCACCAGCCCGGCTTGTCGCGCAGGATGCGCACCATCAAGGGGACATTGGGCACGGCCAGCGAGGCATAGAGCTCTTCGCCAAGCTCGTCGGCCAGAAGTCCCTTCTGCAACTCGGTGATCCAGGCATTGTAGATCAGGGGCTCGGGACGGCTGGCCAGCATGAACATGTTCCAGCGCCCGAGCAGGTCGCGCGCCTGGGCGGCGCGGGTATTGCGCGCCGCGCCCTTCAACAGGTAGGGCAGGATCTCGGCCGCATCGAGGGTGAGGTTGTCAGCCTGCATGACGATCATGCCGTAGACCGGGTGACGCTCGACCTCGCGCAGGAGCTGGGCGGCGCGTCGCTGGCGGTAGGGCTCGGCCCAGTCCTTGCTGATGAAGTGGCGATAGTCGTCGGGCACGAGGCGGCCGTTGGCGTTGACGATCAGGCCTCCCCCGGGATTGTACACGCGCGGCAGCTCGTCGAACGGCACGAAGCCCGCCCAGTCGTACTCGGAGGTCCAGCCCGGCACCGGCATCGAGCCGTCGCCCTTGCGCCGGATCGGCACGCGCGCCGGCGAGATCAGGCCGATGTTCCCCGACGTGTCGGCATAGACCATGTTCTGCATCGGCGACACGATGCGGCGTGCCGCCGAGAGGAACTCTTCCCAGTTCTGCGCCGAGCCGACGCGGCCAAAGCCCTCCGCCGAGGTATCGGCGCCGTCGAGCGCTGTTGCCTGAAGGGCAAGCACGTGGCCCTGCGGCGTGAGATTCCCGCCGCGACTGACGAAATCGTCGATGACCGGACCGTGCCGCGTCTCGCGCACGCGCATCGTAATCGGATCGCCCCAGGCGACCTTGATGGTCTCCTCGCGCACCGCGAAGGGGCGGGCGCCGTCCGGCGTGATGTAGCGGTTGGGATCGGTCGGATCGACGCGCTCGACGAACACGTCCTGGCTGTCGAGGTTGGTGGTCGTGAAACCCCAGCCGATGGTGCCGTTGTGACCCAGCACGACCGCAGGCGAGCCCGGCGAGGTGGCGCCGCGGACGTCGAAGCCCGGTCCGACCAGGCGGGCGAGGTACCAGACGCCGGGAAAGGTGAACGTCAGATGCGGGTCGTTGGCGAGCAGTGGCCGACCTGAGACCGCATGGGCCCCCGACAGAACCCACTCGTTGGAGGCCTCACGTTTGCGTGTCACCTCGTTGTCGGTACCCCGGAAAAGACGGTCGAGATCGATGTCCTTCACGGCGGCGAGGACCATCGACAGGGTCGAGTCCTTGCTGTCGCCGGACGGCTCGATCAGGAATTTTACACCGTCCTCTCCGATTTTCTGCGATAGCCGCAGTCGCAACAACTCGGCGCGCCAGTTGCCGTCGAGGCCGAGCGCCATGAGCTTGGCCCACACCAGCGAGTCCGCCGGCCGCCACCGTTCTGGCCGGTAGCGGCCGCCCGACAGAAGCTTGACCAGCGTGAGTTCCAGCCCGAACTGCTGATCGTCATCTGCAAGCCACGCATTGACGCCGGCCGCGTAGGCTTCGAGACGCGAACGCATGGCCGGCGAGAGCGCGGTCACGCTCTCCGAAGCGCGCCGGTAGACCCCGAGGCCACGCAGGGTGCGGTCGCTGTCGACGAGTCCGCGGCCGACCAATGCCGGCGGCACGAGTTCGGCGAGTCGGCCCTGGCCGACGCGGCGCATCAGCTCCATCTGCCAGAAGCGGTCCTGGGCATGGACGTAACCCAGCGCGAAAGAGGCATCCTCGATCGAGCCTGCAATGATGTGCGGCACGGCGTTCCTGTCGCGCAGGATCTCGACGGGGGCCTTCAGGCCCGCGGCCTCGAGTTGGCCGCTGTAGCCCGGCAGCGCACCGCGAACCTGGAAGTAAGTGCCGACCAGGAAGATCGCGATCGCCAGCGCCGTTCCGGCCAGGAGTTTTCCCGAGACGGCTGCGAGGCGAACCAACAGCCTCACCGGGTCAACCGCGGAGGTAGGAGAGGATCGCGTCGCGGTCGCTGTCGAGGTCCGGCGCGGCGGGGCGCGTCGTGGGGTCGGCAAAGGCCGACATCTTGAGCGGATTGCCCGCCAGCTTCAGGGTGCCGCCGCTGCCGTCGGGCACGTCGACCAGCATGTTGCGCGCGTCGACCTGCGGATGCTCGATGGCCTGCGCGATGTTGTTGATCGGGCCGCAGGGCACGCCGCCCTTGGACACGACGGCGATCCAGTGATCGGTCGTATTGGTCTTCAGCACGGACTCGATTTCATGCTTCAGCTTCTTCTGGCTCTTCTGGCGGAGCGCGTTCGACTTGTACTCGGGGGCGGTCGCCAGGTCGGAACGGCCAAGCGCGTCGCACATCTTCATGAACAGACTGTCGTTGCCTGCGGCGATGATGATCGAGCCGTCGGACGTGGCGAATGCTTCGAACGGGGTGATCGTCGGATGGCGGGCGCCGAGCGGACCGGGGATCTCCTTCTCGACCGTGTAGCGCATGATGGCGTTCTCGAGCAGCGCGAGCTGGCAATCGAACATCGCGATATCGACCTTGGTGGATTCACCGGTCTTGAGACGATGCACGATCGCGGCGTTGACCGCGACGGCCGTGTACAGACCCGCACCGATGTCGCCGATCGACATGCCGACACGGCTCGGCGGCTGACCTTCATTGCCGGTAATGCTCATGATGCCGCCCTGGCCCTGCATGACCATGTCGTAGGCGGGATCCTTCGAGTTCGGGCCGGTGTGGCCGAATCCCGAGGCGGCGGCATAGATCAGGTGGGGATACTTTGCGTGCAACGTCTCCCAGCCGTAGCCCAGCTTCTCCATCGTGCCGGGGCGGAAGTTCTCGACCACCACGTCGGCCTTCTCGAGCAGCTGCTCGAAGATCTTGCGGTCGCCATCGGCCTTGAGGTCGAGCGCGATGCTCTCCTTGCCGCGGTTGATCGAGGCGAAATAGGTCGACTTGCCGTTTACGAACGGACCATAGGCGCGGGCGTCGTCGCCGCCCTTGGGCGGTTCGACCTTGATTACCCGGGCGCCCATTTCGGCCATCAGAAGGGTGCAGTACGGGCCCGCCAGGATGCGCGAGAGATCGACGACGAGAATGCCCGAGAGCGGGCCCTTGGAATGCTGGGTCATGTTCGGTTCTTAACCAGTGGATCGTCGTGAATCCAGCCACACATTCATCGCAGCGGCCGAGATGACGATGACGCCGCCAAACAAGGTGAGATCGTCCGGCTTTTCGCCATCGAACAGCCACACCCAGACCGGACCCAGCACCAGTTCGAGCAGGCCGAGCAGGGCTGCCTGGGCCGCCGGAATACGCTTCAGGCTGGCCATGTAGAGGAGTAGCCCGACCGCGAGCTGGCCGGGGCTCAGGGCGAACAGCCACGGCAGCTGCGACCAGGTGACGTTCTCGGGATGGGCGAAGGGCAGGGCCACGAGGCCCGAAATGACGCCGGCCAGCCAGATCGAGGGCGTCATGCCGATGTCACGGCGATGGCGAACCACGACGTAGTTCCCGCTCATGCACAGCACGACAATGAAGGCGACGGCCATGCCGGCCAGGGCGCCGGGCTGCAGGGAGCCGGCGACGCTGATCGCCAGGCCAACCACCGCAGCCGCCATGGCGAGGATCGTGTGACCATGCAGGGGTTCGCCGAGGAACAGCCGGGCCGCGATGGCGGTAATGAAGGGCGTGGCGCCGAACATGATCAGCACGTTGGCGACCGGCGCGAGGCCCAGCGCCAGGATGAAGCTCACGAAGCTTCCTGCGAGCAGAACGGCGCTGAGCAGCAGGGCCTGACCGCCATTGCGGATGTCGATCCGAATCTGACGGCGCTGCCAGACCAGAAGCGGCAGCATGGTGCCGACCAGCAGGGCGGAGCGCCAGAAGGACACGTCCCAGGCCGGAAGGTCGATTCGCCGAACGATGACGCCTGCCGTGCTGAAAGTGATCGCGGCAGCGACGGCGAAGAGCACCCCGAGCAGAGGGGAACTGGGCGGGGCGGTGGACGTTTTCATCTCGACGAAAATGTGAATACGGATCGCCCGTGCCCCCGTCCATCGATTCCCTCGATTTGGCCCCCTTCAGGCCACGCTTCCCGTGGTGGGGCCGGACCTGCAGACCATCGCCATCCGGCTGACGTCGGCGCGCGGGTGTGATCTCGCACCGCATACCAGCGAGCGCATCGCCTTTCCGATGGCCGATCGTACCGGCGACATCCTGCTCGGCATGCTCGATCATCCCGCGGCACAGGTGCCAGGTCGACCGCTCGTTCTGCTGATTCACGGCCTGACGGGCAGCGAAGACAGCGCCTATATGCTGAACGCGGCGCGGCATCTGCTCGACAGCGGATACGGTGTGTTGCGTCTGAGCCTGCGGGGATGCGGCCCGTCGCGCCCGCATTGCCGCGAGCATTATCACGTCGGGCGAACCGCCGATTTCCGTCGCGTTCTGTCGCAACTGCCCGAGGACTTGATCGAGAGCGGCGTCGTCGCGGTCGGCTATTCGCTGGGCGGCGCGATGCTGCTGAAGTACCTGGGCGAAGAGGGCTCTTTCGCGCCGCTGCGAGGTGCCGCCACGATCTGCGCTCCGATCGACCTGTCGCGTACCTGCAAGCACATGATGCGCGCGCGCAACTGGCTCTATCACACCTATCTGTTGAACGACATGAAGGTCGAGGCGCTGGCACCTGGCGCGCTCACCACGCCCGAAGAGCGCGAGACGATCAAGGCGGCACGCAGCGTGTGGGACTATGACGACCGTTTCATCTCGCCGCGATATGGGTTTCGGGGCGCCGAAGACTATTACGAGCTGTGCTCCCCGCTCGCCTTCATGCCGGAGATCCGCGTCCCGACGATGGTCATCGCCTCCTGCGACGATCCCTGGATTCCCGTCGAGTACTATCGGGAGTTCAATTGGTCCGACAATCCTTCCCTCGTGCCGCTGATGCCGCCCGCGGGCGGGCATATCGGCTTCCACGCCCACGACAGCGCCCGGCCGTGGTGCGATCTCGCGGTAGAGAAATTCTTCGACAGGCTTGATACCATCGAGGGGTGATCCTCGATCTCCCGCCGTTTCGTCCGCGCTTCCCCTGGTGGAGCGCCGATCTCCAGACCGTCGCAAACTACCTGCGTCCGCCCCGGCGTGATCTGTCCCCTCACATTGCCGAGCGACTAACCGTCGAGTTGCGCGACGGGACCGGCGACAGGCTCGTCTGCACGCTGGACCGGCCGGCGGTACCGCGTCCCGGCACGCCGCTGACGATCCTGGTCCACGGTCTCACGGGCTCGCAGGAGAGTTTATACATCCACAATATGGCACGGCGCCTGCTCGACGCGGGCGAGCGTGTCCTTCGGCTCAACCTGCGCGGCGCCGGACCATCCCGCGCGACCTGCGGCGGCCAATACTATGCCGGTCGCAGCCAGGATTTCCGGGCACTGCTGGCAAATCTCCCGGCCGAACTGATGTCCGAAGGCGCAAGGGCGGTCGGCTATTCCCTGGGTGGCGCGATGCTGCTCAAGTATCTGGGCGAGGAGGGTGGCGCCGCGCCGTTACTCGCAGCCGCAACGGTCTGCGCGCCCATCGATCTGTCCGCCACCTGCCGCCGAATGCTGCACCCTCGCAATCTCATCTATCACCGGCACCTGCTCGGACTGATGAAGGTGGAGGCGACGGCGGCAGGTGCAGAAATCACGGCCGCGGAGAAGTCGGCCATCGTTGGATCGCGCTCCGTCTGGCAATATGACGAGGTCTTCATTGCACCACGACATGGCTTTGCCGGCGCGGAGGACTATTATGAGCGGTGCAAGCCCGTTCGCTTCATGGGAGAGATCCGCGTGCCGACCCTGGTACTGGGGGCGCTGGACGATCCGTGGATTCCCGGCGCGCTCTACACCAGCTATGATTGGAAACTCAACAAAATGCTGACTCCGTTGTTGCCCGTGCAGGGTGGCCATGTCGGCTTCCACGGCGCGGGCAGTCGTCTGCCCTGGAGCGATCTCGCCGTGGCAACGTTCTTTGAGGGTAATAGGGCATGACGCGACGAGACGGCAGCCTGGATGCGCTGAACTTCTTTCTCGCCGACGTGCGCGATGGGTTGGGACCCTATCTCGCCATTTACCTGCTCACGGTCCAGAAATGGGATGCGGCCAGCATCGGTGTCGTCATGTCGATCGGCGGCATTGCCGGCATCCTGGCCCAGACGCCGGCGGGCAATTTCATCGATGTCACACGCTACAAGCGCGCCGCGGTCATCGTCGCGGCTATCGTGGTGACGGCGTGCTGCCTCATATTGCCGCTCGCGCCGGATTTTCTGGCTGTGGCACTCGCCCAGTCAGCAGCCGGCATCGCAGGCTCGATCTTTGCACCGGCGATCGCCGCCATCACTCTAGGTATGATGGGTCCGAAAGCCTTTACTCGCCGCACAGGGCGCAACGAGGCTTTCAATCACGCCGGCAATGCGGTTGCGGCCATGCTGGCTGGCGGCGCGGCCTATTTTATGGGGCCGATCGCGGTCTTCTATCTGATGGCAGCGATGGCAGTCGCGAGTATCGGGGCCACTCTCATTATTCCTGCCGGAGCCATCGACCACGACGTAGCGCGTGGCCTCGATGACGGACGCCAAAACGACAATGCTAGACCCGCCGGAATCGCCGCGCTGTTGGAGAATCGCTCCTTGCTGGTCTTTGCCGCAAGTGTCGTGCTTTTCCACTTCGCCAATGCGGCGATGCTGCCGCTCGTCGGCCAGAAGCTCGCCCTGGTGAATGAGGGTCTCGGAACGACGCTGATGGCAGCCTGCATCGTGATTGCCCAGCTCGTCATGATCCCGGCGGCATTGCTCGTCGGCGCCAAGGCGGACGTTTGGGGACGAAAGCCATTGTTCATCGCGGGCTTCGTGGTGCTTGCGGCGCGCGGGGCGCTTTACCCGCTCTCCGACGATCCCTACTGGCTGGTTGGCGTCCAGGCGCTGGATGGGGTGGGTGCTGGCATTTTTGGCGCGCTTTTCCCGGTGGTCGTCGCCGACCTCACGCGGGGGACCGGCCGCTTCAACGTCAGTCTGGGAGCCATCGCGACGGCGCTGGGCCTCGGAGCCGCACTCAGCGCGACTTTTGCGGGCTTGATCGTGGTCATGGCGGGCTATTCGGCGGCCTTTGTCGCTCTGGCGGCAGTTGCCGGACTTGGGCTGGTGATTTATGCCGCCTTCATGCCCGAGACGAAGCCACGTTCGGACAGGACGGAACGTTCATCGTCGGGAAGCGAGGCGACCATGAGGGTCATGGATCGTGGGTGAGGCCGAACCAGTGGCAATGATCGTGGGGGTGGCCTGCTCCCTGGTGGCGCTCGTCCTGGCGTGGCGTGCCTATCGCGGTACGGCGGAAGAGCAGGAGCGTCGCAAGCGCGACCGCGAGGAGCGCGATCGCCGCTAGCCGAGAACCAGCGGCTCGGGCGGAGGTCCGTCGCGCAGCAGAGCGGCCAGAAGCGTCCGCAGGTCCTGCGGCTCGAAGCGCTCGGACGAAGCGGCGATCTCCTCGGCCGTCCACCAGCGATGGCCGAGGGTCCAGCTCCGCTCCTTTTCATCGAGGCCCGACGTGTCGATCTCGGTACGGTCTGTGCGCGCCAGGAAGAAGCGCTCCTTGTGCAGCACGTCCTTGCCGCGCCAGCTCATACGGCGCTCGCGTGTCCATACCCAGCGGGGCGTGTCGATCACCGGCAGCCTGGTTTCCTCGCCGGCTTCGCGCACGGCGGCTTCGGCGTAATCCTCGCCCGGGTCAACCATGCCGCCAATCATCACCCAGAAAGGGTCGAAGAACGGGTTGGCCGGATCGAACACCTTGGGGTCGTGGACGTTGAACAGGAACAGGCGGTCCTGCGGATCGAGCAGGACCAGGCGGGCCGACGGACGCTCGATCATAGGCCGGCGATCACCTGGATTTGAGCAGGCGCGCGGCGTCGACCGCACCGTAGGTCAGGATGCCGTCACAGCCCGCACGCTTGAAGCCGGTGAGCGTCTCGATCAGCACCTTGTTCCAGTCGAGCCAGCCGCGATCGGCGGCGCCCCTCAGCATCGCGTACTCGCCGCTCACCTGGTAGGCGTAGGTCGGCACGCCGAACGTGTCCTTCACGCGGCGCACGATGTCGAGATAGGGTAGGCCGGGCTTGACCATCACCATGTCGGCGCCTTCCTCGATGTCGAAGCCCACTTCGCGCAGCGCTTCGTCCGAGTTGGCGTAGTCCATCTGGTAGGTCTTCTTGTCGCCCTTCAGCGCGCCGGAGCTGCCGATGGCGTCGCGGAACGGATTGTAGAAGGCCGAGGCGTACTTGGCGGCGTACGACATGATCTGTTCGTGTTGGTAGCCCTTGGCGTCGAGCGCCGCACGAATGGCGCCGATGCGCCCGTCCATCATGTCGGAGGGCGCCTGGATGTCGGCGCCAGCCTCGGTCTGGACGATCGCCTGCCTGACCAGGGCCTCGACCGATTCGTCGTTCAGGATGCGGCCATCGCGCACGATACCGTCATGGCCGTCGCTGTTGAACGGATCGAGCGCCACGTCGCAGACGATGCCGATATCGGGGACGGCCTTCTTCACCGCGGTGATGGCGCGGCAGACGAGATTGCCCGGGTTGTAGGCCTCGCGCGCGTCGGGTGTCTTGGATTTCGGATCGGTCTCGGGGAAGATCGCGATGGCGGGAATGCCGAGGTCGCGCGCTTCCTTTGCAGCTTCGGCGAAGAGGTCGATCGACAGGCGGTCCACGCCCGGCATGGAGGCGACCGGTGTGCGGGTGTTCTGGCCCTCCTGGACGAAGACCGGCCAGATCAGGTCGTCGACCGAAAGCCTGTGCTCGGCGACGAGGCGGCGGGACCATTCCTCGCCGCGATTGCGGCGCAGGCGGGTCGTGGGATAGCGGCCGAGGGTCGTGAAACGGGCGGACATGAATGGCCTTATGGCGCGAACCGGGGAGGGCCGCAATGCGGCTCCTTTTCCTGCAGAAAGGCGTCGCCCAGGCTCTCTAGGGGACCCTCGGCAGCATCGTCCGTTGGCCGTCGCCCAGAAGAGTTGATACGGTCTCGCCCGCATGGATTTCAATCTCACAGAAGATCAGCAGGCCTTCCGCGACACCGCCCGGCAGTTCGCGACCGATCGCATGCTGCCGCAGGCCGCGCGCTGGGACGCCGAGAAGATCTTTCCCGAGGAGGTGCTGCGCGAAGCCGCGGCGCTTGGCTTCGGCGGCATCTACGTGCGCGACGATGTCGGCGGCAGCGGGCTCAGCCGGTTCGATGCGGCCCTCATCATGGAGGAGCTGGCGGCGGCCTGTCCGAGCACGGCGGCCTACATCTCCATCCACAACATGGCGGCCTGGATGATCGACGCCTTTGGCGACGACGAGCAGCGCCAGCGCTTCCTGCCCAAGCTCTGCTCCATGGAGCATTTCGCGAGCTACTGCCTCACCGAGCCGGGCGCCGGCTCCGACGCAGCCGCGCTGGCCACGCGGGCCGAACTGCAGGGCGACCATTACATCCTGAACGGCAGCAAGGCCTTCATCTCGGGCGGCGGGCGCAGCGACATCTATGTCGTGATGCTGCGCACGGGCGGGGCGGGGGCGAGCGGTGTTTCGACCCTGGTGGTCGAGGCGGGCACGCCGGGCCTGTCGTTCGGCAAGCAGGAGAACAAGCTCGGCTGGAACAGCCAGCCGACGGCGTCGGTGATTTTCGAGAACTGCAGGGTCCCGGTGGCCAACCGGCTCGGCCCCGAGGGCCACGGCTTCAAGATCGCGATGATGGGGCTCGACGGCGGGCGCATCAATATCGGCGCCTGCTCGCTGGGCGGCGCGCGTGCCTGCCTGGAGACGGCGTCGCGCTATGTCGTCGAGCGCAAGCAGTTCGGCAAGCCGCTGGCTGACTTCCAGGCGACGCAGTTCAAACTCGCCGACATGGCGACAGATCTCGACGCCGCGCGGCTGCTGATCTGGCGCGCGGCCTGGCTGCTCGACCAGAAGTCTCCCGAGGCCACGCAGGCCGCCGCCATGGGCAAGCGCTTCGCCACCGACGCGGGCTTCCGCGTGGTCAACGAGGCGCTGCAATTGCATGGCGGATACGGCTACTTGAAGGATTTCCCGCTGGAGCGTTATCTCCGCGACCTGCGCGTGCACCAGATCCTCGAAGGCACCAACGAGATCATGCGCGTGATCATTTCCCGACGTTTGTTGATGAGTTGAAATATGTCCGAAGCTGAAATTCTGTTCGAAGTGAAGGATGGCCTGGGCGTCATGACGCTCAACCGGCCGAAGGTGCTCAATTCCCTGTCGCACGGCATCATCCTGGAGATGGAGCGCGTGATGCCGGAGTGGGAGAAGGATCCGGCGGTCAAGGCGGTGGTCCTGCGCGGCGCCGGCGACCGCGCGTTCTGCGCCGGTGGCGACGTGGCGGGCCTTTATCGCGAGATGCGGGACAGTCCGTCGGGCACCCTGCGGCGCGACTTCTTCCGCGACGAGTACATCGTCAACCGGCGGATCTATCGCTACGCCAAGCCCTGGATCTCGCTGATCGACGGCATCAACATGGGCGGCGGCGTCGGCCTGTCGGCGCACGGCTCGCACTCGGTGGTGACGGAGAAGTATCTCTTCGCCATGCCGGAGACGACCATCGGTCTCTTCCCGGACGTCGGCGGCGGCTATTTCCTGACGCGCCTGCCGGGCGCGCTGGGAACCTTCCTGGCGCTCACCAGCTATCGCCTCAAGGCGGCGGACGCGGTGTGGGCCGGTATCGCGAACGCCTTCGTACCCAGCGCGAAGATCGGCGACCTGCAGGCGGCGCTCGGCGCGGCGGACCTGTCCGGCCCGCGCGCCAACGAGAAGGTCGATGCCGTCATTGCACGCTTCCAGGAGGATGCTGGCGACCAGACGCTGCCGGCGCTGATGCCGGAAATCGATTGCTGCTTCTCGGCCGAAACGCTGCAGGAAATCGTCGACAAGCTGAAGAAGTCGAACAGCGAGTTTGCCCAGAAGCAGCTGGCCGCCCTCATGAAGCTCTCGCCGCTGTCGATGGCGATCACGCTGGCGCAGCTCAAGGCCTGCGCCAACCGCTCGTTCGAGGACACGATGACGATCGAGTACCGCATGTCGCAGCGCTGCATGCAGAAGGGCCACGACTTCTTCGAAGGCGTGCGCGCCCTGCTGATCGACAAGGACCAGAAGCCGCAATGGAATCCGCCGACCATCGAGGGCGTGACGGCGGCGATGGTCGCGGAGCATTTCAGGCCGGTGTCGAACGACCTGTTCTTCGACTAAGGCGTACTAGGCAAACGGAGGAAACCATGGCGAAAATCGCCTTTATCGGTCTCGGCAACATGGGCGGCCCGATGGCCGCCAACCTGGCAAAAGCCCAGCATCACGTCGTCGCGTTCGACCTGTCGGAGGCCGCCCTGAATACGGCGGTCGAGAAGGGCGCGCACAAGGCATCCTCGGCGGCCGAAGCCGTCAAGGGTGCGGAGATCGTCGTCACCATGCTGCCGGCCGGCAAGCATGTGCGCGAGGTCTACGAGAAGGACGTGCTGCCCAACGTCGCCAAGGGCACGCTGCTGATCGACTGTTCGACCATCGACGTGGAAAGCGCACGCCATGTCGCGGCTCTGGCCGAGAAGGCGGGCATGGAGATGGTCGACGCGCCGGTCTCCGGCGGCGTCGGCGGCGCCACCGCGGGCACGCTCACCTTCATGGTGGGGGGCAGCGACGTAGCGTTCGGCAAGGCAAAGCCCGTGCTGGAGAAGATGGGCAAGAACATCGTTCTCGCCGGCACGAGCGGCGGCGGCCAGGCCGCCAAGATCTGCAACAACATGATCCTCGGCATCTCGATGATCGCGGTCAGCGAGGCCTTCATGCTGGCCAAGCGTCTGGGCCTCGATGCCCAGAAGCTGTTCGACGTGGCGTCGACCGCTTCCGGCCAGTGCTGGTCGCTGACCAACTACTGCCCGGTGCCGGGGCCGGTGCCGGCCTCGCCGGCCAACCGGGACTATCAGGCGGGATTCACGGCGGCGATGATGCTGAAGGATCTGATGCTGGCCCAGCAGGCGGCGAACGCGGCCGGCGCGAGCACGCCGCTGGGCGCGGAAGCCGCCCAGCTGTTCAGCCTGTTCGTCAATTCCGGCAATGGCGCCAGGGACTTTTCCGGCATCATCAAGATGCTGGACGGCAAGTGAGGCCCGGATGATCACCCTCTACGACCTCGCGTTCGACGACGATCGTCGCCCCAGCCCGTTCTGCTGGCGCGCCAAGTTCGCGCTGGCCCACAAGGGCCTCGACTACACCAGCATTCCGATGGGCTTTACGGAGAAGGAGAAGATCGCCTTCGCCGATTCGAAGACCGTGCCGGTCATCAAGGACGGCGAAAAGCCGGTCAAGGACAGCTGGGCGATCGCGGTCTACCTGGACGACATGTACCCGGAGCGGCTGCTGCTCAAGAGCGAGATGGGCCGTTCCTACGCGCGCTTCATCAACGGCTGGACGGACACCGCGGTCAACGCGGCGATCTTCCCGCTGATCGTCGGCGATCTCTATGACCGCGTGCGGCCGGAGGACAGGGCCTACATCGCCGAGTCGCGCGGTGCGCGTCTGGGAACGAAGGATTTCACGTCGTTCCAGATGCAGGCGCGGGAAAAGGGGTTGGCGGCGTTCCGGACGGCGCTCGAGCCCGCGCGCCGGGCGCTGCGCGAGCAGAAGTTCCTGTCCGGGGCCGAGGCTGCTTATCCCGACTATATTCTCGCCGGGACCTTCATGTGGCCGCGCATCGTCAGCCCGTTCGAACTCCTGGAGACGAGCGACCCGGTCCATGCCTGGCGCGAGCGCATGCTCGACCTGTTCGACGGCATGGCCCGCAAGGCGAAGGCCGCGTAGCGTGACCGACACCAAGGCCGAGCCCTTCGATCCGGCCGCGCATCGCTTCGGCCCGGCGCACTGGTTCGAGGACCTCACGGTCGGGCAGAAGTTCTACATCAACTCTCGCACCCAGACCGAGGCGCTGTTCTCGGCCTTCCAGCTCGCCAGCGGCGACAATCATCCGATTCACTACGACCGCGAGTACTGCAGGGCGCTGGGCCACCCGGACATGCTGGCCCACGGGCTGCAGGTGGCCATCCAGGGCGCGGCGGGCGGCGGCATCTTCCCGCATTTTGTGGGCGAATCGCTGGTCGGCTTCCTCGAGCAGTCGTCGCGGTTCCTGAAGCCGGTCTATGTCGGAGACACGCTCTATCCAATGCTGGAAGTGACCGGACTCAAGCCCGGCCGGACTACCGGCGTGGCCGTCCTGAAGCTCACGATCCACAACCAGAAGGGCGAACTGGTGTGCGATGGCGAGCACAAGTATCTTGTGAAGAAGCGGCCGCAATAGACGGCAAGAGGAGAGAACATGATCGGCGTCATCGCAAAACTGACCATCAAGCCGGGCACCAACGCCGACTTCGAGGCGACCATGAAGGCGCTGCAGGCCAAGGTTCATGCCGACGAGCCTGGCAACAAGCTCTATGCGTTGCACAAGACGGCGGATGTTAACGTTTATGTCATGCTGGAGCGCTACGAGGATCAGGCGGCGCTGGAGGCCCATCGGGCCGCGCCGCACTTCAAGGAACTCGGCCGCAAGCTCGGCGACTATCTCGCCGGCCGCCCCGACGTCCAGGTGATGGACGAAGTCTGAACGGTTCAGGGGTGAGCACGCGCATGGAGGGCCTTTTCCGCCGCCATACCAAGCCCGGCACGGCTCCCGGCACTCTGGCCGGGCGCGCGCCGGTTCCGGACGAAGCGCTCGATTTCACCCTCGTCGAGTATACGCAGGACGACGTCGAGGTCCTGCACGAGGTGGAAGTGGACCAGTGCCGTTTTCATCTCGGCACGCCCGGCCATACCTGGATCGATGTGGGTGGACGGCCGAGTTCGGAGATGCTGCGCAACCTCGGCATGGCGTTCAACCTGCATCCGCTGGCGCTGGAGGACGTCTTTCACTCCAACCAGCGCAGCAAGCTCGACTTGTACGAAGGGCAGGGATTCCTCGTCCTGAACGACCCGGCATATGAAGATTGCATGTTGCGGGGCCGTCAGGTCAGCATCTTCTTCGGCGATAATTACGTCATCTCCTTTCACGACGTGAAGGCCGACATCTTCAAGCCGGTTCGTGACCGCATCCAGACCGCCGGCTCGCGGCTTCGCATGTTCGGCATCGACTATCTCGTCTATGCGCTGATCGATCTCGTGGTCGACCGCAAGTTTCCGCTGATCGAGGCCTTGTCGACTCATCTTGAGGAACTCGAGGAGGAAGCGCTCGACCATCCCACCAAGGACACTCTGGCGCATATCCACCAGGCGCGGCGGGCGCTGGTGTCGTTCCACCGCATCCAGTGGGCCGAGCGCGAGACGGTGCTGGCGGTGATGCGGCCGGATGTGCCCTTCATCATGCCCGAGACTCGTACCTATTTGCGCGATTGCTTCGACCATGCCGTGGCGGTGCTCGATCTGGTCGAGAGCTACCGCGAAATGGCGAACAGCCTGATGGAAGTCTACCTCATGGATTCGTCCAACCGGATGTCCGAGGTCATGAAGACCATGGCGGTGATCACGGTGTTCTTCATGCCGCTCAGTTTCCTCGCCGGCATCTACGGCATGAACTTCGACCGCGATACCGGCAATATGCCCGAGCTGGGATGGAAGTACGGCTACGACTTCTTCTGGGTGATGGTCGTCGTCATCGTGAGCTCCATCTTCCTGTGGTTGAAGCGCAAGCGCTGGATCTGAGGACGCCATGACCTACCGGATTTTCGGCTCGGAACTGTCGCCCTATTCGGTGAAGGTGCGGTCCTTCCTGCGCTACAAGAACGTCGCGCACGACTGGATCCTGCGTTCGCCGGCGGTCCAGGCGGAGTTCCAGAAATACGCCAAGCTGCCACTCGTGCCGCTGGTCGTGACGCCGGAGGGCGAGGGCATCCAGGATTCGACTCCGATTCTCGAGCGCTTCGAAGCCTCGCATCCCGAGCCGTCCGTAACGCCCGACGATCCCGCGCTCGCCTTCGTCTCCGCCCTGCTCGAAGAGTATGGCGACGAGTGGGGCAACAAATGGATGTTCCACTATCGCTGGCGGTATCAGCCGGACGTCTGGTCGACGGCCGAGCGGATCGCCCAGCAGATGATGGGTGCGCAAGGCACGCTCGCCGTCGCGCAGGCGCGCGCGGCGGTGGCCGAACGCATGATGGGGCGCCTCGGGTTCGTCGGCTCGAACGAGAAGACGCAGCCGCTGATCGAGGCCTCGTTCGCCAAGGCGCTGGGCCTTGTCGACGCACATCTGGCCTCGCGGCCCTACCTGCTGGGCGGCCGGCCGGCGATGGCCGATTTCGGCCTGTGGGGGCAGCTTTACGAGGCGGCAACCGATCCGACTCCCGGCGCGATCATGCGCGCCACGGCGCCTAACGTGATGCGCTGGGTGCAGCACATGCTCTCGCCCAGGGCCGAAGGCGGCTTCGAAACGACGACGGCGCTGGCGCCGACCCTGATGCCCCTGCTCACGCAGGAGGTCGGGGCGCTGTTCCTGCCGTGGTCGGCGGCCAATGCTGCCGCGATTGCGGGCGGCGACAAGAGCTTTACGATGACCCTCGGTGGCACGGAGTGGACGCAGGAGCCGCAGAAATACCATGCCCGCTCGCTGGCCGAGCTTCGCCGCAAATTCGAGACGACAGCAGGCGCGGCCGGGCTCGAACCGTTGCTGGTTGAGAGCGGTTGCCTTGCGCTGCTCGCCGGCTAACGCAGCGACGTCAGGATCAGCGTCAGACCCGACAGGCAAAGCAGGCCGAGCAGGATCCGTCGGAACTGCGCGTCGTTGATGCGGCCGTAGAGCGCGAGGCCGATCCGCGCGCCGATCAACGTCGTCGGCACGGTGATCGCGGCCCAGATCAGGAAGGTGGCGTCGAGAAAGCCTGCAATGGCGGCCGAGACAAGGGCGAGGAACAGCACGCTCATGTTGAACGGCTGGTTGACGCCCCGCTGCTCGTCCTTGCCGAAGCCGCGAAGCTGCGCCCAGATCGCCGGCGCCGGACCGCTGAGACTGGCCATGCCGCCCATCACGCCGCCGATGAAGCCCACGGCGGCATCGGCTGGACGACCGCCGCCCGTGACGATGGGCGGGCGGCGCACGAAGGCCATCCAGGCGCTGTAGACGATCAGCAGAACGCCGACGCCCAGCTTGAGCGGTGCAGGCCGTACATGGTCGAGGAGCAACGTGCCCAGCGGCACGCCGACGATGCCCGCGGTCAGCATCGGCCACAGGCGGGTCCAGCGTACGCCGCTCCAGATTCGCGGCAGGGACTGGACGTGTCCGGCGACGCCGCAGAGGGCGGTGAGGGGCGCGGCCGTCAGCGGTGACATGGCCTGAAGCCAGAAACCCAGCGCCACCAGCGCATAGCCGGTGCCGCTCAAGCCATTGACGAAGCCCGCGGCCAGTGCCCCGGCGACGACGATCGCGATGTCGCCGGGGGATGGCAGGGGCACGGCTGGTCAGGCGCCCGAGCTGAACGCCTGGATGCCGGTCATGGCGCGGCCGAGGATCAGGGCGTGCACGTCGTGCGTGCCCTCGTAGGTGTTGACCGCCTCGAGGTTCATGGCGTGGCGGATCACGTGATACTCGTCGGAAACGCCGTTGCCGCCGTGCATGTCACGGGCAACGCGGGCGATGTCGAGCGCTTTGCCGCAATTGTTGCGCTTGATCAGCGAGATCATCTCGGGCTGGGCATGGCCCTTGTCCTTCAGGCGGCCGACCCGCAGGCAGGCCTGGAGGCCGAGCGCAATCTCGGTCTGCATGTCGGCCAGCTTCTTCTGGATGAGCTGGGTGGCGGCGAGCGGCCGGCCGAACTGCTTGCGCTCCATCGTGTAATTGCGCGCCTGCTTCCAGCAGAATTCGGCGGCGCCCATGGCGCCCCAGGCGATGCCGTAGCGGGCGTTGTTCAGGCAGCCGAACGGACCGCCGAGGCCCGCCACGTTGGGCATCATGTTCTCGACCGGCACGAAGACTTCCTCGAGCATGATGGCGCCGGTCACCGAGGCGCGCAGGCTGAACTTGCCCTCGATCTTCGGCGTCTCGATGCCCTTCCAGCTGCGCTCCAGGATGAAGCCGCGGATCGCGCCGCCGTCGAGCTTGGCCCAGATCACGAGCACGTCGGCGATCGGCGAGTTGGTGATCCACATCTTCGAACCGGAGAGTTTGAAGCCGCCGGGCACCGTGACGGCGCGGGTCTTCATGCCGCCGGGATCGGAACCGTGGTCGGGCTCGGTCAGGCCGAAGCAGCCGACCCATTCGCCGGTGGCGAGCCTGGGCAGGTACTTCATGCGCTGCTCTTCGCTGCCGTAGGCGTAGATCGGGTGCATGACGAGCGACGACTGCACGCTCATCGCCGAACGATAGCCCGAGTCGACACGCTCGACTTCGCGCGCGACCAGACCGTAGGTCGTGTAGTTGGCGCCGGCGCAGCCGTACTTCTCGGGGAGGGTCGAGCCCAGGAGGCCGAGCGCGCCGAACTCGTTCATGATCTCACGATCGAATTTCTCATGGCGGTTGGCCAGCAGGACGCGCGGCATCAGCTTGTCCTGGCAATAGTCGCGCGCGACGTCGCGGATCGCGATTTCGTCCTCGGTCAGCTGGTCGTCGAGGAAGAAGGGATCTTCCCAGTCGAAGGGCCTGGCGTCGTTGCTGATGCCCTTGGCGGCGCTCTTGAGGGGGGTGGCGGCGTTGGCCATGTCTGCTCCTGCTATTTCGTCCGCCTCTTATCAGGCAGGGCAGGCCGCGCCAACGCCCTAAAGGGCCGTTCCCATGCTGGTCTTGCCGGACAGGGCCCGGAAAATCTCGAGGTTGAGCTTGCCGAACGCCTCCGTGGCCCGCAGTTCCACGGTGCGCGGGCGCGGCAGCTCGATCCGGAGGTCTGCCGCTATGCGGCCGGGCCGGGCCGACATGACGATCACGCGGTCGGACAGGAACACCGCCTCGGGGATGGAGTGGGTCACGAACAGGACGGTCTTGCGGGCCTCGCGACCGAGGTCCTGCTCGCCCCAGATGCGCAGCAGCTCGAGCGCCATGTCGTCGCGGGTCATGGCGTCGAGCGCGCCGAACGGCTCGTCCATCAACAATAGCGGCGGATCGAGCAGCAGGGCGCGGCAGAGCGCGGCGCGTTGCTGCATGCCGCCCGAAAGTTCGCGCGGCAGCTTCGCGCCGAAGCCGCCGAGCCCGGCCATTTCGAGAAGCTGCTCGGCGCGCGACCGCAGCGAACGCGGGTCCTTGCCCGCGAGCTCGGCCGGCAGCAGGACGTTCTCCAGGATGGAGCGCCACTTCAGCAGGATGGGCGCCTGGAACACCATGCCGATGTCGGGGATCGGCTGGGTCACGGTGCGACCGGCGACCGTGATGGTGCCGACTGTCGCGGGCCGCAGCCCGGCCACGATGCGCAGCAGGGTCGACTTGCCGCAGCCGCTCGGGCCGACCAGCGAGACGAACTCGCCGGCCCCGATCGAGGCAGAGATGCCGGCGAGGGCCTCGACCGGGCCGCTCGCCGCCTGATACGTCATGCCGACCCTGTCGAGGTCGATCAGTCCTTTTGCCACGCGACGCGACTGCCTGGATCAGTTCGGCATCGCGACCTTGGTGAAGAACTCGGTCGAGTAGACGTCCTTGCACTCGACCTTCTTCGGCAGGCCCATGTAGGCGTTCACCAGATCGACCGAGTCGCACATCTTCTTCTCGTCGATCCAGCCGATGCCGTTCTTGGCGTAGCGGTCGGTCTTCATCAGGCCGAGGCCGATCAGCATGTTGGGCGTCATCACCTCGACGTCGACCTCGGGCACGCGCTTCTTGAGGATTTCCATGGCGGCCTTCGGATCGGCCATGACGTCCCGCCAGCCCATGTAGGAGGCTTCGAGGAAGTCCTTCAGGGCCTTGGGCCTGTCCTTCATCGTCTTGGCGCTGGCGATGATCGACATCGAGTACATGTCGAAGCCGAAATCGGCCCACGGCATCATCACGACATTGCCCTTGCCGGCCGCCTTCTCGTAGAGCGGCAGGCCGGTGCTGTAGTCGCCGACGCCGTCGACACGCTTCTCGGCCACCGCCGCGATCTTGGCGGCGGGTTCGATGTTCACCCAGGCCACCTTGGCCGGATCGATGCCGTTCAGCTTGGCGAAGGCGGGGAACATCTGGCGCTGCGAATCGCCCGGGGGCGCCGCGAGCGTCTTGCCTTCCAGGTCCTTCGGCTTGGCGAGCGGCTTTTCCTTGAGGCTGAAGATGTTGAGCGGCGTCTTGTCGAACACCATGCCGACCGTCTTGATGGTCGTGCCGCGGGCGACCGAGGCGATGACGACGGCGGCGTCGGCGAGGCCTGCGTCAGCGCGGCCGGTATCGACCTTGGCGATCGAATCGCCGGAGCCCTTGGAGTTCTCCAGGGTCACGTCGAGGCCCTTGGCCTTGTAGTAGCCCTTGTCGAGCGCCACCCAGTAAGCGGCATGGTCGCCGACGGCGAACCAGTTGAGCGCGAAAGTGAACTTCTCCTGCGCCGAAGCGGCGCCCGAGGTGGCCAGCAGTGCGGCCAGTGCAAGCGACAGTGTGCGAGTCATAGCGATCTCCCTTTTTCCATCCCCGAACTCAATCGACGCCCTCGGCCCAGGGGGCCCAGAGATGCGCCAGCAAAACGACGGCGCCGTAGAGCAGGAGGCCCACGACTGAAATCCACACCAGCGCAGCGAACGCCACGGAGGTGTTCATGCTGCTCTGCGTGGTCACGATGACGTAGCCCAGGCCGCGCTGCGAGGCGACGAACTCGCCGACGATGGCGCCCACGACGGCCGCCGTGGCGGTGATCTTCAGCGCGCTCAATATGTAGGGCAGGGCATTGGGGATGCGGATCTTGACGAAGATCTTCCATTTCGGCGCGTTGAAGACGCGGCCGAGATCGAGCATGTCCGGCTCGACCTGCGAGAGGCCGACGGCGGTGTTGATGACGACCGGGAAGAAGCCGATCAGCGCGCCCATCAGCATGTTGGGGAAGATGCCGTAGCCCATCCAGATCAGGAACAGCGGCGCGATCGCCACTTTGGGCAGCGTGTTGACGAAGACCAGGAACGGGACCAGCGCATTGGCAATCAGGGGCGACCAGGCGATGGCGACGCCCAGGGCCACGCCTACGACCCCCGCCAGCAGGAAGGCGCCGATGATCTCGACCGTGGTGGTCCACAGGTGGGGCCACCACGAAGTGTCGCCGTGCCACAGCGCATTCCAGACCGAGAGCGGCGCGGGCAGAAGGTATTCGCGGATGCCGCCGAAGGAGGCGGCGAGCTGCCAGCTCGCCAGAAGGAAGGCAAAAAGAACCAGGGTCGGCCAATATTGCCGGCCGAGGGCGCCGAATTTCGTCATGCGTGCGATGCGATGAATCTGTTCATCGCTTTCGCGCCCCTGATATCATGTGCCCCCATGCGATGAGACTGGCGAACACGCATTTGCCCGTCAAGGCGAGGTTCGTCCGTGAAGCTTTCCCTGTGCAACGAAGTCATCCGCGAGTTGTCGTTCGAGCGCCAGTGCGCCCTGGCGGCGGCGCTCGGTTATAAAGGGCTGGAAGTCGCGCCCTTCACCCTGGGCGAGGATGCATGGCGCATGCCAGCCTCCGGGCGTGCTGCCGTGCGCCGGGCCTGCGCCGACGCCGGCGTCGAGGTGAGCGGCCTGCACTGGCTGCTGGCGGCGCCCGCCGGACTGTCGATTGCGAGCGAGGATCGGGCGGTGTGGCAGCGCAGCGTCGATGTGCTGCTGTCATCCATCGAACTGTGCGCCGAGCTTGGGGGGGCCTATCTGGTCCATGGTTCGCCCGGCCAGCGCCGCGTCGCCGGACCGGACGATGCAAAGCGGGTCGAGGAGGCCTGGGCCGCCGCGGCTGCCGCGGCGCATGAGGCCGGGGTCGTCTATTGCCTCGAGCCGCTGGCGCGACCGGACTGCACCTTCGTCAACACACTCGCCGAGGCCGAGCTCGTCGTGCGCCGCATCGGCAACCCGGCGTTCCGGCTCATGATCGACACGCTGGCCGCCAGCCTGGAGGAGAAGGAGCCGGTAGCGGACGCCATCCGTCGCTGGATGCCGACGGGGTTGATGGCCCACATCCAGTTCAACGACCGCAACAAGCGTGGACCTGGCGAAGGCGACGATAGATTCGCCGCGGTGATCCAGGCATTGCGTGAGACCGGCTACGATGGCTGGGTCGCCATGGAACCCTTTGTGTACGAGCCCGACGGGCCGACCTGCGCGGCGCGCATGATCGGCTACGTGCAGGGCCTGCTGGAGCAAACCGCATGAAAGTGAAAGTGGAGGCGGTCGACCGCTTCGAGCGCGACCACCGCCTGCGCCTGCCGTTCCGCTTCGGTGTCATCACGGTGACCCAGGGCATCCAGGCGATCATTCGCGTGCGCATCGTGCTCGAGGACGGCCGCACCAGCGAGGGCGTCGCCGCCGAGGCGCTGGGCGCCAAATGGTTCGAGAAGAGTCCCGATTTTTCCGACGCGCAGAATCTCGACCAGCTCCGGCAGGCGCTGCAACTCGCCATCGATCACTATACGACGCGCGGCTTCGACACGCCGTTCGGCCTCTATGCCGGGAGCTACCGCCAGCAGATCGCGCGCGGCGCCGAGCTTGGGCTCAATCCGCTGGTCGCCTCGTATGGGCCGGCACTGCTTGACCGGGCAATCCTCGATGGGCTCGGCAAGGCCACAGGCCAGTCCTTTGCGCAGATGATCGCCGCCAACGCGCCCGGCATTGCGGCGACGGAGCTCACGCCGGATATCGAGGCCGGCCATCTCGCCGGCTTCCTCGCGGGATTGAAACCGCGCCCGTCGATCGACCTGCGCCACACGGTGGGTCTGGTCGATCCGCTGACGACAGCGGAGCGGCCGGCCTCGGAACGCGTCAACGACGGGCTTCCGGAGACGCTGGAGGAAGTCGTCTCCTACTATCGCGGCCGCTATTACAAGCTGAAGGTCGGTGGCGATATCAGGGCCGATCTCGACCGGCTGACGCGTATCGCGTCGGTGCTCGATGCCGCGGCCGGCGACTACAAGGTCACGTTCGACGGCAACGAACAGTACGACGATGTCGACGGCATCGTGGAACTGTGGCGCAAGGTCGAGGAGACACCGGCGCTCGCGAAGATGGTGAAGGCGACGCTGTTCATCGAGCAGCCGATCAAGCGCCAGGCGGCGCTCAGCCGTCCGGTGACGGCGCTGGCCAATTACCGCCCGGTCATCATCGATGAGTCCGATGGCCAGCTGTCGACGTTTCCCGAGGCGCTCAAGCTCGGTTATGCCGGCGTTTCGAGCAAGAACTGCAAGGGCTTCTACAAGTCGATCCTGAACGCCGCGCGTGTCGACAAGCTCGGCCCTGGATACTTCATGTCGGCCGAGGATCTGACGACGCAGCCTGGCGTCAGCGTCCAGCAGGACCTGGCGCTGGTCTCGCTGCTGGGACTCACCCATGTCGAGCGCAACGCCCACCATTTCATCGACGGCATGTCGTCGGCATCAGACGCCGAACAGAATGCCTTCGTGGCCGCGCATCCCGACCTCTATGAGCGGCAAGCCGGCAAGCCGGCGCGCCTCAAGGTCCGCGACGGGGCCCTTGCATTGGGATCTTTGGGCTGCCCGGGCTTCGCCGTTGGCGTCGATCTCGATTTCGCAGCACTTCGGTCGATGTCGGCGGCCCCGCGCGAGCGCCTGACGCCAGCCCATCCTGGAGGCAAGAAATGAGCGCCACCCTTCCGGCACGCTTCGACAGCGTCGAGGCCGTCGAGGACTTCATGACCGCCCCGTCGGCCGAACTGGTGGCCGATCTGGCGGCGACGCCGGGCGACATCCTGGTGCTGGGCGTCGGCGGCAAGATGGGGCCGACCCTGGCGCGCATGGCCAAGCGTGCGGCGCCGACCAAACGCGTGATGGGCGTGGCGCGCTTCAGCGAGCCCGGCGTGAGGGAGGCCCTGGAAAGGGCTGGCGTCGAACCGATCTCAGCCGACCTGCTGGACCGGGCGGCGCTGGAGAAGTTGCCCCAGGCCGCCAACGTCGTCTTCATGGCGGGCCGCAAGTTCGGCGCGACGGGCGACGTGCCGCTCACCTGGGCGATGAACGTGCAGGTGCCGGCGATGGTCGCCGAGGTGTTCAAGGACTCCCGCATCGTCGCTTTCTCGACGGGCTGCGTCTATCCGTTCGTGCCGGTCGACAGCGGAGGCGCAACCGAGGAAGTACCGCCGGTGCCGCCGTCCGGCGACTATGCGAATTCCTGCGTCGGGCGGGAGCGCATGTTCGAGTATTTCTCGGCCCGCCACGGCACGCCGGGACGCCTGTTCCGCCTCAACTACGCAATCGACATGCGCTACGGCGTGCTGCACGACGTCGGCCGCAAGGTGCGCGATGGCGAGCCGATCGACCTGTCCATGGGCCATGTCAACGTGATCTGGCAAGGCGATGCGAATTCTGTCGCGCTGCGCTGCCTGGCGCGCGCCACGACGCCGACGACGCCGATCAACGTCACAGGCCTGGAGACCGTCGAGATCCGTTGGCTCGCCGCGCAGTTCGGCAAGCTGCTGGGCAAGACGCCGACGCTCACCGGCAAGGAGGCGCCGACCGGTTGGCTGAACAATGCGAGTCGAATGGAGAAGGAGTTCGGACCGCCGATTGTTCCCCTGTCGAAGATGATCGAATGGACCACCGACTGGCTGGAGCGCGACATGGCCACGCTGAACAAGCCCACGCACTACGAGGTGCGCGATGGCAAGTACTGACGCGCCAGATTCCGATGAGCTCGATGTCCGGGCGATCGACCCCGAGCAGTGCGACGCCGTGTGGCCGCTGTCGATCGAGGCCGGGTGGAACCAGAACGCCGCCGACTGGCGCTTCATGCTGGGCGCCGGGCGTGGCTTCGGCTGTACGGCAGCTGATGGCAGGTGGCAGGCAAGTTCGCTGGTTCTGCCGCTCGGCCAGAAGCTCGCCTGGATCAGCATGGTGCTGGTGACGAAGGAGCGGCGGCGCGGCGGGGTCGGTACCGGTCTGTTGAAGCGTTGTATCGAGGAGGTGCGTTCGGTCGACGCGGTCGCGGGCCTCGATGCGACGGAGCAGGGACGGCCGATCTATCTGCCGCTCGGATTCCGCGACCTCTATCCGATTGCACGCTGGCACTTCGACGGGGTGAACGGCGCGGCAGTCCCACCGCCGCCCGGTGTCACGATCCGGCCGATCACGCCGGCCGACCTGCCGCGGCTTGCCATCTACGACCGGCCGCTGACCGGCATGGAGCGTCCGTCGATCCTGATGCACCTGGCGCTGCGCCAGCCGGGCCGCGCGTGGCTGGCGGAAGACGTCGGCTCCAAGATGGTGGGCTTCGTGCTGGGCCGTGAAGGCCGGGTGGCGACGTCGCTGGGACCCGTGGTCGCCGACCGTGAGGCGATCGCGCTGGCCCTGATCTCCCGCGCGGCCGCGGCGGCGCCCGGACCGTTCATCATCGACGTGCCGAAGGTTCACGAGCACGTCCGTGCGTGGCTCCAGGAGCAGGGCGCGACCTCGCCCCGGGGGTATATGCGGATGACCCTGGGCACGGCAAAGGGGCTGGACGATCCCTCGCATGTCTTTGCCCTTGCCGGTCCGGAACTGGGCTAGGATGTCGCTATGAGCACCGACAAGGCCCTCCACTGGCGCGATCTCCCGCCGCCTGTCCTGTCCCTGCTGCGGCAGGGCACCGTGATCCCCGCGCATCCGCTGGCGCTCGACGCCGAGCGGAACTTCGACAAGCAATCGCAGCGGGCCCTGAGCCGCTATTACCTGGACGCCGGCTCGGGCGGGCTGGCCGTGGGTGTTCATTCCACGCAGTTCGCCATCCGCGAGGTCGGTCTCTATCGTCCGGTCCTCGAACTCGCCATCGAGACGGCGCGCGACTGGACCGACCGGCCGCTGGTCATGATTGCGGGCGCCGTCGGCAAGACGGCGCAGGCGGTCGAGGAAGCACGCACCGCGCGCGCGCTCGGCTATCACGCGGTGCTGCTGTCGCTGGCGGCCCTGAAGGGGGCGGGCGAGGACGAACTCATCGAGCATTGCGCGGCGGTCGCCAGGGAAATGCCGCTGATCGGCTTCTACCTGCAGACGGCCGTGGGCGGCATCCAGCTGTCGCGCGGGTTCTGGGCGCGCTTCGCCGCGATCGACAATGTCGTGGCGATCAAGGTGGCACCGTTCAACCGCTACCGCACGCTCGACGTCTGCTTCGGCATCGTCAGCGCCCACGCCGAGGAGCGGATAACGCTCTACACCGGCAACGACGACCATATCGTGGCCGATCTCGTCACGCCGATGGTGGTGCGCACGGGCAACCGCGAGGTGACATTGCGCTTTCAGGGCGGGTTGCTCGGTCACTGGAGCGTCTGGACGCGCGGCGCGGCGAAGATGCTGGAGCGGCTCAAGCTCTCCGTCTCGGCCGGCGCGATCCCGCCCGAGATATTGGCACTCGATTCGTTCGTGACCGACTGCAACAGCGTCGTGTTCGACGTCGACCACGATTTCGCGGGCTGCATCCCGGGCTGTCACGAGATCCTGCGGCGACAGGGGCTGCTCAAATCGATCGAATGCCTCGATCCGCAGGAGAAGCTGAGCCCCGGCCAGAGCGAGGGTATCGACCGGCTCTATGCGACCTATCCAGAGCTGCACGACGACGCTTTCGTGGCGGCGAACCTCGAACGCTGGCGGAGCTGAAGTGTTGGAAGATCTGTTCGCACAACATGACGCACTGGCCGTCGCGGACCTGGTCCGCAGCCGAAAGATCGGCGCGCGCGAGCTGCTCGACGCCAGCCTGACGCGGCTCCGCGAGGCCAACGATGGGCTGAACGCGATCACCGATTTTTATGAAGGTGAACTGCTCGACAAGTCGGTTGCCGCGGCAGGGGACGGTCCATTCCACGGTATCCCGTTCGTGGTGAAGCAGCTCATGGCCGATTGTGCCAGCACACCGACCACGGTCGGCTCGCGCTTTTTTGCAAAGGAGCCGGTGGCCGTGAATGACAGCGCGGCGGTGGCGCGCATGCGCCGTGCCGGCCTCGTGATCGTCGGCCGCAGCAACACCAGCGAGTTCGGCCTGGCGCCGACCACGGAGCCGGCCTTCGGCGGCGCGACGGTCAATCCGTGGCGCGCCGACCTGTCGCCGGGCGGCTCTTCGGGTGGCTCCGCGGCGGTGGTGGCGGCGCGGGCGCTGCCGATGGCGCATGCCACCGACGGCGGTGGCTCGATCCGTATTCCGGCCTCGCTGTGTGGCCTGTTCGGGCTGAAGCCCTCGCGCGGTCGCATCAGCCTGGCGCCGGTCGGCGAGACGCTGGCCGGGGCAGGGGCACAACTCTGCGTTTCGATCTCCGTCCGTGACAGCGCGGCGCTGCTCGATGCGCTGGCTGGGGGTGAAGCTGGCGATCCCTATCGCGCACCGGATAGTGAAGGTTCGTTCCTCGACGCCGCCAAGCGTGTCCCGGGACGGTTGCGGATCGCGTTCCTGCGCAAGCCGCTCGGCTGGGAGTCGATGGATCCCGCGCTGGTCGCGGCTGTCGAGCGCACGGCAAAACGACTGGAGGCGCTCGGTCATCACGTCGAAGAGGCCGCGCCCGATTACGATCCGGTGGCGACGGGCATGGCGTTCGGCACGGTGATGTGCGCCAACACCTTCACCAACATCCAGGTTCGTGCCAATGGCCGCGTGCCGGGGCCCGGCGATCTGGAACCGGTAACGCAGTTCTATGCGGAGCAGGGCGGCAAGATCGGCGCCCACGACTATATCCGCGCCGTCCAGACCTTCCATCGGACCGGTCGGCAACTCGGCGCCTTCTTCGAGAGCTTCGACATTCTCCTCTCGCCGACCATCGCGCGCACATCGCTGCCGCTGGGTACCGTGCGCATGGATGGCAGCCTGGAAATGTTCGAGGAGGGGCTCGCGCCGATGGTGGCGTTCACCTCCGTCTGCAATGCCGCCGGTGTGCCGGCCATGTCGGTTCCGCTCGAATGGACGGAAGAAGGCCTGCCGATCGGCATGCATTTCGTTGCCCGTTACGGTGCCGAAGCCACGTTGTTGTCGCTGGCCGCCCAGCTCGAAAAGGCGCATCCGTGGCACGAACGGCGGCCTGTGATCGGGAGGTAACGGGGATGGACAATTTCTGGCGCATGGTGGTTGCGGGCTTCGTCGCCGGCGCGCTGAGCGTGCTGGTGTTCCACCAGTGGGGCTTCTACTTCGCCGCCGAACTCGGCTTTGGCCGGCCCAATCTCTACAGCCTGCGACCGGTCGCGCCCTGGGGCGTTCCGACCATCGTCTCGCTGGCTTTCTGGGGCGGCCTTTGGGGCGTCGTGGGCGCATTCGTGGTCGCGCGGCTGCCGGGCATCCTGAACGGGGCGCTGGGGTGGACGTTGTTCGCGAGCACGCTGGTGGTGGCGGTCAACTGGTTCGTCGTCCTGCCGATCAAGGGCGCGCCGATCGGCGGCGGCTGGCGCCTGCCGGGCGGTACCC
>Ga0209284_10001492_pt1 | contig 35961 bp, 25 predicted proteins | sample FRY03_FD_187211 | JGI IMG/M metagenome (GOLD analysis project Ga0209284, IMG submission 187211) | Freshwater microbial communities from Lake Fryxell liftoff mats and glacier meltwater in Antarctica - FRY-03 (SPAdes) (version 2) | ecosystem: Environmental > Aquatic > Freshwater > Ice > Glacier... | reverse complement strand
AGCTAAACAAAGTCCAATGGAATCTCTTCGTTATGAATAAAATAAAATTTACTATTTTAATATTTCTTTCACCATTCCTCTGCGAGGGACAAGCACTTTTGACCTTACAAGAAGCAATCCGTTTGAGTCAAGAGAACAGTCCAATTGGAAAACAAATACGAGCATCTTACGAAAGTAATGTTTGGCAATTTAAAGCATCTAAAGCAGCTCGATTGCCTCAGATTAATTTCTCCGGTTCTGCTCCAGGATATACGCGAAGAATTAATCAAGTATTTCAACCCGATGGTTCATTCGTATTCGCCCCGGTGCAGCAAGCATTCTCAAGTGGAAATTTGTCCATCAGTCAGCTAATACCTGCAACTGGCGGGATTGTTAGTTTTGGCTCTGGATTAAACAGAGGCGATATTTTCAGTGGTTTGGGAACGACATTTTATCAGGCAAATCCTTTGGCCGTAAATTTAAGTCAGCCTTTATTTAAATTTAACATCATTAAATGGCAATGGCAGCAAGATAAGCTGCAATTAAAACTGGCAACTCGGCAACAAATAGAGGACCTCGAGGATCTTTCCATTACAGTGACACAGCGTTATTTCGATTTATATACAGCACATCTTCAATTAGAAAATGCAGAATATAACGAGGCAATTAACGATACTATTTACCGCATTGCTAAAGGTCGATTCGGTGTTGGAAAAATTGCTGAAAATGAATTATTGCAAGTCGAATTAAGTTATACAAACGCAAGAAATTCTGTTGAACAGCAGCGCTTGCAAGTAAAATTAGCTGAGCGACAATTGATGATGCTTATAGGTTCAGAAGTGAAGGCTAGTTCAATTTCACCTCCAATTAGAACACCTTCGGTGGATGCGAATCCAGATTTTGCAGTTCAAGAAGCGATGAATAATCGTAGCGACTTGATTAACTGGCAGATGAATGAAGGAATGGCGGAGCGGATCTTAACAGAAGCGAAACGTTCTCGTCGATTGAATGCCGACATGAACATTAGTTATGGATTGAATCAAACTGGTTCAACGTTCGATGCCGCAACACAAAACCCTCTTGAATCGCAGTATGCAGGAATTGGCTTCAGTATTCCAATTGCAAGTATGGGTCAAAATAGAGCCATCCAAAAAGCTGCCGAATTAAGCCTTGATGCACGAAGAGAGCAAAATCAAGCAAATAGAAATAATCTTGAATTAGAGGTTTACGCCGCTGCACTTCAAATATTACAATTAAAAAACAGCTTGAATATTTCTACCAAGGCCGATACCATTGCTCAAAAAAGATTTGAGGTCGCTCGAAACAGATATCGTATTGGTACGGTTGATATCACCAATTTATTAATTGCTCAAAATGAAAAAGATGCGGCCTTAATAAATTACGTAAACACTTTGCGTGGTTATTGGGTATCGTATTTCCGACTTAGAAGATTGACCTTGTTCGACTTTGAGAAAAAGGAACGATTAGTTCAACAATAAAAAATGGAACTCTTTGTTAGCTTTAGTATTCTATGTTGAGTAAATTATACTATCCGAATAGCAAGTAAAAAGAACTAGTCGTCCAAATTCAGATTTTTCATCCACCCGCTAATTTTTAATAAGCTTTATTGTTTTTAGATCTTTTAGCGATTGCGCTTGAAGCAAATAAATTCCTTGAGGAATATCTGAAATTAAGAACGATTGCATCACAGTTGAATTTGAACTTTGAAAGATCATTTTACCCGAAATATCCATCAACACAAAATTGGCATCATGTTCTGAAGTTATTTTAATTTGGGATGAAAATGGATTGGGATGAACCTCAAGAATGCTTGTCTCCTTGCTAACTAATTCAGATGACGCAATCAAACAAGGAACTTCCTTAATTGCCCAATCGTCGAAATAAAGCACAGGATTGGTGAATGTATTTGGTGCAACCAATACGGTAAACTGGTCAATTTCATTCGCTAAAAGATTCAAATCAGGTGTTGTTACAAACTCAAATGTTAGTATTTCCCACTGATTGGTCGCTGTTGTAAAAGCACTCAAAATTGTACGTCTACCAATTGGAAAAGGCTGAGACAACAATCCTCGTTTTTCGAATAGAACTTGTATCTCCGTTCCAGCTGGTGCCGAAGAATATACTTTCACTTGAACCTTATAACTCTCTATCTCAAAAGGAGTTGCATTTTTAATCAAATCGGTTAAGAATTGAAGCACATCATATTGAGAACCGGCATTTCGTTGATACCTTGAAACTTGTTGTGATGGATTTAAAGCGTTTACTAAAGGATTATCTGCAAAAGCACTGTATCCGCCATCGCCTCCAACCCAATAAAGTCGAACAAACTCATTACGATCATCAAACACTTCTGAACAACTATCAGGAAGCACTTGTACAAAGTGAGATAAAACAGCAAATTGTTGAGCATTGGTATAAATAGCTTCAATATTTCCACTGCTAAAACCCCATTGTACCAAAACTTCTTTTGTTCCTTGTCCGCTTAGAATTTGGGTACCATCCGGAACACTCCAACTGATAGTATATCCGGGAATATCTTGGGTATAAAACTTTTGAGAATCGTTACTTCGAATAATGGCCTCAGGACCAGAAATAATCATGTTGATTGGATTCTGATAAACTCGGATATAGTCGATCTCAAAATCCCCTTGGTTAGGTGTCGATCCGTCTGGATTGCCTAAAAAATTTCCACCTACAGCACAATTTAATAAGGCATGAAAATTACGGTCGAATGGCCATCTAAAATCGCCAACATCAGCTCTTGTTTTTTCCGAAAATTGGACGCCGTCAACTTTCCAAATAATTGATTCGCTGGTCCACTCAATGCTAAAAACATGAAAATCATCAGCAAAGGAACCAGAAGGAAGAACATACTCATTTCCGTTGTATTGATTGTTTGGAAAAAGTGGACCAAAATGAATGGTTCCTAATGTTTTTTCTGGCTCTTGACCACGTGCTTCCATTAGATCGATTTCACCACTAATAGGCCAAATTCCATAATAATATTCACTTGGAAGAAACCAAGCTGCTGGCCAGAAACCCCTTCCCTCAGGAATCTTAGCTCGAACTTCGATTGTTCCTAAACAAAAATCAAACTTATTCAAGGAGCGGATTCTAGCGCTTGTCCAATTACCACCAGTATTTAAGGCGGTGATAATTAAATGACCATTCTGAACTTTAATATTCTCATTATTATCGGTATATGATTGAAGCTCATTATTTCCCCATCCGCATAAGTTTGGACAACCATTTCCAAGTTCGTAGCTCCAATTATTGGTATTAAGTTCAGTTCCATTAAACTCATCACTCCAAACTAAAATATTCTGACCTTTCAGAAATGCTGTTGTAAAAATGAAATATATTAAGAACCATTTTATTTTAATCATAGCTTGTAGAATAGAGTAAATTGAAAAATTGAAAAAAATTGTTTTATACGATTTAAAATATAAAGTAAAAAGGTATGCAATAAATAGGGTTCATTTAAAAAGTCAGAAACACGTCAGATGTGAGACAAGAGGATTTTATGACGTACAGATAGTACTTCAAAACACTCTTAAAGAAGCAGATGGCGTGTTGCTGGCTAAGCCAAATTCCAGAAAACAATAAAAATAATAATTTGTGATGCCTACAATCTAATCAATTTCGTCAAATAATGCACACCAAATCAAATTAAACATTTTAACATTTACATAATCATAATTTTAGGTTTTTTTAAGTGGACCCTATTTAGTGTCTGTCCACAGATTCAGGAGTTTGAACTATAGAGGCTTCTGATTAGGCGCAAGAAAGCCGAAAAAGCGCAGTTTACTTTTGTAAATGAGCATTTTTTGGACTAGTACAACAACACCAGGTTACTCTATAGACAGACTCTATTTAGTGTCTGTCCACAGAGTCAGGAGTTTGAACTATAGAGGCTTCTGATTAGGCGCACGAAGGCCGAAAAAGCGCAGTTTACTTTTGTAAATGAGCATTTTTTGGACTAGTGCAACGACATCAGGATACTCTATAGACAGACTCTATTTAATTGATTTCACTTAAGTTCTTTAGAAATCTCTTGTGTTTTAGTCATCCCGTAACGTTCATCATTCACTTTATCAATTTCAATTAAATGATAAATCGAATATCCTAAATCTTGAAGGCTATCTAATTGTTTCGGATCTGCAAACTCGACCAATACCACATTCAGATTGTCTGTGGTTTGATAAACATTCTCAACGAATTGATTCATCCACCAACCACATAAAAGAGCAGAATTAAGCGGTAATTTTTGATAAAACACCAAGCTATTTTCAATATACTTCTGACGATTTACCCTTTTCTCTTGCTCTATCTGAATGGGTCCTGTTAAAGGATCAAAGAAAACCTCCTGACCAGAAACCTTTGCAGTAATTGCCAATTTCGAAAAACTTGCTCCACGATTAGAATCATTTAAATTTACACCAAAGGTGAATGGAGAAATAAAAAACATCAACCCAATAAAGCCAAGTTCAGCTTTCCTAAGCTTAACGGTTGATGCCAAATAGATTACAAATGGAATTGCGGGAATAAAAAAAGATGATTTCTGAGGCAATATTACAAAGGCAATCGTGTAAAGCATTAAAATTAAAAATGCACCTTTAAATTCAGGCGTATTAAATGCGAGCCCTTGTCGCTTTATAAATTTTAATTTGATGAAAATCAAGGCAATAATTCCTGTAAACCCCCAAACGCCTAAACTACCTTTCACAATTACCTTTGGTATGGATGGGTATGGCAATCTATACGTATCAAAAAAGCTCAATCCATACGTGTAAATTGATGGTATATAACAAATGATTCCAATTAGTAAAGTGCTTAATCCAAGAATTAAAATTGGTTTTAAATTAGATTTATTAGATGAATAAAGCATAAGTATATATCCAAATAAAACTGCACCAGAAGTAACGCGGCAACCAATAGCTAAGCCTAAAAACAAACCACACCAAATAAGTTTATTTCGAATGAATAAATTCCAGCTTAAGAGAATAAATGCAAGTCCCCAATTATAATCTATCGTATATGTTCCACTAATGTAAATAATCGGAATCATTGAAAGAATAACTGCCCAAGCTATATATGATTGAACCTTTAGCAAACGCAAACAATCAGCAAAAACAACTACAGCGAGTGCAGTAAACAAGGCACTAAGCAAATTCATCACAAATGCACCACTATCGGGCATTAATGCAAGAACATATTCTTGAACAGGATGTCCAGGTAAACGGGAAAAAGAATATTCACCAGTTTCAGACATTAAGCGGGCATTTAACACTAAACCCCAACTATCGTCTTCACTTCCATAGCCATCAGATAAGAAAGGAAATCGCGTTGCCAAAGTGGCAAGAAATAAAAGCAGATACTTACTTACAAAGTTCTTCACAATAGGCAAAGTAAATTAATTTAATTCTATTGAGCCAAGATAGACTTCAACTCCGAGAAATAGAAAAAGACAACGGCAAAAAAAAGTTTTTAGTTTTCTTATAAGGATTCAAATTAAAAATAGATTTTTTCAACCATCATGAAACTTATGCTGACTGTAGGATAAAAAATAAAATAAGTAGAGTTTGATAAAAACACCCTAAATTCTGATTTTGGTAATGTTAGCGTATTTAATTTTTAATATACTGTTTATGACTTAAAAAAAATGATCAGATTGAATACATCACAAATTATTTTTTTTATTATTATTTTCCGGAATTTGGCTTAGCCAGTAACACGCCATCTGGTTCGTTAGGAGTATTTTGAAGTACTAAGTGTAAGTCATTCTACCGAAAGTATATCTGTAATAGTCCAATAGAATTGGACTAAACAGCTATTGCATCGGCATTATACTATAAATTTTTTGGACAACTGTCTTGGTATAAATTCCTCTTAGCCGGCATCTAACGTGTTGTGAACTTTTTATTGAACCCTCAGAAATAAAATTCAAAAGACTAAAAAACTGTTCACAACTTTATGATTAAAATTGAAGTTATTAATACGGTTGAATAAAATCAATAGGCTTATTCTTCCCATCATCGTAAAGATAGACTCCAATTTGCGATGGAAAATAACCATAACCGGCTCCAACGTATGGCTCAGATGCAAGTTTAGTTATCTCATTAAATTTCAACGTATTTAAGGAGTCACTTTTAAATGTTGCCGACATCGGACCCGCATCTGAAATTGCAATGCTCACATCAGCATTTGATAAATCTCTAATTTTAAATGCCTGACTTAAGATTTGATTTAAACTACCATGCATTTCTTGAAACCAAATATTATTTCTGTACTCCCAAATTAATACCACATTTCCACCATCATACTTTCCTACAATATCTAATTTATCTATATCCACCCAACCCAGAGAGCCGTTACTATGCCAAATAGGAACTTCAAGATTAAATGGATTATTAGATTCTGGATTAACTTGAGGACAAAAGCAAATTGGATTAAAATCACAGATCTTCAATTTAATTTTTTGCCCCGATAAATCATTTTTCATCATTAATTCAGATAATCTCCATTGACGAAAAAAAGCTAAGTTATGACCTAATTTATCCAATGGATTTACATCAGATTTTCGAACAAATTCCATAAAACCTAAAGTAGAATCATTCTCCGACGCTGTATATTTCATCACAAAATCCTCCTTCCTCAAGCGATTGAAAAAATTAATTGTGTAAGGATGAACATAGTGACTCACCAAATCCATATCCAACAAGAAATGATTTACTCCCGTAATTTTTGAAATAGATTTAATCCCAAGCGAATCCCGATATCCCCGATTAGGGAAAATCTTGATTAACTGTCTTGTACCGCAGGTTCCAATCCAACTTAAAGTTTCTGTTGTGTCGCCTTTATCAAATAAAATGGGTGAGTTTTCCCAACGTAAAAACTTAATGTTATTAGACAGACCTGATAAACTATCAGGCAATCCCGGAAAACTGAGGTCGATGTAGGTGTTTTGCCGCTCCCCTTTGCAACCATAATTGAATAATAGGCAGGTCAAACAGAAATTCAAGAGAATATTACAAATTCTATTTCTCATACATCCACTAATTACCAACCTATAACGACGAATTGAGCTTATTCCAGATAGTATTAATTCACAATTTACCAACAATTTGCAAGATATCGAAACACAATGTCCTAATTTTGGCTTACGGAAAAACCGGAGTAAATGCCAAAAAAATCAGAAATCCGCTCAGTTCTTATTATTGGTAGCGGACCAATAATTATAGGTCAAGCATGTGAATTTGATTACGCTGGTTCTCAGGCAGCTCGCTCCTTGCGGGAAGAGGGAATCGAAGTGTCACTGATAAATAGCAATCCTGCTACAATCATGACCGACAAAGTATCTGCGGATCACGTTTATCTGTTGCCTCTAACAGTTCAATCTTTAGAAAAAATCCTCAAAGAGCGCCAAATTGATGCAGTTTTACCAACGATGGGAGGACAAACTGCATTGAATCTTGCCATAAAGGCTGATGAGATGGGCATTTGGAAAAAATATAATGTCGAAATTATTGGGGTTGAAATCGATGCAATTGAAACCACCGAAAATCGCGAGAAATTCCGTCAACTTTGTGTAAGACTTGATGTTGGAGTTCCTCCGTCTCAAATTGCAAATTCTTTTCTTGAAGGGAAAGAAATAGCACAACGCATTGGCTATCCATTAGTTATACGACCTTCGTATACACTTGGAGGAACAGGTGCAGCATTCGTTCACAGAAAAGAAGATTTCGATGAGTTATTAAATCGAGGACTTCACGCCTCGCCTACCCATGAAGTCTTAATTGAAAAGGCTTTGTTCGGTTGGAAGGAATTCGAACTTGAATTGTTGCGCGACAATAACCAGAATATCATCATTATATGTTCCATTGAGAATTTTGATCCGATGGGAATTCACACGGGAGACTCAATAACCGTAGCTCCTGCAATGACTTTGAGCGATACAGCTTACCAGCGTATGCGTGACATGGCCATTAAATTAATGCGTCACATTGGAACATTTGCTGGAGGTTGTAATGTGCAGTTTGCGATGAATCCTGAAAACGAGGATATTATTGCTATCGAAATTAATCCACGTGTGAGTAGATCTTCAGCACTTGCCTCGAAAGCAACAGGTTACCCGATTGCTAAAATCGCTGCAAAGCTCGCGATAGGATTTAATCTTGATGAACTAAAAAATCAAATTACCAAAACTACTTCTGCATTCTTCGAGCCTTCACTCGATTACGTAATTGTTAAGATTCCTCGTTGGAATTTTAATAAGTTTAAAAATGCAGATAACCACCTTGGACTTCAAATGAAATCTGTTGGTGAGGTTATGGGAATAGGCAGAAGTTTCCAAGAAGCGCTTCAGAAAGCTTGTCAGAGCCTAGAAATATCAAGAAATGGATTAGGTGCCGACGGAAAGGACTTACGCAACCCTGATGCAGTCATTGAAAGTCTGAAAAACCCAAGTTGGAACCGACTTTTCCATATTAAGGATGCCATGAATATGGGAATTCCTTTTAAAACGGTTCAAAAATTAACTCAAATCGACCCATGGTTTTTACACCAAATTGAAGATTTAGTTGAATTAGACAAGAAAATTGAGCGTTTTACCGTTGAATCACTGCCGCGCGAAATACTGGTGGAGGCCAAACAAAAAGGATATGCCGATCGTCAAATTGCTCACTTATTGAGATGTCTAGAAAGTCAGGTATTCAGCAAAAGGCGCGATATGGGAATAAACCGTGTATACAAATTAGTTGATACATGTGCTGCAGAATTTGAAGCTCAAACTCCATATTATTATTCAACATTTGATGGGGAAAATGAAAGTGTTGTTAGTGATAAAAAGAAAATAATTGTCTTGGGTTCTGGTCCAAATAGAATTGGACAAGGCATTGAGTTCGATTATAGCTGTGTGCACGGGGTTTTGGCAGCGAAAGAATGTGGTTATGAAACGATCATGATTAATTGTAATCCCGAAACTGTTTCAACCGATTTTGACATTGCCGACAAATTATATTTCGAACCTGTATTTTGGGAACATATTTATGATATAATTCTTCATGAAAAGCCTGAAGGAGTAATCGTTCAACTTGGCGGTCAAACTGCACTTAAATTGGCAGAAAAGCTAGATAGATACGGAATTAAAATCATTGGAACATCCTACAAAAGTCTCGATCTAGCAGAAGACAGGGGTAGCTTTTCTACTTTATTAAAGGATTTAAATATTCCTTATCCTAAATTCGGAGTTATCGAACATGCAGACCAAGCAGGCGATATAGCGAAACAATTAGGATTCCCGCTTCTTGTGCGACCTAGTTACGTTCTTGGTGGGCACAACATGAAAATCGTTATCAATGAGGAAGAATTAGAAACTCACGTAATTGATTTATTAAAAGATATTCCAGGCAATAAGGTTTTGTTAGATCATTTCCTTGACAATGCTATTGAGGCCGAATCGGACGCTATCTGCGACGGAGAAAATGTTTACATCATTGGAATAATGGAGCATATTGAGCCTGCAGGAATTCATAGTGGCGATTCTAATGCTGTCCTTCCTCCTTTTAGTTTGAGTGAGAAGATTATTAAGCAAATTGAAGAGCACACAAAAACAATTGCTTTAGCCATGAATACTATTGGTTTATTGAACATGCAGTTCGCTATAAAAAATGATACAGTCTATGTAATCGAAGCTAATCCAAGAGCTTCCAGAACAGTCCCTTTCATTTGTAAGGCCTACGATGAACCATATGTGAATTATGCAACTAAAGTAATGCTGAAGCATAATAAAGTTACCGATTTTAATTTTGCTCCACGTAAGCATGGTTATGCAATTAAATTACCAGTATTTTCTTTTGATAAGTTCCCAGGTGTGAATAAAGAATTAGGACCTGAAATGAAATCAACAGGTGAAGCAATTCACTTTATAGAAGATTTACATGATGAATTATTTATCAAACTATACAGTGAAAGAAACTTGTATTTGAGTAGGTAATTCAACAATAATATATTTAAAAACTCGCATAGTACTAAACTACAATGCGAGTTTTTTTTTTAAGATAAAAAAAAGCAAGTAATGCCTCGACATTGAAAATATCTCACGAGACAAAAACTATGAACCAAACCATAACTTAAAATCGGCTGCTCTATCACGAGAGACCATGATTTCTGATTCTATTTCGGGATGAATTTGGAGTTTGATTTTACCATTAAAATGGAGTGCTGCTTGAATAATGGAATTTCTATGAGCAATGACAGATCGATTCACCCGAAAAAAATCTTGAGGATTTAGTTGGGATTGCAATTCATCTAAGGTGAAATTAATCGCATGTTTTTCATGAGAATTCATCATCATAATCACTCCTTTCGCTTCTGCAGCGAGCCATGCAATATCCTGAACACCAATTGGAAGTAATCTATCCGCCTTGGTTATTAAAATTCTATTTCGAAATGATTTTTCTTGTTGAATATTGTTTATGAGTAATTTTATATCATGCGAAAATGCTTGATTAGATCTCGATTCAAATCGTTTCAATGCATTTTTTAACTCCTCTGTATTAATTGGTTTCAATAAATAATCAATACTATCAACCTTAAACGCATTTATTGCATAATTATCATATGCGGTAGTGAATATCACAGCGGATTTGAATTCTACTTTTTCAAAAATCGTAAAACTGATACCATCTGCTAAATGAATATCCATAAAAACTAAATCAGGAACTGAATTCGAGTTTAGAAACTCAATAGTCGATTCTATACTTTCACAACACCCTAGACAAATAAACTCCGGTTTTATCTCTTCAACAATGCGTTGGAGTCTCCTAGCAGCTGGAGCTTCATCTTCGACAATCAGATAACTAGTCATTCTTTAAATCGATTAATGGTAACTGAACTCTAAATTTCTCGGTATCCATAATTAGGATAATTTCCTTGCCACAAATAATTTTATACCTACTTCTTATATTCTCCAAACCAATTCCATTACTTGAGTTAAGCGAATCTCTTATTTGCAGATTGTTCTCAACAACCAAATAATTATCCTCAACAAAAACACTGATTATCAGAGGTTTATTTTTTGAAATTATATTGTGTTTAACAGCATTTTCAAACAGCATTTGAACAGATAATGGTATTATATGAAGCATAGAATCATCATTATTTATGTCGATTTCTAATTGTAAATTATCTCCAAATCGACATTTTAATAAGTAAATAAAATTATGGAGAAGTTCTATTTCAGTTTGAAGCAAAACTGTATCCTTCTCACTTACCTGCAAAGTATATCGGTAATATGCAGCAAGCTTCTCAACGAACTCTTTAGCTTTTATAGTATCCTCATCAATTAATACTAATAAAGTGTTTAAACTATTAAACAAAAAATGTGGACTTACTTGATTTTTTAAGGACTCAAAATGCGACTCAATATTCTTCCTTTTTAATTGTTCGGTAATAACCTGACTATCTTTTAATTGCCTGTATAAATTAACCCCTTCATATAAAGTATTTAATATCAAGGAAACAATAATGGCAATAATACTATTTGAAACAAACTGCTCTTTCGAAAAGCTTTCAGAAAGAAACATGCTCGACCATATGACCATAAACAAGCACATTCCAAATGAAGCAATTAAAACAATAAGAATTAATTGCAAACCAACTCTTGAAATAATTGAACTCTGCCAAGGGAAATACTTATTCAACAGCCTAAACATGAGTCTAAACAGGCTATATAGAAAAATACTGATAGCAATGCTGAAAATAATATTACCTGCAAACGAGTCCTGTTGATCTAGTGCATAACTTCCTCGACATACTTTTACAACTAATAAATAGCTAGAAATAAGAAGTCCAACAAAACCCATCAACAATAAGTCTTTACCCCATGATCTGGTAATTCCAGAATTATTTGAAGTGTCTAATTGAGCCATATCTATGCTAATAAACCAAATTTCACTCGATACCTTCTAACAAAAAAGGAAATTATTATTGAACCAATCACCGAAGGACCTATCCATATTAACAGATTCGGTAAAAAGGCAATATTTACTACCAAGAATGCTGTAACAGCCGAAATATAAGATGCCATCATGCGAATTATGTGGTTAAAAAACCAATGATGTTTAGGATTCTTAATTTTGCGAATGCCCTTGAAAATAAGTAAATCACCACCACCATAGACCAAGCTTACGCATCCAAATATGAGCAATACAGGATTCAGAGATAAACCACCATGATTAGTAAAACCAAAACCTTGAACAATCATAATTACAGCAAATATTGCCGTTATAATTGCAACAACATAGTCAATTGGTTTGAAAACGCCTTCCTCATTGACTTTTTTATGAGACAATGTTCTAAATCCTGTGAATGCTAAATAAAAACTAAAAACACCAATCAAAAACAAAAAAGAATTTTCCTTCAAGTAAGCTAGTAAAACCCCCGAAATTGTTGCTGTAAACATACCTCCAACATATATCTTACCAATTAAACGATGGTACTTCCCTCCTTTTCTATTGGCAATATTGAAAGCTCCAGAAATTAAACCAGTCATACCTCCAGCAACATGGGCTACAAGTAATAGAGTTAAAATTGTTTCCATGGTTCGAGTTTAAAAAATGCACAAAATTTAAATTCATTCAAAATGTATTAACTCATCAAAACTGCACAACTAAAATTTGCCAAAAAACATAAAACGGATGAAACGTCGAAATCGCAAGTTGAAGCGTTTGATTCTTTCAGATTTTAAAATAATCTTATTTCGGATAGTTTTGTCCTTTATTCAAAATCTACTATCTTTGTTACTCAAACTAAATTATGTTTTCAAAAGCCTGTGAATATGCAATTAGAGCAACGTTATATATCACTGCCGAATCGCTTGAAGAACGAAGAACGGGGTTAAAAGCTATAGCAAAGCAAAGCGATTCTCCAGAGGCATACATCGCAAAGGTGCTCCAGCAATTGGTTAAATCGAAAGTTATAAAATCAGCAAAAGGACCAAATGGTGGATTTGAAATAGAGCCTAAATCAATCCATACGATTAATCTCAGTCAAATTGTAAAGGCAATTGATGGCGATTCGATATATACTGCGTGTGGACTAGGTTTGAATTTGTGCGACGCTTCTAACCCTTGCCCAGTGCATTATCAGTTTAAGGCTATTCGTGAAAGCTTGAAAGAAATGCTAGAAAGCACGTTAGTTGCTGATTTAGCAGCCAAGTTTAATGCTGGAGAAAGCAAAATAAATAACCAATTAATTCAATTTCAAAATGGAAAATAATATTCATCATGATATTCTAGACATAAATGATGTCAAAACCCTTGTTGACACATTTTATTCTAAGGTCCAAAAAGATGAGTTATTGGGAGAAATATTCAACACCAACATAGCAGAACGTTGGCCTGTGCATCTCGATAAAATTTATCGATTTTGGCAAACAGTGTTATTAAGTGAGCACACATATTTTGGCAGCCCCTTTCCTCCACACGCAAAATTACCTATTGAGAAAGAGCACTTTAATCGATGGCTAGAACTGTTTGAAACTACAATTAATGAGTGTTTTGAAGGAGAAAAAGCAAAAGAAGCTTTATGGAGAGCAGGTAAAATGGCGGATATGTTTCAACATAAAATCGAGCATTTTAGAAAGATTGGGGAACTATTTATACAATGAGTAGTAAATAGGGTTTACTCAAAAACGTTAAATTCCTTTTAAATAAGGTATCTCTTGCTGAATTACATATTTTTAATGCATGAATTTAATTCAGTATCATCAAAAATCCTTGCACCAAGATTGCGCTGAATTTTTCATTATTTACTATTTAAGCTAGCCGGAAACACGGCATTTGCTTCGTTACAGCCATTTCGAAGTATTAAATATACATCTTCAATGTCTGTGCCTTGCATCCGCCGCATTTCTGACTTTTTGAGTGAACCCTAAATAATATTCCATCTAATTCTTCAAAACAGTTTTAGAATAGGTAAAGCTTAAAATTTTGCTACGAAGCAGTTAAAAAATTGAGCAAAATCCAATAAACAGGAGCAGAAATAAAAGTCGAATCGAAACGATCAAGGATACCGCCGTGTCCTGGTAAGATAGTGCCTGAATCTTTGACTCCTGTTTGTCGTTTCAACATCGATTCGAATAAGTCGCCTGCTGTGCCAGTAATTGACATAAAAGCACCAATTAAGAGCCAAGCCCAAACATCGCCAAAGCCCAAAACTAAACTTGCAAAATAACCGACCAACATAGCAGTTAGCATACCGCCAATAAAGCCTTCGACAGTTTTCTTGGGTGATAATCGTTCGAGTAATTTTGTTTTTCCAAATGCTCTGCCCGTAAAGTAAGCACCTGTATCGGATGCCCACATAAAAAAGAAGAAAAACAAAACTTGCCACGGTGAATAATCTCCAGAAGAAGAAACTCCAGAAGCAACTAATAATCCCATCGGCAAAGCCAAATAAGCAATACCTAAAATGGTAGATCCAACATTTTCGATGGCTCTCTCTTTTGCTCTAAAAAGCTCCCAAATACTGAGAATACATAGAAAAGAGATTAATCCAACGGCCGCCAACTTCACATCATCCATGCTTGCACCTACCCCCGTACCAGCAATGGTAAATGCAACAATCCCTGAGAAGACTGATATAGAACCAGTATAAATTAAAAACTGATTAGGATGAATATTTATGACTTTCAACATTTTTGAATATTCATAGATGCTTACAATCAGAACGAAAATTGCAATAGCAGCCAGTAAATACTCTGATAAAAGAATTCCACCGATTAATACGACTCCAAAACCAAACCCAGTTATTACGCGTGTTTTTAACTCTGATGCCATTTTAGTCGATTATTCCTGGCCCGAATTTTCTAATGTTTCGAGTATTTCAATTGCACGTTCAGAATCATCCTCATTCACGTACAATTCAACTTGACCAAGTGTTGGATACATGGAGTCTTTTTTATTCACGATATGTGCTTCAATTCCTTGTTCAACCAGATAATTGCGATAAATGCTCATTCTTGGTAAATCAGAATCGGTATAGACTAATTTTAAATTTGCGCTCATACTGCAAAGTAGGAGATTCTAATGGAAATACAATAAAAAAAGAAAAGGCTCCTTTTGGGAGCCTTTAAAATTGTAAAATATAAAATGTCAATGCTAAATTACAGGGTCGACTTCTCTTCAGTATTAGGCACAACCACTGGTTCATTTGCTGCATTTTCAGCTGCCGCTGCTGCGATTGCAGCCGCAGTTGCGGCCTTATCTTCATGATAACTTCTTGAAACTTCAGAAGCTTTTCTTGTACTCTCTTCATCATACTTATCCCATTGGCGCTTTCCGAAAATTTCTTCTAAATCTTCACGGAAAATTACTTCGCGTTCCAATAGTTTGGCGGCTAGTGCGCTTAATTGTACTTTATGTTCGCTCAGAATCGTTTTCGTTCGCTCATAAGCCAAATCAATTAGCTTTTTAACCTCTTCGTCAATCGTTTCAGCTGTTTTCTCACTGTATGGCTTATTAAAAGAGTACTCACTTTGGCCTGAAGAATCGTAGAAACTAATATTTCCAATTTTCTCGTTCAAACCATAAATAGTTACCATCGCATAAGCTTGTTTGGTAATCTTCTCTAAGTCGCTCAATGCTCCTGTTGAAATTTTACCAAATCGCACTTGCTCAGCTGCACGCCCACCCAATGCAGCACACATTTCGTCAAACAATTGGTCAAACGTAGTAATAGATCTTTCTTCTGGCAGATACCACGCCGCACCTAAGCTTTGGCCACGAGGAACAATTGTTACCTTAACTAGCGGAGATGCGTGCTCCAAGAGCCAACTTACTGAAGCATGTCCGGCTTCATGGAAAGCTATTACTTCCTTCTCATCAAGCGAAATAATTTTATTCTTCTTCTCTAACCCGCCAATGATGCGGTCAACAGCATCTAAGAAATCTTGTTTGCCTACGTCGTTCTTATTCTTACGAGCTGCGATTAAAGCTGCTTCATTACAAACATTTGCGATATCAGCACCTGAGAAGCCTGGCGTTTGCCGAGCAAGGAATTCAATATCAAGTGATTGGTCTGTTTTGATTGGTTTTAAGTGAACTTTAAAGATATCACGACGACCATTCAAATCAGGTAATTCAACATAAATCTGGCGATCGAAACGACCTGGACGAAGCAATGCTCTATCAAGGATATCGGCACGGTTAGTTGCAGCAAGGATGATTACACCATTGTTGGTTCCAAAACCATCCATCTCTGTGAGCAACTGGTTTAACGTATTTTCACGTTCATCGTTCGCTCCTGCCATAGGATTCTTGCCACGAGCACGACCTATTGCATCTATCTCATCAATAAAAATGATCGCTGGAGCTTTCTCTTTGGCTTGCTTAAATAAGTCACGAACACGGCTAGCTCCAACTCCTACAAACATTTCTACGAAATCAGAACCTGAAAGAGAGAAGAATGGAACTTGCGCTTCACCTGCAACTGCTTTGGCCAATAAAGTTTTACCTGTTCCAGGAGGCCCAACGAGCAATGCGCCACGAGGAATTTTACCTCCTAAAACTGTATATTTCTTTGGATTCTTCAAGAAATCTACAATTTCCCGAATTTCAACTTTTGCCTCATCTAAACCTGCCACATTATCAAATGTTACAGATACATGAGTGTCTTTATCGTAAAGCTGAGCGCGACTTTTACCGATGTTAAAAATCTGGCCTCCTCCACCGCCGCCGCCCATTCGACGTATGAGAAGCATCCAAAACAAGAACACTACTCCTAGCAAGATTACCCATGAAATTATTTCTCCACTCCAGTTTTTGCGACTCTCATAATTAGGATAAATACGCGGAGTCCCTTCTGCTAAAGACGCTTGAGATGATTCAATAATCTTGTTTAAATCGTCTACAGAACCTATGGTATACATATAATGTGGTCCTTTCTCAACTGCGGCTCCGTTACCTGAACCTTTTAGGTCGCGATATTCTGGCTTACTTAATGCGTCTGAAGTAAGTGTAATTTCGGCGTACTCCTTATTTACTACCGTTATCTCCTTGACATCGCTCGCTTGGAGCATGGTGCTTAACTTATCAGTCTTTACCTCTACTGCTGTTGATCCAATATTGTAGAAATAACTAGCAATAAAAAGCAAGGTAATAACGCCATATATCCAATAAAAATTGGAAGGACCATTATTGGCACCTTTAGGTTTAGTACTTTGAGGAAAAAGTTTTCGAGCGCCCGAAGGTTTCTTTTCGTCTTTTTGTGATTCAGAATTTTCTGCCATAATAGTATATTCAGTTGCCGTGACTAACAAAATCCGACAACGTTATGTTTAATTTGATTGTTCTTGAGTGATGGTGCGGATTTCTGCATCGGCCCATAATTTCTCAAGTTTATAAAATTCTCGAATTGGGGTTTGAAATACATGAACAACCACGTTAACGTAATCGATAAGTATCCACTCTTTATTTTCGAAGCCTTCGCTTTTCCATGGAGATTCGCCAGTTTGTTTCTTAACTTCGGCTTCAACAGAATAAGCAATTGCATCGACTTGCGTGCTAGAATCAGCATTGCAAATCACAAAAAAATCACACACTGCATGACCTATGTTTCTTAAATCGAAAACTTGAATGTCGCTTCCCTTTTTTTCTTCTATCCCTTTAATAATTGGATCTATCAATGATTCCGACGTGCTTACGGCAAGCGTGTCTGCCTTTTTCTTCATTCAGATATGTGCTAATTGCGGCAAATTTAGTATTTCTGCCACTTAGATGAATACGTTATTTATAGGTCAGCGGATTATCCGCCTGAAAAGTGTTGAGTCCACAAACAATTTTGCTGCCAGTTTACCTTTGGCAGAAGCACCGGAAGGTACAGTAGTTATTGCAGATGAGCAAACTAATGGAAGAGGTCAATTTGGGAGAATTTGGCATTCCGCTCCTGGCCTAAACATCACAGCTACAGTGGTATTAAGACCAAAGTCGTTGCCACTAAACAAAGTATATCAACTTAACAAAGCAATCGCCATAGCTGTAGCAATGACCATTAAAAACCTAATTCCTAAGGCTGATATTAAGATAAAATGGCCAAATGACATATACGCGAACAACCATAAAATGTCAGGCATACTCACCGAAAACAACATTAGAGGTGGACAGTTTGTCAGTTATTTGGCAGGAATTGGAATTAATGTCAATCAGGTATATTTCCCAGAGACTGAATCCCATCCAATATCCTTGAAGCAAATTGCTGGAATTGAATTCAACATTGACGAAATATTATCCCTTTTGTGCAAAGAGATTGAGGTCATTTACCTAAAAATTAAAAGTTCTCGCTTTGAAGAAATTACCACAGAATACGAGAAATGGCTGTGGAAAAAAGATGAAGAAGTACGATTTGAATTTAACGGAAATCAAACTTCGGGAATTTTAAGATCGGTGGATGATTTTGGCGAATTACAAGTAGAAACTGAAAATCATAGAATTATGTCTTTTAAACATGGCTCAATCAAAATAATTACAAAAGATTAAATCTCTTTTCCGGCAATAAATACGCGTGAAATTAAATCGCTACCGAAGGAATATGGAAGATAAGCAACTGAAGGAATAGGTTTGGTAATGAAGAAACTTGCTGTTTTGCCTTTGCTGATGCTTCCTAAATGATCTGAGACATTCATTGCATATGCCGAATTAATAGTTGCTGCGTTTATCGCCTCTTCAGGCGTCATTCTCAAGTGAATACAAGCCAAACTCAGCACAAATGCCATCCTACCAGAAGGTGAAGAACCGGGGTTATAATCGCTCGCTAGCGCAATAGGTAATCCAGCTTTAATCATTTCCCTCGCAGGAGGATAATGCAAACGCAAGAAAAAGGCCGTTGAAGGCAATAACGTTGGCATCGTAGAGCTTTTCAGAAGGACTTCCATTTCTTCTTGACCAGTAAATTCAAGGTGATCCACACTTAATGCATTGTGTTTTACCCCTACTTGGATACCTCCCGAATAATCTAATTCGTTAGCATGAATTTTTGCACGCAATCCTAATCCTGATGCAGCTTCTAAAATCCTATCAGTTTCGTTGACTGTAAAAAATCCTTTATCACAAAAAACATCTACAAAATCTGCCAGTTCTTCTTCAATGACTTTGGGCAGCATTTTATCAATTATGAGGTCAATATATTCGCTTCTTTTTTCCTTGTATTCTATTGGCAAAGCATGAGCCCCTAAAAACGTTGCTTTGATTGCAACTGGAACAGCATTTCTGATGCGCTTTATAACTCGAAGCATTTTCAACTCATCTTCAACGGTCAATCCGTATCCGCTTTTTATTTCGATTGCTCCCGTTCCAAACTTCATCATTTCATAAACTCTAGCCATGGCTTGCTCGAATAATTGATCTTCAGTTGCTTTTTGTAATCGACTTGCCGAATTTAAAATACCTCCTCCTTTTTGGAAAATATCTTCGTAGCTAAGTCCATTGATTTTATCTACAAATTCGGTTTCACGACTTCCATCATAAACGATATGTGTATGACTATCGCACCAAGTTGGAAATACCATTCCTCCTTTGGCATCAATAATTTCGGATACTTCAGGCATTCCATCTCCCATTTTTCCCCAATCTGCAATTTTCCCATCCTCAACAAAAAGCCACGCATTTTCGATACAAGGCAGAATACTCATTTCTTCACCCTTAAGAACAACAGGCGCATTCTCCCTAACTTGAACAAGTGTATGAATGTTATTTATGAGTATTTGATTCATGAATACATAGTTAAATGATTTATATTATAAGATGGATGATTCATGGTGGAAAACTGGATCAATTTCCTACTTCTCCTTTTAAATTTCTTCCTAAATTAATCCATCCAAAGCTTTACCACAATTGGCAAATGATCACTATATCCTCCCAAGTATTTGGGGCCGGCATAAGTTCTTTTTGTTTGCCAATTATTGAATTTCTCGTTCTTCTCCACTAAGAAATCAGGACGAAAAGCTTGAGCATTATTAAAGTATGCTTTGAGGTGATTTGAGCCATTTTTAATTGAAGAAGAAATAATAAACTGATCTAAAAATCCCCATTCACCTTTATATGGATGAGAGCCAATCGTAGTGGATTTATTCCAAGCCATCATATTGTATAATGTCGATGAATTTGCACTTGTATCACTCTGAGCTCCAAGAGTTTCAACTATACTCTTATTGTCTGGATAATCATTAAAATCGCCCATTAAAAGAATATTCGAATTATTATCTGCGAATAAAATCGAGTCGCATAAACGTTTAGCAGTTTTAGCTGCCATCATTCTTTTTTCCTCTGTTTCCTTTTGTCCGCCGCTGCGACTAGGCCAATGATTTACCAATAAATGCAAGTGAGATTTATTTGGTAATTCTCCTTTAATATATAAAATATCACGTGTTGGTTTTTCCATATCACCAGGAAATACAACGGCATATTTGGAAGTTTTCAAAGGTTTAAATCGGTCTTTTCGATAAATCAAAGCAACATCAATTCCGCGTTTATCAGGGGAATCATAATGCACAATCGAATATCCTAATTTCCCTAAATCGGTACGAGTCATTAAATAATCGAGAACTCGGCGATTTTCAACTTCGGCCAATCCCATAACATCTGGTAAAATATCTTTATCGCCAACTGCATGAATTACCTGAGCAATATGCATCAGCTTTTTATTCAATCGCTCTTCCGTCCATTGCGCTTCAGCAGTTGGTAAAAAATCTTCATCCTGAATAGCTGGATCATCCCAGGTGTCAAAAAGATTTTCGACATTGTAAAACATTACTTTAAACGGCTTCATTGCCGCATTGGAAGAATTCTTTGGCGTCGATTTACACGAATTTATTCCAATAAGTATGAGAGCGAAAACGAGTATTTGAAGTCCTTTGATCATTAAAAAAATGAATTAATGCGTGAATGAATTAATAAAACAGTTTAATTAAGCATTATTATTTCGATAATATTCTGCGAATGCTCTGGCAAAATAAGTAATAATGATATCGGCACCAGCTCTTGAAATCGCGGTTAAAACTTCAAGCATTGCAGCTTGTTCGTTTACCCAACCTTTTTCTGCGGAAGCTTTAATCATCGAATATTCTCCACTTACATTATAGGCAACAATTGGCAAGTGGCTATAAGATTTCAAATCTGAAATAATATCTAAATAAGCTAATGCCGGTTTAACCATTAAATAGTCTGCACCTTCGAATGTATCGTGTTCCGCTTCTACCAATGCTTCCCGACGATTTGCAGGGTGCATTTGATAGGTTAGTTTATTACCATGCTTGGGTGCCGAATCAAGAGCTTCCCTAAAAGGACCATAAAAGCAACTGGCATATTTTGCTGTGTAACTCATAATACTCACTTGAGTAAATCCAGCATCGTCTAAAGCTTTGCGAATAAATTGAACTCGACCGTCCATCATATCACTTGGTCCCATTACATCGGCGCCAGCCTGAGCCTGAGCTACGGCCATTTTTCCCAAAACAGCTAATGTTTGATCGTTTAAAATGACACCATCCTGATAAATGCCATCGTGCCCATCGCTACTGTATGGATCCATCGCAACATCTGTAATGACCGTGCAGTCTGGTAAATGTTTTTTAAATGCAGCAATTGCTTTTAGGTAAAAACAATCGGGATGATAACTCCAAGTTGCATATTTGTCTTTGTATTTTTCCTCAATAGCAGGAAAAAGGATGAAGTTCTTCAAACCAAGTTCTGCACATTCAGATGCCTCTATCAAAGCTAAATCAATGCTAAAGCGATAAACTCCCGGCATTGACGAAATCTCATTTTTAATGCCTTCTCCATCAACCAAAAAGAAAGGTAGAATAAGTTGATGTGGGTGAAGACGTGTTTCTTGAACCATATTTCTAACCGCTTCTGTTCTGCGGTTTCGACGGGGACGATGACTAATTTCCATTCTACAAAGGTAATTATTGACGTATTAGAATGGATTGATTGTCCCGAAAAGTTTAAACCATTTAAAATTTCAACAAGATATTCTTTCAATGCAGTGCTGCTGGTTCAATGTCAACACTTTTTTCTCATATTGCGCGAATGTTGTATCGCTTTCTTCGCTTACTTTTTCTTTTTTACATTAAGATTCACGTCAAACGTGTTTTTGTAAAGGGCTCGGGAAATGTTCCTGAAGAGGGACCCGTTATTTTTGCTGCCAACCATGGCAATGCGTTTTTAGATGCGATAATGTTATTGCTCATTTTAAATAGACCAATTTGGTATCTCGCTCGCGCGGATGTGTTTAAAACAGCTTGGCAACGATGGATATTGAGGCAATTGCATTTAATTCCAGTTTATCGAATGAGGGATGGAATTGATTCGATTGTGCAAAATAAATTTACGTTCGAGTTATGCAGCAAATTAATGCAAGAAGGGAAAGCACTGCTTATTTTCTCAGAAGGAAATGCAGTACCTGAAAATCGACTTCGGCCACTAAAAAAAGGAACGGCCAGAATTGCAGTTCAGGCTGCAAATTCGATGAATTGGCCTGCTGATTTTAACATCATCCCACTTGGAATTAATTATGCCAGCCACACGCAGTTTCGAACTGAAATAATGATTGGTTTTGGACAAGCCATCAAGCTGAATGAATTTAAATCTATTTATGAATCAGATAATGCTATTGGGTTAAAGTCAATTACTCATGCCATTTATCGGGGAATTATTGAAGAAATGGTTCATATTCCAGAAAGAGACCAAGACAACTTTGCTTTTGTTGCACTTTCATTGGCGCGTGGCGAAAAACAATATCCACTATTTAAATATCGCTTTGATGAAGAAGGCCGCCTAGATCATGAACGTGCTGTTTTAGCTAATTTCATTGAAAAAGATTCTCCAGAATTACGTGATAAACTAGCACGTTTTGCCAAACGAAGTCGCGAATTACATTTGCCATTATCTTTAGCCTACTCCAGAATTCCAGACAGCCGAACATGGTTTCTAGTTTGGGCCTTTTTACCAGCAGTACTTGGTGCTATTTTCCACGCTCTGCCAATGAGTCTCGCCTTTTGGTTTACAGGTAAAAGTGTTAAAGATCCGCAGTTTGTAAGCTCCGTTTTAATAGGGACTGGATTTATTTTAAATTTTATTTGGTATCTTATATTTATTTGTGTGTCAATTATAATTTTCCCTTGGATATTAGCTGGTGTATTTATCTTGCCTATTATGGGTCGAATTACATTGATTTATTCAGAAGCATTATCGCAACAAAGAGCTAGGTCACTTAGATTGAAAATGGATTAATTTTATTGGGAGCCGAGATGATTTCTTGTGTAATGTATTCTTTTTAAGTTGTAGCCCCAATTTTGGAGAAAATTAAATGGCTAACGAGTGTCTCAGGAGTTTGAACTATAGAGGCTTCTGATTAGGCGCACGAAGGGAGAAAAAGCGCAGTTTACTTTTGTAAATGAGCATTTTTCGGACTAGTGCAACGACATCAGGAGATTCTATAGACAACCGCCCAAATAATGTTTAACCATTCATAGAAATCGAAGAGCGCTTAATTTCAATTTACTTCTTCACTCTTGAAAATTTCATCGTTGCAAGCATCCAATCAGGTAATGCCTTTGAAATATCTCTTTTGCGCAAATCGAGATACCAGCCGAGTTTTTTTAAAATTGGCAATTTATGTGTTTGCACGAATTCAATTAAGGTCCCGTCTGGGTCTTCTGTGTAAGCAAATTGCCCCGCTGCTTCGCCCATATCAAATGAATTTCCGCTGTTTACAGTAAAAGGGTGCCCCGATTTATTACAATTCTCCTCAAGAGCTGCCATATTGTTAACATCAAAACAGACATGTATATATCCTAAATCGCCCCAGAATCGGTTTTCGTAAATCTTTTTGGTTGAACGATTAATTGATTGTAAAAGCTCAACCTGAGGCATTCCCAACAGTCGACTAAATGGACCAGTCAATGGCTTCGAAGGTCTCAATAAGACACGTCTAAATTGGTGTTCTCCAAATTCATTAAATGTATCTGTAGAATCATAAATCACTTCATTTAATCCCAAAACATTTGAATAAAAAGCAATTGATTTATCCATATCAGAAACCCCGATCTGAACGCCACAAGCTCCTCCGTTAGAGTGTTTTCCATTTGAAAACCAAGAAACACCATTACAAAATGTAATACGGTTTCCATATGGATCGTTCATGTGAAAACGCAGCGTATTATCAGGAGCAGAATAGATTTCTGAAATTTTTATTCCTTGCTTGAGCATTGCTGCATGTGCAACATTTACATCTCGGCATTTCAACATTAATCCGAAAATACCAAGATCACCTGGTTGAACTTTAAATTCAGGAGCTTGAGGAACACGATCTGTATATTGCCAAATTTCAAATCCTCCGCCTCCTTGCATATTCAATGCAAGAATTGCATATCGTTTCTGAGGCTTTCCCCCTGTATACGGTAGCATGAGTTCAGCAATTGACGCATCTTTAAAAACAGGCACATCCATTCCAAAATACTTTCGATACCAATTAAATGCTTCGTCAGCGTTTTTCACTCCAATCCCAACTTGTTGAATACCACTCAACAAAGAACCCTTTGAGGACATATTAATTCGGTTTAATGCGTTTTATTAATGCGTAAAATAATGGAGGACAATATCGGCGAAGATAAACAGGAATTAATTCCAATTTGCCAAGAAGTACTTCGGGCTTCTTTTTCTGTATTGCTTTATCAATTCCTCTTGCACATGCTTCAGCCGAAATTCCCTTTCGTTGACCTTCATCTAACTGATTATGTCGCTCTCCCTTTTCGTTAATTGCATTGAAGGATACATTCGTTTTAACCCTTCCAGGACAAATTAACGTGACATAAACTGGAACATCCTTCAACTCTAATCTAAGTGCCTCGAAATATCCATGCAAGGCATGTTTAGCAGCTGCATAGGTACTTCTTAATCCAAATCCAAACTTCCCAGCTATACTCGACACGACTACAATATGTCCTTGCTTTCTTTCAATAAAATACGGCAATAAAGCCTTTGTCAATGCTACTTGTGAGAAGTAATTAATATCCATTAGCTTTTTCTCAATTTCAAAAGAGGTCTCCATGGCAAGTGAACGTTGACTAACTCCTGCGTTATTTACCAAGACATCTATATGACCAAAAAATCCAATTGCCCTTTTTGAAATAGCGGGAAAATCCTTCATTTCGAGCATATCGAATGAAAGAATTTCGCAATGGCATGACTTATCTACTTGCGTTTTTATTTGAATAAGTGCTTCAACATTTCGACCACTCAATACTAACGCGTTGCCAGACTTTGCCAATTGCAAGGCAAGCGCTTCGCCAATTCCAGAACTTGCCCCTGTAATCCAATAAACTTTCAACGACGAAAATTCCATGGCTGCAAGATACTATTAGTTTCAAATAGATAGTTTCTATTGTGAATCGTAAAACTAGCCTAGCTTTGCAAACTATGAATGCACTCTTCAAACACCGCGAATCTATCCTACAGGAATACGATGGAAGCCTACCTCTAGCCCTATTTCTAAAACAATATTTCAGAAAGTTTCCGGTATTGGGTAGTCGAGACAGAAGACTTATTTCGTCGATGCTTTACAGTCATTTCAGAGCGGCGAAAACCCTTCCAAAGTTTGAGAATCTTGAAACTGAGATTGCTGCAGAATTGATTCTTTGCGAGCAAGATGGCAACGAGCACCATCGTTTACTAGGTGAAATAACTGCTACTGCTGAGAATGCCGATTTAAAAGCACGTGTTAAGCACTTAAAAGATGCTGGGATTAAGGTTGATTTGAAAGCTTTGCTTGTTAAAAAACAAGAATTTTCAGATGGGATTTCAAAAGACGATTGGGTGTCTTCGCTATTGAGTAGAACTGCGGTATTTATTCGAGTTTCGCCAAATTCGATGCACGATGTTGATCGCAAATTAAAAAAGGCAGGAATAGAAGCTGTAGAACTTGAAAACAGAATATTAAAGTTTAAGCAAGGCAGACAATTAGATCAAGTGTTGGATTCAAAATCATTTCGAGTACAGGATTATTCCTCGCAAAAAACGATGAATTTCTTTCCCGATATTCAGCCAAAGTTAGTGTGGGATGTTTGTTCTGGTGCTGGCGGAAAAGCTCTTTTGATTTCTGAAAAGTACCCTGAAACTGATCTAATCGTATCAGATGTTCGTAAATCTATTTTACAAAGTCTCGCTACTCGATTTGAATTATATGGAAGAGAAGTTCCTGTTCAACAAATCATTGATCTAACAAATTTAGCGGAAGGATTTGATCCATTGGCAGGACAAAAAGCAGAATTAATTGTGTGTGATGTTCCTTGTTCCGGTTCTGGAACTTGGGGAAGAACACCAGAAGACGCCTACTTTTTCGATGAAAACTCGATGACTGAGTTCAACGATAAACAATTAAAAATAGCCAGCACTGCAGCAAAATACATTTCAAAAGATGGATATTTTATTTACATCACTTGCTCTATTTTTAAGTCTGAAAATGAAGATATAGTTGCTAAATTAATTGCTGAAAGTGGCTTGAAATTAGAAACTCAACAAGTAATTAATGGAACGAAACACCAAGCTGACACATTGTTTATCGCAGTTTTAAAGGCGGATAATTAAAACGCCTCTCCAACAGTAAAATAGATTGCTTGAGAATTCTTTCCTGCAGCTAAATCAAGTCTCAAATTAAGTTTTTCCTTTCTGTCGATACGGAATCTCAATCCTGCGCCTGCTGTTGAACGAATAGGTGCATCTGCGAACTCAGAAATTACTTCAGAAACAGCACCCAAACTCGCGAAAACGGTGAAACCAAATCTGCCTTTTATGTGCGACCTAAATTCAGACTGTATCAAGATCGCATTGTTATCACGAAAACGACCTTCATAGTAACCGCGCATACGTTTGGTTCCTCCGAGTGCTGCCATCAAATTGAAAGGCGGATTTCCGAAATTGAAATCTATAATTCCATTGAATGCTAAAACACTCCGATTTGCAATTGGTAAATAAATGGAAACATCGCTCAAATAACGAGTCCAATTTAGCGTACTACCTAATGATTTTTGAAAGGTTTGAATGGCAAATTCGGCAAACCAACCTTTTGTAGGATAAAATAAATTATTACGAAAATCGATGTTAGCTGTTATTCCAAAACCAGGAGTTCTGCTTCCTTTTGAACCAGCAATTGATGCAGTATCTAATAACCTACCAGATTCGAACTCACGAATATTTTGATCTTCAAACCAAACTCTCGGTCCAATATAAATATGTGAGGTAAATTGATACAATAAATTAAATCTTAATCGCGTAAAATAGGTAAGATATTTTTCTAAATAATCGGTGGGAATTGAATTTCCAATTCCATAAAAATTATACGTAAATCGATAATAACCAAGTTCTCCATAGGTGAGAAAACGTTGATTAAAAGCATAAATCCTAAAAGGAGCATACAATAACACTTGTTTATTTGTGGTGTAAGCTGCTCCAAAGGTTATTTGCGAAGGGAATGATTTAATTGAATCGTTTTTAAAGCGAAAAGAATAACTTCCTGCTAATCCAAAACCTAATTTGGTTTCGGGTGAATAAAATGCGACAGGATATGCAAACCAGCGATTACGGTTGGTAGAATCAGATTGCGCCACGGATTTAAAGGCACAAAAAAGAAAAACTAAAAATAAGAGAAGGCGCACTGCGCAAAAATAATACAATATATGTCACATAAGAATGAATGTTAGAAAAGGTCTAAATGAATATATTTCCTGTATTTCACAGTGGTTTCTACAAACAAACTTTTGAACTGTTTTTTGAATTTGAGCACGAGCGGCAGTGATTGAGTGGAAAGCCCACAGCTACTGAGCCTGCGAAGAAGCGAGGACTTGCAGGGAAAGCGCGGTTGCCGCCCAAAATAAAATGCTAAATTCGAAATTGTTTTTTTTGTAAGTTTAATACGATTATTCCGACCTGAGGCTTGATGATAAAAAAAACGCTTCCTTTTATTTCACTATTGTTGCTACTTATTATGCAAGGTAAAGCACAAACACAACAAGAAATTCTGCAAACAGCTGAAGATTTCCTCTATGCTACAAGGCTCGGTGAGTCAACACTTATCTTACGTCAGAATATGAAAATGTGGAATCAAACTGAATTTTCGATGCAAATAAATTCGGATACTTTAAAACTCGCATTTTGGTTAAATATCTATAATGCAATAGTTCAAGATGAATTAGCAAAAGATCCCGATTTATACAAAGAACGAAGCAAGTTCTTTGGTACAAATTTGATCGAAATAGCAGGTATAGATTTGTCTCCAGACGATATTGAACATGGAATTTTAAGAAAATCGAGTCTAAAATTAAGTCTGGGCTATTTACAAAAACTATTCCCATCAAAGACAGAGAAAATTTGGCGAGTTGATAAAGTTGATTCAAGAATTCATTTTGCCTTAAACTGCGGTGCAAGTTCTTGTCCCGCAATTAATTGGTATTCTCCTGAATTGATAAACGAGCAATTGGATTTGGCGAGTAAAGTATATTTAGACCAAACTGTTTTAATTGACTCCACAAATAAAACAATTGGAATTCCAAAATTATTCTCTTGGTTTAGAGGCGATTTTGGTGGAGAATCTGGAATTAGAAGATTTATTTGCAAGTATTATTCTAAGCCAATTCCTGAAAACTATGATCTAATATATCTCGAATATTCTTGGTCTCTTAAACTTAAGTCTTTTCAAGATTGAAAGTTCATGTCATAAAAACATGTATTTTGTGAGTGTCGTTTCATCACTTTTTACTTACTTAAGCCGTCAAAGGAATTAGTATCATGGTTTTACGTTTACTTAGTTTTTTCGCTGCATTTGTTTTAACCTTTAGCCTTTCAGCACAAACAGATACAGAGTTTTGGTTTGTTGCACCCGAGATCACTTCGGGACATGCTGATAATCCAATATTATTGCGTGTAAGTGCATTGAACTCAGAAGCCAACGTTCAGATATCGCAACCAGCTAATCCCTCTTTTGCACTAATTTCAGGAACAATTGCTGCCGGAACCACTCAAACATTTGATTTAACTCCATTCAAATCAGTCATTGAAAATGCACCAGTAAATACTGTATTAAACTATGGTATTTTATTGGAGGCAAGTACTCCTGTATCAGCATATTATGAAGTCAATGCGACGAATAATCCTGACATTTTTTCTTTAAAAGGTTCTAACGCGAAAGGCTTAGATTTTATGACGCCCTTTCAATCATTTTTCGTGAATGGAAGCTATTCGCCTATTGCACTTTCTGGCTTCGACATTGTTGCTACTGAGGACAATACGGTGGTAACAATACTACCATCAGTTAATATTCAAGGTCACGCGGCTAATGTTTCTTTTAACATCACGTTAAATAGGGGTCAAACATATTCTTGTTTAGCCTCCGATGCACAAACTACATCTCATCCAACAGGTTCGCGGGTTTCTTCAACAAAGCCTATTTGTATTACCATTAAAGACGACTCCATGCAAAATTCGAATTGTCGAGACATGATGGGCGATCAACTTATTCCTATTTCAGTTATTGGTACTGATTACATTGTGATGCGCGGATTTTTAAATTCAGAAGAACATGCTTTTGTATTAGCAACTCAAAATAATACGACAGTAAATGTTGATGGTGTTTTGGCTGCAACTTTAAATGCTGGCCAACAATTAGATATTCCAATACCTGCGGGTCAAGCAACCTCTTTTATTCAAGCAAGTGAGCCTGTTTATGTTTTGCATATTGCCGGTTTTGGATGTGAAATGGGAGGAGCTGTTTTACCTGCGATAGTATGTAATGGTTCATCAACAGTATTTTTTACACGATCAACATCAGAGTTATTCGGTTTGAATATTATGATAAAAGATGGTTCTCAGAATAACTTCCTTTTGAATGGTGACAATACATTAGTGCCCGGCTCAGCATTTACCGTTGTTCCTGGTTCTAACAATGAATGGGTAGCTGCTCAAATAACCTTCAATGCTTCTCAAATTGACATTGGTTCTACGAATGTGTTAACGAATACTTCAACTACAAATGAATTATTCCATTTAGGAATTATTAATGGAGGAAGCTCTTCGGGTTGCCGATACGGTTATTTCTCAGATTTTAGTGGCGTTAATTTAGGCGGTAATCGCTATGTGTGTGCAAATGATTCAACCGAATTAGATGCGGGACCTAACAAGGATAGTTATTTATGGTCGACAGGTGCAACAACCCAAACAATAACTGTTTACGATGAGGGGATCTATTTTGTAAATACAGTTAAAGATGGATGTCCTTCAACGGATACAGTCAATATTCAACGTGATAACTCACTTATTGATTTAGGTCCTGATATTACTGTTTGCGACGCTCAAAATGTTCTATTAAATGCCGGAGCTGGATTTACAAATTATATATGGAGCGCTGGTAGCCAAGATTCAACCCAATCAGTTAACGCGACGGGTTCCTATTTTGTATCGGCTTCAACTTTTGCAGGATGTCCAGTTAGAGATACTATTGATGTTGATTTTGCTGCAGCACCGCCAGCACTTAACGTTCAAAACCCGGGGGCTTTGTGCGAAGGCGATGAACTTAACTTATCTGCCTCGGCAGCCATTGGATCAATCTCTTGGACAGGTCCAAATAATTTCAATTCAAATGAAGCTCAAATCAGTTTCGAAAACATTGACCAGACTCTAGAGGGAAGTTATTTCGTTTCGCAAATAGTTGACAATTGCGCATCTATACCAACAGAAGTAAGCGTGATTATCAATCCTACTCCAAATCCTGTAATTGTTGGAGATTCATCTTTATGCGAGGGAGAGCTAAGTATTTTAGCTTTTACTGGTGGTCCATTCGACTCTTTTATTTGGTCTAATGAGTCAACAACGCCTACTATAGAAGTTTCTGGCGGTGTTTATTCTATAACAGCCACGCTTGAAGGATGCCCAGGATATGATACCTTAATTGTTTACTTGGAAGAGCCGGTTGCTAATTTTACCATGTTGCCCGATTCTGTTGTTTTTGCAGGTACTACAGTTCAATTTTCTGATACCTCCTTAAACTCGCCAAATTACTTAAACACAGCGTTTATTTGGAATTTCGGAGATGGCTCATTTGCTGATGGAGAATCAGTAGTGCACACCTATCAGGACACAGGAACATTTGAAGTAATTTACACAGTAGTTAATGAAAATGAGTGCATTGATACACTTATTAGAATAATTACTGTAATAAGAGAAGTTATTGTACCAAATGCATTTTCACCTAACGGTGATGGATATAATGACTTTTTTGTTGTGAAATACCTTGAGCTTTTCCCTAATTCTGAAATACTCATTTTTAATCGATGGGGAAATAAGGTATTCTCCAATACTGATTACAAAAATGATTGGGATGGAGAAAACCAACCGGATGGCACTTACTTTTTTATCCTTAATTTGGGTGGAACAAACCAAAATTTCAAGGGCACTATTTTCTTAAGTCGAAATTGAAGAAGTTAATATGTTTATGGTGTGTTGTAGACACCACAAATAATCCTTCTTATATTTGAACGGTCTCTAAACACCACTCTGAGTCTCCATATGTCAAGATTGATCTTATCAACGCTGTTCCTGTTGCTGTGCTATATGGCTAAATCTCAGTCGCTAAGTGGCACCATAACAGACGCTAAATCGAAAGAACCCTTAATAGGTGCTACGGCCGTTTTGAAAGGAACTACCATAGGAGCTCGTGCCGATTTGGATGGAAATTTCATTATCAGCGATCCTGGCAAACCACCGTTCACTTTAGTGGTCTCTTATGTTGGTTATATTACAAAGGAAGTTGCTGTTACCAACCTAAGCGATAAGCTTAAAATAAGCCTCGGTGCTAATGAAGAAATGCTGAAGGAGGTCGAAATCATCGATTCGAGACTAACAGAAAAGCAACGTGAATCTCCTTTAACGGTTGAAGCAATGGATCTTTTGGCAATTAGAGAAACTCCAGCCGCCAATTTCTACGATGGATTAGGTGCGTTAAAAGGTGTTGATTTAACTGCTGCTAGCCTTGGTTTCAAGATTATAAATACTCGCGGATTCAATAGTACATCACCAGTTCGTTCACTACAAATCATCGACGGGGTTGATAATCAAGCGCCAGGACTAAATTTTTCACTTGGAAACTTCTTGGGCTCCTCGGAAATTGATGTACAGAAGGTAGACATCATTGTTGGTGCCAGCTCTGCCTTTTATGGACCAAATGCCTTTAATGGCGTTATAAGCATGACCACTAAGAATCCGTTCGATTATACTGGTTTAACTGTTCAAGCAAAAGTGGGTGAACGTGAATTATTCGAAACGGCCATTCGATATGCTGAGAAATTTAAAAACAAGAAGGGAGAGGATAAATTCGCATATAAAATAAACATGTCATTTATGCATGCTTATGATTGGGAGGCGGATAATATGAATCCAACTGAACAGTCATTAACAACTGCCGAAAATCCGGGAGGTTACGATGCTGTAAATAGATATGGTGATGAAGAATTAGGCGGATACGAATTCAACTACACCAAAACACCTCAGCAAAAAAATGTTTACGCGGGGCTAGGTGTGATTTATAGGAATGGATATAAAGAACAAGATATTGTAGATTATAATACCCGTAATATCAAATTAAATGGTGCAATGCACTATCGTATCAAGCCTGATTTAGAGTTAATTTACAGCGCCAATTTTGGTACCGGAACAACAATTTATCAAGGAGAAAATAGATTTAGCCTAAGAGATATCCTATTCTTTCAAAATCGACTTGAATTGGTCAAGAAAGATAAATTCTTTCTTCGAGCCTACGCCACAAACGAAGATGCCGGAAATTCATTTGATGCAGTTGTAACTGCGTTTGAATTACAAAATCTTTCAAAATCGAATAATCAGTGGAAATCTGATTATCAAAATGCTTGGACACAAGGAGGATTTGACGCTCCACGATTTAAAATCCGCCAATTGCCTGGGTACCCCTCTCCATTTAATGAGCAAGTTTATGATTCATTAATGGTTGTTTATGTTGATACGCTTTATAAGTATCACGACTATGCAAGAAACATTGCAGATTCAAAAAGCGGAAGTGCTACGAGCAATTTTTACCGAGCAGGAACGGCAAGATTCGACTCTGCAATGGCACAAATTAAGTCGAGAACATTAGCAGAAGGAGGCAGTATGTTAAAGGACAAATCTGCACTTTATCATATTCATGGCGAATATATTATTGATATTGCCAAATTCACGAAAGCAACTGTTGGAGCTAACGGTAGAATGTATCGGCCTAACTCATCAGGAACAATTTTCAGTGACACCTTGGTCATTGATAGAATCGACAATGGTGATACGCTTTTTAAAAGACGAGTTATTGTAAACACTGAATGGGGCGCGTACCTTGGATTACAGCAAAAACTTTTAGCGGAACGACTGAGTTTAAATGCGACTGTAAGGATTGATAAAAATCAGAACTTTAATTTAATTTCAACTCAAAGTGGTTCTGCGATATATACAATTGATAATAACCACACATTCAGGGTTGTATATTCTTCGGCAATCAGAAACCCAACACTTCAAGATCAATATCTATTTTATAATGTTGGTCGAGCTACTCTAATTGGTAACCTCAACGGAGCTGATTCTCTCGTAGATGTTAGTTCCTTTTTTGCTTACCTTGAAAATTTAGACCCAAGCAAATTGCGCTATTTTGATGTTGATCCAATCAGACCTGAGCGGGTACAATCGGTCGAATTTGGTTATCGCGGTACATGGTTTAAACGTTTATTTGTCGATATGAGCTATTATCGTTCGGTTTACACAGATTTTATAGGGTTCAAAATAGGACTTGATTTGACGGCTACTGGCGGTGTTCCTAAAATTGATGCATATCGACTTTCGGCCAATACGGAAGATAAAGTTTTCACACAAGGATTCTCAGGTGGTTTGAATTACTACTTTGCAGATAAGTATGCATTAAATGGAAATTATTCATGGAATGTCTTAAGCAGGCCTGATAGCACTGATGAAATCATAACGGCATTTAATACACCCGAGCATAAATTCAATCTAGGAATAAGTGGACGTCAGATAAAATTACCTTTTATAAAGGGTAAAAACTTCGGCTTCAATATCAATCATAAATGGGTTCAAGGATTCCGATTTGAAGGTGCACCTCAATTCACTGGTTCAATTCCTTCTTATGGCATGGCTGATGCGCAAATTAATTGGTCAGTTCAAAAATGGAAAACACAATTTAAGCTTGGTGCTTCAAATATTTTAAATAACAAAGTTTCCATGGTTTTCGGAGGACCGCTTATTGGTCGCTTAGCTTACTTTTCAATTTTAGTCGACATTCCTTGATAATTTATTTATCAAGGAATGTAATTTGGCGTCAAAACAATCAATTTTATATTCACTTTTGTAATTAAACACACCATAATAAACCACACCACATGAAACACATTTTCAAACTCATGTTTGCATCTGCCTTGACATTTTCTGTCGGACAAATGCAAGCTCAACGCTATGTAACAGAGATTTTCACAGATTCGGAGGTAACTGTTACACTTGGCGTTCCTTATGCAGAAAATATATCTGTATTAAATACTATTTTAGGAGGTCTATCTGTTCCTCCAGCGCTGGTTCTTCCTGACACTATAACTTTAGTTATGGATGTATATCAGCCTACCCAAAGTGCTGATGCTGTAACTGAGCGTCCACTGGTGATCTATCTTCCAACAGGAAACTTCCTGCCTTCAGTTGTTAATGGAGCGCCCACTGGTTCAATAAGAGATAGCGCAGCTGTAAACATCGCGAAGCAATTAGCTAAGCGCGGATATGTTTGTGCTGTTGTTGCTTATCGTCAAGGCTGGAATCCAGTTTCAACGAATCAAATTGTGAGAACAGGTACTATTCTTAATGCTGCGTATAGAGGTCAACAAGACAGTAAAGCAGCCGTGCGTTTCTTCAGAAAAGATCGTGCAACAACAAACACCTATAAAATCGATCCAAACAAAGTAGCTTTAATTGGAGAAGGTACAGGTGGATATGTGGCGATGGCTCACGCTTTCTTGGATCAGCCTTGGAAAATTGCTCGTCTTCCTGGTATTGGTGATAACAAATTCTTACGTACTGAAGCGCCTGATTCATCCGTAGTGGATACAAACCGTGTAGGTAATTTTAATGGAACGAATAACATTCCTTTAAATCTTTCTGCATTTGCAGCCACAGGTGATTTATTGAAAGTTTCAGGTAACGTTGCTAACCACGTAGGATATTCCTCTGAAGTACAATTAGTAATTAATCTTGGTGGAGCATTAGGTGATTCATCTTGGATTGATGCTGGACAAATTCCAATGATAGGAATTCATGCTGTTCGTGACCCGAATGCTCCATATTTTATTGGAGATGTAATCGTTCCTACAACAGGAGATCTTGTTATTCCTTTTGCTTCTGGAGCTGGTTTCAATGTACCTAAAGCAAACCAATACGGCAATAACGCTTCGTTTGCGAATAAAATCTATCCAGATCCTATTACAGCTGCAGTAGAAGCTCGTTATAACCTCACAGTTCCGTTTGCACCTTCAAGCGTTAATACAGGTTCAGGAAAAGGTTTGTTACCATTCATTTTAACTGAGACTTCTCCTCGCTCAACTAATCATGGTAGTCCATGGCAATTCTGGAGTGCTACACAACCAACTGCAATGGCAACTGTGCCAGGAACTCCTTTCACAGCTCATCAGGTAGCAACTCAAAGTAACCCTTTTATGGCTCAGAGCGATTTAGTAGGTCGTAATACAGCTTTGACATATATCGATACAATCCAGAAATATATAAACCCAAGAATGGTTTGTGCTTTAGGTCTTGCGGAATGCGACTTATATGAAACAGTTGGTTTCAATACAATCAGCAAGAACGC